>Ga0302187_10000898_pt1 | contig 26245 bp, 18 predicted proteins | sample II_Bog_E1_3_FD_202120 | JGI IMG/M metagenome (GOLD analysis project Ga0302187, IMG submission 202120) | Peat permafrost microbial communities from Stordalen Mire near Abisko, Sweden - II_Bog_E1_3 | ecosystem: Environmental > Terrestrial > Soil > Wetlands > Peat | place: Sweden: Abisko...
AGCAATCACAGAAGCACTTCAGGAAATATCCGCAGAAAACGCACAAGCCTGGTTCCGGCTGACCCTTAACTGGGTACAGCTATGATGAAACTGCTCTAAGTGATCGGTCGCTTCGACCTCTGAGGTGAACGAAGATTGTGATTTTCAGCATCCTCGCCTGCGCGCTCGTGCGTGGGTTGGATTGCGCTGAATTGCACTCATTTGAGCTCATTTGGATAGTGCATCTGCCATTCGGGGTCATATAACGACCGCTTCATACCGTAGTCCAAATAAAACTTGAAGCGTTTAGGAAGTCGCCGGAGAGGTTCGAGTTTTGTAGGCGACATTCCTGCTCTTTGGAGGAGGAAGCCCAGCGCCTGATGGTATGGGTAAACGTACTTGGTTTGAGCGAGCAGAGAGACCAGTTTGTGTGTCGAAATCTGGTCAATCGTCTTTGGAAGTGCGTTTGCTAGCGTGGTGATTCCGCCAACATATTGTGGACGCACTACGCAGTCGATCAGTGTTCTCTCCAGTGACGTACATCGTATGGGTTGGCCGGAAGGTCCTATGATCTTCACCACGCCAGCATCGCCTGTATTCTTGCCGTTCAGGAAAACGAATGTGTGAGTCCCCGTCTGAAATTCGTAGGATGAGCGACGGGGTTGGTTCCTGAACGCCTGATCAATGCTGCTTTGGCTAAGGCGAGATGTTGTCTTCTTGGGAGTTTGCTCATGGTTCACGTAGATGGTGCTTTCCGGCAGTAGGCCGTGAACATGAAGCGCCGCGGCATGGGAGATGTAGGATCGCTTGTAGAACGAACAGGCGAATGGGAGCAGAGACAGATCGCCCGTTACGTAGCGGCTCTTGATTCCATAGTCCTTAGACTTGATGTCAATTCTGCGAGCGAAGTCATTATCCAGCAGGAAAGTGATGAGACGCCCAGGAGTGAGGTACTGAGGGGCCTTCCATTCATCTCTCTTCTCGGCCAGCAGCTCTTGAAAATCTTTTCGACTCCAGGCACGTGGAGGCAGTGCCTCGATGTGCGCTTGGATTGCGACTTGTGTTCTTAGCCGCATTTAATGCCTTCACTGCTAGGTATGTATACCTAGCAGTGAAGGCAGCAAACGAAGGATCGGATGAACGGTAGTTGGCAGGTATACATACCTGCCAACTACCAAAGATGAAATAAAATGATGTCCGCATATTCGGTAAAATGACGCCGTTTATGCTTCATATTCCTCATAAACGGCACGATTGTACCGCTTATGAAATATTGACTTAAACGGCACTATTATGCTGTTTATGTTGACATTCTGATATAAAAGGTACTATTCTACCGATATGTCCGACATGACTTTTATGTCTCCGGACGAACTGCAGGCTGCATTGGGAAAGCAGCTCCAAGAACTGCGTATCGCGAAGAACTTGGATCAAATCACGACTGCCGAGAAGGCCGGAATCTCCGAGAAAGCATTGAGAAATCTTGAGGCTGGTCGCGGATCAAGCATTCAAACGCTCGTTCGCGTCTTGAAAGCTCTCGATTCTCTCGATGGCCTGCGTTTGCTTGCGCCTAAAGCCTCTGTCAGCCCGCTGGCGCTTTTGCGCCATTCGGAAACCGCCCGTCGGCGTGTGCGTCGTTCAAGCATTGAGGCAAACAAAGGATGAAAGACGTATCGGTTATTGAAATGTGGGTTTGGGGCCGTTTCGCGGGGGCTGTCACTCTTGACCCCAGTCTCGCCTATTACGCGTTCGAATACGATCCTACTTGGAAAAGAGCGGGGGTCGAACTATCTCCCCTTCATATGTCTTTGAAGGAGTCCCGGTCGGTCTACGTTTTTCCGACGCTTCCGGAAGCTACATATTTCCGTCTCCCTGCTCTTTTGGCTGACGCACTACCAGATGACTTCGGAAACGCTCTCATTGACGCATGGATGGCCCAACGAGGCATCGTGAAAAGTTCCGTCACTGTTCTTGACCGACTCGCATATATGGGAAAACGAGGAATGGGCGCGCTAGAGTTTCGACCTGCGAGAGGAGCTCACAAAGAAAGCTCGGCTCCCGTCGAAATGAAAGAGCTCGTTGAAGAGGCAAGGCGCCTTTTCCAGGGAACCTTCTCAGTCGACCATGAAGCCAAAGCCGCCCTCGCCAACATAATCAAGGTCGGGACCTCCGCCGGCGGCGCCCGAGCGAAGGCCGTTATCGCGTGGAATCCGGCAACGGACGAAGTGCGGAGCGGACAATTCGATGCCGCCCCAGGATTTGAGCATTGGCTGTTGAAATTCGATGGAGTAGGCAAAGATGAGGAACTCGGAACCGGCGAAGGCTACGGTCGAATTGAATTTGCATACTATTTGATGGCAACGGCTGCAGGCATCAGGATGTCGGATTCGCGCTTGCTCGAGGAAAATGGACGCGCTCACTTCATGACCAAGCGATTTGATCGTGAAGTGATTGGTGGAAAGACTCTGAAACACCACATCCAGACGCTGTGTGGAATCAATCATCTTGACTTTCGGCAACGCGACACACACGACTACTCGCAACTCTTCATGACGGCTAGCGAGCTCGCCCTCGACGATGATGCGTTGAACCAAATTTTCCGTCGCATGGCATTCAATGTAATGGGGCGCAATTGTGACGATCACACCAAGAACTTTGGCTTCATTCTCCGACAGGGACAACCGTGGAGTCTTTCACCAGCCTACGATGTGACACACGCCTACAACCCAATGGGTAAGTGGACCTATCAGCATTTGATGAGTGTCAACCAAAAGTTCAAAGACATCTCCAAGGCGGATCTTCTAGAGGTTGCTAATCGTTTCAGCGTAAGAAAGCCCGAGAACGTCCTATCTGATGTTCGTAGCGCCATTGACAGTTGGTCCCAATTCGCTAAGCGGGCGAATCTCTCTCCATCTCTCCAAAAGCGCGTCGCCTACGATTTACTGCAGCTATAGCATAACGAGGAGACCTCTGCCGAGCCCCGGCAGAGCTCGCAGGGTCTGGGCAAGAGACTGGCATATCATCTGATCCGGGTCTCAACTGGCGATAACAGGGCAATGCGCTCATTGACAGATGGTTAAGAGCGATTGTCGGGATTACTCCTCAAAACGCCCCAGCGTCCGGGAGCGCGGTCGTGCCCCTGCGCGGTGCCCAAGTAAACGCCTTCTGCCAGACCAAACAGGCTCAAAACCGCCCCAAAACACATCTCCGACCCCGTTTTCACGTGTTGATGGGAAATTCTGTGGTTTTCACTTCTCTTATTTGGTCAATTTCATGGTTTTGAATTCTATTAAATGGTCAATTTCAAGGTATTCCCCTCGAAAAACCGCAACCTAACGAGCGAACATTTGCGGGGCAAGTGACACCGCTTGAGCGAACATTTGGCCGACTCAGCGCACCCCCGAAACGAACATTTGCGTTGATTCCACGGGACTTCCGCGCCTGCACCCAGCCCCAACGCAACAAACAAAAATTTGCTCCCCGCCCCAACACACGGCGCCCAACCCAGACGTCCCCCGACTCTGAGCTGGGCGCGCGAGTTACCCGAGTCTCCCAAAACCCTTGTCCCGGGCAACGCCTTCGACGGTCTCCCGCCGCGCGGGGTTGCATCTCGCTAACGCCGCTAACGCCGCTAGCTCCGCCAACCCCACTAACTCAGCTAACTCCCCACTTACAACCCGTTCTGTGCGCCCTCTTCCGGATGCACCACGCGATAACTCGCTCCACCGTTCGACCACACCAGCAGCAGAATGTCTTTGTTCTGCGGCACCGCGTGAACTTGGCTCACGAAGTTATCGGCATCCGCCACCGGATGGCGATTCACTTCGAGAATCACGTCGCCGGCAGTCAGGCCCGCATTGTCCGCCGCGCTGCCGGGGCGCACTTCTTCAATGGCCGCACCATGCACCTGCTCCGGCACATGCAGTTGCTGGCGCACGTCAGGCGACAGATCCGCAACCGTCAGTCCCAGCCGTCCGCGTTGCTCGCCCGCGCCTCCGTTGCTGGCTTCTTCAGGCGCCTCTTTATGGAACTCCCCCACTGTTAAGTGAATGCTCTCGGGCTTGCCGTCGCGCAGAATGCCCAGCTCAAGCGCCGTTCCCGGCGCGGTTTCGCTCACCGCAACCTGTAGCTCGCGCCCGTCCATGATCTTCTTCCCGTTCAGTTCGCGCAGCACGTCGCCGTTCTTCAGTCCGGCGCGGCCCGCGGGCGAATCGGGCGTAACCTGGCTGATAACTGCGCCGCTGGCGTCAGGCAAGTTGAAAAACTGCGCGTTGTCGGGCGTCACGTCGTTCATGCTGATGCCCAGGTAACCGTGATGCACCGTACCGGTCTTGATGATCTGGTCCACAGAGGCCTTCGCAATCTCCGACGGAATCGCAAAGCCCGCGCCTGCAAACGAGCCGCTGTTCGAAATGATGAAAGTGTCGATGCCGATCAGTTCGCCGTGCGCATCTACCAGCGGGCCGCCCGAGTTACCGGGATTAATGGCCGCGTCAGTCTGAATAAAATCGCCCGGCTTGCGCGCATCGTCGGTGTAAGGGTTAGGCCGGTTGAGCGCGCTGATGATACCCCGAGTTACCGAGAACTGGAAGTAACCGAACGGGCTGCCGAAAGCCAGCACCGTCTGACCGGGATGCAGTTTCGTCGACTCTCCCCAGGAAATGCTGGGCAAGTTCTTCGCATCGATCTTGATAACTGCCAGGTCGTTGAGTTTGTCCTCGCCCACTAACTTCGCGGTAAATACCCGCCGGTCGTTCATTGTGACCCGCATCTCCGTCGCGCCATCCACCACGTGGTCGTTGGTCACAATGTATCCATCCGGAGAAATGATCACGCCGCTCCCCACCCCATGCTCTATCTGCGGCTGCGGTTTCATACCTTGTCCGCCCCCGGGCCCGCCTTGTCCGAAGAAGAACTGCCGCAATCCCGGCGGCAAATCCTGCGGATTGATGCCACCAGAATCCTGTCCGCGCCCGCGCCCGTGTCTCTCGCCTTGCTCATCGTCCGAAACCCGCGAGGTCACCGCGACGTTGACGACAGCAGGCGTAACGCGTGCGGCAACCGCTTCCACCGCGTTGTCAAGCGCCACCAGCGAAGACACGCTGGAGTCGTCCAGCGGCCCCGCAGCGGCTGCCATCGCCCTGTTGTGGTCAAAGAAAAACGTAAAAACAAAAAGAAACGTAGCCAGAATGCCTGCCGGCACAGCTAGCTTTTTCGCTCTTGCTACTAATGAATTAGTTGTCATCGACATAATGATCTCCATTGGAATTGAAATTTCTGGTTAGAGTTTGAAAACCAGCCAGCCGCTCTGAGGCAATGGAGCGGGAGGCTGGCCGGAATCTTCTGCGGGTGCCGGTTTCGCGTCGGGCACAGGACCGTTGGGCCCAAAGCTGATCGGATACACCGCAAGTATCAGCCGCGTGAAGGTGATCCGCGTGAATGTCCGCCTGTGAGTTGGATTTGCGGCATCCACAGATTGTCCCGGCGCAGGCGCATCCGTGTCATAGTCGGCGAATTGTCTGCCGTGGCACCGCGAAGTTCGCACTTCTTCCCACGTGGTCAGCTCGATATATCGCGGTTCGCCGGCAAAGGCGGAATTCGTATCTTGCCCGGCTATATCCCCGTCTGCATCCGGCATTTCTGCCCGCAGCAGCACCTCCCGCGGAGCTTCGCTTGTCGACGCGAGCTCTTGCTGCGATGCGCCCACCGGCTCAACCGGTTTCGTTACGGCCCGGCGCGATAAAGCAGGAGTGAGCGGCGCAACCCTGTCCCTTGCGGGCAAAACCGCCTTGATTTCCACCACGCGCAAACCGGAATTGCCGCGCTCCGCCTGCGTCTTGAGCGTCGCCGTCTGCGCCGCGGGCACAAAAGCCACCATCTGCGGGCAACGCGCCAATTCCACTGAAGCAATCAGCAGGCCGCATCCGGCAACGCCCACCAGAGCTCGCGCGGCCACGGGATGAAGCGCCTGTTTGCGCGCGAGAATGCTGTAGACGCGGCGCACCAACTCGGGACGGCGCTCAAATGCGCCAAGTGAAAGCGCGTGGGCGCGGCGTCGCTCCAGGCGAACCTCGATTTGCCGTTCGGCAAGGCTGGTGAGGCATTCCGCGTAGGCGCGCGGCGCTTGTGTCCGGCGCACCACGCCCTCGTCGCAAGCCATCTCACGCTCGCGGCACAGGCGGCTTTCGATCCACACCAGCGCAGGGTTCAATGGGAACAGAACCAAGGCCAGCTTTTGGAAAAGATTGGTCCAATCGTCGCGGCGGCGCAGGTGTTCGGCCTCGTGCAGAACCACTTGCTCAAGTTCGCCAGGCGTCAGGCGCGCGAAGAGCCATTCAGGAATCAGAATGCGCGGCGCGAAAAAGCCAATCACGCAGGGGCGGTCGAGCCTGCGCGTCGTGCAAAGTTCGGCGACTTTACGTGAATGGTCGCGTCGCGTCGGACAGGCAGCAGTAAGCAGAGCGCACAAATGCGCATCTACTTCAACGGGCGTGGCTGAATTCCACAACTGGCGCAGGTGCAGTGAGTGGACGGCGAGGCTAGCCGCGCGCACTAGCGATGCCACCAGCCACAGCGCAGCGATCGCCAATGCCCAGCGGTCGTCAATCCGAAACCAGGGCGTGGCAGCCGGTGCGCCCGGCATAGCGTTGAGCGCGATTACACCTGACGCGCTGCGCGCAAGCCAGGGCAGAAACCCAAGACCAACAACGACCGTGAAGGCCGCGGCCCAAATGATGAAGCGCTGCGCAGCGCCGATGTGAATTTTGACGCGTGATGTTAAGCCAAGGCAAACCCATAGAACCAGTGCGATTGCCGCGCCCTGCCACATGGCCGCGACCGCCACGGGCGCCGCGGTTTGCGCAAAGGCAACCAGCCATCCGCCCGCGCGGGCCAGCGCCGCGTGCACTCCACCAATCGTGAGGGTCTGGAACATCTATCCCCCGCTCCCCTTTTCCGCGCTGGCGCTGCGAATCGCTTCCTTCAGCCGCTCTAACTCTTCGGCGCCAATCTCGTCATCGCCCAATAGTGATAACACCAGTTGCTCACGCGAGTTGCCAAAGAACCTCCCGAGCACATTGCGAACCTCCGTGCGGCTCGCCTCGTCCTCCGCAACGCAAGGGATGTACACGAACGCGCGGCCCTCCTGCCGGTGCTCCACATAGCCCTTCTGTTCGAGGATCCGGATCGTGGTAAGCACCGAGTTATAGGCCAGCGGTTCGCTCTCGGGCAATGCGGCCACCAAGTCGGTGACTGCCGACTCGCCCCTCCGCCACAGGATCTTCATCAGCCTGAGCTCGGCTTCGGTAAGCGTATTGGATTTCCTTGGCGGCATCGCTAACCTGTTGATTCTGTTTGTTTATTGTCTCAGTCGAACGTCTCTTGCATTCCAATAGACGAACAACTAAAGGATTAGTTAGTAGTTTCCCAGACATTTTTTCGGCCGTCAAGGCGGACCGCCAAGCGAAGCGTCAGTAGGTCTCCAACCGCTTGAAGAAGAACCCTCCTGTGCCCATCCTCTCGCCCGTCTTTTTGGGCGAATGATCAGGAGAACACGCACCTTGTGCTACGATCCGTGCAAGCGTTCACGGACTTGATTCTTTGCGCGGAATCGTGGCCGGAAAAATGTCTTCCGGCAGTGCTCACGGCGAACGCCTTTCCCGGAACAGCAGCGCGGGCCGTAATTGAGGTTCCGTGCTCACGAGGGGTGGAATGGACAACCAGTTACGGCCTCTGAATCTCGGCGAAATTCTTGACCGCACGGCGCAGCTCTACCGGCGCAATTTCTGGCTGTTTGTGGGCACGGCAGCGCTGCCCTTGCTGATCGTATTCGCTCTCGCCATTCCCGCCGGAGCCATCTTCGTCATTCCCGGGATTGCGAGCAGCAGGGCCGGGGAGCTGTCTCCCGCGGAGATCGGGATCATCGCCCTTCTTGTGATCGTCGCCCTGCCCATTTACCTTGCCGTGTACGTTTATTCCTACGCAGGCATCACGCAGGCCACCGTCAGCGTGCACCTCGGCGAGAAGCCTACGATCCGCGCCACGCTCAAGAGCGTGCACACACGGTTCTGGACTTACTTGTGGTATCTGCTGCTGCAAGGAATTCTGGCCGCCTTTCTCCCCATGGTCGCTGCCATGGTCATCATCGGGCCGCTCATCTACTTTGTATCCCGCCCCGACGCTGATCTTGGCGCGCGTTTTGTTCTCGGCTTCGCGATGGTTCTGGTGGGAGTTGTGGCGTTTGGCGTCATCATCTGGTTGACATTAACTTTCGCGCTAGGCATGCCCGCGTGCATTGTAGAGAAGAAAACCGCCTGGGATTCGATCGTCCGCTCGTGGCATCTGAGCCAGGGAACGCGCGGCCGCATCTTTGTCACCAATCTGCTGGTCGCGGCGCTGGCTTTTGCTATAGGAATGGCCCTGGCCGTTCCCCTACTGATCCTTGTTGCGGTGCTCCCCGCGGCGGGAATCACCATCGCGAATTCGTCGACAGTAATGGTGGTGACCGAGATCGTGCGCGTAGGTCTGGATTTCATTTCGAAGGTGCTGCTGGCGCCGATCTATATGATCGCTGCCGTCCTGTTTTACTACGACCAACGCATCCGCAAGGAAGGCTTCGACATTGAGTGGATGATGCAGCGGGCAGGTCTCACGCCTCCGCAACCGCAAAGCGTGCCCGCTGGGATTCTCGGGCTCGCGCAAACCCCATCCGCGGCATCGCCGGGCGATAGCGCTGGAGGTTTCGGGCCGGTTACGCCGCCTGATAGCGTGGAAGAGCGATGAATTCGATGCGGTCGGGGTCGCGTAAATGGAGCGGTGGAGTGACGGCGAGGCTGGCCCCCGATGTCTTGCTTTCGCTTGTCGCAGCGTTGTTCGTGCTGGCGACCGCCGTGCCGCATGTGCGCGCTCAGCAGCTTCCTTCCAACGCGGGCTGGCGCGATGTGAATTTTGCCGAGTACCGCCAGCACCTGAATGCATTGGACAACGTAGTTGCCGATTGCCAGGCGCAGCTCAAGCTCAAAAAACCGGCACCTGCGAATAACATCGCCTGCGATCCCGATCGCGTTGGCCCCAACGATCGTGTGCAGGGTCCAGGCGCCACCGCATCGCAGGCGCGCGAGGTGCGCTACGACTGGCTGCGAAGTGTACTGATCCACGCTGGGGACAAAGGCAGTGCGGCGCAGCCCGTTGCCGTAGGTGCGCATTCGAGCGCTAAAAGCCAACCTAAGAACATGAGCGATTTACTCAACGACGCGCGCCAGCGCCTCCAGATGGATGAACGGCAGGCTGAAAGTCCGCTCGCGACCAATCCCGCCTACACTGACGAACGAAAGTCCCTCGACGCGATTCTGGCCCAGCGCGAGTACCAGGGAGTGACCAAAGTTTCGGTCAGGGATCGCGTCCTGGAATGGCTCGGAAACCTCTTCGACAGAATCCTGACGAGCCTCGCGGGGATGGGGGCGCGAGCGCCGTGGGCTGCGCGGTTGCTCGAGGGCTTGCTGCTGGGCGGAATCTGCATTGTGTTGATCTGGTTTTTCATCCGCATCGAGCGTAGCGCGCGGGTACGCCTCGTTCCTGATGTCGAGCCCGCTCCGGGATCGCCCTCGGCGCGCGAATGGCAGTTGTGGGTTAAGGATGCTCAGGCCGCGGCGGCAGGGGGCCTGTGGCGCGAGGCCATTCATTCCGTCTATTGGGCGTCGATTGCCCGCCTCGAATCGGGCCGTTCATGGCCGGCCGACCGCGCGCGCACGCCGCGGGAATATCTCGGCCTGTTGCGCGGCAATGATCCGCGCAAGCCCACGTTGACGGCGCTCACGCGCAGCTTTGAACGCACGTGGTACGGCGGGCGCGATGCCGCGGCCACCGACTTCAATTCTGCAATGGCGCTAGCCGCGGAGCTGGGAGTGCAAGCGGAATGAAGCTCTTCGCATCACTCGACCCCAGAGATCGCAAACTGCTCATCGGCTGTATCTGCGCGGTTGTCGTACTGGCTGTGGTCACGGCTTTTTTTGCGCGTAGTGAAGACCGCGACAACAACCCTGTGCCCAGCACCTATCGAACAGGCAAGCATGGCGCCCGCGCCGCCTACGAATTGCTCAAGGCCAACGGTTATGACGTCGAACGGTGGGAGCGGCCGCTGAGCGACTTGCCGGCGCTTACCGACGAGCAAACGGTAGTGATCTTCGCCGAGCCCGACCCCACTTCACCTGAAGACCTCAAAGCCGTGAAAGACATTGTTGCGCGGGGCGGACGCGTGCTGTTGACCGGATGGTCGGGAGGGATCCTGGCGCCAAGCGGAAACGCCCTGCCTCCGCAGCAATTTGGGGCGGCCTGCAAGCTCACACCGCAGGGGCTCGACCCATTGGCCTCGTCGGGCGAAGTGTGGATGGTTCCCGAGGCCGCATGGGGATCGGACCAGCCGCTCGACCGCGTTGAGTACAACTGCGCTGGATCGCCCGCCGTGGTCGAGTACACGAGCGGCAAGGGCGAGGTGATCTGGTGGGCCAGCTCCACACCGCTTGAAAACGGCTCAATTCAGCGCGCCCAGAACCTGAATCTGTTTTTGAATTCCCTGGGCGCGCCCCAGGACCATCATTTCTATTGGGATGAATCGTTGCACGGCGAAGTTTATTCGAACTGGTACTTTGCCAGCGGCGTGGCGCTGAATCTGCTCAAGGCGGGCCTTTTCGGAATTGGATTGCTGGTGATATTTAGCTTCAGCCGGCGGCGCGGGCCCGTGCGCGACCTGCCGGCGCCGGTGCGCGCCACGCCGGTGGAGTTTCTTGAGGCGCTGGGTTCGCTCTACGCCGAGGCGGGCGCGTCGGCAACATCGGTGGACCTTGCGTATGAGCGTTTCCGGCGGCACATGGGCGATTTGTGTGGACTCAAAGGAGCAAAGATGAGTGCGGAAGACCTAGGCTTTGCCCTCCGCCGGCGTTTTCCGCAAGCCCTGGAAACGCTCGAGAAGGATTTGGCGGAGTGCGAGCAAGCGATCGGGAACGACACCTTGCAGCCCAAGAAAGCGCTGGCGCTGGTGCAGGCTCTCAGTCGCCACGGCGAAGCATTGGATCGAGCCGCAAGAGCGAGGACCTACGATTGAAAATGAATTTGTAACACCGTGGTGCATTAGTCTGAGTTTGTTTTGAAAGGGCACGAGTTTACTCGTGCCGCAAAAAGCTGCAAGTCGTCGCGGGCTTTAGCCCCTGAGGGTCGTTTGCTTCGAACTGAACCACTACCTGGAATCGATATTAGGACCGACAAGGCAAGGAGACCGGAATGAGCGAAGAGAATCCGTTGCAACAGGACGCGCAGGCGCCAGGCACAACCCTCAAGGCCACGCAGGAGCTGCTGACGCGCGCGCACGCCGAGCTGGGACGCGTAATAGCCGGGCAAGGCGAAGTGATCGGCCAAGTTCTTGTCGCCGTGCTAACGCAAGGCCACGCACTGCTCGAAGGCGTGCCGGGAATCGCCAAAACCCTGATCGTGAAGTCGGTTGGCCGGCTGCTTGGACTCAGCTTCCAGCGCGTGCAGGGTACGCCCGACCTCATGCCTGCCGACATTCTGGGCACCACCATCTTCAAGCCTGGCTCCGATGCCTTCACATTTCACGCCGGCCCTGTCTTTACAGACATTTTGCTAGTCGACGAGATCAACCGCATGCCCCCGCGCACTCAGGCGGCGCTGCTGGAATGCATGGAAGAGCGCCAGGTAACCAGCGACGGCGTCGCGCGACAGTTGCCGCAGTGGTTCACGGTCTTCGCCACCCAGAACCCCATCGATTTTGAGGGCACGTATCCGCTACCCGAAGCGCAGCTCGACCGTTTTCTGCTCAAGATCAAGGTGCGCTATCCCAACGCGGACGAAGAGCGCCAGATGCTGGAGCGGCATCACGGCACGAGCGTAAGCCTGCTCGATGACGCGAAAATCCAGCCGCTCACCGCCGAGCTCCTCGAAGCCGCGCGCAACGAAATTCGCGCCATCCGCGTAGAAGCGGATCTCTACGGCTACATCCTAGATCTGGTGCGCCGCACGCGCGAGTGGCCCATGCTGGCTCTGGGCGCAAGCCCGCGCGCCGCCATCTGCCTGTTGCGCGTGGCCCAGGCCTTCGCCGCTTTTGAAGACCGCGACTACGTGATTCCCGACGACGTAAAACGCGCCGTCTTGCCCGTGCTCCGCCATCGCATCCTGCTCAAGCCCGAAGCCGAATTGGAAGGCTTCGATGCCGATCGCGTGCTGAACGACGTGGTTGCGGCGGTTGCGGTGCCGCGGCGATAAAGGTGGTATGATAGTAGTATGAAAGAGAAGACTTCAATCACACTTTCGTCGGATGTTCTCGCCCAGATAGATCGCACTGCTGGTTCGAAAGCCTCGCGGTCGGCCTTTATCGAGAACGTACTTCGTGAGTATTTCAAGGCCAAAGTGCGGGCAGCCATCAACGCGCGAGACTTGGAATTGATCAATGCCAATGCCGATTACCTGAATCGTGAGTCCCGCGAACTCGACGAATATCAAGCACCAATTGAATGGGGAGATGACGCGCGATGAAAAGAGGCGAGCTGTATCGCGTATTCAAACCCGGAGGAGATACAAAACAGCACCGGACCTTTGTGGTCGTGAGCCGGCAAACGCTCGTTGACTCAAAATTCCCTTCGCTGGTTTGTGCGGCGGTGATGACCGAAGGACAAGGGCTCGCGACGCAGGTGGCGATTGGGATCGATGAAGGTATGAAGCGCGAATGCTGGATCCACTGCGACGATCTGAGAAGCATGCAAAAAAACATATTGACACAGTGGGTCGGATCCCTCTCGCCAGGCAAGATGCGAAAGCTGGATTATGCGCTAACAGTGGCGCTTGACCTTCCTCTTTGAAGTGCCTGTTTGAGCCCTCTTTGATTTGAAATGATCTCCGCTTCACTCCATCCCGAATCCATGCGTGGGCAATGCAAGCTACGCCGCCGATGGTTTGCGTTCGGCTTCACTCCGCGCACCATATGGCTGCTGGTTTCGGGACTCGCATTGGCGTTGCCAGGGTTCTTCAACGCGTGGTGGGGGCTCGGAATGATTCCGTGGGACGCGCTCGTTTTGGCTGCGGCGTTTTTTGACTGGCTCCGTTTGCCCGCAGCTTACGAGATCACCGTCGGACGCTCGTGGAGCAACGCGCCTTCCCTCTCCAGCGCCACCGAAATCGAAATCGCCGTGGAGCAGAACGGCGCAACGATCTTGGATTGCCGCATCGTCGACGATCTGCCCGAAGCGCTGGTGGGCGTGCCCTCTACAAGGAGCTTGCGTGTCTGGCCACGCGTGCGCGCCGCACTGCGCTACAAAATCGATCCGCGCGACCGCGGCGATGTCACCACGGGGTGGGTGTACCTGCGCTACCGTTCGTTGCTTGGCCTCATCGACAAATGGGCCATGGCGCCGCTCCAGCAAACCGTGCGCGTGTATCCCGCGCTTCGGCAAGGTGAAGATCAGGAGCTCTTTCTGGCGCGCGGGCGTCAAATCGACCTGCAACTGCGCCAGGTGCGCGAACGCGGCCTGGGCCGTGACTTCGAGAGCCTCCGCGAGTATCTCGAAGGCGACGACCTCCGCGACATTTGTTGGACGGCCACGGCACGGCGCGGGCAATTGATCACGCGTCGCTACCAGACCGAGCGCAGCCAGGCGGTGTGGATCGTTCTCGACGCGGGGCGCCTCTTGCAAGGCCGCATCTTGAGCGAAAGCGAAATCAGCAAATCGGACGAGCCCGCAGGCGAGTCCGCAAATTTCGCGCGGCGCGGCTATTCAAAGCTCGACTACGCATGCTCCACAGCGGTAGCTCTGGCGCAGCTCGCGCTCTACTCCGGCGATCGCGTGGGCCTGCTCGTCTACGGCCAGCACGTGCAGCAGCGCCTGCTGCCCGGTCGAGGTCCGGCGCATTTGCGCCTCATTGTCGAAGCTCTCGCACAGGCGCACGCCGAAACCAGTGAAGCCGATCACCTGCGCGCCACGGCCACGCTGAATCGCTGGCAGCCGCGGCGGGCGCTAATCTTGTGGATCACCGACCTGGCGGAAACCGCCATGCGTCCTGAAGTGATCGACGGCGCCATGCAACTGTTGCGGCGTCACGTGCTGCTTTTTGTGGCCATGGCCCAGCCCGACGTGGAAGCTATTGCCAAAGACCTGCCGAAGAATGTCGAACAGATGTTCCGCGCCGCTGCGGCTCAGGAGTTGGTGATGCGCCGCGAACTGCTGCTGGCGCGCCTCCGCGATCAGGGCGCCCTCACCCTAGATCTCGATCCCGATCAACTCACCTCGGCGGTGCTCAATCAGTACTTAAAGGTGAAAGAGCGGGCGATGGTGTAAGGGCGCGCGCCTCTCGCGTTCTTTCGCCTGCCGCCGCCACCGGCCGGAACAACCACACCAGCAGCAACGTGAACAGCGTTCCGCCCACCGTGAACTTGAGCCAGATGGGCGCCGCCGACGGCGAGAAGAAGCCTTCCAGCGTGCCAGCAATGACGAGCAGCGGAATGATGCCGGCGACCATGCGCGTGGATTCGACCCCCGCCAGCGCGATGGAATCGCGCCAGCGATAGAGGCCGGGAAACACCACGCCGCGCCCCAGACGCAGACCCGCCGCCCCGGCAAGAACGATCGAGGGCAACTCCAGCGATCCGTGCGGAGCCACAAAGCTCCACAGGTCCAACGACATGCCGTGTTGCGCGCAGGCCACGCCAATCACTCCCAGCAAAAGGCCGTTGAAGAACATGGACCAGATGGAGAAAAGCCCGAACACGATGCCGCCGGCGAAAGCCATAAAGCAGACCGAAAGGTTATTCGTCATGATGGCGCTGCTGGCTTCCGGCTCAACCCCCACAATCGATTCGGTCCACATCTTGTGGTGCTCGATGGTGTCCACCATCTGCGGACCCAGCATGTGGCGCATGAACTGCGGACGCGCCAGCGTGAGCACCGTGCCCAGCGTTCCACCGGCAAGCAGGATCACCAGCGACAGCAGTACGTAGCGGAACTGGCGCTGCACCACGGCGGGATAGCCGTCGCGCAGAAAATCGAAGATTCTACGGAAGCCTTTGCGCCGGCTCGAATAGATGATATGGTGGGCGCGAGCCAATAACTGGTTGACGAGTTCAGTGTAGGCGCGCGCGGTGGGGTCCTGGCGCAGGGTCGACAGGTCGCTGGCCGCCTGGCGGTAGAGAAGCGCAGTTTCACGCAGTTCCGCTCGCGACAGCCGCCTCACGCCGCCTTGAGCAGCCTGGTTCAGGAGCCAGCTAAGGCGGTCCCAGTAGGGGCGTCGTTTTTGCAGCCACTGATTGGAGAGAATGATGGCCATGGAGCCGATTGGAGACCAGCTTAACATCGATACCCCGGAGCTTGTGTCGATCGAGTTGCCGCTGGCCGGCATTGGCAGCCGCTTCATCGCCATTTTGGTCGACTCGCTCATTCTGGGCGCGGCGGTCATTCTTCTCATCTTTCTCGGTGTCTTCATCATTACGGCTCTCGGCAACTTCGGCGAGAAGTCGGCAAGTTGGGGCATCGGCATCCTTCTTCTCATCCTCTTTCTGCTGTTCTGGGGCTACTTCGCGCTCTTTGAGACGTTCAACAACGGCCGCACGCCGGGCAAGCGTGTGGCCAAAATTCGCGTGATCCACCAGTCGGGCCGCGGCATCAATTTTGCTGAAGCGCTGGCGCGCAACCTGGTGCGAATCATCGACTACATGCCCGGCTTTTATGGCGTGGGCATCGCGGCCATGTTTATGAGCCGCCGATCCCAACGCCTGGGCGACATGGTGGCGGGAACGCTTGTGGTGCGCGAACGCGAGGTGGAAGCGCCCATGTGGAACGAAAGCACCTCGCGCACCTTGACGGCCGCGGCACTCGCCCCAAATTCGCCTATCCCTCCGCCCCACTTGCGCGTGGCGCTGCCCGCGCCTGCTCTGGCCAAACTTTCCCCTTCAGATCTCGAGGTTCTCGAGGGCTTCTTTTCGCGCCGCCTCGACATGGACCTGACCACGCGCAGCGCTCTCGCCAACCGCATTGCCTCGGCCCTGTGCGCCAAGTCCGGACTCACCATCCCTCCCGAGATCAGCGTGGAGACTTTCCTTGAAGCCGTCGCCCACCAGTTCCGCGAACTGGGCCGCATGAGCTGAAGCAATTCGCACCAAGACCGCCGCGCGTTTGTAGCGCCGGTCTCCAGACCGGCTGTGCGGCCGGCGTCCACGTCGGCCGAATGTGTGCACCGCCATTTCGCCAATCTCTCGCAGCCGCGCTGTCAGCACGCTTCCGCGACGCGCAAACCCTCACCTAAAGGCCCTTTCACGCGTCTGACATATAATTGCCACGACTTCCGGGGGAATCTTTCGATGCGCCGCTATCGTTTCTTGACGCTGCTGCTCGTGCTGGGCGCGGGCCTTTGCGCGGCCGCCCAATCGGCTTCGCCGGTTTTGCAGGCCATGCAGACCGAGCTGGACCGCTCCATGCAAAAACTGAAGACGCAGCCGGTCCCGCCCTACTTCCTGAGCTACGAAATCGTCGACACGCACACCTACGCCGTCACTGGCGCCTTCGGAAGACTCACGCGCAGCGGCGAAAACCATCACCGCCAGCTCGACATTGAAATGCGCGTAGGCGATTACGCCATGGACAACACCCACGAGATTCGCGGCGGCCCGGGCTCGTTTACCGGTTTCTCCTCCACTATGGTGCCCATCGACAACGACCCCGACGCCATCCGCGCCGTGCTGTGGTACTACACCGACGAGCGATTTAAGCATGCCGTCGAGCAGTTGACGCGCGTCAAAACCAACTCCCAGGTCGAAGTAGCGCCCGAAGACAAGTCCGACGACTTTTCGCACGAGCAGCCGCAGCAGTTCAGCGAGCCGCAGCGCGACGTGAAGGTCGACCTCAAAGCCTGGGAAGACAAGATTCGCAAGTACACCGCGCCCTTCGCCAAATACTCCAACATTTACGGCGCCCAGGCTGTCTTCGAAGCGGGCTCCGAGACGCGCTGGTTCGTGAACTCTGACGGCTCGCGCATTCAAACCTCGCAGCCCACATGGCGGCTCTTCCTCATCGCCTCCACCAAGGCCGACGACGGAATGGAGTTGCCGCGCTACGAATCCTGGCTGGGATTCAGCGAGAAAGACCTTCCCAACGACGCGGCCGTGCTCAAGGCCGTCGACAAAATGATTCGCGACCTTGAAGCGCTGCGCGTAGCTCCGGTGGCCGATCCCTATACCGGCCCGGCCATTCTTTCGGGGCGCGCCAGCGGCGTGTTCTTCCACGAGATCTTCGGCCATCGCGTCGAGGGCCATCGGCAAAAGCTGGCCAACGAGGCACAAACCTTCAAGAAAATGATCGGCCAGGAAGTGCTGCCCAAAGATTTTTCTGTCTCCTTCGATCCCACGGTCGAGCGCATGGCAGGAACGGCTCTGGCCGGCTACTACCTCTACGACAATCAGGGCGTGAAGGCGCGCCGCGTCGACGTGGTGGACGACGGCGTGCTGAAGACGTTTCTCATGGCGCGCACGCCCATCGAAGGCATTCCGCAATCCAACGGCCACGGCCGGGCGCAGGCAGGCTTCGCGCCGGTGGCGCGTCAATCGAATCTCATCGTGCAAGTTGCGCAATCGTCGGTCAAACCCGATTTGAAGAAGCTGCTCATCGAAGAAGTCAAGAAGCAGGGATTGCCCTACGGCCTTTACTTCGCCGACATCTCCGGCGGCTTCACATTCACGGGCCGCACAGTGCCCAACGCGTTCAACGTGATGCCGCTTGTGGTCTATCGCATCTATCCCGACGGGCGCGAGGAGTTGGTGCGCGGCGTGGACCTGATCGGTACCCCGCTGACCACGTTCAGTAAAATCGAGGCCGCAGACAATCATGTCGAGGTCTTCAACGGCATTTGCGGCGCGGAATCGGGCGGCGTACCGGTTTCCGCGGTTTCGCCAGCCATCCTCATCTCGCAAATTGAAGTCCAGAAAAAACAGAAATCGCAGGAACGGCCGCCTATTTTGCCCGCGCCGTTTGCGCAAAAGTGAGGCCCGCGATGCTGACACGAGTGAAGAACATGCGAATTGCCGCCGCCTCCCTGCTGCCGTGCCCCATCCTTTTCGCGCTTTTTGCGAAAAGGGTGGGAGAGCGAAAAAGCTGGACGCACGCATTCCGGAACCGGCCTGGAATTGCCGTCGCATCTCTGCTGCTTGCTCTGGCGGCCGCCCTCCCCGCGCGGGCGCAGGACGACGTTGTAATGAAGGCCATGCGCGACGAACTCGACCGCTCCATGAAGCAGTTGCAGCTCGAGAATCTTGAGAAGCCCTACTTCATCGCCTATCGCGTGGTTGATTCGGAAAGCACAAGTGTCTCGGCCAGCTTCGGCGCGCTCGACTCCAGCAGTCAGGGACGTTCGCGGCGCATCTCCGTTGAGGTCCGCGTGGGCAGCTACCAGCTAGACAACACAAACTTCTTTTCGTTCAATCTCAACATGTCCAGCATGGTGCAGGCCTTCAACGGCACCGCGGAGCTGCCGCTCGACGACGATTACAACGAGTTACGGCGGCAGATCTGGCTCGTCACCGACGCCACTTACAAGAAAGCCGTCGAGGACCTCTCGAAAAAGCGCGCGGCTCTCGAGAACAAATTCGACACCGACAGGGTTCCCGACTTCACAAAGGAAACTCCCACGCAAACCGCCATCACGGCTGCGCCCATTCACGTGGATCGCGCACAATGGGAGACCGAGGCGCGCAACCTCTCTGCGCTTTTCCGTGCCATACCGGACATTTACACCTCCAGCGTCAGTTTTTCCGCGGTAAATTCCTCTGCGCGCTACGTGAACAGCGAAGGCACATGGTACACGCGCGAGGAGCCCCGCGTAACCTTCAACGCCCATGCAAACACCCAGGCCGCAGACGGCGTTCCGCTGGAGGATTCGACGTCTCTTTACGCGCAATCGCTCGATGGGCTGCCCAACATTGACACATTGACGGAACGTGTCCGCGCACTTGGCCAGCGCCTCCAGGATCTGCGAGCGTCGCCAGCGATGCAGAGCTACAACGGCCCGGTTCTGGCAGAGGGCGATGCGGCAGCGCAGCTCTTCCGGATGGTTTTCCTTCCCAACCTGCTGGGCGTGCGCCGGCCCATGATGGACTCGACGCTGGGCATGCGCAATACACAGGCGGAGAATGCCTTCCTCGATAAAATTGGCGGGCGTGTGCTGCCGAATTTCCTCAGCGTCACCGACAATCCCACCCTCGCGGAGTTGAATGGCAAGCCGCTCGCCGGAACCTGTAAAGTGGACGAGGACGGGGTTCCCACGCGCGAAACCCTTCTCGTCGACAAGGGCATTTTGAAGACGCTGCTCACCACGCGCGACCCGGTGCGCGGTCTCGGGCACTCGAGCGGTAGCCGTCACGACGGCCAGGCAGCTCCCTCGAACGTGATTGTGACCGCGGACAACGGCTTGAGCCAGGACGATCTCCGCTCCAAATTTCTCGCCATGCTGAAGCAGGAAAACAAGGAATACGGCATCGTGCTGCGCCGCATGAGAACCTCCGGACAGCCAATCCTGGCCTTCAAGATGTACCAGGACGGGCACGAGCAACTGATTCACGGCGTGCAACTCTCAGGCCTGAATGCGGCCGCATTCAAAGACATCGTCGCCGCATCGAATGAACAGAGTATGCAGACGGTGGAATTCCGCCCCGAAGCCCTGAACATCTTGACGGTCGGGCTCGGCGATGAGGGTTTCGCGCCGGTCACGCTGGCCGTGCCTTCGCTGCTCTTCGACGACGTCACTGTGCGCAAGTTGCGCGGAGAAACCGCCAAACCGCCCATCGTCCCGTCGCCCTACGCCGCGGGCAACTAGCGGCAACAGAAGGAACAGGGCCCTTGAAGCCCCCGAATCACCGGGCAACGGACGCGGGTTTTACCCCCGCACTCTGCTTCACCGCGACTCAGACCGCGTAGCGGGCAAAAGGCGGTAGCCCCATGCGCAAGCCTGAGGACCGCACGCAGCAACGTTCCACCCAGCCCGCTTCAGCGGGCGACAGAAGGCAACCCGGCGCAGACATTTCCCTTTCACCAAATCCATCTCATCGCCATCCCGCACGCAATCCGCAGCCGTATATTAAGATGCTTCCAGTACTCGCGCGGCGTCGCGCGGCTGTTTTTCGAGGAACAATCAGACTTCGACCGGTTTGGAACAGGAGAGCAAGAACATGGCCAAGAGCGTCAATAAAGTTTTCCTTCTGGGAAATGTGGGCAAGGACCCTGAAATTCGCACCACGGGCACAGGCACATCGGTAGCAAACTTTTCGCTCGCCACCAGCGATCGCTTTCAGGATCAGCAGGGCAACTGGCAGGACCGCACGGAGTGGCACAATCTCGTCGCATTCAAGCGCACCGCCGAGATCGTCCGCGACTACGTTAAGAAGGGCTCCAAGCTCTATATCGAAGGCAAGATCCAGACCCGTAGTTGGGACGACAAAGAAACCGGCGCTAAGAAGTACCGCACCGAGATTATTGTCAACGATCTGTCGCTGCTCTCGGGCCGCGAAGATGGCGGCGGCTCCAGCCGTTCCTCAAGTGCGTCGTCTGCGTCGTCCAGCATGGACCAGCGCCAACCCGCTGCGAACGATGAATACTCGCAGGCGGCCGAAATCTCCGACGACGACATCCCGTTCTAAGAGCAGGAGCGCGGGAGCATCGGCCTAGGGAGTAGCCCCTACTTCCTAGTCCGATGCTCCCTCGCTCCCTCGCTCCCTTGCTCCCTGCTTTTCCAGCGGATCGTTCTCCCGATCCGTCACTTCCGCCAGTGCCGCCAGTCGTTCGGCCAACTCCTCAGTCCAACAATTCTCCGGCGCGCGCCAGCTCCAGTTGCCCGCGGCAACCGCTGGCGTGTTCATGCGCGCCTCGGAGCCCAGCTCCAGCAAATCCTGCACTGGCGCAATCGCGATCTCCGCCACGCTGCCCTGCGCCGCGCGCATCAACGGCCACGCCGGACGGCCGTTCACCGGCCCCACCAGCGCTTCCACTGCCGCATGTTCCTTCGCATTGTCCGTGTTCCACCAGCCCTGCGTGGTGTCGTTGTCGTGCGTGCCCGTGTACGCCACGGTCGCAGGCGCAAACTGCTGCGGCAGGTGTATGTGCGCGCCCTTGTCGCTGAATCCGAACTGCAACACCTTCATGCCCGGCATGTCCAGTGCAAGACGCAGTGCCTCCACTTCCGGCGTGATGAGGCCCAGATCCTCGGCCACCAGTGGCAGCGGTCCCAGCGCCGCTTCCAGTGCGTGAAATAGCTCCAGCCCTGGCGCCTTGATCCACTCGCCTTTCACCGCGGTCTCTTCCTCGGCAGGGATGGCCCAGTAGGCCTCGAAGCCGCGGAAGTGGTCGAGGCGCACGATGTCGTAAATCTCCACGGCGCGCCGGATGCGGCCGATCCACCAGTCGAATCCGCGTTGGGCGAGCACGTCCCAGCGATAAAGCGGGTTGCCCCAGCGCTGGCCCGTGACCGAGAAGTAATCGGGCGGCACGCCGGCAACGTGGATCGGCTTCAGGTCTTCGTTGAGTTCGAAAATTTCAGGGTGCACCCAAACGTCCGCCGAGTCCATGTTGACGAAGATCGCCACGTCCCCCATGATCCGAATGGCACTGCGTGCCGCAGCCTCTTTGAGAAGGTTCCATTGCCGGGAAAACGCAAACTGAAGCACCTTCTCGATCATGCGCTCGCGCCCGTGTTCGGCGGCGGCCGCGGCCAGCGCCTGCGGATCGCGGTGTCGCAGCGGCTCGGGCCACTCCGTCCACGCGCCAGTGTTGAAGGTGCGGCGCAGCACGGCGTAGAGCGCGTAATCATCGAGCCACGAAGCCTGGTCGCGGGAAAACAATTCAAATTCCGCCCAATGCTCCGCCAGTGCTGGTTCGTCCAGAGCGCGATCGAGAAAATTTCCCGCCGCCTCATAGAGCAGCGGAAATTTCCGCGCTTCAACTTTCTCAAAACTCACCGCGCCCGCGCCGCCGGGCAAGCCGGCAATACGGTCGGCCCCGATCCAGCCCCAGTCGCGAAGCACCTCCAGGCTGATCAGTGCCGGATTGCCCGCGAAAGCCGAAGAGCCCGCATACGGCGAGTTGCCGTATCCTGTGGGGCACAACGGCAAAACCTGCCAGATATGCTGCTTGGCGCGGGCCAGAAATGCCACAAATTCGTGCGCTGCCGGACCCAGGTCGCCGATGCCTCCATGAGAAGGCAACGAACTCACGTGCAGCAGAACTCCCGATGAACGCTGAAACTCCATAACATCATTATTGCGGATGGATGGGGACCATGCAGAATGCAGCCCGATCTGAGACACTGGAATGCGCGCCCCCGCGCAGCCTACTTATCAACTCTTGAGTTGAGGGAGTCCTCCGTTGAAGATCCACCGTCGTTGTTCCTGCTTTTGCCTTTTTGCTTTGGTTCCGATTCTGGTCAGTGTTTGGTCCTCGCACGCTGCGGCCGCTTCAGCTCCGCAACCTGTCACGCTCGCCAGCGGATGGAGATTGCAGGATGTGGCTAAAGTGCCGCAAGCCGGCGCGGAAGTCGCAAGCACCGCATTCGACGACCATAGCTGGTACGCGGCCACAGTTCCGGGCACGGTGCTCACCTCGCTGGTCAACGACCACGTCTATCCCGAGCCGTTGTATGGCGAGAACGAGCGCCCTGAGATCATTCCTGAAAGTCTGGCGCGCACCTCGTACTGGTACCGGACCCTAATCCGCGTGCCGCGGGCCTACAGGAACCATCATGTCTGGCTCAACTTCGACGGCATCAACTACTCGGCCGACGTGTGGGTAAACGGCGTGAAAGTGGGCACCACCCGCGGTGCGTTCATCCGCGGCATCTTCGATATCACCGCGCAAGTCGTGCCGGGGAACCCGGCCGTGGTCGCCGTGCTGGTCGCGCCGCAGCCCCATCCCGGCGACCCGCACGAGCACACGCTGCGCAACGGCGTCGGCAAAAACGGCGGCCTCACCGCCATCGACGGGCCCACGTTCCTCTCCACCATCGGCTGGGACTGGCTCAACGCGGTGCGCGATCGCGATACCGGCATCTGGCAAAAGGTATTTCTCTCGGCCACCGGTCCGGTGCTGCTCAAGAACCCGCTGGTCACCACTGATCTGCCGCTGCCGCGCACTGATTCCTCTGACGTTGCCGTGCAGGCGACCGTGGAGAACGTGAGCGACCAGCCGATGACGGGTCTACTCGAGGGAACCATCGAGAACATCGTCTTCGAGCGCCAGGTAGAGCTCGCTCCGCGTAGCACGCAACAAATTGTCTTTGACGCCAAAACCACACCTGCGCTGCACATCGATCATCCGCGCCTCTGGTGGCCCAACGGCTACGGCGAGCAGCAGATGTATCAATTGCATCTTGCGTTCAAGATTCGCCGTTCCGTCAGCGACACCGCGGACGTGGACTTCGGCATTCGCAAAATCACCTACTCGGTGCCCGGAACCGACACGCTGACCATCTCCGTCAACGGTGTGCCCATATTCATCCGCGGCGGCGACTGGGGCCTCGACGAAGCCATGAAGCGCATTCCCCGCGAGCGGCTAGACGCCCAGATTCACATGCACCAGTTGGCGCATCTCAACCTCATCCGCAACTGGGTGGGCCAGAGCACCGGCGAGGATTTCTACGAGTTGTGCGACAAGTACGGCATCCTGGTGTGGGATGAGTTCTTCCAGCCCAATCCTGCGGATGGGCCCGACCCCATCGATCTCGATACTTACGTTGCGAATGTGCGCGACAAGGTGCTGCGTTTCCGCAATCATCCTTCCATCGCGTTGTGGTGCGCGCGCAATGAGGGTTTTCCGCCTCCCGAGATCGACGCTTCCCTGCGCAAGGTGCTCGCCGAGCTCGAACCTACGCGTCGCTATCAACCCAGTTCCACCGACGGCCCCGGCGTGCGCTCGCATGGGCCGTATTACTGGCGCGCCCCGCGAGAGTTTTACACCGTCACCGACGACTACTTCAAAACTGAAACCGGCAGCATGAGCGTACCCACGCTCGAATCCATTCATGGCATGATGCCCAAAAAAGACTGGGAGACGATCAACGACGACTGGGCCGCGCACGACATGGCCAAGGGCGCGCAACGCGGCGATCTTTACCCGGTCATTGTTGCCGGGCGCTACGGAAAAATCGCCAATCTCGCCGACTTCGTGCGCAAGGCGCAACTAGCCAACTACGAGGCCTTCCGCGCCATGTACGAAGGGCGCAATGCGCAGCTCTTCCATCCCACCACGGCCATCATTACGTGGATGAGCGATCCTGCGCAGCCCAGTTTTGTCTGGCAGCTCTATCACTACGATCTCGAACCGAACGCATCGCTCTTCGCCGTCATGCACGCGTCGGAGATGGTACACATCCAGCTCAACGAGGCCAACGGGCAGGTGCAGGTCATCAACAACAAGCCGGAGCCTGTCACCGATGCCGTGGCGCGGGTTGACGTTTACAACCTTGATGGGACGCTCGTCTACGAACATGAGACCAAGCTGACAGCCGCACCCGACGCGGCAACCAACCTCGGCACCGTGGATTTTCCCGCGCATCCTTCGGCGGTGCACTTTCTCAAGCTCGCCCTGCACAACGCCGCCGGCGAACTTCTTTCGAGCAACTTCTATTGGCTTGGGGCTCCGGACCATCCCGGCGATCTCACGGCGCTGAACGATCTGCCCATCGTGACGCTGACGGCAAAAGCGGAGGAGCTCGAGGGAAAGATCGCGGGCCAGCGGCTGCTCGCGATCACGCTGCACAATCCCACGCACAGCGTCGCCCTCATGGCGCACGTGCAACTGCGCCGGAAATCCGGCGAGCGCGTTTTGCCCGTCTTCTACACCGACAATTATGTAACTCTGCTGCCCGATGAAACCCGGACCATCGGCATCGAGGCCGCACAAAACGACTTCAAAGGAGAAGACCCGCTCATCGTCCTCGATGGCTGGAACGTGACGGTAGCGCCGGCCTCATTCGGCGCTGTATCGGTCGCACCCAATCTCGACGCGCAGCCGGACCACTCGCCCACCACAGGATTGCCCTTCGCCACCGAGGGGCTGCGATAAAGAGCGCAGGCCACATAGTCAAAAGGCCCGCAACCTTCCGGCTGCGGGCCTCAAACTTTGTGCATCGATCCTGCTCTACGTCCCCGGCGTCTGCTGCGGCTTGGCGTTAAAGCGGATCAAGTTGCGCTTCTTGTAGTCGTCCCACACTCCGCTCATGAACACGCTGAAGGCTTCGTTGCGCTTCTGTTGCAGAACCTGATCGCGCGTCTGGTCGAAGTTCTTCGCGATCTCGTCGGCGGTCGGCTCCTGCTTGTCGAGAATCTTCACCACCACGCCGGTGCGGCCCGCGTTGATGGGCCCGCTGAATGAGCCGACCGTCATCTCGAAGAGCTGCGGAGCCACCTGGGCCACTTCGCCAAAGTCCGGCACCTGCCCGCTCGCGCCCACCAGGTCGCTGGTCTTCACGGTCGCGCCTACAGCCTTGGCAGCTTTGCCAAGATCGTTCATCGCCTTCGCCTTGTCGGCAAGGTCTTTGGTCTTCTGGCCGAGCAGCGCCGGCAATTGCTCGTCGCGGTAGTCGTCCAGAACGTGGGTCTTCCAGTCGGCAAAAGCCGGCGCATGCGCCGCCACTTCGCCCGTCACCTGGAAGATTGCGTAGCCCTCGCCCGTCGGCGCGGATTGCGGTGGATCGCCCTGCTTGGCCGCAAAGGCTTTGGCCAAAAGCTGTGAGCTGTCGGGCAACGCGGCAATCACGCCGTCGTGTCCCACCGGCTGCGAATTCACCAGTTGCAGATGATGCGCTGCCGCCGTCTTCTCCAGGCCGTTCTTGTTCGCCTCCGCGGTCAACTGTTCCGCATAACGCGACTCCGTTTGCCCCGCGGCATCGCGCGTCAGCGCCGCCACAATGTTTGCCTGCACTTCGCTCAGCGGCTGTGTGTGCGCGCTCTGGCGCTCTTCAACCTGAATAATGTGGTAGCCAAAGCTGCTCTTCGCGATGGCTATGTCGCCGATCTTCTGCGTAAAGATGGCCTTGTCAAACTCCGGCACCATCTTGCCCCGCTGCGCAAATCCCAGTTCACCGCCCTGGTCCTTGCTGCCCGGGTCGTCGGAGTATTTCTTCGCCAGTTCGGTCCAGCTTCCGCCCGCCTGGAGCTGCTTCAGAACGCTCTCCGCCTTAGCCTTGGCCGCGGCATCGGCCTTGGCGTCCGCGCCTTCCGCCACGCTGATCAGAATGT
>Ga0302187_10000902_pt1 | contig 26191 bp, 19 predicted proteins | sample II_Bog_E1_3_FD_202120 | JGI IMG/M metagenome (GOLD analysis project Ga0302187, IMG submission 202120) | Peat permafrost microbial communities from Stordalen Mire near Abisko, Sweden - II_Bog_E1_3 | ecosystem: Environmental > Terrestrial > Soil > Wetlands > Peat | place: Sweden: Abisko...
CACAACCACCCGACGGCGATCTCGCCCTTCCCCGGCGCGGCCACCGGCTCCGGCGGCGAAATCCGCGATGAAGGCGCAACCGGCCGCGGCGCCAAGCCCAAGGCTGGCCTCGGAGGCTTCACCGTCTCCAACCTGAACCTGCCGCAGGCCCCGCAACCGTGGGAGCGCAAGCCTTCGCGCCCCGCGCACATCGCTTCGCCGCTGGACATCATGATCGAAGGCCCCTTGGGCGCTGCGGCCTTCAACAACGAGTTCGGCAGGCCCAACCTCTGCGGCTACTTCCGGACGTTCGAGCAAGAGAGCGGCGGCACAGTCTTCGGCTATCACAAGCCCATCATGTTGGCGGGCGGCCTGGGCAACATTCGCGCGGAGCACGTGGACAAAGGCGCGATGAAGCCCGGCTACGCGCTCATCGCACTGGGTGGCCCCGCGATGCTCATCGGTCTCGGCGGCGGCGCTGCATCCTCATCCAACACCAGCAACTCCGAGCTCGACTTCGCCAGCGTCCAGCGCGACAACCCTGAGATGGAGCGTCGCGCGCAGGAGGTCATCGACCGCTGCTGGCAGCAGGGCGCCGGCAGCAACGGAGAACACGACGCCAATCCGATCGCCTTCATCCACGACGTCGGCGCCGGCGGCCTCTCCAACGCCTTCCCCGAGTTGGTGAAGGATGGTGGCGATGGCCGCCTGGGCGGCACCTTCGATCTCGCCAAGGTGCCACGTGGCGAAGCCGGCCTGAGCCCGCTGGAGCTCTGGTCAAACGAGTCGCAGGAGCGCTACGTGCTCGCCGTCGCGCCGGAAAATCTCGCGGAGTTCGAAGCCATCTGCGCGCGCGAGCGTTGCCCCTTCGCTATAGTCGGCTATGCGACCGGCGAGCCGCGCCTCGTACTCATCGATTCCAGCACCAGCACGACTCCGGGCTCGCCCTCTGGGCCCTTGGCCCTGGGCCCTGGACCCTGTCCCATCGATCTTCCGCTCCAAACGCTCTTCGGCAAGCCGCCCAAGATGGAGCGCAGCTTCACGCGCACAACGTCCGAAGCGCAGCCGCTCGACCTCTCGGGCATCGAGCTGGAAGAGGCGATCGCCCGCGTGCTCCAGATGCCCTCCGTCGCCTCGAAGAGCTTCCTCATCACCATCGGCGACCGGACTGTTGGTGGGTTAACTGTGCAGGACCAGATGGTCGGCCCCTGGCAGATCCCTGTAGCCGACTGCGCTGTCACAATGACCGCATTCGGCTCGACGGCGGGCGAGGCGATGGCCATCGGCGAACGCACGCCGCTTGCCGTGACCAACGCCGCGGCCAGCGCGCGCATGGCCGTCGGCGAGGTCATCACCAACCTCGCTGGTACCTCCATTAGCAAGCTCTCCGACATCAAGCTCTCCGCCAATTGGATGGCCGCAGCCAGCGAACCGGGCCAGAATGAAGCGCTCTACGACGCGGTGCACGCGGTCGGAATGGAGCTGTGTCCCGCACTTGGCCTTACGATCCCCGTGGGCAAAGACTCGATGTCCATGCGCACAGCGTGGACTGAAGACGGTGAGAAGAAGAGCGTCGTCGCTCCGCTGTCGCTCATTGTGTCGGGGTTCGCGCCGGTCACTGATACCCGCCGCACACTCACGCCGCACGTGCTCGATGACGGCTCTCCGCTTCTCCTCATCGATCTTGGCGAAGGCAAGAATCGGCTTGGTGGCAGTGCGCTCGCACAAGCCTTCCAACACACCGGCGGCGAAACTCCCGACACTCCCGAGCCCGCGAAACTCAAAGCCTTTTTCGAAATCACTCAGCGCCTCAATCATGAGGGCGTTCTGCTCGCGTACCACGATCGCAGCGACGGTGGCCTTCTCGCCACGCTGCTCGAGATGGCCTTCGCCAGCCAATGCGGGTTCGAGATCAACATCGGCCGCGATACCCTCGGAGCTCTCTTCTCGGAAGAGCTCGGCGCCGTCATCCAGGTTGACCGCGAGCACATCGTGCCCGTGCTCGAAGCCTTCATCGCCGCCGGCATCAGCGCCAGCCTCATCGGCGTCACCGACTGCGACAACACCATCAGCATCTTCCAGGGCGGCAACCTTCTCTACACCGCCGAGCGCACCGCCCTGCACAAGCTCTGGGCCTCCACCTCGTTCCACATCCAAAGCCTGCGCGACAACCCCGCCACCGCCGCCGAAGAGTTCGCCCTCCTCGACGACGAGCTTCGCCCCGGCCTCTTCATCGATGTCCCTTTCGACCCGAATGAGAACATCGCAGCCCCGTACCTCAACCTCGCAAAGCCCCGCGTAGCCATCCTCCGCGAGCAGGGTGTGAACGGACAGGTCGAGATGGGCGCGAGCTTCGATCGAGCTGGCTTCGAAGCTGTCGACGTGCACATGAGCGACCTGCTGAGCGGGCGCGAAGACCTCGCGCGCTTCCAGGGGCTCGCAGCTTGCGGCGGCTTCAGCTACGGCGACGTGCTCGGTGCAGGCTCCGGCTGGGCACGCACCATCCTCTTCAACGACAAGCTTGCAGAGATGTTTGCCACCTACTTCGTACGTCCCGACACGTTCTCGCTGGGCGTATGCAATGGCTGCCAGAGCTTGGCACAATTGCGTACCATCATTCCCGGAGCAGCACACTGGCCACTATTCACCCGCAACGTCTCGGCACGCTTTGAAGCCCGCCTGTGCATGACAGAGATCACCAAGACCAACTCGCTGTTCTTCGAAGGCATGATCGGCGGTCGCGCTCCCATCGTCGTCTCGCACGGCGAAGGCTATGCAGCAGCTGCACCCGACGCCACGATCGCGATGAAGTACATCGACACCTACGGCAACGCCACGCAGCACTATCCGCTGAACCCCAATGGCAGTGCCAACGCAGCAGCAGGTTTCACCTCGACAGACGGCCGCGCGCTGGTGTTGATGCCGCATCCGGAGCGCATCGCGCTGGGCCTCAACCACTCCTGGACACGTTCGCTTACCAACAGCCCGTGGCAGCGCATGTTCGATAATGCAAGGAAGTGGATTGGATAAGGCGAGCTTCTAGCCACTAGCTATTAGCTGCTAGCCTGTCTCCGGCCCACAAGCGTTGTCGAACCCACTAAATCGTTCTCGTCATCGACCATCTCACCGCAGAAGGCATCTAGCTAGAAGCTAGAAGCTAACGGCTAGAAGCTTCCAAACCATGTCAGACATACCCCAGAAGATCGACTACAAATCCGCAGGCGTTGATATTGAGGCCGGCAACGAGGCCGTTCGGCGCATTCGCTCGCATGCTGCGAGCACGCATTCTCCCGCTGTCCTCACGGGCCTTGGCTCGTTTGGCACGCTCTTCTCGCTCAAGGACGCGCTCGCGCAGTATCGCGATCCCGTGATGGTGCAGAGCACCGACGGCGTGGGCACCAAGACGCTGGTCAGCGTGATGGCCGGCAAGTTCGATGACCTTGGCCGCGATCTCGTGGCCGCCGTCGCGGGCGACATCGCCGTGATGGGCGCGCGTCCGTTGACGTTCCTCGACTATGTCGGTGTGCATCACGTGGACCCCGCGCAGATTGAGCAGCTGGTGAGCGGCATGGCCGATGCCTGCCGCGAAGCCGGCATCTCGCTCGTTGGCGGTGAGACCGCGGAGATGCCCTCGGTGTACGCGAAGGGCGACCTCGACGTCGTGGGCTTCGTCACCGGCATCGTCGAGCGCGATGAAGTGCTGACCGGCGAGACCATCGTTGCGGGCGACGTCGTCTATGGCGTGCAGAGCTCCGGCCTGCACACCAACGGCTGGTCCCTGGCTCGCAAGCTGCTGTTCGACGTGGCCAAGCACGGCATCCACGATGCCCCGAAGGAGCTTGGCGGCAAGACGCTGGCCGAGGTGCTGCTCGCGCCGCATGCCAACTACGTGGCGCCGATCCGCCGTGCGCTCGACGCGAAGATCCCCATCAAGGGCATGGCGCACATCACCGGCGGCGGGCTTGTCGAGAACACACCGCGCGTTCTTCCTAAGGGCTTAGGAGCTCGCATCGATGTTCACTCGTGGGAGCCGCAGGCCATCTTCGCCATGATGCAGAAACTCGGCCAGCTGGACCGCGAGGAGATGCACAAGGTCTTCAACATGGGCATTGGCCTTGCCGTAATCGCACCTGCAGGACAGCTGGAGGCGCTGCGCGAAGCCTTCGCGCCGTTCCATGTGTGGAAGATTGGCAAGGTGGAAGCTGGCCTGGAGCACACCGCGCTTGTAGGTGAGGTGTAGATGTCGAAGCTGACGCAGGCCGATCTCATCGCCGCCATCCCGCATTGCCTCACCAGCTCGAACCTGGAGTTTGGCACGAAGTACACCGGCAAGGTGCGCGACACGTACGACCTCGCCCCCGACTTGCCGGGCAATCTGCTGCTCATCACCACTGACCGCCAGTCAGGCTTCGATCGCAACCTCGGCGCGATCCCCTACAAGGGCCAGGTGCTCAATCGCACGTCGTTGTGGTGGTTCGAGCAGACGAAGCACATTGCAAAGAATCACGTTGTCAGTTCGCCGCACGCCAATGCGCTGCTGGGCCGTAAGTGCCGTGTGCTTCCTATCGAATTCGTCGTACGCGGCTACCTCACCGGCTCGACCGACACCAGCATCTGGACCAAGTACAACGCAGGGGAACGCAGCTTCGGTGACCTAACGCTACCCAAAGGCCTGACCAAGAACCAGCCGCTGCCGCACGCAATCATCACGCCAACCACGAAGGAAGCCACCCACGATCGTCCCATTACTCCAGCAGAGATTCTCGCCGAAGGCTGGCTCACCGCTGCCGAGTGGGAACACACCTCGCGCGTGGCGCTGGAGCTCTTTGCCTTTGGGCAGAAGATCGCCGCGGAACATGGGCTGATCCTCGTGGACACCAAGTACGAGTTCGGTGTCACACCCGAAGGCGAGATCCTGCTGATCGACGAAGTGCATACTCCCGACTCGAGCCGTTACTGGATCTCAGACTCCTATACCCAGCGCGTGGGTGAAGGCCGCGAGCCGGACATGATCGACAAGGAGTTCTTCCGGCTGTGGTTCCGCGAGCGCTGCGATCCCTACAAGGATGCCGTGCTGCCCACGCCTCCCGATGAGCTGATCGCAGAGCTTGCCTCCCGCTACATCCAACTCTTCGAGCGCATCACCGGCGAGACATTTGTTCCCGATCTCCGCCCCATCGATGCGACGCTCCTAAGCCATTTCCAGGATCTCGTCGCGATGGCGAAGGATGCCCGTCGCCTTCTTTCGTAATTGCTTCCACATCGAAATACCTACGCAATGACTCCTTCGACATCGAACGAAACCATTCTGATTGTTGGCTCCGGTGCGCGCGAACATGCGATTGCCGAGGCTTTGGCGCGATCTTCGTCGCAGCCGAAGCTGATCTGCTTTGGCTCCGCACGCAATCCAGGCATCGCGCGGCTGTGCAGCGGCTATGCCGTGGGCAGCATGAGCGAAGCAGCTCCTATCGCTGCGTTCGCGAAGGCGCAGGGTGCAACGCTCGCGATCATTGGGCCCGAGGCTCCGCTCGCCGTCGGTACGGCTGACGCACTGTGGGCTGCGGGTGTGCCGACCGTGGGGCCAACGCAGTCGCTGGCCCGCATCGAAAGCTCGAAAGCCTTCACGCGCGAGCTGCTGGCGAAATACAACATCCCCGGCAATCCGTTCTTCCAGCGCTTTGAGGCTGCCGAGTTCCTCGCCGATGAAGTCGAGCTCACCGCCGTTCTGACGCAGTGGAATGGCCACCACGTCATCAAGGACGATGGCCTGGCCGGCGGCAAGGGTGTGAAGGTGTGCGGCGATCATCTGCATTCGCTCGAAGAGTCGCTATCGTTCTGCCGTGAACTTGCTGCTCTGGGGCACCCTTTCGTCGTCGAAGAGAAACTTGAAGGCGAGGAGTTCTCGCTCATCAGCTTCTGCGATGGCCGCACCCTGGCGCACATGCCTGCCGTGCAGGACCACAAACGGGCCTTCGAAGGCGACAAGGGACCGAACACCGGCGGCATGGGTACGTACTCCGATGCCGACCACTCGCTGCCGTTCCTGCGCGCGGACGACATCACCGCAGCGCAGAAGATCAACGAACAGGTGGCGGCAGCGCTGGCCGAGGAATGTGGCGCGCCCTACCAGGGCATCCTCTACGGCGGGTTCATGGCGACGCGCGATGGCGTGCGGCTGATCGAATACAACGCCCGCTTTGGCGATCCTGAATGTCTGAACCTGCTCACGCTTCTTGAAAGCGACTTTGCGGCAATCTGCAAGGCGATCGTGGAAGAGACCCTGGACGACTTACAAGTGACGTTCGCGCGGCTGGCCAGTGTGTGCAAGTACGTCGTCCCGCAGGGCTACCCCGAAGCTCCACGCAAGGGCGACGAGGTGCGGCTGCCGGAGGAGATTCCCTCCAGCGCAAGGCTTTACCTGGGGGCGGTGGATGAAGTGGACGGCGTGCTCGTGAGCACAGGCTCGCGAACGGTCGCAGTAGTGGCCTCGGCCGAGACGCTCAGCGCGGCCGAGCTGGTGGCGGAGCAGGTCATCGCAACGATCCCTGGGCCGTTCTTCCATCGAGCGGACATCGGAACCTCCGAGCTGGTCGGACGGCGGGTATTACGAATGTTTGAGTTGCGTCCGAAATAGATTTCAACAATCCCCTACGCCGGTCCGATAGTGGGAGGGCTCCAGAGACCCGGGTATTCCTGTGTCGGGAGCAGCGAAGGGGGAAGGAACGATGTCCGTAGCGGTGTTCAGACAGCAGAATTCCCCGGCTATGGGCCTGATTCCCCGAGCTGCACGCGCCTCCTTGAAGCTTGCCCTGGTCTTCAAATACGCCGAAGGGGAAGTCCGGGGGCATACGGTGAACCTGAGCGAATCGGGCGTCCTTGGTTCCTTCCAGGAGGTGATGGAAGTGTGGCTTAACGGCCAGCTCTCCATCCTGGTTCCAGACCGCCGTCCCATCGTGGTCGAAACGCGGATTGTCCGCGTCGACGGGTGTACTGCGGCGATGTCTCTGATGAACCTCACGGCCTACGACAAGACCAAGCTCCAGTCCCTGGTCGATGCCGCCGACGAGAAGGATGACGGGTTCATCCCCCGGCCCCATCTGGTCGCTCGCTGACTCAGTATCCCGATCCAGGCAACACACACCTCGCGCGACCCGATGGCGATCCCATGGTGACGCGTTCCTCCCGGTAGAAAATCTCTGCAAAAATGTGTCTGCCACTCCCTAGAATGGAGCGAGCACCGTTTGTGCGTCGGTATGCGGCTTTCCTCGATCTTGGATTTCTTACATCGAAGCCGCTTGGCCATCTGCCGGTATCCCGCATCCACCAGCCAGACCTAACAATCAGGTTTCAGACGATCCAAAGACGAAAGGGAGCTTCGCGCGATCACCATGCCCGCAAAAGCCAAAAAGCCGCAGCCGCTGGTCGGCATCATCATGGGCTCGAAAAGCGATTGGCCAACCATGGAGCACGCGTCGAAGGTGCTCGACGAGCTGGGCATCACGCATGAGGTCGAGGTGGTCTCCGCACATCGCACGCCCGACAAGATGTTTCGTTACGCCGAGACGGCTGCCCGCCGCGGGCTAAAGGCGATCATCGCCGGGGCGGGCGGAGCGGCGCATCTGCCGGGCATGGTCGCGGCCAAGACAGCGCTGCCGGTGCTGGGAGTTCCGGTGCAGTCGCGCGCGCTGAGCGGCCTGGACTCGCTGCTCTCCATCGTGCAGATGCCCGGCGGCATCCCCGTGGCGACCTTCGCGATCGGCGAGGCGGGAGCGAAGAATGCTGGGTTGTTCGCCGCTTCTCTCCTTGCGCTTGAGGATTCATCGCTGGCGAAGAAGCTGGCCAAGCTGCGTGCTGCGCAGACAGACTCAGTGCTGGAGAACCCGGACCCGCGCGTCGAAGCGACTGCCTCCGCAAAGTCAGCAACGAAGGGCAAGAAGGCCTGATGAGCTCTCGTCCCCGCATCGGAATCCTCGGCGCCGGCCAGCTCGCGCTCATGCTGGCTGAAGCCGCGAAGCCCCTCGGCATCGACATCCTCTGCGCAGGGCAGCCCAACGACTGCGCCTCCCAGGTCGCTACCGTGTACAAGGTCGACCTGGAAGACCAGGCGGAGGTCCGCGCCTTTGCCGAGAGAGTCGACTTTTTGACGCTCGAGAGCGAAAACGTCGACGCAGCCATCCTCGAAGACCTTCCCAAGCTCGCGCCCAACGCGCGCGCCGTTCGCATCGCGCAGGACCGCCTCTACGAGAAGGACTTCCTCCGCTCACAGGGCATCGACACCGCGCCGTACGCAGCCGTCTCCAGCCTGCGCGATCTGCGCACCGCGCTGGAATGGATCGGCGCTCCCAGCATCCTCAAGACCCGCCGCCTCGGCTACGACGGCCGTGGGCAGGTCCGCATCCTGCATCCGGACGACGCGGCTGCCGCCTGGGCGCACACCGGCGGCGCGCCCTGCATCCTCGAAGGCATGGTCGCCTTCGATCGCGAGCTCTCCCTCATCGCCGCCCGCAGCGCCACCGGCGAGATAGCCTTCTATCCGCTCATCCACAACGAACACCGCGAAGGCATCCTGCGCGTCTCGGTAGCACCCTGGCTCGATACAGAGCTGCAAGCGCTGGCGGAGGGCCATCTGGGCAAGCTGCTCACCGCGCTCCAGTACGTGGGCGTGCTCACGGTGGAGTTCTTCGCCGCGGGCCGCTCCCTCATCGCCAACGAGATGGCGCCGCGGGTCCACAACTCCGGCCACTGGACGATTGAAGGCTCCGAGACCTCGCAGTTTGAGAATCACCTGCGCGCGATTGTGGGAGCGCAGCTTGGTTTCCCCCTCGGCGCTACGGCAAGCCGTCCGACGGTGATGCTGAACTGCATCGGGACCATGCCCACTCTGGAAGAGACGAGCCAGTTCCCGGAGCTCTTCCGGCACGACTACGGCAAGGCAGCCCGGCCGGGCAGAAAAGTCGGCCACTTGACCTGCTTCGCGGAGCACGCCGCGACCATCGCGGAATGGGAGCGGCGGCTCAACGACGCTGAGACGTTCGTCTAGGGCTTCGCAGCTTTCTTCTTCACGGCCTTCGCTACAACCTTCTTCGCTGATTTCTTGATCGCCTTCTTTGCAGCCTTCTCGCGACCTTCGGCGATGAGCTTCTTCTGCTGCGTCGCGGGCAGCAGCAACAGCTCGCGAATGCGCTTCGGCATCTTCTCGTGGACGATCCCGTGGGCGTTCGTAAACTCAGCCAGCCATTCCGCAGGGCGCAGAAGGTTCCAATGCTCCGCCGCAACCCAATGGATGCGCGCGAAGTAGGGTGCAGGCCGGAAGCCTTCGATCTCGACGAGCTCCGCAAATCGTTCCGGACCCGCAGCAAAGCTAATGACGCCCTGCGCGTCGGCGCTGAGATTGACCAACGCAAACATCTTCCCGCCGATGGCCTTGTCGCCCACCCAGAAGACCAGGTTATCGCCCCACTGCATGGTCTCAACCACGTGAGGCAGCTTCAGCAGCATCGCGCGTACGCGTTCCACATCCATGCTGGAAGTATGGAAAGTTCAGTGAAAAGTGGCAAGTATTACGCGTGTTTGAGCTTGACCGGCCCTCGGGCCTTGTAGATCTCGACCTCGCCACCGTGCTGCCTGGCGACGATCTCTCCGGCGCGGACCATGGTCTGAACGACCTCGCGCACCTGGGGCATCAGGGGCTCCCAGTCGCCGCGTTTGGAGCTGCCGGCGACGGCTCGCGCGGCCTCGCGGGGACACACGCCAACGTCGTCGCCGTGCTCCAGCAACAACGCGCGGATGGTCTCTTTCAGGTGCTGCTTGATCTCTCTCACGGTCGTTTCGGACCCTCTGCGAGGCGCGCCGCGGCGCGGTTCTCTATACTTCTGGATGGAACCATGTCCGAAAACGCCGCCACAATCCCACATTCGTCTACACCACCCCTCTTTGCGCCAGTTGAGGACCAGCTCGACCTGATCACCAAAGGTACGGCTGAGCTGATCCCTGCCTTCGACTCCAAGGCACCCGACGCTCTGGCCGCACGGCTCGAAGCCTCGCGCAAGACGGGCGTGCCGCTGCGCATCAAGGCCGGCTTCGACCCAACAGCGCCCGACCTGCACCTGGGCCACACCGTGCTGATGCGCAAGCTGCGTCACTTCCAGCAACTGGGACACACGGTGATCTTCCTCATCGGCGACTTCACCGGCCTCATCGGCGATCCGACCGGCAAGAGCCAGACGCGCAAGCTCCTGACCCAGGAAGAGCTCGACGCCAACGCGGTCACCTACAAGGAACAGGTCTTCAAGATCCTCGATCCCGAGAAGACCGAGGTTCGCTACAACTCCGAGTGGTTCAGCAAGCTGGGCGCGGCCGGCATGATCAAGCTGGCCGCGAAGTTCACCGTCTCGCAGATGCTCGAGCGCGAGGACTTCCACAAGCGCTTCCAGGAAGAGCAGCCGATCCACATCCACGAGCTGCTGTACCCGATGGTGCAGGGCTATGACTCCGTCGCACTGGAGTGCGATGTGGAGCTGGGCGGCACCGACCAGAAGTTCAACCTGATGCGCGGACGCGACCTGCAGCGCGACGCCGGACAGAAGCCGCAGATCGTCCTGATGATGCCCATCATCGAAGGCCTGGACGGCGTGCAGAAGATGTCCAAGTCGCTGGGCAATGCGATTGGCGTGGCCGAGCCCGCGAACGAGATGTACGGCAAGCTCATGAGCATCAACGATGAGCTCATGTGGAAGTACTGGGTCTACCTGACGGACCTCACGCAGTCGGAGATCGAAGCGATGAAGGCCGACGTGGCCAGCGGCGCTCTGCACCCCATGCAGGCAAAGAAGAACCTAGCGCGAACGATCACGCAGGACTTTCACTCCGCCGAAGAAGCAGATGCAGCGGCCGAAGGCTGGGCAAAGATGTTCCAGCAGCGCGCCGTAAGCGAGGATGTGCCCGAAGTGGGCGTGGCGCTCGCGACGGAGGGATTGTTCGTCGCGGAAGGCTCCGATGAGCTGCGCGTGGCGAAGCTGCTGCAACTTGCAGGGCTCGCAGCCTCGGCAGGCGAAGCGACACGCAAGATCGCGGAGAACGCCGTGTCGATCAACGGCGAGAAGTTCGCCGGCAAGACGACCCTGCGCGCAGCCTTAGGGGAAGCCCCCGTGCTGCGGCTGGGCAAGCGCAGCGTTCGGGTGCGTTGGGAGTAGAGGTCCTTGACTGAGCAAACGTACTTCATCACGTTTGCCACGGCGGAGCGGCAAGCTCTCTTTCGCAACGAGCGCTGGGCGGTTACGTTCCTCAACGTGCTTTCGCGATATCGGTCCGAATATCACCTGCATGACTTCGTGATCATGTCCGAGCACGTGTACCTGCTCTTAAGCCCGCATGCAGGGCTCGAGCGCGTGGCGCAGCTGCTCAAGGGTGGCTTCTCGTTCAACGCCAAACGCGCGTTCCAGTGGAGGCTGGACATCTGGCAACCCGGCTTCTCCGACCATCGCATTCGCGACCACGAAGATTACGTCGCTCACCTTGAATACATCCGCAAGAATGCGGCAAGCCTTGGCGAGGGCAGACGGCGCTTCGACGGAGCGAGCTGTGAGCTGCCCCTGGCACCGGAGCCGCAATGGCTGACGGCGCCCACTGAATAGCACAAGTCGCCCCCTGCCCCGTGCTCCCTCGCACATCAATGCGAGACTCCACCCTGCGATACTTAACCCAGGGCCATGCCGCTTCGTCATCTCACAGCTCGTGTCCGTTCCCGGATCGCGAACGTGCGGCTGGCGGCGATGCTCGCCTTTGCCGCAGGCATGGTGGACGTCTCGGGCTACCTTGGCCTCAAGCAGTTCACCTCGCACATGACGGGCATCACGGCCACGCTGGCGGCCGCTGCAGGAACCGATGCTCCTGCGTTGCTGGCTCATACCGCGGTGATCCTCCTGAGCTTCCTCAGCGGCGCTGCGGTCTGTGCGCTGCTGGTGAACTTCGCCCGCCGCCGCGGGCGCGAAAGCCTCTTCGCCCTGCCACTGTTTCTCGAAGCGCTGCTTCTCGGTGCCGTGGGAGTCACGCGCGGCCAGTCGCACGTCCTGCTGCTGCTTGGCGTGCTCGCTTTCGCAATGGGCTTGCAAAACGCGATCATCACCAAGATCTCAGACGCGGAGATCCGCACGACACATCTGACAGGCATGGTCACGGACATCGGTATCGAGATCGGCCGCGCGCTCTACCTGAGCCGCAATCCTTTCCAGGAGCCGATCCGCGCACACCGTGAACGCATCGGCATGCTGGTACTGCTGGTGGGCTCGTTCTTTGCGGGAGGCCTGCTCGGAGCGATCACCTTTCCACGCTTCGGATTCGTCACCTTCGTGCCGCTCGCGATGGTGCTGGCCACTCCAACCGTCTTCCCCATCCTGGACGATCTGCGGGGCATCCACGAACCGTAGCGCTCATGGGATGAGCGACGCGCCATCATGGTCGGATTTGCGTTGATACGCGCTTCGCGTCCAACATAGGCAGAGGCGAACCGGCCCAAAGGTTTGCTGCCACTCCTTGAAACGCCGCATCTTATCTCCATGCCCCTGCGCACGGCCAATATCGTCGGCTCTGGACCCAACGGCCTCGCAGCCGCAATCACCCTCGCGCAGCGCGGCGTGAAGGTGACGGTGTATGAGCGGATGGCGCAGGCTGGCGGCGCCTGCTGCACCGCCGAGCTAACCCTGCCCGGCTTCAAGCACGATGTGGGCGCGACGTCCTTCCCCATGGGCGTTGGAAGCCCGTTCCTCACGACGCTGCCGCTGGAGAAGTTCGGCCTCAAGTGGATCCACTCCCCTGCACCACTCGCCCACCCGCTCGACGACGGCACCGCCGTCTTCCTGGAGCGGGACCTGGCCGCAACAGCAGCACAGTTCAAGGATCATGACCGGCTGGCGTGGCTGGGGCTGCTCTCGCCGCTGGTGGACGACTGGCCCTCCTTTATCGACCAGGTCATGCGACCGCTGCGCAGCCTGCCCAGCCATCCACTGAACATGGCGGCCTTTGGCATCAATGCGATGATGCCTGCCACAATGCTGACGCGGTTGCTGTTCCGCAGCCAGCCTTCGCGGGCCCTGTTTGCGGGCAACGCCGCGCACTCGGTGCTGCCGCTCGATCGTCCGGCGAGTTCTGCGGCAGGGCTGGTGCTCGCTGCAGCTGCCCATGCGGTGGGCTGGCCCCTCGTGGAGGGCGGCGCCGGCCGCCTGGCACAGGCCATGGCCGACTACTTCGTCTCGCTGGGCGGCCGCATCGTGCTGAACGCCGACATCACGAGCCTCGATCAGATGGAGGAAGCGGACGCGACGCTCTTCGACACCAGCCCGCGAACGCTGGACCGCATTGCAGGCAGCCAGCTGACCTCCAGCTTCCGCACGCGCATGCGCCACTATTCCTACGGCCCCGGTGCCTACAAGCTCGACTGGGCGCTCTCAGCGCCCATCCCATGGGCTGCGAAGGGCGTAGACCGCGCAGCGACGGTGCATATCGGCGGCCAGCAGGCGGAGATCGCGAAATCCGAAGCTGCAGCCTTCCGCTCCAAGAGCTGCGACAAGCCGTTTGTCCTGCTCGTACAGCCAAGCCTCTTCGACCCGACGCGCGCGCCGGAAGGCAAACACACGGCCTGGGCGTACTGCCACGTGCCGAACGCCGCCGGGCCTGCTCCCGCAGAGGACTACACCGAGCGCATCGAAGCGCAGGTGGAGCGCTTTGCACCCGGCTTCCGCGAGACGATCCTCGCGCGCCACGTGCACACGCCGCAGGAGCTTGAAGGCTGGAACCCGAACCTGATCGGCGGCGATGTGGCCGGTGGAGCGATGACGCTCTCGCAGCTGGTGAACCGGCCCACCGCGCACCTGTACGAGACCTCCAACCCCAAGCTGTACCTGTGCAGCGCCTCGACGCCTCCCGGCGGCGGCGTGCACGGCATGTGCGGCTACCTGGCGGCATTGACAGCTCTCAAAGAGCTCGGCCCCGTCGAGTAGATCCTTCCGACTCATCGCGACAGGATTGACCTTCCGCCGCTCCTCCGTGAGAATCAGCGCAGCCTCCTGCCCCACAATCCTCCCCTCGAAGGAGCCTGCCTTGGCAGATCTTCCCTCTGCGCCCCAGCCCCCAGACCAGACGTCAGACCAGCTCCCTGAAAATCCCAACCTCTGGTCACCCCTCCGGCGGCTGATCTTCCGGCTGGTCTTTTGCTACTGCATGCTCTACGCGCTGTGCTGCGGCAACGCGACGATCTGGGAGCTGATTCCCTTCCACGTCGGCGAGCATCTTTCCGATTGGACCAACTGGCCGTTCTCACACGCTGCCGAATGGCTGGCACAGCATTCGTTCCACGTGCAGGGTGTCGGCGCGAAGCTTCACGAGACGGGTTCCGGCGACACCGCCATCGCCTGGATCGAGCTGGGCGTCTTTGCGGTCACGGCGATCGTAGCCTCGCTGATTTGGACCGGGCTGGATCGCAAGCGGACCCACTATCGCAAACTCTTCGGCTGGATGCGATTCATCCTGCGGATCTCCCTGGGCTACGCGATGTTGAGCTACGGACTCGTCAAGGTCTTCCCGCTGCAGATGCCTCCACCCTCGCTGGCTGTCCTCAATGAGCCACTGGGCAGCACCTCGCCGATGACGCTGCTGTGGACGTTGATCGGGCTTAACCCGGTATACGAGATGGTGTGCGGTCTGGCCGAGGTCGCGGCCGGCGTCCTGATTCTGTTCCGCCGGACAGCCCTGGCTGGCGCGCTCCTTACGGCGTTCGTCGTCTCCAACGTGGTGCTGTACAACTTCTTCTTCGACGTGCCGGTGAAGATCTTCGCCAGCCACCTGCTGCTGCTGGCGATCGTAGTCATCGCGCCGGATGTCCCGGCGCTGCTCCGCTTCTTCTTCCTGCACAAGCCCGCGGTACCGACGGGCAGCTGGATGCTTCCTGAGAAGAAGCGGGTCCTGCGCATCGAGACGTGCGTCATCGTCGTCGTGCTGCTGCTGACCAGCGGGATGAATGGCTATGAGTTCACGAAGTCGATACAGCGCTCCCGGGAGGGTCTGGTGCACCCTTCACCGTTCGCTGGGATCTGGCGGCTGGATGCGGCCACCTTGAACGGTCAGCCGAAGCCCTATCTGACCGGCGATGGTCTGCCCATGACGGCGCTTTCCCTGGAACCCACCGGCCGCGTGATGGCGCGGGCCAGCGACAACGCACTCTGGCGCGGCGGCTGGAAGCTCGATACCAAGAAGCACGCCCTGTTCGTGTATTCCGTAGGCCATGGCGGCGTGGACTACAGCTACGCGCAGTCCGACGCCAACCACCTTGTACTGACACCCACGGGCGACGACGCCAGGAAAGAGAGCGTGCTGAACCTGACCCGTGTGCCGCTGCCGGCGAGCTATCCGCTGGAGACGCGCGGCTTCCACCTGATCAATGAATGGGGGCTCGAGCGGTGAATGGGGCCAGAGCGCTAAACCCCAAAACGCGAAACGCCCGCAGGCCGTAAGGCCGGGCGGGCGTAGAGCGTCGTCAGAGAACGTCGTACCTGGTCCTACGCGGTAGTGGTTTCCACTGCCACCGGCGCCTCAGCGGCCACCGGAGCTACCTCAGCCACTGGAGCAGTAGCTTCCGGGTGCTTGGGCTTCGCCGGTGCCTGGATCTGCTTGGCCTTGATCGGGGCCAGGATGGCGTGCAGCGTGGTGCCTTCCATGCGGGGCATGAACTCGACCACACCGACCTCGTTCACATCCTGGATCAGGCGATTGATGATCTTGTAGCCGAGATCGCGATGGGCCATCTGGCGGCCCTTGAAGCGAAGGCTCGCCTTGACCTTGTCTCCATCGCCGAGGAAGCGGACAGCCTGGTTCTTCTTCGTCTGGTAGTCATGCTCGTCGACGGTGACCGAGAACTTGACCTCCTTGATGACGATGACCTTCTGGGTCTTTCGGGCCGCGCGCTCGCTCTTGTCTTTCTCGTAGAGGAACTTGCCGTAGTCCTGGATCTTGCAGACCGGGGGGACAGCGTTAGGGGAGATCTCTACTAGGTCGAGCGAACGCTCGCGGGCGATCTTGAGGGCCTCGAAGGGGGCCATGACGCCAAGCTGGGCTCCGGTCTCGTCGATCACGCGCACTTCGCGGGCGCGAATGCGTTCGTTGGTGCGGATGAAGGACTTTTGCGCGCGTTTATCGAGAGGTGGGATAGAAGAGTCTCCGGCACGCCGTTTGGGCGGCCCGTTTTGGGTTTTAAGGGTTCGTCGCGACCGGTTCCGTCAGCGGAACATCCACGGCGACTGGGGCTCACGGTCGGCGAGCCACTGCACACGCGAGTATAGCAGGTATCGCCAGACACTGTAGACACGAGCCAGCCGACCCGGAAATCGGGGTGGCTGCGCAGACCGATACGGCCCTGGGCGACAGTGGAGGCCCTGCGATGAGGGCTCTTGCTGTTACTCCCTGAGACGGCTCTGCGGCGGCCACGGTAGCAGGAAGCGACCAAACGCGATAGCCTCGGAGAAAACAGCCGGACCACGATTCTTCAGCAACTCATTCTTCTTCACCAACTTCGCTGCACTTGAGATCGCCATGCCGATACTTGTTCTGAATAGTGGCTCTTCCTCGCTGAAGTTTTCCCTCTACGACCGTCTGCCCGCGCTTGAGTTCATTCTGGAGGGCGACATTTCCGGGGTGGGCGGCGACGCGACCATGGAGATCCTCGCCCGTGGCGGCAGCGGTCTGGGCATACGGCGCGAGCCTGTCAAGGCCGGAACGCTCTACGACGCTTTGGCGCTGGTGCTGGATCGCCTGGGCGGCGAGATGGTGCCGGAGATCGAGGCAATCGGCTATCGGGTGGTGCATCCAGGGCCGCATCTCGAAGGACATCAACGCATTACACCCCAGGTGCTGAAGGAGCTGGAAGCTGCGACGCCCTTCGCCCCGCTGCACGATCCCCCGGCCCGGCAGCTCATCCAGCTGGGCATGCAGCGCTATGCGCGGGTACCGCAGTTCGCGTGCTTCGACACCGTCTTCCATCGCACGATGCCGCCCGAGGCCTCAACCTACCCACTGCCCGAAGCGGTGCGCGCGCAGGGAGTGCGACGTTACGGCTTCCATGGCCTGAGCTGCGAATCGATTGTGGCGCAGTTGGAGGTCTACGGCGGTGTCCCGAAGCGGATGATCATCGCGCACCTGGGCTCGGGCTGCAGCGTGACGACAGTGCTGGACGGCAAGTCCATCGATACGACGATGGGCCTGACCCCCACAGGCGGCGTGGTGATGGGCACCCGCCCCGGAGATCTTGATCCCGGTCTGATGCTCTACCTGGAGCGCCATGCGGTCGACGACCATGTCCTGGACCCCGCCTCGGCGGTAGAGGACATGCTGAACCACAACGCCGGGATGGTGGCACTCAGCGGCCAGCCCAACGACATGCGCAAGGTCCGCTGGGCCGCCAGCGGCGGCGATGCCAAGGCCCAGCTCGCGGTGGCTGTCTTCGTGCACTCGCTGAAGAAGGCGATCGGAGCGGCCCACTTCGTTCTCGGTGGCCTGGACGCACTGGTCTTCACCGGAGGCATCGGCGAACACGATGCCGCAACGCGGGCCGAAGTGCTTGCCGGGCTGGAGTCGCTGGGGATCGCTCTGGACCCCCTAAAGAATGACGACCCTCTAGCCGCCCAGAGGGATGCGGTGCGTGACATCACGGCATCCAATGGAGCAACCGGCAAAACTGTCGCTGGAGCGGCGTCCATATTGGTCCTGCCTGCGCAGGAGGACTGGGTGATCGCTCGTCATGTTGACCGTATGTTGCACGAGGCAACATAGACTCAACCCCACAAGTCGCGCTAGGAGAATCCAGATGAGCTTCGAAGGCACCCAGGCAGCAACCCTCCAAGGAACGCACCCCTCGCCGCTCAGCCCTGAAGAGCTTCGGAAGATCGATGCGTACTGGCGCGCCTGCAACTACCTCAGCGTGAGCATGTTGTACCTGCGGCAGAATCCTCTGCTGCGAGAGCCGCTGAAGGCGGAGCACATCAAGAATCGCCTGCTGGGTCACTGGGGCTCGGACCCCGGCCAGAGCTTTACCTGGGTACATCTGAACCGGCTGATCAAGAAGTACGACCTGAACCTCATCTATCTCTCCGGCCCCGGACACGGGGCGCCCGCGACGCTCTCCAACAGCTATCTCGAGGGCGTGTACTCGGAGATCTACCCGCAGATGTCCGAGGACATCGCGGGCATGCAAAGGTTCCAGAAGCAGTTCAGCTTCCCGGGCGGCATTGGCAGCCACTGCACACCGGAGACGCCGGGCTCGATCCACGAAGGCGGCGAGCTGGGCTACTCCCTGTCCCACGGCTTCGGCGCGGTCTTCGATACGCCGGACCTCATCGCCACAGTGGTCGTGGGCGATGGCGAGGCCGAGACCGGGCCGTTGGCCACTAGCTGGCACTCCAACAAGTTCCTCAATCCCGTGACCGACGGCGCCGTGCTGCCGGTGCTGCACCTGAACGGCTACAAGATCGCCAACCCCACCATCCTCGCCCGCATCACGCGCGAGGAGCTGGAGCAACTCTTCCGCGGCTATGGCTGGGATCCCTACGTCGTCGAAGGCCCCGGTCCGGATCAAGACACCGAGCCCATCCATCAGCAGATGGCCGAGACGCTGGAGCATGTCGTCCTCCGCATCCGCGAGATCCAGAAGACCGCGCGCGACGCTGCGGCTGCGGGCAAGACCTGCCCCGACCGTCCGCGCTGGCCCATGATCATCCTGCGCACGCCCAAGGGCTGGACCTGCCCCAAGGAGATAGACGGGCACAAGGTGGAAGGCTTCTGGCGCGCCCACCAGGTGCCGATCCTCGACCCCCAGACCAGCCCCGCGCACCTCGCCATCCTCGAGACGTGGATGCGCAGCTACAAGCCGGAAGAGCTTTTCGACGAGAGCGGCAAGCTGATCCCCGAGCTGAAGGAGCTGGCCCCCAAGGGCAATCGACGCATCACAGGGAATCCGCACGCGAATGGCGGGCTGCTGCGCAAGCCGCTCGACATGCCCTGCTTCGCGGACTACGCCGTCGATGTGAAGCAGCCCGGCCAGCTCAGCGTCAGCTCCACCTTCGTGCTGGGCGCACTGTTGCGCGACGTGATCAAGCACAACATGGACCGCTTCCGCGTCTTTGGCCCCGACGAAACCGCCAGCAACAAGCTGCAGCAGATGTACGAGGCCAGCGGCAAAACCTGGATGGCCGAGTACAAGCCCGAGGACCTCGACGGCGGCTTCCTTTCCCCCTCAGGCCGAGTGATGGAGATGTTGAGCGAGCACACGCTTGAAGGCTGGCTGGAAGGCTACGTCCTGACCGGTCGCCATGGCCTCTTCAACACCTACGAGGCCTTCGTGCACATCATCGACTCGATGTTCAACCAGCATGCGAAGTGGCTGGAGAAGTCGAAGATGGAGCTGCGCTGGCGCGCGCCCATCAGCTCGCTGAACATCCTCATCAGCTCGCTGGTGTGGCGGCAGGATCACAACGGCTTCACCCATCAGGACCCAGGCTTCCTCGACGTGGTCACCAACAAGAGCCCCGAGGTCACGCGCATCTATCTTCCGCCGGATGCGAACTGCCTGCTCTCCGTGGCGGACCATTGCCTGAAGTCCTCGAACTACGTCAACGTCATCGTCGCGGACAAGGCCGAGCACCTGCAGTACCTGACCATGGACCAGGCGGTGAAGCACTGCACCAAGGGCATCGGCATCTGGGACTTCGCCTCCAACGACCAGGGCCACGAGCCCGACGTCGTCCTGGCCTGCGCGGGAGACATCCCGACGGCCGAAGCGCTCGCTGCCGTCGCCATCCTTCGCTCCAAGTGCCCCGAGGTGAAGATCCGCTTCGTCAACGTCGTCGACCTCTTCCGCCTCATGCCGGAAGAAGAGCACCCGCACGGCCTCTCAGCCCGCGAGTTCGACTCCCTCTTCACGCTCGACAAGCCCGTCATCTTCAACTTCCACGCCTATGCGTCGCTCATCCACAAGTTCACCTACCGCCGCGCCAACCACGCCAATATCCACGTGCGCGGCTACAAGGAGAAGGGCAACATCAACACGCCGCTGGAGCTCGCGATCCTCAACCAGGTGGACCGCTTCGACCTCGCCATCGACATCATCGACCGCGTGCCCAAGCTGCAGGCCAACGCCTCGCACACCAAGGAATGGCTCAAGGATCAGATCATCGAAGCCGTGAACTACGCGCACGAGAACGGCATCGACTCCCCGGAGAACCGCAACTGGACGTGGCCGCTGGAGCTTTGCCAGCAGTAGCCCCGGACACGACCAAGACGCGAACGAAATCACCGGCCCCTATGGCCGGTGATTTCGTTTCAGCGTCCCAGCCGCCAGCGCACGTCCGCACTGACATACGACGGCATCCGCACGCCAACGATCTGTTGGAAGGGTGAGGGCGTGATCTCTTCGGTGGTCTGGCCCGAGTAGCCGCTCGCGGCCATCGAGTTGATCCCCACCAGCAGGCGCTCGGCCAGGAAGCTGCGAGCCACGCCCAGCCGGAACTCCTTCACCGGAACGCCGACACACTCTACGGTGGTGCCACTGGTACAGCCCGTTCCCAGCGGCTTGGAGCCAACATACTCAAACTCCGCCTGCAGGCGAAGCCCCAGCGGCAGATGATCAAGCGCGGCCGTGGCATCGGCGATGGTGCGTGGGGCTTCGGGAACAGGCAGCCCGTCGTTGGTTGTGCGCGCGTCGGCCTTGGAAAAGGTCAGCAGAATCCAGCCCGGTCGGAAGCCCTGCCGCACGGTTGCCGTGAGAAAGCGCAGCCGCGATGGCCCCTGATCCTCCTGCAGTCCGGTGTCAGGGTCGATCTTGGCGAGCTCCGAGGAGTTGGTGGTGTGGCCCAGAGCGAGCCGCAGCTCGGTGCTGGCGAAGCCCTTGCTCGCCACGAGCTGGTAGGAGTGCGAGCGCGCCACCAGCGTGGCAGTGCTGGGGCTTTGACCTGAGCCCGGCGCCGCACCTTGCGTGGAACCCAGTCCCACGCGTGGGTCTTCCGTGAAGAAGGCCTCTCCGCCCGACGCAGCCAGCTCCGGAAGCCAGCGCAGCGGGCCGTAGCGAGGCGGCAGCAGGGCCACGGTAGCCTTGGGAGAGTTCACCCCTGCCCAGCGCGAAAAGCTATTCGTGGCGTGAAGCAGGTCGTCGTTGGCGATGTCGATCTGATCGCGCCGCCAGCCCGTGTAATAGCGCACGTGCTGGCCCAGCGAACCCGCCGCAGCCGCATAAGGCGCGAGCGAGGTAATCGTGATGTCGCTCGAGTCCACCTTGGTGAACGATCCCAGCGCCTCCGAGCCGGTGTACGCACCGTAGCTGTCGAGGTTGTCGCGGCGAGGGGCCTCGCGATGGAAGTCGAGACCTCCCATCACCTCGATCCATTCTGCGAGCTGGCCGCGCCAGTTCGCCGTCGCACCCTGCGCGGTGCGGAACTCGCTCTGCCGGATGAGGCCGGCTCCGAAGTTGGAGAACAGATCGAGGTTGTAGGTTCGGAAGAAGCCGCCGAGATTCACCTCCTGACGCGGCGTGAGCTGCCAGGTGTCCGCAGCAGCGAGCAGCGCCGTGTGCGTCTGGTCATGCTGCCTCGGATCAAGGGTGTCAGCTGCACGAAAAGCCGCTGTCGAAGCCGCTGTAGACGCGCTGTAGAGTGGCACCAGGCCCGGCACATACGATTTTCCGAAGTACGCAATACCCAGCAGCGTCAGGGTGTGTGTGCTGACGCGCCAGATGCGCTGTCCGTTGACCTTGTACTGCTGGCGGTGTTCCAGCCGATGCAGTAGCCCGTTGCCGATGGAAGCCTCAAATGCAACCCAGGCCTCCGGCCTCGGCGAGAGCCCCGCCGCGAGGTCCGCGTCATGCAGATCCAACATGAGCAGTGCGAAGGGCGTGAGCCTTTGCTGGACGCCGTAGGTCGCAGCCAGGTCCACCGCGTGGTTGCCCTCCAGCACGTTAAACGCCCCCGCATCCACGGCCACACTTTCGAGGACGGACGGGATCAGGATGTTGGGGTCCGCGTAACCGTTCCCATGCGCGTTGGCGGAGAGATTGTTGGGCAGCAGGTAGGCTCCCACCGCGATGTACTGCGCGATGGGCTCGCCATGATCACCCGCGACGCCCGGGGCGAAGTACTGCGGCGCCTTGATGCCGCCCGAGGCTGTCTCAGCGGGATACCCCGGCAGAGAAACAGGTGCTCCGGGGCGGCCCGGATTGGCCTCTGGGAGGTCTTCGCTGAGGTAGACCTTCTCGCTGGGGTCCGGAGCCAGCACGTCGACCTTCTCGGTGCTGGCGGTCACGGTGATGGTCTCGGTATGCGTGACCAGGGGAGTCTTCCGTGGCGGGCCCAGGGTAGGCGCTGAAACCTGGGCCGATGCCCGCAAGGCAAGTGCCGCGAGCATCGCAATCATCGTCCAGAACCTCAAGCCTGTGCCTCCACGTCCCGTTCTCTCCCTCGGAGATCGACGATGGCGCTCCTGCCATGGATGCCTCGGCAGACCCATTCATCTTTTCGCTTCTGGAGGAGTGCTGCCAGTGTGTGTCGTCACAGGCAGTCATTGGGTTGCACCCTGCGTCTAAAGTCTCCAGAATGTTTCAAGGAGAAACTACCTGTGCCGAAGCGCCGCGTTCTGCTCGTCGATGACGAAGTGACTGTTCTGCTCACCATGAAGGCCGTGCTGGAGATCTCCGGCTTCGATGTGGAGACCGCCGCGAGTGCTCGCGAAGCCAAGATGAAGCTGCGCGCCCACGAGTACGAGATGATCATCACCGACATGCGCATGGAGTCCGACGCCGCCGGCCGCGAGGTGATTCACGCTGCCCGCACCGCGTCGTATCATCCTGCCGTCGCATTGCTCACCGCCTATCCGCTGAGCGACGAAGACTGGCAGGACATGGGCGCGGACAAGATGCTGGTGAAGCCAATGCAGACCGCCCTGCTGCTGAAGCAGATCGAAAAGCTGCTGGAGACCCATGCCGCCAAGCTGGCGCGCATCTCCGCTGCTGCCGCACCAAAGGCTCCGGCGACCAAGACGACGGTGAAGACCAGCGTGAAGGCGGCGAAAGCTCCCGCGAAGGCTCCGGCCAAGGCGGCCGCAAAGAAGGCCGTCAAAAAGACCGCAAGCAAGAAGGCCGCCACCAAGGCTGTGGCCCGCAAGCTTCCGGCCAAGCGCACCGTGGTGAAGAAGCCCAGCCCGAAGAAGCGGTCTCGCTAGGGTGTTCGTCCGCGCGGCCGTAGCGCAGGTGGGCAGTGCGTTGTCCCATGGAGGCAGTGCACTCTTCGACACCTCCGCAACGCTCGCCCGCGTGGAGGACTACTGCCGCCGCGCGAGCGCAGGCGGTGCTCAGCTGATCGTGCTCCCCGAAGCCTTGCTTGGCGGCTATCCCAAGGGGCTGAGCTTCGGCGCGGTCGTGGGCTCACGCAGCGACGAAGGCCGCGATCTCTTTCGGCGCTACTTCGATTCCGCAATCGCTGTCCCCGGACCTGAGACCGAAGCTCTGGCAGCACTCTCGCGCGATCTGGAGCTGCACATCGTGCTTGGCGTCATCGAGCGCGACGGCGGCACGCTGTACTGCACTGGGCTGCTCTTCACGCCCGAGCGCGGCCTTCACGCAAAACATCGCAAGCTGATGCCCACAGCCAGCGAACGGCTGCTGTGGGGCATGGGCGATGGCTCCACCATGCAGGTCGCCGACACCAGCCTCGGGCGCGTCGGTATGGCCATCTGCTGGGAGAACTACATGCCCCTGTACCGGCAGCACCTCTACCGGCAGGGCGTTCAGCTCTGGTGTGCGCCCACCGTGGACATGCGCGAGATCTGGCAGACGAGCATGCGGCACATCGCCTATGAGGGCCGGTGCTTTGTCCTCAGTGCATGCCAGGAACTGGCCAAATCGGATTGGCCCGAGGACCTGAGCGGTGCCGGCGGCGAGATCGCGGGCCGCAGCCTGATCGTTTCACCGCGCGGGGAGCTGCTCGCCGGGCCTGCGGCAGGCGCAACGCTGGCCTTCGCCGACCTCGACATGGATGAAATCGCGCGCGGCAAGTTCGATCTCGATGTAGCGGGTCATTACGACCGGCCGGACGTCTTCGAGCTCCACGTGAACACCAGGGCGCGTCGCGAGGGATGAGCGGACCCGCGAGCCGCTATCGCTCTTCTGCTCTTCCGCTCTTCTGCTCTTCTGCTGTTCCGCTCTTCCGCTGTTCCGCTGTTCCGCTATTCGCTATTCGCTATTCGCTGCCTCTAGAGGTAGCTGACGCCCGTGAGCTTCTCGCTGGCTTCCCACAGCTGCTTTGCTGCCACGGGGTCCTTGCCATTCTCGCGGGGTTCGACCACCTTCGGCCACCCCTTGAGCTCGCCCATGCCGTCCGGGCCGATGTACTGCCCGCCAAGCGCGGCAGGATTGGTCGCTGCATAGAGTGTCGGCAGCGCGCCGCGGGCATCGTCCTGGGTCAACAGAGGAGCGAACAACCGGGTGATGATGCCCTTGATGTCGCCCATGCCGGGGCCGTTCTGGAAGATCTGCGTGCGTGCGACGCCGGGGTGCACGGCAAGGCTCCGCAGCGTGAGGCCCGACTTGCGGGCCCGCCGCTCCAGCTCCGAGGCAAAGAGCACATTGGCCAGCTTGGTCATGCCGTAAACGTCCCACGGCACATATTTTTTCTCGCCCTGCAGGTTGTCGAGCTCAAACTTGCCGTTGCGATGCGCCAGCGATGCCACCGTGACGACGCGCGCTGCGGTAGCCTTCTCCAGCGCCGGCAGCAACAGGCCCGTGAGCGCAAAGTGGCCCAGATGGTTGGTCGCGAACTGACGCTCGAAGCCATCCACGGTCAGCTCCCGTTTGGCCAGGGCCATCACACCGGCGTTGTTGATCAGCAGATCAAGCCCACGATCGCTGGCCAGGAAGCTCTCGGCAAACGAGCGCACTGAAGCGAGCGACGCCACGTCCAGGGTGACAACCTCCACGCTGGCCGCGGGGGATGCCGCGCGGATACGGGCTGCGGCCTCTTCGCCCTTGACCGGAGTACGCACCGCAAGCAGCACATGCGCCCCGTGAGCAGCGAGCTCCGCCGCGGCCTGAAAGCCGATGCCGCTGTTGGCCCCGGTGACAAGCGCTGTCTTCCCCGCCTGCGATCCAATCTGTGCTGCCGTCCACTTACCCTGTGCCAAGGTGCCTCCCGGAGTGCTGGGTCGATCCTACCAAGTGCCCGATAACCGTTCGCTGCGTCTTTTCGGCAAATGGCTGCGTCTCCTTGTTTCGTCACCACTTGCAAATTGAGCTGGAGCCTCTTCTGTATTGGGCTTTGGCGTCATACAATTTCCTCCTGCCGAGGCATGATGCTGTGTGCCAAAGGTCAGGCGGAAGAGGGAAGGCAGCCCAAATTGACATCGCAGCGCTGGTCAATGGCCGTTCTCTCCCTTTACAATCACACCGAAAGGCCCTCATTCACACACCGAGATTTGCCTCCAGGTGCGGGGCCGAAGGCAATTCTGTCCAATAGGAAGGTTTTCCGATGAAACTGTGTGCGCGCATTTCGGCAGCGGCAGCGCTGCTCGTGATCCTGGGGAGCACTGTCGGCTGTGCCAAGTTGCAGGCACGCGACCAGCTCGTGAAGGGTGTTCAATCCTTCAAGTCCGGGCAGTATGAGCAGGCTACGGGTCACTTTGAGAAGTCGATCGAACTTGACCCGAACTACGACGTCGCCAAGCTGTATCTCGCCACCGCGTACAGCTATCAGGTCGTTCCCAACCTGGACAGCGCGGACAACCTGAAGATCGCGCACAAGGCGCTCTCGGGCTTCGATGAAGTTCTTGCCCACAACCCGAACGATATGGGCGCGCTTCGCCAGGAAGCTTCGATCTATCGGAACATCAAGGATTTCGATAAGGCCAAAGAGATCGAGATGAAGGTCATCTCGCTCGCTCCGAACGATGCGGAGGCGGCTTACACCATCGGCGTCATCGACTGGACCGAGTCCTACAAGAACGCAACCACCGCATTGGCGGCGGCTGGCATGCAGGATGACGGCGCCGGCAACGTGAAGATGTCCAAAGACGTCTGCGCGAAGATCAAGACGCTGAATGCGCCGCTGGTCGCCGAAGCCCAGAAGTATCTGCAGCAGGCCATCGACCTGAAGACGAACTACGACGATGCGATGAGCTACATGAACCTCAACTACCG
>Ga0302187_10000906_pt1 | contig 26049 bp, 27 predicted proteins | sample II_Bog_E1_3_FD_202120 | JGI IMG/M metagenome (GOLD analysis project Ga0302187, IMG submission 202120) | Peat permafrost microbial communities from Stordalen Mire near Abisko, Sweden - II_Bog_E1_3 | ecosystem: Environmental > Terrestrial > Soil > Wetlands > Peat | place: Sweden: Abisko...
GCCTGCTGATGGTGCTCGGCACACCCGTTCTCGCCATTGCTCTCGTGCTCGTCTTCCTGGAGCGTGTCTTCGGCGTTGGCGTGTTCGATCCTGCCAAGGGCGGCGATCCGCTGCTGTTCCAGCATCTCTTCTGGTTCTACTCGCACCCTGCCGTGTACATCATGATTCTGCCGGGCATGGGTGTGGTTTCCGAGGTCATCTCGACCTTCAGCCGCAAGCGCGTCTTCGGCTACACCGCCGTAGCATTCAGCTCAGTGGCCATTGCCCTCTTCGGCTTCTTCGTATGGGAGCACCACATGTTCATCATGGGTGTCTCCAACTACTCGGCGCTTGTGTTCTCGCTCCTCACGATGCTGGTGGCCGTACCTTCGTCCATCAAGATCTTCAACTGGGCGTTCACGCTGCAGAAGGGTTCCATCACCTTCGAGACTCCGATGCTGTACGCGTTCGGGTTCCTCGGCCTGTTCACCATCGGCGGCTTGACCGGCGTCTTCCTCGGCGTGCTGGGTATGGACATCCACCTTACTGAGACGTACTTCATCGTGGCGCACTTCCACTTCGTCATGGTGGGCGGCATGCTGATGGCGTTCCTCGCGGGCGTCCACTTCTGGTGGCCCAAGATGACCGGCCGCATGTATCCCGAGTCGCTCTCCAAGCTGGCCGCGGTCACTACCTTCATCGGCTTCATCCTCACCTTCATGCCGCAGTTCATCCTCGGCTACCTTGGCATGCCACGCCGCTATGCAGCGTATCCGGCCGAGTTCCAGGTGCTCAACGTCTTCTCGACTGCTGGTGCGACCATCCTCGGCGTTGGCTACATGCTCCCGATGCTGTACCTCGCGTGGAGCCTGAAGTACGGCGCCGTCGCGGGCAACAATCCGTGGCAGGCCACCGGCTTGGAGTGGCAGATCCAGTCCCCCCCGCTTACCGAGAACTTCGTCGAGACGCCCATCATGGATCATGAAGCGTACGACTACGAGTGGCTCGAGAAGCAGAAGACCGAAGGAGCGAAGTACATTGGATAACGCGATCACTTCCCCCGCGCTGACACATGCGCACCCGGTCGCTGGTCACGACCACGACCACGAGCATGTCTCGTTGCCGCAGCATCGCCATCACTTCGAGACAGAGGAGCAGCAGCGCGAAGCCGGTAGCTTCGGCATGTGGCTCTTCCTGCTCACCGAAATCATGTTCTTCGGCGGTATGTTCTTCGCCTACCTGCTGTATCGCAACTGGTACTACCCCGCGTTCGCTGCGGCGTCGAACCAGCTGAGCGTGCCGCTGGGCGCAATCAATACGGCGATCCTCATCACGTCTGGCTTCGCGATGGCACTGGGTGTGTACTACGCGGAGATTCGTGACCGCAAGAAGCTGGTACTCGCACTCGTCCTTACGACGGTCTTCGGCGTCGCGTTCCTTGGCGTGAAGTACTTCGAGTACAAGGAAAAATACGAACTGCACCACATCCCGGGCGACAGCTTCAGCGTGGCGATGTTCGTCAATCCCCATGCTTACGAGCTGAGCAAGGACGAGCCTGCGCTCGCTCCCGACATGGCTGAGAAGACGCAGGTGTTCTTCTTCCTGTACTTCGCCATGACCGGCATGCACGCTCTGCACATGATCATCGGCCTTGGCCTCCTTGTCTGGCTGATCGCCCGTGCGCGTCGCGGAGAATTCTCCAGCGGATATGTCGCGCCGATCGAGAACTTCGGCTTGTACTGGCACTTCGTCGATATTGTGTGGATCTTCCTGTTCCCGCTTCTCTACCTGATCAACCGGCACCCGCTCAAGTAGCGGAAGCGATGATCGAAGAGCAGCTTAGACTTTCGGCAGTTTGGAGAGGGAAAGATGTCTGAACACCACAGCGACGTACACGATCCGCTGAACGTAACCAATCCGGAGCATGCGGACCATCACATCGTCTCGCCAGGCCAGTACAGCCTCGTTTACCTTGCTCTCCTCTGCCTGACAGGCCTCACGGTGTGGGCCGCTTACTGGGATATGGGCATCTTCAATCCCATCCTGGCGCTCCTCATCGCCACCATCAAGGGCGCAGTGGTGATCCTGTTCTTCATGCACGCGATCTACCAATCACGCCTCATCAAGCTCACGATCGCTTCCGGCTTCTTCATGTTCCTGGTGCTCATCACGATGACGATGCTCGACTACATGAGCCGCGCTTGGGGCTCCTGGTAAACCTATAGCGCGCGGCTCCCGTCCCACGACGTGTCGGGAGCCGCGTTTTGCTCTTCTGGCGCTCCCGGTAACGGAGACCCGCCTGAGTGGCGACGATGGACATCCTCGCTACCTCGAAGCAATCGCTATCACGAATCCTCTTCGTGTCGCGCGACCCCATCGCGCATCAGCATGGCGGCAGCACCACCTACGCGTTGAATCTGCTGGCCGCGCTCAAGGCGCTCGGTGCGCAGGTCACGTTGCTGGTCACTCTGGCGCAGAGCCGCTCCCCACGTCCGTTTTTCCGCATCAAGACACCGTTCCCCGCAGGCATCAAGGTGCAGGTCCCGGGCTATCTACGCATCGGGACACTCTACCTCCGGGTTTGGGCGCCTCGCGCCTGGGCGAGGCTGCTGCTTCGGGCTGCGGCCCGCAAGTCCGCCCTTGAACCCCTCGCCGCGTTCGCCACGCGCATCTTCGGCGATAGCATCTGCGGCTATGCGTGGGACCTGACCCCGCCTACAGCCGGGGAGCGTGTCCGTCTCCGCAAGTCGCTGGAGCAGCTGCAGCCGACCACCGTGCTCGCCAACTATGCGTACTGGGGCGACGCCCTGTGCGACCTGCCGACCGCTCCCTCGGCCCATCGGCGTGCCAAGCGAGTCATCCTGATGCATGATCTTCTCGCCGCGAGAGTCCGAAGTTTCGAGGTCCAGGGCCGCGAGCTGGACTGCCCCTACATCGACGACGTCACTGAGTTTCGTTGGCTGAATGGCGCGGATACCCTCCTGGTCGCCCAGGCACGTGAGGCCGAAGCGATTGCCCCCTTCGTTCAGGGCCAGGTGCTCGTCCTTCCCGTCACCATGACGCCGCACACCCCCGAGCCGAACCCGGAGCCCGGCCTCTGCCTCTTCGTCGGCTCGCGGATCGCACCGAATGAATCCGCACTCGTGTGGCTGCTCGATGAAGTCTGGCCTCTGGTACGCGCTTCGGTACCGCAGGCGCGGGTCGAGATCGTCGGCGCGATTGCGCAGCTGGTACCGCACCCCGCGCCCGCAGGCGTTTCAGCCCTCGGCCTCGTTGCCAGCGTGGAGGAGCCTTACCGCCGCGCCTCCGTGTGTCTCATCCCTCTTCTCATCGGCAGCGGCATCAAGATCAAGCTGTTGGAGGCGCTCAGCTACGGCAAAGCCACCGTCACCACTCCTGTGGGAGTGCAAGGCCTCGAGGATGTCGCCAAGGGTGTGGTGGAAGTGGCAAGCGATCCGCAGAGCTTCGCAGCGGCCATCGTGAAGCTGCTCACCGATCCTGTTGCCCGCAGGCAGCTGGAGCAGCGGGCCCATGCCCTCGCGCAGCAACACTTCGATCCAGGCCGGCAGTTGGACGCTGCCTTCCTTGACGCCATTCTCTAGGTCTTCAGCCGACTACTGGATGTGTGTGCCAGGCGGTGCAATCTTCACCACGTTGGCGCGGCAGCTGCGCAGTCCCTGGCAGGCAATCGGCCGCAAGTCTTTCGACAGACACACCTCGATGGCGGTAAAATCGTTGCGTCCGCAGCTCAGCAGGATGCTGCCTTGCGGGTAGCCCGGGTTCACTGCGTAGAAGTCGCCGAGGATCTGCGACGGCGGCAGCATCAGCTCGTGGTCGACGTGCTGAAACTCCGCAGGCACATGCAGCGCCTTGTACGCTTTATGCTCCATCGCGAAGAACCGGTCCGGCCCTACGGCAGCGCATGTGCCGTGCTTGTCCCACTCGTGCTGCAGCAGAGCAAGATCCGGCGTCACATCGAGGTTCTTCGCCAGATCCTTTGGACCCTCTTCGTGACTGCAGAATACCGGGTAGCTGCCATCGTTGTTCTGCGCCCATAGTCCATGCAGGATGAAGCCATCGCGCGCGGCGCACTGCGGCGACGTGCCCTGGATCGCGCAGAACTCCGGTGACCACGAGAGGTTCATCAGGTAGAAGTCGAAGTGCCCCGGCGCGTCCGGATGCTGTGCCTGCGCGCGTGGTGTAGCCAGCGCGACCATCATCAATATCAACGCGCCGGCAAGTGCAAACAGTCGATTGCGGACCATGGAAGTACCTCGGGGCTGAAAAACGATCAAGTCGATGCACCCATCATAGCGAGGTGGGTAAGCGTGCCGAGGCCTTGGTGTCACATGCCTCCAATATCTCCCGCGTTATGCTGGAGGGCATGAGCGAAGTCGTACCAACGGAACTGAAGTCCGAGGCAACACAGCGTAAGAGCATGGCGGTCTTCTGCGCCTCGGCCAACGGAGCGCAGCCCATCTATCGAGAGGTAGCCGAAGAACTCGGCCTCGCCATGGCAGCGCGCAACATCGGCCTCATCTATGGCGGAGCGAAGGTGGGCCTGATGGGAGCGGTCGCTGACGCTGCACTGGCCGCTGGCGGCCACGTCGTCGGCGTCATCCCTCACGTCCTCGTGGACATGGAAGTCGCGCACGATGGCATCTCCGAGCTGCACGTCACCAGCACCATGCACACCCGCAAGGCGCTCATGGCGGAGAAGGCCGATGCCTTCCTCGCTCTGCCGGGCGGCTTTGGCACATTCGAAGAGCTCTTCGAGGTGGTGGCCTGGCAGTCGCTCAAGATCCACTCCAAGCCCGTCGTGCTGCTCAACGTCGCAGGCTTCTACGACAAGTTGATCGACTTCCTCGACTACTGCGATGGCGAGGGTATGCTGCGCAGCCACAGGCATCGCCTGCTCGTCGCAACGACCGTGGGCGAAGCGCTCGCACTGGCGAACCTCGGCTAGTGCGCAAGAGCTCAGGACGCCGCTCGTTACAATAGAAAGATGCTGTTCGAGACCGTCCCGCATTGGCGATACATCTGGCTCGTGGTGGCGTCGCTGCTGGCGGGGATCATCAACGCGATGGCGGGCGGCGGTTCGTTCCTCTCCTTTCCGGCGATGCTGGGGATGGGAGTTCCACCGGTGAACGCCAACGCGACCAACACTGTGGCACTGTGGCCCGGGCAGCTGACCTCCATGGCGGCCCTGCGCGGCGATCTTCGCCGCGACCTGCTGTGGCCCGTCGTGCTCACCAGCATCGTGGGTGGCCTCGCCGGCGCGGAGGTTCTGCTGCACACGCGCCAGGCGACCTTCATGAAGCTCATTCCCTGGCTCATCCTTGGTGGCACGTTGATCTTTGGGGTCAGCGGGCCGATCTCCCGCTGGCTGCGCTCGCGTGCGTCGGAGCCGCATGAGTCCCACAGCATCCCTGTGATCCCGCTCTCCCTTGCGCTCTTCCCCGTCTGCTTTTACGTCGGCTACTTCGGCGCCGGTGGTGGCTTCCTGGTGATGACCATCCTCGCGCTCTTCGGTGTTGAGGAGATGCACACTCTGAATGCGCTCAAGGTCCTCGCCGCAATGACCTCGAATCTCGTTGCGATCATCACCTTCGTCCTTACCGGCGCGATCGTCTGGCATTACTGCCTCATCTCGATGGTCTTTGCCGCGGTGGGCGGTTACATCGGTGCCAGGATGGCCAAGCGCGTCAGCGGCGAGACGCTGCGCGGCGTGGTGGTCGCCACCGGTTGCGTCATCGCTGCCTATTTCTTCTGGAAGCAGGCGCACGGGGGATAACCCGCGCTCTGCCGCACGCAGCGCGGTGTTTCCACCCGCGAAAGGAGTCACCCATGAGTCACGAAGGCATCAGGATGGTCTCGGCCGCAGAGGCCGCTCGCGCAGAGAAGCTACAGCTCGGCGGAGTTGCGATTCAGCCTGCGAAGGTCAAGATCGATAAGACTGGCGGCACCGGCATGCGCATCGAGTGGAAGGACGGCCACGTCAGCGAGTGGAACTTCGCCTGGCTGCGCCTCGCCTGTCCCTGCGCCAACTGCCATGAAGAGCGCGAGGCCGCACACCGCGAGCCCGGCATCCCCAAGCCAAAGCCGCAGGGCCTTCTCCCGATGTACGAGGCTCCTGCTCGGCCCGTCGAGATCATCCCCATTGGGAAATATGCCGTGAAGTTCAAGTGGAATGACGGCCATGAGGCCGGCATCTACTCCTGGGATTACCTCCGCAACGTTTGTGACACCGCATGGGCCGATCAACTTGCGCAGAAGGCCGCCGACGCAACGAAGTGATGCGAGCCACTGTGCCCCACCGGGATCTTCAGGCATCATGAGGGTGCCGCGTCGCAGCTGCGGCGCACGCGGCTGAAGGCATGAGGGCGCACGCACGATGAGCGAAGCTGTCGAAGCCAAAAGCTCTTCCGAGGTCAAAAGCTCTTCCGAGGCCAAGCGCTCCACCGCAGCACGTCGCCGTGTGCTTGTGTTGGTTGGCGCGGTGGTGCTCGTGGCGGTGGCGATCTTTCTCTACCTCCGCTCCCAGCGTGAACAGCCCGGCGTCTACGCCGGCACCGTCGAGGTGCGCGAGATGCAGGTCGGCTCCAAGATCGGCGGTCGCGTCACGCAGGTCGCCGTCGATGACGGCGCCCGCGTCCAGTCCGGCGCTCTGCTCGTCCGCTTCGAGGCGGATCAACTCACCGCACAGCGTGCGCAGGCCGTTGCACAGGAAGCACAGGCCGCCGCTACGCTCGCCAAGATGCAACGCGGCTTTCGACCCGAAGAGATCGAGCAGGCCCAGGCCAGCGCTGCACAGCAGCAGGCGATGCTGGCTGAAGCGAAGAATGGCCCGCGTCAGCAGGAGATCCTCGAAGCCCCCGCGAACTATGCTTCGGCTCAAGCTGATGCGCACGACGCAGAGGTGACCTACGATCGCATGGCCATGCTCGTGCGCGGCGAGACCGTCTCGCGCCAGCAGTACGACGACGCGAAGGCCAAGCGCGATGCCACCGCACAGCAGGCCGAAGCCGCGCGCCAACGACTTCTCTTGCTCGAAGCTGGCACACGCCACGAAGACATCGAAGCCGCGCAGCAGCGCTACGCCCAGGCCGCCGCGCAGGCAAAACTCACCGAGCGTGGCAATCGCAAAGAAGACATCGACGCTGCGAAGGCCGCACTCGTCGCGGCACAGGCCCAGGTCACCGCGCTCGATGCCCAGTTGCGTGAGGCCGCGCTCTTCGCTCCTGCGAGCGGAGCCATCGAGACCGTCAGCATCCGCCCCGGCGACCTCGTGCCTCCCGGCCAGATCGTAATGACCCTGCTCGAAGACTCCGAGCTCTGGGTAAAGATCTACGTGCCCGAGACGGAGCTCTCCGGCGTGAAGCTCAATCAGCATGCGACCATCACGACCGATGCAGCGTCTGGCCACAGCTTCGCCGCACATGTTGAAGAGATCGCCTCCCAGGCCGAGTTCCTTCCCCGCAACGTCGAGACAAAGGATGATCGTGCGCACGAGGTCTTCGCTGTGAAGGTGCGCGTGGAGCAGCCTGCGGGTCTGTTGAAGTCCGGCATGACCGCGACCGTGCATCTCCAATGAGCGACCTCGCGGGCGTCATCTCCGCCGAGCATCTCACCATCCGCTTCGGCGACTTCACCGCCGTGGGCGATGTCAGCTTCAGCATCGGCAAGGGCGAGCTCTTCGGCTTCCTTGGCCCTAACGGCTCCGGCAAGACCACCATCATCAAGGCACTCTGCGGCCTCATGAAACCCACCTCGGGCACCGGCTCCATCCTCGGTATGGACATCCGCGAGCACGGCACCGACATCAAGCAGCACGTCGGCTACATGTCACAGCGCTTCGGTTTGTATGAGGACCTCACCGTCGAGGAGAACCTCGACTTCTACGCTGGGGTCTACGGTATCACCGGGGCGAAGGCCACCGCGCGCAAGAGGGAACTGCTCGACCTCACCGGCATTGCGCCCTACCTCACACGCCGCGCCGGCGCGCTTTCCGGTGGTTGGAAGCAGCGCCTCGCGTTGGCCTGCGCCATCGTGCATGAGCCGCAGGTCGTCTTCCTCGACGAGCCCACCGCGGGCATCGATCCTGTCGCGCGTCGCTCGCTATGGGATCTCTTCTTCCATCTCTCCGCGCAGGGCGTGACCTTCTTCGTCACCACGCACTACATGGACGAGGCCGAGCGCTGTGGCCGCGTCGGCTACATCTATAACTCGCACCTCATCGCCGTCGGCACCATCGCAGAGCTGCAGAAGCTGCCCCGCGCGAACCCTGAAGGCACCGTGCGTGTGAAGCTCGAAACCGACGGGCACTCTGATCCTTCCGCGATGCTCGACGCCTTGCGTGCTCTTCCCGGTGTGCGCGAGGCCACTATCTTCGGCCGCTCCATCCATGCGCTCATCGAGACCTCCGCGCTCGAAGCCATGCGCGCGAAGCTCCCCGGCATCGCCATCGAAGCGATTCAGCCTTCGTTGGAAGACGTCTTCGTCACGCTCACCTATCAGATCGCAAGCTCCGAAGCTGGAGCAGCGAAATGAAAGGCCCCTTCTTCGGGGTATGGCCCATCTGTCGCAAGGAGTTCACGCACCTTGTGCGCGATCCCGGCACGCTGGTCTTCGCGCTCGTGCTCCCGCTGATCCAGATGCTTCTCTTCGGCTTCGCCGTTGACACCAACGTGCGGCAGATCCCCACCATCGTCTATGACCAGTCGCGCACGCAGTCCAGCCGCGCCCTGCTCGATAGCTTCGCCGCCTCGGACGTCTTCCGCATGTCGATGACCGCCACGAGCGAGCCGCAGATGGACGAAGCCCTGCGAGCAGCCAAAGCCCGCGTCGGTATCGAGATTCCGTACGACTACGCGTGGCGCGTGCAGAACGGCAGCGGCGCCACCGTCCTCGTCCTCGTAGACGGCTCCGACTCCAACGTCGCTGGACAGGCCGTCAACGCTGCCAACGGCGTAGCGCTCACGCAGTCCGTTGCCGCGCTGCTGCGCAACAGGCCCATCCCGATCGAGGTGCGGCCGATGGTGCTCTACAACCCGGCGACGCGCGCAGCGAACTTCTTCGTGCCCGGTCTCATCGCGGTGCTGCTGCAGGTGATGGTCATTCTGCTCATCGCTCTCAGCCTCGTGCGTGAACGCGAGCGCGGCACGCTGGAGCAACTGCGCATGACGCCCGTCGCTCCCCTCGGCCTCATGGTGGGCAAGATGCTCCCCTACGGTGCGCTGGCCTTTGCAGAACTCTGCGTCATCCTCACCGTAATGCGCGTTGTCTTCCAGGTGCCCATCCATGGCAGCGTCATCGAACTACTGCTCATGTCGATCCCATTCCTGCTCACGGTGCTTGGCATCGGCCTCGTCATCTCCACGCGCGCGAAGACGCAGGCCGAAGCGTTTCAACTCGCGATGGGAACGGTGCTCCCGTCGGTGTTTCTCTCCGGCTACATCTTCCTCATCGACACTATGCCCGTGTTCTTCCAGGGCATCAGCCGCATCATCCCCGCCACGTATTACATCCAGATCGTTCGCGGCGTCATCCTGCGCGGCGCAGGTTTCGCCGAGCTGTGGCCGAACCTGCTTATCCTCACCTTGATGGGCATAGCCTCTATCGCTTTCGCTGCACGGCTCTTCGTCCGTCAAGGGATGGAGTAGCCCACGTGCATCGAGATGACGCAGCAAGGCCCGGACATTGTCCGGGCCTTGCTGGTGATTACCGTTCGCCGAAGAATCCTAGACCAGGGCGAGATCGGCTTCCTTCGCGACTTCCGGGGCGCTGTGCTTTCCGGTGATGTCCAGCACGATGCGGCCATCGATCTTACCGGCGCGCATCCGATCGAAGACATCGTTGATGTCTTCGATCTTCTCGGCCTTGGTGTGGGCGTGAACCAGACCTTCGCCGGCGAAGGATAGAGCCTCGGCCAGATCGAGACGAGTGCCCACGATGGAGCCGCGAATCGTTAGAGCCTTCAGCACCACCTCGAAGATAGGAAGAGGGAACGATCCTGGAGGCAGGCCGTTGAGAGCGATGGTGCCGCGAGCACGGGTCATGCCGATGGCCTGCGCAAACGCCGGTGTCGATGGCGCCGTCACCAGCACGGCGTGAGCTCCGCCAATCTCCTTCTGGAAGAAGGCTGCGGGGTCCTGTGTCCTCGCGTTGACCGTCAGCTTTGCACCGAGGCTGCTCGCGAGCGCCAGCTTCTCATCGGATACATCCACTGCGGCGACGTGAAAGCCCATGGCCTTCGCATACTGCACGGCCAGGTGACCAAGGCCGCCGATGCCGGAGATCACAACCCAGTCCCCAGGCTTCGCGTTGGTCGACTTCAGCCCCTTGTATACCGTTACGCCAGCGCACACGATCGGAGCAACATCGATGAAGTTCACGTTCGATGGCAGATGCGCGACGTAGTTCGGATCGGCCACAGCGTAGTCCGCGTAGCCGCCGTTCTTGGTGTAGCCGCCAAACTCCGCCTTCGAGCAGCACGACTCCTGGCCAGCAAGGCAATCAACGCACTGTCCGCAGGCTGAATATAGCCACACGATGCCGACGCGATCGCCTTCTTTGACCGTCTTCACGTTCCTGCCAACGCCGGAGACGAAACCAACGCCTTCGTGACCGGGAATGAACGGCGGTGTCGGCTTGATCGGCCAGTCACCTTCCGCGGCGTGCAGGTCGGTGTGACATACGCCGCATGCTTCCATCTTGATCTGAATCTCTTCGGGACCGGGCTCGGGAATTGCCATCTCCTGGATCACCAGGGGCTTGCCGAACTCACGAACAACTGCCGCCTTCATTGTCTTTGCCATCTCACGTTTCCTTCCGTTGTGCGTGTTGCATGGATTGCAATGGGCGGCCGCGGATCCCCGCGAATCTTCAGAGAACAGGAGTCGCTCGTTTCAGTGTCTTCAGCAAGGCCAATGCTTCGCGGCTCGTCTCACAAGTTCGTCAAGACGAGCCGCGCTGCAATCGTTGCTCTAGAAGAAGCCCAGAGCCTTGGGGCTGTAGCTCACCAGCAGGTTCTTGGTCTGCCGATAGTGATCGAGCATCATCTTGTGTGTCTCGCGGCCGAAGCCAGACTCCTTGTAGCCGCCGAAGGCAGCACCGGCCGGATACAGGTGATAGCAGTTCGTCCATACGCGTCCGGCCTTGATGCCACGGCCAAGACGATAGGCATCGGTGCCGTTACGCGACCACACGCCGGAGCCGAGGCCGTAGGGCGTATCGTTGGCGATCTCCAGAGCCTCTTCGATCGTGCTGAACTTCGTGACCGAAAGCACCGGGCCAAAGATCTCTTCCTGGAAGATGCGCATCTTGTTGTGACCAACGAAGACGGTAGGCTGCACGTAGTAGCCGTTCGCCAGATCGCCCTCCATCTGCGCCGCTCCACCGCCGGTCTTGCAGACAGCACCCTCGTCCTTGCCGATCTTGATGTACTCGAGAATTTTATCGAGCTGATCGCGCGATGCCTGCGGTCCCATCTGGGTCGTGGGATCGAGCGGGTTGCCCACCTTGATCTTCGCGACACGCGCCACAGCCCGCTCGACGAACTTATGGAAGATGGATTCATGCACGAGAGCACGCGACGGGCAGGTGCAGACCTCGCCCTTGTTGAACGCGAACAGAGCAAACCCTTCCAGCGCCTTGTCGAGGAAGTCATCGTCCTTGTCCATCACGTCGGCCATGAAGATGTTCGGCGACTTGCCGCCCAGCTCCAGTGTCTGCGGGATCAGGTTCTCTGCCGCGTACTGCATGATCAGCTTGCCAGTCGTGGTCTCTCCCGTAAAGGAGACCTTCGCGATGCGTGGATTCGCGGCCAGAGCTTTGCCGATCTCGCCACCCGGCCCGGTCACGACGTTGATCACGCCCGCGGGCACGATGTCCTTGATCAGGTCCATCATGGTCATCAGGCTCAGCGGTGTGTTTGACGCCGGCTTGATCACCGTGCAGTTGCCCGCAGCGATGGCCGGAGCGATCTTCCATGCTGCCATCAGCAGTGGGAAGTTCCACGGAATGATCTGCCCGACCACACCCATCGGCTCTTTGAAGTGATACGCGACGGTATCCTTGTCCAACTCACCGGCCGAGCCCTCTTCAGCGCGGATGCAGCTCGCGAAGTAGCGGAAGTGGTCGATCGACAGAGGTACATCGGCGTTGCGCGTCTCGCGAATGGGCTTGCCGTTGTCCAGCGTTTCAACCGTTGCCAGCAGCTCGAGGTTCTCTTCCATCCGGTCGGCAATCAGGTTGAGAACTGCGGCACGGCCGGCTGCCGAGGTGTTGGCCCATTCATCCTTGGCCGCATGGGCGGCATCGAGCGCCGTCTCAACGTCCGCTGCCGTGGAGCGGGCGAACTCGGCCAGCAGCGCCCCATTGATCGGGCTGTGGTCGGTGAAGTACTTGCCTTGAATCGGCGCCACCCATCGGCCGCCGATAAAGTTGTCGTACCGTGCTCGCACGCCATCCTTGCGGATCGTGGCAAACGCCTGCTCGAAAATCGCGTCTTGAGCTTCCAACACTGCTGCTGACATAAGATACCTTTCCTCGTGATACGTGGATCATCAACACCACGGAGTCTGCTACCCGCGTTACAGGACTGGATGTGATGGCAGGCACGGACAAGGCATTCGGCAGGGGTCTAAAGTGAGTAGGCACGGACCATGTCCTCGGGCGCCTCCATCGGGGTGCCACGTGATCACGCCGTGAGCGCAACTCCTTCGTAATGTGCAGAGAACATCCTGGCAGCGGGGAATCACCCGTAACGGGCTTCTATACAAGACCGGGACTCATCGGACAAAATCGGACCGGCTACGCCAGCGGCAGTTCCGGCGTAGCCGCCAGCAGCTGCTGTGTATACGCTTCCTGCGGACTCTCGCACACCTGCTGCCAGGGTCCAAGCTCCACGACGCGCCCCCGCTGCATCACTGCTACGCGATGACACAGGTATCGCACGAGCGGCATCGAGTGCGAGATGAACAGGCACGTCAGTCCATGCCGCCGTTGCTGCTCCTGCAGCAGGTTGATCACCTGCGCTCCCACCGAGACATCCAGCGCGCTCACCGGCTCGTCGAGCACCAGCACCTCGGGCCGCAGAGCCAACGCCCTCGCAATGTTGATGCGCTGCCTCTGTCCTCCGGAGAACTCGTGAGGATATCGCGGCAGGGCCGACGGATCGAGCTCGACATCCTTCAGCATCGCAGCGAGTCTTGCATCAACGCCTTCCTCGGGCTGCTCGCCATGGATCGAGAACGGCTCGCAAAGAATCTGCCGCACCGTCATGCGTGGATCGAGCGCTGCGTAAGGGTCCTGGAAGACGATCGACAGCCGCCGCCGCAGACGCCGCATCTCCGCGCGGCTGCAGCCCAGCACGTCAATCTCTCTGCCTTCACCATGCGGCCGATAGATCACGCTGCCCGCCGTGGGCTCGATGAGCCGCAGCATCATGCGGGCCACCGTGCTCTTGCCCGAGCCCGACTCGCCCACCAGCCCCAGCGTCTCGCCGCGATACAGCGACAGCGACACATCATCGATCACGCGCACACGGCCGTAGTCCTTCACCAGCCCGCGCGCTTCGATCAAAGGCGGTGCTGCGACTTTCGGCAAGGACTGCAATGATTCCATCGACTCCAACCTAAATCGACTCCGAAAAGATCACCTTCCAACCAGCAGGCGTCCTCTCAAAGATCTCACTGAACGTGCCCCGCACGTCTCCACCGCCCTTGCGGGAGCGTGAAATCCGATAATTACCTGTCGCGAGAGCAAAATTCTCGCCCAACTCGCGCACCTCGATCTCCGTGCTGTCCAGCTCGCCCATCGCGTCGCGGTTGGAATACATCGTGTGGAACGCATTGCGGATGTTGCCCATGCCGCGCACCGGCCCGGCCAGCATGATCGAGGTATCTGCTGCGTCCTTGAAGTGCGAGAGGTACTTGTCGAGGTCGCCCGCATTCCACTCCGCTTGCTGCGCGAGCACCACCTTCACCACGTCCAGTTGTTGCTTGGTTGCTGTGAACAGCGGGTCGGCGCTTTGCGCCATCGTCGGCGCGCTGACAAACATGATCGCCAAAAACAGATTCAGGAGCTTCATCGGTCCCCCTTTTCGTCTGCTCATAATACGGGCAGTGCGCGGATACAGTTGTCACGCGCGTATGAGGATACCCGGACTCTCTGTGCCTGGGTTATTTCGTCACCGGAGCGTGTCCGGTCGTGTCGTCCCGCACAATCTTCCATCCCGCAGCGGTCTTCTCCACCACCAGCAGGAAGTACCCATCGGAGTTACCGCCGCCAGCCGCATTTCGCTCCAGGTGGAACCACCCCGTCACCGTCGCAAAGTGCGCATCCAGCGACTTCACGTCGAGCTTGTTGAAGCTCAGCGTGCCCATCGCATCCTTGGTCGGGTAATGCTTCTTGTAGGTGGCCAGCATTCCCGCATAGCCATGGCTGATCGTCGGTCCAATGAACTCGATCTCCGGCGAGTTCTTGTAGCAGGTGGCGAAGGCGTCGATGTCGCCGCGGTTCCAGTCATCCGCACTCTTCTGCATCATCGCGGTGATCGCCGCAGTCTCCGGTGCCTGGGCAAAGGCCGGAGCAGACAGTGTCAGGGTAAGCAGGGCAGCAGCCAGAAAAGCGGCAGCGAAGCGTCGCGCAGAGCGCATGTGTGGGTCTCCTCGAAGCAGGATCGGACGCCTACAATATTGACATGAGCCAGCCCCGGCCCAACACGCACGTCGTGCACACCGTGTGCACGCATGACTGCCCGGACTCCTGCGGTGTGCTCGTCACCGTGGACTCGCTCACCGGCCGTGCGGTCAAGGTGCAAGGCGACTCCGCGCATCCCGTTACGCGCGGCTTCCTCTGTGGCAAGGTCGCACGTTACCTTGACCGCGTCTACGCTCCCGACCGTCTGCTCTACCCCATGCGCCGCAAGCCCGGCGTGCCCAAGGGACCAATCCCGCAGGGCCGCGAGGCCGAAGCCTTCGAGCGCATCAGCTGGGACACCGCGATTGATCTCGTCGCGGAGAAGCTCACCAGCATCGCCAGCGAGCACGGCCCCGAAAGCATCCTGCCCTACAGCTACGCGGGCACCATCGGCCAGCTTGGCTACGGTTCGATGGATCGCCGCCTGTTTCACAGGCTTGGGGCTTCCCAGCTCGACCGCACCATCTGCTCCAGCGCGGGAGGCGAAGCGCTCACCCGCGTCTATGGCACGCGCGTCGGTCCCACGCCGCAGGAGTTCGCGTTTGCGAAGCTCATCCTCGTGTGGGGCGGCAACGTCCACGGCAATAACATCCACCTGTGGCCCTTCATCGAGCAGGCACGGCGCAACGGTGCGCGCCTCATCGTCATCGATCCCTATCGCACCCGCACCGCGGCCCTCGCCGACGAGCACCTCCAGATCAATCCCGGTACGGACACCCTGCTTGCGCTCGCGATGATGCACGTGCTCTTCCGCGATGGCCTCGCCGACGAGGCCTATCTCCGCGACTGTGCCGATGGCTGGGAGCAGCTCCGCGACCACGCGCTCAAGGCCGACCACACGCCCGAACGCGCCGCCGCCATTACCGGCATCGCTGCCGACAACATCGAGCAGCTCGCGCGCGCCTACGGACTCCAGAGCCGCAGCACCGAGGCCTCCGCGATCATCCGCGTCAACTACGGCATCCAGCGCAGCGAAGGCGGCGGCACCGCGGTACGCGCTGTCAGCATGCTGCCGCTTGTCACTGGTAGCTGGAAACAGCGCGGCGGCGGCGTGCTGCTCTCCATGAGCAAGGTCTTTCCGTTCGCGTCGGAAAAACTCCAGATGCCCGAACTCATGCGCCAGAGTTCGCTAGGTCGCGATGCGCGTGTCGTCAACATGAATGAGCTTGGCCTCGCGCTCACCGAGCTCAGCCCCACGCACGCGCCGTCGGAGACCATGCCCGCTGGCCCCATGGTCAAGGCGCTCGTCGTCTACAACTGCAACGCTGCCGCCGTCGCGCCGGACTCCGAACGCGTCCTCGCCGGCCTGCGCCGCGACGATCTCTTCACCGTCGTGCACGAGCAGTTCTTCACCGACACCGTCGACTACGCCGATATTATTCTCCCTGCCACCACCTTCCTCGAGCACGAGGAGCTGATGGGTAGCTATGGGCATCGCGTGGCGCAGCGGTCGTTTCGCGCCATCGAGCCACTCGGCGAAGCCCGCTCCAACATTGGCTTCTTCGGCGCGCTCGGCCAGCGCATGTTTCCCGGCGAAGCCATCTTCGAGGCAACCGAGAAAGAACTCATCGCGCAGGCGCTCATGCCCAGGGGCCAGACCCTCGCCACCATCGACGTCGAGGCCCTCGAGCGCGACGGTCAGTTCGAGCTCGTGCTGCCGAAGAACGAGCAGGGCATCACGCTGCCGTTCTCCACGCCCGAGTGGTTCGCCCATACCCGCAGCGGCAAGGCCGAACTCCTGCCCGTGCCCGAGTTTCTCGCGCCGGTCGAATCGCGCAGCAGCACCAGCGAAGAGGCACGCGCGTTTCCGCTAGAGTTTCTCCCTCGCAAGGCCGACAACTACATGAACACCACCTTCGCGAATCACCCCGTGCATCAGCAGATGGAGCGCCGCAGCGAAGGTGTGCTGGAGATGCATGAGACCGATGCGACCCCTCGCGGCATCGCGACTGGCGATCGTGTCAGCATCTTCAATGCCCGTGGCCGCATCGCGCTCACCGCTCGCATCGGTAACTCGGTGGGCGCAGGCGTAGTGGCCGCAAGGCTCGACTGGCAGAAGCTGGCCGGAGACGGAAAGAACGTGAACACCCTCACCAGCCAGCGCCTCACTGACATCGGCGGCGGCGCCACCTTCTACTCCACCCTTGTCGAAGTAGAAAAGATCGCCCCTGAAGCCAATCCTGAAGACGAAACGATGGCGGCTGACTGATGAGCGGCACACTAGCCAACATCCGTATCGACAAGTGGCTCTGGGCTTCGCGCTTCTATAAGACCCGCGCGCTGGCGGCAAAGGCCTGCGACCTCGGGCGCGTGCGCCTCAACGGCGCGCTGGCCAAGCCCGCACGCGATGTGAAGGTCGGCGACCGCCTCAACGTCACCAACGACTCCGGCCTGTATGAGATCGAGGTGCTGGAGCTTAGCTCCGTTCGTGGTCCCGCCGCAGCGGCGATCAAGCTCTTCAGCGAAAGCGACCAGAGCCGCGAAGCCCGCGCGAAGCTCCTCGCGGAAAAACGTGCCATGGCGCAGTTCGAAGTGCTCCCTGAAGCCCGGCCCTCCGGCCGTGATCGCCGCATGCTGAACAAGGTCCGCGGTAGGGAGCGTTAGCTTCTTGCCGTCCCACGAGGCAGTGGCCGCGCGTACTCGTATACCCACGCCTCCACCGTCGATCCATCCGCCATCGTGACTACGGTCCGCTTGCGCAGAAACAGGCTCGTGTCCGGCCGCGCCGGGTAGAAGCCCTCGTAGGCATCGAGCTCGGCCCACAACGCCGGGTCCGGCACACGGAACAAATGCCCCGCAAGCTCGCCGGCAGGATCGAGCACAACACCCGGGTAGTCGCGGAACTGGTATCGGCGCGCACCGATGCTGCCTTCGCCGAGGAGCTGCAGCTGGCGAGCCACGCGTGCAATCTGCGTAGGCGCGCGGTCCGGGTGCAGGGTCCCGTACACAAAGATCAGGTCGTCGGTCCGGTCACACATGGTTCCGCGAAGGGCCTCTCCACAGCGTTCGTTCCACGTCTTTCCGGAGACGGCTGCACCTGTCCACCGGCTCACGCCCGAGAAGCGGACGTAGACCTGCAGGCGCATGCACGCCGAGCCCTGCAAAGGGCGGAAGACGCAGAGCGAACTCTGAGAAATGTTGGTGGTACTTGAGAGCAGCAATCCCGGTTGGATTGAAGACAGTCTACGCGAGTCCGGTCGACTGTGCCTGTTCCTGTGCGTGGTAACTCGACCGAACGAGTGGTCCGCTCTCCACGTGCTTGAAGCCCATCGCTGTGGCCTCATGCTTCAGGAACGCGAACTCATCCGGTGTGTAGTACCGCGCCATTGGGAGATGATCGCGCGAGGGCCGCAGGTACTGCCCAATCGTGAGGATGTCCACCTTGCGGTCCGCCAGGTCGCGGAACACGCCCAGCAGTTCGTGCATCTCCTCGCCCATGCCGACGATGATGCCCGTCTTGGTCACAATCTGATCGCCTTCGCGGTCGTTGAACATCTCCGCCGCGATCTCCTTGGCATGCTTCAGGAAGTGCAGCGACTTCTCGTAGCGCCCACCGGACTTGGCCACGCGATACAGCCGCGGCACCGTCTCGATGTTGTGGTTCAGGATCTCAGGCCGCGCCGCCACTACCATCCGCAGCGACTCTTCGTTGCCCTGGAAGTCCGGCGTCAGCACCTCAACGCGGCAGCCTTCGGCCTGCAGCCGAATCTGCCGGATCACCTCAACGAACGCTTGCGCCGCTCCGATGTTGTCGTCGTCGCGGTTCACGCTCGTGATCACCGCATGCTTCAGGCCCAGCTGAGCAACGGCATACGCCACACGCTCCGGCTCCTGGTGGTCGATGGGCTCCGGCTTGCCCTTGGGCACCGCGCAGAACCCGCAGCGCCGCGTGCAGAGGTTGCCGAGCATCATGAAGGTCGCAGCCTTCTCGTTCCAGCACTCGCCGATGTTCGGGCAATGCGCGCTCTCGCACACGGTGTGCAGGTTCAGCTCACGCGCCATCTTCTTCAGGTTGTGGAAGGTCTCGCCCATCGGCGCACGCGCCTTCAGCCACTCAGGCTTGGGAGCACGCTGACGCGGCGAAAGGTCGATCTGAACGAGGTCCGAAGAGGGAAGAGCAGCCATAGCGCTTCAATAATTGTAGACCTCAGGGAAGAGGCGAGATACGAGAGGCGCGAGGCCAGACGATATTCGCCTCACGCGAGCAAACTCGCAGATCCGAGCTCGACACTCGTAGCTCGATCGCAATTGTCCCAAGACCGAACGTCCTACCGCAGCCGCTCCCGGACCTCGGCCCGTACCAGGTAGAGGAAGAACACCATGTCGAACAGGCCCTGGATCAGGTACGGCGGGATGCGTGTGTGGGCAAAGCCGTAGAAGTATCCCGAGCCCATGAGCAGGCAGCCCACGGTGACCAGCGCCCAGCCCCACCGCTTCAGCCGCAGGAATCCGAACACCCCGATCGCCAGCAACGTGCAAACGCCCAGGATGCTGTACTTCGCCGACGTGCCGGCGAACTTGCCGTTGATCGCCGCAAATGCGTTCAGCATTGCCATCAGCAGCAGGTACATGGCGATCAGCGCCATGCCCGGAAGCATGCCCGGCAGCGCGCGCGGACCCTTGTGGGCTGGTTCAGGCGCGGGTGTCATCTCGTTGCTTGAGGAATCTTTGGACATTGTGGGTTACAGCGTACGCAGGTAAGCGATTACTGCGCTGAAGTCCGGCGAGCCCGGCTCGAGGCCCACGGTTGCAGGCATCATGTTGCGGCCATTCTCAATCACCGCGCCCACGCGATCGTCATTCGCAGGAGCTCCGCTGGGCAGGTACTGCTTCTTGTACAGCCCCAGCAGGGAAGGCCCCTGGAGATCGCCGGTCTGCCGGTCGTAATGGCAGTGCGAGCAGCGAGCCACGTAGATCTCATGTCCGCGGGCTTCCTGGGCCGTCAGCTGGTCCAGAGGCTTCGCCGGAGGCGTCGACTTGCAACCTGCAAGGAGGAGAGGAAGTAGAAGGAGTGAGAATCGAGACATAAGCCGCGTGGACAATCCGCCTCGTAGTTCAAGGCTTTCCAAAGCTCCCGCGCAACTCGTATCTCGCATCTCGACTCTCGTATCTCTCTTACTTGGCGTCATTCTTGAAGATCTCTTCCGCGAAGAAGTTCTGCACCTTCGCCTGGTCGTGCAGGATCTCCGAATACGCGGCCTTCAGCAGCGACGAGCGGCTATCGTGCAGTTGCTGGCGGATCGCCTGCTGCACGCGTGGATCGCTCAGGTCGCGCTGTCCTGCGTTGGCCTTTTCGATCAGCCGGAAGATGGCGTAGCCGCCCACCTTCTTCGGATCGTTGGGATCGGGGAACGGGATGATCTCCGTATCCTGTCCGGCCTTCAGCTTGCTCACTGCCGCATACAGCGCGGTGTTCTCCTTCAGCTGCGAGTCCGGCACCATGCCCATGTCACCGCCGTTGGAAGCGGTCTGCGGATTCTCCGAGAAGTTCATCGCCAGCGTCGAGAAATCATCGCCTGATTCCAGCCGGTTCTTCAGCGCCTGGATCTTCTTCTTGGCTTCCGCGTCCGTCGAGGCCTTGTTGTTCTGCAGGTTTGTACCCTTGGCCTGGGGCGTCGTCGTCACGATGATCTGCGCCAGGTGGTACATGTTCTCGATGAAGTTGAACTCAGCCTTGTGCGCGGTGTAGTACGTGCTCACGTCCGCGTCCGTCACCGTGATGCGCGAGTCAATTTCCTTGTTCAGGAGCTTGTTCTGCGTCAGCGAGCGGCGCAGATCGCGGCGAATCTCGTCGAGCGTCAGGCTGGAAGCCTTCAGCTTCGCCTGGAACTGCTCCTCGGTGTAAGGAGCCTTCATCTCCGCCACCTTTGCATCCACCTCGGCGTCAGTCGCCGTCAGGTTCTGCGTCGCGGCGCGCTGCTCCACGATCTGGTCGGTGATCAGGCCCTGCAGGATCTGCAGCTTCGCCGAGTCCACCTGATCCGGCGAAGGCAGGCCCTGCTGCGGATTACTCGCCGTCTGCGCCTGATAGATCTTGTCGATCTCGGTGCGCAGAATCGGATGGCCATTGACGGTCGCGGCCACGCCATCCTGCTTGCCAGGTTTGCAGCCGGCAAGGAGAAGTGTGGTCGAGAAGAGCAGTACGGAAACGCGGGAGATCTTCAGCATGGGGAGGTCATTCAAAACGCGCCGGTAGACACGTTCATCCTCTTAAGTCTACAGGAGCAGGCCCGGATTCGGGACTCCAGACCGGCAATCCCTCTTGGACGGCAGCAGCAGCCTGGCGGTGATCAGACGCAAGCAATCGAAAGCGATCTTCAACGCCCAGTATTGTGCGACGCGCTCCTGCACCTCACCGAAAGGCCACGAGATAGACGGCCATTCCGGTGCCACAGATGGCCAGGAGCAGGGCAAGACCGACGGCCACAGCCGAAACCTGCCCTGGCCGCCAGGCTCCATCGCGCAGCTCCCGCACGAGCTGCATGTACTGGCGTATGGCGAACAGGTTGACGAAGACGCCAAGCCCCACGAGGAAGACTCCCACCACGACGGACATGCCCGAGCTTCGCTGGGGCACGTGAGTGATCGACGGCTGAATCTCCCGCAGGAACAGGCCAAATCGCGCCACGGCGAAACCCACACCCATCAGAGCGAGCCCGGTCCGCAGCCAGGCGAGATAGGTCCTCTCGACAGCCAGGTAGGTGCGTGGATCCTGCTGGGGTGACGGCGTTTGGGTCATGGATGTTCCTGGTGCTCAACCGGGGTCCGCCAGAGAAGGTTGCCGGGACGGGCTTCAGCCCGTCCCTCGCAATCAAAGATCGTCGCCATGTCGAATCCCTGGGTGCTCTTCTATCGGCAAGGTCTTTCGGAAGGAGTCTACGTCAACGCCCTACAGCTGTCCCAGCTCCACTACGCGCACGCTGGTAATCGCCTCCACCGCGTGCAGGCTGTCGATCGCCTTCGCAAGCGTCGGGGCATCGCCGGGCTCCAGGTCCAGCTGCACCACCGCCAGCGCCGAGCCTTCGCCCGCCGCCGCCTTGGCCTTGCGGCCCAGCGCGAAGTTGGCGATATTCAGCTGCGCTTCGCCCAGCAGCGTGCCGATCCGGCCAATCACGCCCGGGACGTCCTTGTTACGGATGATCACCAGCGTCTCCGCCAGCTCCGCCTCAATGTCAATCCCGTCGTAGCTCAGCAGGCGCGGGCTCTTGCCGTGCAGCACCGTGCCTGTGCCGGTCCAGTCGCCCGCTTCGCCCGCGTGCGAGCCGCCCTTGCGCGACCAGTGAATGCTCAGCCGCAGCGTCGCTCCCGTGCCGCCGGGGACGTACTCGCGCTTCTCTTCCTGCAGGCGAATCCCGCGCTCTTCCGCCGCCGCAGCAGCGTTGATGCGGTTTACGCCATCGGCGCCGCGCAGCACGCCGTTGATGGCCGCGTTGCGAATCATCTCGGTCTTCATCGCCGCGAGTCGGCCCGTGTAGGTCAGGCTGATGCCCTCCACCGTGCCCATGTCCTCGCTCTGGCCCGGTCGACCGGCCGAATGCCCCAGCAGCTGCCCCAGGCGCGACGCCATCTCGATGTAGGGCGACAGCTCCGCGTACTCCTCTTCAGAGAGCGAGGCCACGTTCACCGCGTTCTGCACGACGCCCAGCTTCAGGAAGTCGCGCACCTGGTTGGCGAGCTGGATGCCGATGGCCTCCTGCGCTTCGTCGGTCGAACCCGCAATGTGCGGCGAAAGCATGACCTGCTCCAGCTCGAGGTACGCCGAATCCGGCCTGTCCGAAGAGACAAGGGGCTCCTGCCGGAAGACATCCAGCGCCGCACCAGCGACATGGCCGCTCTTCACGGCCTCCACCAGTGCTGCATCGACGATCAGCTCGCCGCGCGCACAGTTGATGATGCGCACACCCTTCTTCATGATCGCCAGCGAATGCTGGTTGATCAGCCCTTCGGTCTGCGGCGTCAGTCCCACGTGCAGCGAAAGGAAGTCTGAGGAGGAAAACACCTCGTCGATCGCCACCAGGGTCACGCCGTTCTCCCGTGCAATCACCGGCGCGACGAACGGATCGTAGCCCAACAGGGTCATGCCAAATGCCTTCGCGCGTCGCGCGACTTCCAGCCCGATGCGGCCCAGCCCCACGATGCCCAGCGTCTTGCCGCGCAGCTCCGAGCCCTGCAACGTCTTCTTGTCCCACTTGCCCGCATGCATGCCGGCGTTGGCGCGCGGGATCGACCGCGACATCGAGATCATCAACCCCAGCGTCAGCTCGGCCACGGCCACGGCGTTGGCGCCCGGCGTGTTCATCACCACGATGCCGCGCTTCGTCGCTGCATCCGTGTCGATGTTGTCCACGCCCACACCAGCGCGGCCAATGATCCGCAGCTTCGGCGCGGCTTCCAGCAGGTCTGCATTCGCCTGCACGGCAGAGCGCACAACGAGGGCATCGGCGTCTGCCAGCGCGGCCTTCAGGCCTCCGGCAGGAATCTGGTCGGCCGTCACGACCTCCCAGCCGGCCTCCTTCTGGAAAATAGCGGCTGTGGCGGGGGATACCTTCTCGGCGAGTACGATCTTCACTGCATGCTCCGGGCGCTGCTGCGCAACGCCCTTAAGTGTACCGGGCGTGATCGAACACCGCATCAAAATGGCCGCTCATCGCGCAACCGGACCTCCATGGGCTACCGCCCCGGATTGTTCCCAGTTCCTTCCGCGGAGCCCTTGATCGTCTTTGCCAGCCGCTCATGCGCCGCCTTCATTCCCGTCGGATCCAGCTCCAACGTCGTCGGCCGCAGGTGATCCAGCACCGGCGAATAGTTCACCGCTCGAGGCATATCCCGATACGTGTTCGCGATCCGGGCCAGCGAATAGCCCATCTCGAAGTGCTTCTCAAGCGCCGTGCGCGCCAGCCGGATCTCTTCATCCAGCTCTGGCGGAGAAAGATGCGTCGGGTCCGGGTCGAGCAGGTTATAGCGAGCCGCATCGTTGATCGCATCCCACGTGTTCAGCGATTGCACTCCGATGCCTCGCAGCTGGTCATAGAGGTCCTGGTACCGGTTCGCCTCATCAAGAGGCATGTGATGCACCACGCCGTTTTGCTCCGCCGCATCCCACACCGCGTGCTGAGACAGGAACGGGCCCTGCATCCAGTCCAGCGCGGCAGGAAGGTCCGCCTGCTTCGTCCCCGGATGGCTGCGCAGGTACGTCAGCACCTCGAGGTTGCTGCGCAGCTCGCGGTAAACCTCCAGCCACTCCTGCTGGTCGCGCGCCATCAGCTCGCGGTTCGCGACGCGCTCGTCCGCCAGCGCCTCCCGCGTCTCGCGCAGCTCATAGTGCTCGTGGATTCGCTCCACCATCTGCTCCAGCCCGATGGCGATCAACAGTCCGACCACGATGGTGGCGATGTGGATGAAGAAGTCCTTCCACGTGTGCGTGGGCTCGTGCGGCGGGTGTACGTCAAGCATCGTCGAGTCCTCCATCGTTCTTGACCATCTCGCTACTGGTTCTCCCGGGTAATCTCGGTCATCCGGACCAGGACGAGCCGCGTGTGCCTGGCGACCTCTTCTAACCCGCTGACAGCCACCAACAGATCGTGTCGCTCCTCCAGCGTGAAGACCGCGGGGTCGGCGTGAAGATGGCTAAGAGTGCGTACGCGATACTCCGCGTCGAAGAGCTGGTGGGAGAGCTCCGTCAGCGTGGAGGTCGTGAACTCGAGCCGCGCGAGAAAGACCGCCTGCTGCTGCGGAACAAGGCTCAGAGTGCCGTTGTATCGCGCAGCCGTCAGTGTGGCAGCGGTAGGAACAGCCCAGGTCGTGGAATCCCCACGCTCGATCAGCGGGCTCGCCTCAAGCACCAGAGGGACATGCACCTTCGCGTCCATGGTTCTTTGAACCGCCACCTTGTTTCGCTCCTCGATGCGCGCCAGCTCATCAAGCTCTGCGACATCCTTCTGCGCCAGCCGCTGGTTTCGCTCCAACTCCTGGTCAAGCGACTGCTCCAGTTGATGAAGCTGGTGACGATGGTGGATGGCTTCGACCGTCTGCTCCAGGCCGACGGCGATGATGAGGCCGACGACGATGGTGGCGATGTGGATGAAGAAGTCCTTCCAAGTGTGGGCGGCTTCGTGGGGCGGGTGAACGTCGAGCATGGGATGTCCTTATGTGTTTCGGTTCAGCGGCTGCGGTCTATGCGGGCTTGTACGGCGGTAGCTTCCTTGCTGATGATTTCGCCGACATTGGATTGATCGAAGATGTCGTGAATGGTCGCGTCGCAGTAAGCGGTGAGAATGGCGTCGCGCTCAGCCTCATACTGTAGGGAGCTGGCGCGTGCGGCGAGATTTTCGATCACCGCTGGCCGGTCCTTCTCGGGAATCGCTAACGCAGCGCCGGGAAAGAATGCGGTTTGAAGTTGCAGTTCAAGCTGATGGAGCGCAACCGATGCGATGTTGCGTGACTCCGTAGCTGTGAGCACCTGGGTGGCTCCGCGGTCCATCAGTTCGTAGGCGTGCGCGCGGGCTTCTGGCAGCAGAGCGGCTCGACCGTTGCCGGTTGCGATGGTCCAGACCGAGCGGTTGGGCTGTGAGTTATGTCCAAAGGGTTTGTGTTTCGGCAGCGTGACGCTCACGATGCCACCCTTGGAAGGAGCGCTTTGCAGTGCGGCAATGGCAGAGATGTCCCATTCGGCTTCGGAGAGCAGAACGTTGATATCCCGGCGCAGGGTAGTGACGTTGCCGTCTGCCTCCTCGCGAAGCTCCGAAATCAACTCACGGCGTTCGCCAGCATGGTGAATTGCTTCGACGGTCTGCTCCAGCCCAATGGCGATAAGCAAGCCGACGACGATGGTGGCGATGTGGATGAAGAAGTCTTTCCAGGTGTGGGCTGCTTCATGCGGCGGGTGTACGTCGAGCATGGCCGGTCTCCGATTGAATTCGCTGAGGCTGAGGAGCGTTAGTGGCGCGCGGTATCTTCAAGGGTCGGCGAGTCATGCTCGAACCGTTCCTGGTTGATCGTCATCATTCGGGTGTCTGCGTGGGTCGCGCCTTCGACCAGGCCCTGCTCATACACATCGGACCAGCGCAGGCGGAAGCACAATCCCTGAATCGCGATCATCTCCGCGGACGCAATCTCCGCGAAGTGCTCCGCCTGCCCGGCAGTCAGTGTCCAGGTAACGCCGGCCTTGTCCATCGACAACTTGCCGAAGCGTTGCTGCATCGCAAGCAATGTCCCGCAGCCGTCGTACACATCTTCGCGCTGCTTCGCGAGCAACTCATAGTTGTGATCCAGCCGCGCATACATGCGAGACCGCTCGACTGGCAGCAGGATCACCAGCCCACTCTCCTTGGCCGTTGCCCACACCGCCTGCGATGGTGCGAAGTACCT
>Ga0302187_10000908_pt1 | contig 26038 bp, 26 predicted proteins | sample II_Bog_E1_3_FD_202120 | JGI IMG/M metagenome (GOLD analysis project Ga0302187, IMG submission 202120) | Peat permafrost microbial communities from Stordalen Mire near Abisko, Sweden - II_Bog_E1_3 | ecosystem: Environmental > Terrestrial > Soil > Wetlands > Peat | place: Sweden: Abisko...
ACCCAGGGGCGGGGGGTAGTCTTTGGAGGGGGCTAGAGGCGGCAAACAATCAGGGATAGAGTGGCGGCGTCATTTCTCTTGCCGAGCTTCCCGCCATGCGCTGCCTGCTGCCTCTGCTGTTGCTGATCTGCTTTGCCATGCCGGCGAGGGCCGATGATCTGGCAGAGATCAAGGCGATGCTGGTGCCGTTAAGGGTGCCGAGTGCGGATGAGGCCAGGGGTGCAAAGCCGGTCTTCGTCGAGATCAAGCATCGTCTGAGAGCATGGGTGGAGGGGAAGCTGGAGGGTTTGCCGGCGGATGGCGATGTTAAGGCCTATGCCCAGTCCCTGAACGAAGACTTGGCCAAAGCCGGGTTGATGTGCGACGAGCCGGACCTGGCCAATAGCCCTGCCTGCCCATCCTCTGACAATGGGATCAGTTATGACCGCTTGGGCTTTATCAGAAGAATCGGCCTGCGCAGGGTCGAGGCGGATCAGCCCTATGTGCTGGTGACCATTCCTCTTGGTCTGACGAACTGCCGCTTCGACCAATCGGCTTATCTCTACCGGAACGACAACGAGCATTGGCGTCGGGTCTGGACCAGGGAGCAGCTCCGCGTCGGCAAGAATGAGCCAACTCTGGGTGACGTCGATTATGTGAAAATATCGGCTCCCAGGCCGGAAGACGGCAGGCGGCTTCTGCTGGCCTATGGGGTCACTTTCGGCTGCGCCTCCATGTGGACCGAGGCCGATTACGGCCTCTGGCTGGTCGGCGAGCGGCAAGATCAGCAAAGCAGCTTGGAAAATTGGCACCAATATATTTATGCGGGAGTAGACGACCCCATTCTGGGGCAGGTCACGCCGTTCGAGGCTTTGGTTCAGTTCCATGTCGGCAGCATGGATGTTGATGTGCACAACCGCTATGCCCTGCGTCGCATCGCCGTCGAAGGAAGCCGGGTCAAAACTGTGCGTAAGGAGACGATCGGGCCAAGAGACTTCTTGGAGGATTACATCCAGGAGCGCTGGCCGCATGTGAAATATCTAAGTTACGGTTACCCTCTCCAGCGCTGTGGGGACGACGCGGCGCTCTGGCAGATTCCTATGTACCGCAGCACGGTTGGCTATGAGCATGGCCCGCTTTTTTTTGGCTGGGTCCGCTGGCGGCAGCCCGATCTTTTCGAGGTTTTGGGATTCGGTTATGTTCCCCGGAACGATTGCCGGGATGTTGCCGACGAAGAAGCGATTTCCCTGCCTCCGCCTTTGCAGGCGACGGAAAGCTATTGGGGGCCGCCGGTGACCTATCATGAGAACTCCGCCCCGCAAGCCCCCGCCACGACTCAATGATTGACTCTGTCCCCCGGCTGGGCGTACAAGCCTAGCCTCTCAGTTTCTCTGGGAAGAAGTTTGCCTCTACGGAGGCCGGCTGGTCCGCGAAGGTTCGCGCACCGGCCTCTCATGTTTGTGCGCGTTTTGATAAGGCGGTAGCCGGTTCATGTTCGAGAGTTTGAGTTCACGTTTAGGCGAGGTTTTCGAGCGGCTGAAGAAGCGCGGCGCTCTGACCGAGGCCGATGTCTCCGAGGCCCTGCGCGAAGTGCGCGTGGCCTTGCTCGAGGCCGACGTGGCTCTGCCGGTGGTCAAGGACTTTATCGCCAAGGTCAAGGAACGCGCCGTCGGTCAGGAGGTGATCCGCAGCATCACCCCCGGTCAGATGGTGGTGAAGATCGTCCATGACGTTCTGATCGACACCCTGGGCCAGGCCGAAGAGATCAATCTGATCGCCACCCCGCCGGTTCCCGTCCTGATGGTCGGTCTGCAGGGCTCGGGCAAGACCACCACGTCCGGCAAGATCGCTCTGCGGCTGCGGACCAAGGACCGTAAGAAGGTTCTGCTGGCCTCGCTGGACGTTTATCGTCCCGCCGCCCAGCAGCAGCTGGAAATTCTCGCCAAGCAGGCAGACGTCGGTTCGCTCCCCATCATCCTGGGCGAGAAGCCGGTGGCCATCGCCAAGCGGGCCATGGATGTGGGCCGCCGCGAAGGCTACGACGTGGTCATCCTCGACACCGCCGGTCGCCTGCATATCGACGAAGAGCTGATGGCCGAAGTGGCCGCCGTGCGCGATGCCGTCAACCCGGCGGAAACCCTGCTGGTGGTCGACGCCATGACCGGCCAGGATGCCGTCAACGTCGCCCGCGAATTCAATGAAAAGGTCGGCGTTACCGGCATGGTGCTGACCCGGGTCGACGGCGATGCCCGTGGCGGCGCGGCTCTGTCCATGCGGGCCATCACCGGCCGTCCGATCAAGTTCCTGGGCGCCGGCGAAAAGCTGGATGCTCTCGAGGTCTTCCATCCCGACCGCGTGTCGGGCCGCATTCTTGGCATGGGCGACGTGGTCTCCCTGGTCGAGAAGGCCATGGAGAACTTCGAACACGACGAGGCTGAAAAGCTTGCGGCCAAGATGGCCAAGGGCAAGTTCGACCTGGAAGACATGGCCTCTCAGTTCCGCCAGATGAAGAAGATGGGCGACCTGAAGGGCGTGCTCGGCATGCTGCCCGGCATGGGCAAGATGAAGCAGCAGATCGACAACGCCAATATCGATCCCCGCATGATCAACCGTCAGGAAGGCATCATCCTGTCGATGACCGTGGCCGAGCGAAAGAATCCCGACCTCATCAAGGCCAGCCGCAAGCGTCGTATCGCTGCCGGCGCCGGGGTCAGTGTCCAGGACGTCAATAAGCTGCTGAAAAATTACCAGCAGATGGCCGACGTCATGAAGAAAGTCAGCAAGATGGGCAAGAAGGGCCTGATGCGTGCCGGGTTGGGAAACCTGCTCGGCGGCGGTGGCGGCTTCGGTCCTAAGTTTTAAGTTTGGAGCCTGGGGCGTAATCCCTGGGTTTCCCAAAAGAGCATTCCGTAGCCGTTCAGGCGGTTGCGGGTCGTGATTAAACACTCATCGACGAGGAAGTACATGTCGCTGAAGATTCGTCTGTCCCGCGGGGGCTCCAAGAAGCGCCCGTTCTACAAGATCGTTCTGGCCGATGCGCGCAGCCCGCGTGATGGTAAGTTCCTGGAGAAGCTGGGGACCTATAACCCCATGCTCCCCAGCGATCATGCCGAGCGTCTGACCCTCAAGGAAGACCGCATCAAGCATTGGTTGTCCGTCGGCGCCCAGCCGACCGACCGCGTGGTGAAGTTCTTCACCCAGGCCGGTTACATCGCCGCCAAGGCGCGCCCCGAGCAGACCAAGCAGGGTGCTCCCAAGGCTAAGGCCCAGGAGCGTCTCAAGGAGCAGGCCAAGGCCGCCGAGGCCGCTGCTGCTGCCGCCGCTGAGGCGCCTGCGGGCGAATAAGACATGTCCAACCTTATGTGCGTCGGCGTCGTTGTGGGCGCTCATGGGGTGCGTGGCGGCGTCCGGATCAAGAGCTTCACCGTAGTCCCCACCGATTTGGCGGCCTACGGACCAGTAAGCGATGAAACGGGCAAGCTGCGGTATCGGCTGACACTCCTTGGCGAAAGCAAGGGAGTGGTGCTGGCAGGGCTGGAGGGTGTTTCCGATCGAAACGCCGCCGAAGCTTTGAAGGGCATGAAACTGTGGGTCGAGCGGTCCGCTCTGCCCCCGCCGGACGAGGAGGAGTTCTACTACTCCGATCTGGTGGGACTGCGGGCCGAACTGGCCGATGGTACGGAGTTAGGACGGGTGAAAGGCGTGTTTGATTTCGGCGGCGGCGACGTCATCGAAATCACGGGTCCCGAAAAGGACCTGATGCTGCCCTTCACGCGCGCGGCGGTGCCGCTGGTGGATATCGCCGGCGGTCGTCTGGTGGTCGAGCCCCCCGATGAAGTCGAAGGGGATCGGCCGGAAGACGCCGAAAAGGATGGTGGGGTCGATGGAGAGTGAGCGCAAGGCCGTCTGGTCGGCGAGCATTCTTACCATTTTCCCCGAGATGTTCCCGGGTCCGCTCGGCCATTCCTTGGCTGGTCGGGCTCTGACCGAGGGTCGTTGGTCCCTCGAGACGGTGGATATCCGGAGCTTCGCTCTGGACAAACATCGCTCGGTGGATGACAGCCCCTTCGGTGGCGGGGCGGGCATGGTGATGCGCCCCGACGTGTTGGATGCGGCCATAAGGTCGGTTCCCCGCGTCGGACCGTTCATCTACCTGACGCCACGCGGCAAGTTGCTGGATCAGCAGCGTGTCCGGGAATTGGCGGCCGAACCGGGCGTCACCATTCTGTGCGGTCGCTTCGAGGGGGTGGATCAGCGCGTGCTGGACGCCCACGGTGCCGAGGAAATCAGCCTTGGCGACTTTGTGCTGTCGGGTGGCGAGCCTGCGGCTCTGATGCTGATGGACGCCGTTGTGCGTCTCCTGCCCGGGGTGACCGGGAATCAGGAGTCGCTGGCGGAAGAAAGTTTCGAGTGGGGGCTCCTGGAGTATCCCCACTACACCCGGCCCCAGCAATGGGGAGAACGGGCGGTGCCGGAGGTTCTGCTTTCCGGTCACCATGAGAACATTCGCTCCTGGCGGAAACGCCAAGCGGAACAAGTAACACGGCAGCGCCGTCCCGATCTGTGGGATCGATACGTCGCCGCCGGCAAGGCTAAATGAGAAGGGTTCAGCCATGGTCAACATTATTCAGGCGCTCGAGATCGAGCAGATCGAGAAGCTGACGTCCGGCAAGTCCATCCCGGCTTTCAACCCGGGCGACACCGTCAAGGTCAGCGTGAAAGTGGTCGAAGGCAGCCGCGAGCGTCTTCAGGCTTATGAGGGCGTTGTCATCGCCCGCAAGAACGACGGTCTGAACAGCTCGTTCACCGTCCGCAAGATCTCCTACGGTGAAGGTGTGGAGCGTATTTTCCCGCTCTATTCCCCCAACGTGGCCGAGATCGAAGTGATCCGTCGTGGCGACGTTCGTCGCGCCAAGCTGTACTATCTGCGCGATCGTCGCGGTAAGTCGGCTCGTATCGCCGAGCAGACCACTGGCTTCTCCGCCAAGCTGGCTGCCGCCGACCGCGAAGCCGCCGCGGCTGAGAAGAAGAGCAAGCAGTAAGGCTTACGCGGCCTTACCGCAACCTCTCTCATCCATGCCGGGGTGGAGTCCTGATTTCGGGACTCCGCCCCTTGGCATGAGCTATTTCAGCGTGGGGCGGGACGGGACCGGCTCCCGGCTTATATCCGCCTCTCGCTTACTCGAAGCGTGGAGCAGCGAAGAACGCCATGGCCAAATCTCGCACCCTGTTCGAAAAGATCTGGGACAGCCACCTTGTGGATGTCCAGGATGACGGCACCTGTCTGATCTATATCGACCGCCATCTGGTCCATGAAGTGACCAGCCCCCAGGCGTTCGAAGGTCTGCGCACCGCCGGCCGCAAGGTCCGCCACCCCGAGGCCACTCTGGCCGTGGCCGACCATAACGTTCCCACCACCGACCGTTCCAAGGGCATCGAGAACGAAGAGTCGCGCATCCAGGTCGAAGCCCTGGAAAAGAACGCGGCTGACTTCGGCGTCGAATATCTGGCCATGGATGACATTCGTCAGGGTGTCGTGCATATCGTCGGTCCGGAACAGGGCTTTACCCTGCCCGGCACCACCATTGTTTGCGGCGATTCTCATACTTCGACCCATGGCGCTTTCGGCTCGCTGGCTTTTGGCATCGGCACCTCGGAAGTCGAACATGTGCTGGCGACCCAGACCCTGGTGCAGAAGCCGGCCAAGACCATGCTGGTCCGGGTTGACGGCAAGCTGCCCGCAGGTGTCGGCGCCAAGGATCTGGTGCTGGCCATCATCGGCAAGCTGGGCACCGCCGGCGGCACCGGCTATGTGATCGAATATGCCGGCGAGGCTATTCGTTCGCTGTCCATGGAAGGCCGCATGACGGTCTGCAACATGACCATCGAAGCCGGTGCGCGCGCCGGTCTGATCGCCCCCGACGAGGTCACCTTCCAGTACATCATGGGCAAGCCCCGCGCCCCGAAGGCCGCCGCCTTCGAAGCCGCTCTGGCCTATTGGAAGACCCTGACCACCGACGAGGGTGCTACCTATGACGCCACCCTGGTGATCGATGCTCCCAGCCTGGAGCCCATGGTGACTTGGGGCACCAGCCCCGAGGACGTGCTGCCGATCTCGGCCAAGGTGCCGAACCCGGCCGCCATCGCTGATCCCGCCAAGAAGGCGGCTGTCGAACGCGCCATCGCCTATATGGGCCTGACCGCTGACCAGCCCTTGTCCGAGATCAAGGTGGACACGGTGTTCTTGGGCTCCTGCACCAACGGCCGCATCGAGGACTTCCGCGAAGCCGCCGCCGTTCTGAAGGGCCGCAAGGTTGCCGCCAATGTCCGCTTCCTGGCCGTTCCCGGTTCGGGTCTGGTCAAGGAACAGGCCGAGGCCGAGGGCCTGGACAAGGTGTTCCTGGAAGCTGGCGCCGAATGGCGCGAACCCGGCTGTTCCATGTGCCTGGCCATGAACGGCGACCAGTTGAGCGATGGCGAACGGTCTGCCTCGACCTCGAACCGCAACTTCGAAGGCCGTCAGGGCCGTGGTGGCCGCACCCATCTGGTCAGCCCCGCGATGGCCGCCGCCGCTGCCGTCACCGGCAAGTTGACCGACTGGCGCAAGCTGTAAGAAGGAGACGGGACATGGATAAGTTTACCAAACTCACCGGCGTCGCCGCTCCGCTGCCGATTCTCAATGTCGACACCGACATGATCATTCCCAAGCTGTTCCTGAAGACCATCAAGCGGTCGGGCCTGGGAAAGAATCTGTTCGACGAGATGCGCTATACCAAGGACGGCAAGGAAGTTGCGGATTTCGTCCTCAATCAGCCGGCCTATCGCAAGGCCAGCATCATTGTGGCCGGGGCCAACTTCGGCTGCGGCAGCTCGCGCGAGCATGCTCCTTGGGCTCTGCTGGATTTCGGCATTCGCTGCGTCATCGCCCCCAGCTTTGCCGACATCTTCTATAACAACTGCTTCAAGAACGGCATTCTGCCCATCAAGCTGCCGCAAGTCGATGTGGACAAGCTGATGGACGATGCCCAGCGCGGCGCCAATGCCACCGTGACCATCGACCTGGAAAAGCAGGAAATCACTGGTCCCGATGGCGGTTGCATCAAGTTCGAGCTGGATCCCTTCCGCAAGCATTGCCTGCTCAACGGTCTGGACGATATCGGCCTGACCTTGCAAAAGCAGGACAAGATCACGGGCTTCGAGACCCAGCGCAGCCAGAGCTTCCCCTGGCTGTAAGTCCTTAAAATCGAGGCCGCTGCTCCTTGACGGAGCGGCGGCCCCGTTCTTTCCCTTCCGGAGGAATTCCTTCATGTCCAACAAGAAGCTGCTCATCCTCGCCGGCGACGGCATCGGCCCCGAGGTCATGGCCCAGGTCCGCCGCGTCATCGATTGGATGGCCAAGAAGCGCAACATTAAGTTCGATCTGTCCGAAGGCCTGATCGGCGGCGCGTCTTACGAGAAGTTCGGCCATCCCCTGACCGACGAGACCATGGCCGCCGCTTTCGCCGCCGACGCCGTTCTGCTGGGCGCCGTGGGCGGTCCGCAGTGGGACAATCTGCCCTTCGAAGTCAAGCCCGAGCGCGGCCTGCTGCGCCTGCGCAAGGACCTGGAGCTGTTTGCCAACCTGCGTCCGGCCTTCGTCTTCGACGCTTTGGCCGAGGCTTCCTCGCTCAAGACCGAGCTGGTCAAGGGCCTGGACATCATGATCGTGCGCGAGCTGACCGGCGGCATCTATTTCGGCCAGCCCCGCGGCATCACCACTTTGCCGAACGGCGAGCGCCAGGGTCTGAACACCCAGGTCTATACCACCTCGGAAATTGTCCGCATCGCCGAAGTGGCCTTTGATCTGGCCAAGAAGCGCGGCAACAAGGTCCATTCGGTCGAAAAGGCCAATGTGATGGAATCCGGCCTGCTGTGGCGTGAAGAAGTCACCAAGCTGCATGCCGAAAAGTATAGCTCGGTCGAACTGCACCATATGTATGCCGACAATTGCGCCATGCAGCTGGTCCGTACGCCCAAGCAGTTCGATGTCATCGTCACCGACAATCTGTTCGGCGACATCCTGTCTGACTGTGCCGCCATGCTGACCGGCTCCTTGGGCATGCTGCCCTCCGCCTCTTTGGGCGCTGCCGATGCCAAGGGCAACCGCAAGGCCGTCTACGAGCCCGTGCATGGCTCCGCCCCGGACATCGCCGGACGCGACATGGCCAACCCTCTGGCCACCCTGCTGTCCTTCGGCATGATGCTGCGCTACAGCTTCGACATGTTCGCCGAAGCCGACATGCTGGATCAGGCCGTGAAGAACGTCCTCGACGGCGGCCTGCGTACCGGCGACATCATGCAGCCGGGCAAGGCCAAGGTCTCGACCACGGTCATGGGCGAAAGCATCGTCCGCGAGCTGGACAAGCTGGCCGGGTAATTTCCCCAGCCTTATCGGTCCAATGAAAAACCCCCGCCGGGAAACTGGCGGGGTTTTTTTGTCATATAACGACCGTCACAATCAGTGGGAGAATTTCATTTGTCTGTCATGGAAAGCGGTACTATGCTCGCCGGGCAATAAAAACCGGGACCGACCAAACGGACCTGGAATGGGGTGGGCCCAATATATTGCAGTTTTGTTACAATTCCTGCTGGCCCTAGGGGCTGGGGAGGGCGACTATGCTTTCCTGGATTCGTAGCAGCATTGCAAGGACGCTTAGCGTTACCTTGATCGCTGTATTGGGTCTGACGATCCTTGTTTCCTTTGCCATCGGCCATTTCATCATTGCCGCTGTCGAGGAAAGCTACGAGGGCGTGATCTTTGGTCAGATCATTCCCGATATTCAACATATGGGCGATGCCCAGTTCGCCGCCGAGGAGCGCACCATCGCCACCGAGGAAGCCGGGCTGGCCGAGCAACTGCTGGCGGATGCCGCCCAGAAAGCCACGGCCCGCAAGGACGAGGTCTATGGCCCCGACGACTTCCGCGCCCATATCTCAGATCGTCGCACCCGGGGCGGCATCGACAAGCCGGCGTCCCTGTTCGTGGTGGCCGATGCCGCCAATGGGCAGGTCTGGGTCTATCGCGGCCAGCATGATCCTGAGGGTAAATTCATCGGCGTCAAGGCCACGGCCTTCAATATCTCCGAGCCCGCCCAGGCCGCCGAAGATCTTCTGGCGGCCCATCTGGAACGCACCGTCAGCTTTGACCGTCGACGCGCCGATTTGGCCGACCGCCGCATGGCCTTTTCGAAGGTCAAAAGCGTGGTGGGCGAGACCATCGATCATATCCAGGCCAAGCGCCAGGATATGGCCGAGATGAAGGCCCGCCAGCGGCTGAATGGCGCCTTGGCGGTGCTGGCCATGGCCGGCATGGGCGGGGCGCTGCTGGGGTTGATGCTCTATCGGCTGGTCCGCAGCATCGTTGGCCAGGGCCGGGCTATCGAAGCTATCCTGGCCGCCTCCCATGACCTGCAGGCCCTGGAGGCGGTGGTGGTTCCCGAGACCGGGCGCTCCGATCAGTTGGGCATCGTCGCGCGCGGCATTGCCTCAGCCCGTGATGCCTTTCGTCAGGTTCATCGGCTGCAGGACGAGCGGGCCGGATTGGAAGCCCGCGCCGCCGCCGATAAGGCTGCCGCCCTGCAATGTCTGGCCAAGGAGTTCGAAGCCACCGTCCAAGGGGGTGTGGACCGGGTGGCCCAAGCCGCCGCCGGGCTGCATCAAGGCTCCGAGGTGATGATGGAGGCCCTGGGCCGCACCATCGTCGAATCCCGCTCGGCCACCCTGGCGTCCTCGGACGCCAGCGGCAATGTCCAGAGTGTGGCCGGGGCCGCCGAGGAACTTTCGGCCTCGATCCGCCAGGTCAGCGGCGAGATGCGCCGTTCTGTGGAGATCGTCGCCCGGGCCGAGCAGGCGGCGGAGGCCTCCACCGCCACCATGCGCGATCTGTCGGAAGCCGCCGGGCGCATCGAGGATGCCGTGCGCATCATCACCGCCATCGCCCATCAGACCAACCTGCTGGCCCTGAATGCCACCATCGAGGCGGCCAGGGCCGGAGACATGGGCAAGGGTTTCGCCGTGGTCGCCGGGGAAGTGAAGGGCCTGGCCAACCAGACCGCTAAGGCCACCGAGGACATCGGCCTTCTGATCACCGACATCCAAGAAGACAGCCGCCGGGCGGTTCAGACCATCGAGTCCTTCTCGGTGGTGATGACGGAGATCGGTACCTTGGCCCGCAACGCCGCCGCCGCCATGGGCCAGCAGGACGAGGCCACCCACGAGATCGCCCGTAACGTTCAGCAAGCCGCCGACGGCGCCGATGGTGTCACCCGCAGCCTGACCACGGTGGGCGCTACTGTGATCCAGGTGGAAAACGCGGCGCGCGAGGTAAAGACGGCCTCTCTCGGCCTGGACGAAGTCTCCGGCAATCTGCGGGATTCCTTGCGCAGCTTTTTGGCGCACCTTAAGGCAGCGTAGAGCATTCCTCGATCTGACAGGACAAATCGAGGAATGCGATAAGCCTGCGCGGCATTTGAGCGAGCCCGGAACGGGCCGTTTGTTACAAACCTTGTACGGTTTCCGATTAACCGGGAAGCGTACAAGGCCCGCTGCCGGCGTGGGTCTTGGTTATGGCGGCGGCGATGGCGTTCATCTCTGCCGCCGTCAGGGTCAGGGAGGCTCCGGCGATCCAACCCTCCACCTGTAGGGCTGAGCGGGCTCCGACGATGGCCCCACTGACGCCAGGGAAGGCCAGAGTCCAGGCGATAGCCATGGAAGCGGTGCTGACTCCGCGCTCTTGGCCCAAGGCGGTGAAGACCTCGGCCAGGGCCAGATTGCGCTGCAAAGCCTCGCCCTGGAAATCGCCGGAGCGGTGCCGCCAGTCATCCTTGGCCAGGCTGCCCATGCGTTGCAGGCTGAAGCCGCCCGAGAGCAGGCCCGATTGCAGGGGGCTGTAGACGATGACGCCGGTGCCATGATCGCGGCACCAGGGGATTTCCGCCGCTGCGGCGTCCCGGCGAATGGCCGAGAAGGGTGGCTGCAGACTGTCCACATGGCCGAGGGTCTCGGCGGCGGCCAACTGCGGGACGTTGTGGTTTGACAGCCCGGCCGCTCGGATCTTTCCTTCTGCCTTGAAGTCCAGCAGGCATTGCCAGACCTCTTCCACCGAGCTGCCGTCGGCGGCGGGGAAATGCATCTGGTAAAGGTCGATGTAATCCACCCGCAGGCGGCGTAAGGATGCCTCCAACTCGCGGCGCAGGCTGGCAGGATTGCCGACGCGCCGAGGCTGGGTGAAGGGATTGGCCTCGTCCCATACTTGGCCGCATTTGGTGAAGACGAAGGGGCGTTGGCTTTTGGGCAGGTCACGCAGAGCCTCGGCCACCACTTCCTCGGAATGACCCAACCCATAAACGGCGGCGGTGTCGATCCAACTGATGCCCAGTTCCAAGGCCCGGCGGATGGCGGCGATGGAGCTGGCGTCGGCCTGGCGGCTCCAGCCCCAGGCCCAATCGCCGCCGCCAATGGCCCAGGCTCCCAGCCCGACGGTGGTGATCTCCATGCCGGTGGTGCCCAAGGGACGGGTGGGAAGACTCATGGCGGCGGCTCCTGCGGATGGGGTCTCTTCAAAGGATGGTGGCCCGATCCGCCGGGAAAATCCATTCCCCCCTTGCGAAGGCTGTCGCACTCGGGTAAATGTAGTCAGTTCAACGGAGAGACAGAGCATGTCGCAGCGCGCTTGCATCCAGACTGTCCCGGCCCGCGCCCTGGTGGCTGCGGGGCGCTCCGTACTGACCGCCACCAAAACCAGCACTAAGAAGACCCTGGCGTAAGGCGGGCTGGTCGGATCACACCAATATCCCAAGGCCCGCGGGAACACCCGGCGGGCCTTTTTGTTAGGGCTGGCAGGGTCTCCGAAAAGCGGGCCTAACAGCGAAGAAGGACAGGACTGAGATGGGTTACAAGGTTGCGGTGATTGGCGCCACGGGCAATGTGGGCCGCGAAATTCTCCAGACGCTGGTCGATCGGAACTTCCCGGCTGACGAAGTGGTCGCTCTGGCATCCGAACGTTCGGTCGGCTCCGAAGTCTCCTATGGCGACGACAAAAGGCTGAAGGTTCAGGATCTGGCCAAGTTCGACTTCACGGGCTGCGATATCGCCCTGTCGTCGCCGGGCGCCAAGGTCTCGGCCATCCACAGCCCGCGCGCTGCCGCCGCCGGTTGCGTGGTGATCGACAACACCTCGCATTTCCGCATGGAGCCCGATGTTCCGCTGGTGGTGCCGGAAGTGAACCCGGAAGCCATCGCCGGCTATAAGAAGCGCGGCATCATCGCCAACCCGAATTGCTCGACCATTCAGATGGTGGTGGCCTTGAAGCCGCTCCATGATCTGTTCAAGATCAAGCGCGTGGTGGTCTCGACCTATCAGTCGGTGTCGGGCGGCGGCAAGGAAGCCATGGACGAGCTGTTCAATCAGACCCGTGCCATCTTTGTGAACGATCCGATTAAGCCCGAGAAGTTCACCAAGCAGATCGCCTTCAACTGCATTCCTCACATCGATGTCTTCATGGACGATGGTGCGACCAAGGAAGAGTGGAAGATGGCCGTCGAGACCCGCAAGATTCTCGATCCCAATGTTGCCGTTCATGCCACCTGCGTGCGGGTGCCGGTGTTCGTCAGTCATTCGGAAGCCGTCACCGTCGAGTTCGAAAAGCCGGTGGACGAAGCCGTCGCCCGCGAGGCTCTGTCCAACTTCCCGGGTGTGGTGGTGGTCGATCATCGCGCCGACGAAGGTTATGTCACCCCGGTGGAAGCCACCGGCGAGGACGCCGTCTATGTCAGCCGCATCCGCCGCGACCCCACCGTCAAGAATGGCCTGTCGTTCTGGTGCGTCTCGGACAATCTGCGCAAGGGCGCGGCCCTGAACGCCGTTCAGATTGCCGAGCTTCTGGCGCGGGATTATCTGAAGAAATAACGGGTTGCCCTTGGGCGAAATGAACCCCTGGCTGGAAATCTCAGCCAGGGGTTTTATTTATTAGACGTGATATAGATGTAATGTTTTTTCTAATTGCAAAAGTGTGAATGCAAAGGCTTTAATCCCCTCGGCGGTAAGGTGGGGGTCGTCCGTCTAATTTTAAAAGCTGTCTTGCTAAAGATGGCAGGCGTGGAGGCCTTGAGATGTCTGGGGGGAATGTGACGGGACGTATTAGTGTCCGTACGCGAATTTACGCCGGTTTCGCCGTGGTTCTGGTGCTTTTGTTGGCCGTGGGCGCCATCGGTGTCGGCGGCATCCGCCATGCTCTGACCACCTTCGATGTCTATTCAGGCAGCGCCTCTGATGAAATCCGTATCATGGGCATCGACCGCGATGTCGGCACCGTGCGGCGGAATGTTTTGATGTTCGGGAACAATGGCGACCTTACTGTGCTGGCGAAGGTGCGCGACGGCCTTGCCCAGCTAAAGAAGATCCTGACTGAAGCCCGCGCCGGCGCCGATATCCCCGAGGTTGGTGTCAAGATTGATGCCGCCCAGGCCGCTCTTGGCCAATATTCCGCTGGTGTTGAACAATTGGCCCAGCTGCGCGCCAAGCGCGACGCCGCTCTGGCCCGCATGATTGAATTGGGCGGCAAGGCGGTCGATGGTCTGACCGAAGTGGTGACCAACGCCGAAGCCGATCAGGAATTTCGTAGCGCCGTGCTGGCCGGACAGGCTCAAAGCACGCTGCTCAACGCGCGGATTAGCTTCTATCAGTTCCTGCTGAAGGGCGATCCCGCCGCCGGCGAGGCTGGCGGCAAGAAGCTGGAAGAGGTAGAGCGTCTGCTGGCCGAGCTGGCCGATCATCAAAGCGGCTCTGGCCGCAAGGATCGCACCCATGCGGTTGCCGGCTTCGTCGCCGATTATTTCCAAGCTTGGGGTGATCTGAAGGACGCCTCGATGGACAGCTCCAAGATGATGGCCGTCACTCTGCCAGAGCAGGCTGAAGCCTTCGGCAAGGCCAGCACCGAGGCCAACGCCCTGCAGGCCCAGCTTCTGGCCGCGACTTTGAGCGAGTCTCAGGCGACCTTGACCTCTTCGAGCACTTCGGCCCTGACCCTGACCATTGCCGCCGTTCTGGCCGGTATCGCCTTTGCCTTCTTCGTTGCCCGCAGCATCGTTGTGCCGGTACGCTCCATGACCGACATCATGGGTTTGCTGGCCAGCGGCGACAAGACCGTGCTGGTGCCGGCCCTGGATAACCAGGATGAAATCGGCGCCATGGCCCGGGCCGTGCAGGTCTTCAAGGAAAACGCCATTCGCGTCGAGCGTCTGCAGGCCGAGCAGGAAGAGATGAAGCGCCGCGCCGAAGCCGATCGCCGCGCCGCCATGCTCAAGCTGGCCGATGACTTCGAGTCCAGTGTCAAACATGTGGTGGATTCGGTCTCGGCCGCCGCTGTTCAGATGCAGGCCACCAGCCAGTCCATGGCTTCGGTGGCCGAGGAAGCCAGCCGTCAGTCGACGGCGGTGGCCGCTGCTTCGGAAGAGGCCGCCACCAACGTTCAGACGGTCGCCTCTGCGGCCGAGGAACTGTCGGCCTCTATTCGCGAGATCACCCAGCAGGTTTCTCAGGCCTCCGACGTCTCGAACGAGGCGGTTACCGTGGCGGACGTCGCTCAGGGCGTGATGCATGGTCTGGACGAAGCCACCTCGCGCATTGGCGAAGTGGTGAATCTGATCAATGATATCGCCGCCCAGACCAACCTTTTGGCCCTGAACGCTACCATCGAAGCCGCCCGAGCCGGCGACGCCGGCAAGGGGTTCGCGGTGGTTGCCAACGAGGTCAAGCATCTGGCCAATCAGACCGGCAAGGCCACCGAAGAAATCTCGGACCAGATCGGCGCCGTGCAGGATTCCACCGGCAAGGCAGTGATCGCCATTGGCCAGATTTCCAGCATCATCAGCCGTATCAGCGAGATCAATTCGGCCATTGCCTCGGCGGTGGAAGAGCAGGGTGCCGCCACCCAGGAAATCGCCCGGAACGTTGATCAGGCGGCGGCTGGCACCCAGGAAGTCTCGGCCAATATCATCGGCGTCAATCAGGCAGCTGGCGAAGCCGGTCATGCCGCCAACGAGGTCCTGCAGGCGGCCAGCGAGTTGGGCCGTCAGTCGGCGCTGCTGTCTTCGGAAGTGACCAACTTCATCGCCACCATTCGGCGGGGATGATTAAAACCCCAAGCTGATCAGAATTCCGGCACCGAACAGCATCAGGGCGGTGCCGGAAATATGGTTCAGCTTGCGCATCCAATCTTCGGTCAGTTTGGAGCGCACAGCTCCGGCCATGGCCGAGAGCACCAGCCACCATAAGGTCGATCCCGCGAAGACGCCGAAGATCAGCAGGCCTGCCTCGGCGGGCTTGCCGTTGTCGATGGCTCCCACGGCGGCAAAAACGCCCATGGAGGCCAGGATGGTGCCGGGATTGGACAGGGTGATCAGGAAGGTGGAGACGAAGTCCTTCACCAGCCCCGATCCCTTGCCGGGCTCCGGCGCCAGGGTGGGCGGTGTTGCCCAGGTGCGCCCGCCCAGCAGCAGCAGGAAGGTTCCACCCACCAGCCGCAGGGCAAAGGCATGCTCCAGCAGAAAGCCGCTGACAACGGTGATGCCAAGGCCAGCCACCGCGCCATAGAAGGTGTCGGCGAAGGCAGCTCCCACTCCGGCGATGAAGGCGGCATAGCGACCGTCGGCAAGAGCCCGGCGGATGCACAAAATGCCGACCGGGCCGACGGGGGCGGCCAGGGCGAAACCGATGGCCAGGCCGCGAATGAAATTGAACGACTGCATTTTCTCGCTCGAAGATGGGCGGCTAGTGCCGTTTCCGCTTAATCGGAACCGGCCCTAGGTCTGCGTTAAGCGGCCCGTTCCGGCCCCGCTCAGACGCCTAAAGACATAGGCCATGCGCCCGGCGGCGGGAAGAGGAAATCATACCGGCTAAAACTTGATATGACTCGTTGGCCGGTATCAAGAGCGCGTTTAGCGCGAGGCCAAGGGCCGGATGGCCCGCCCGGTGAGGGGCTTGCGGCAGGTCAATTCATTGGCAGCCGGTATCAGTCAGCGTCCTTGATTGATCAGGCTATTGATATCGGTCTGGCTCATCTGCGGCAGGGCGGCGCAAGGGGATTTGGCGGAGGTGCGCCGTTCGTTGCCGTCCCATTGCTTGGCATGGCGGCGGCGGTCGGGCCCGAAGAAATTGCCGCCGCGCACGAAGCGCCGGGGCGTCTCCAGGATATTGGCCAGCCGGCTGAGGATGACCTGACCCGACAAAGGCTTGATGACGAATTCATTGACCCCGGCGTCGCGGGCGGCCAAGACCCGCATGCGGTCGGCCTGCCCGGTCATGACGATCACCGGCAGGAAAACATTGGGGCTTTCCGGGGATCGGCGGATGAAGCGGGTCAGTTGCAGCCCGTCCATCTGCTCCATTTCCCAGTCCGTGAGGATCACGTCGGGAACCACTTCCTTCATGATGGCGATGGCCTGTTTGCCGCTTTCGGCTTCGGCCACCTTGTTGATGCCGATGCTGCGCAAGATCACTTTGACCAGTTTGCGGATATGGTCGTTATCGTCGACCACCAAAAGCCGTACATCTTGAATGGTTTGTGGCATCTCCTGCCTCCCCCGGTCATACCCCGCTATTTCGGGAGATATGACCTGTGCGCGGCGACGCCAAGGGGGCTATGGCGAAGTTCCTAGGGAAGGCTTTCCATATCAGGGCGGGTTTGTGGGGACGCCAGGGATTCCTGCACCGCTACCAGGGCCAGCTCCCTTTGCCCCAGGGCCAGGGTTCCCTGCAAAAGGTCATAAAGCCCGCCAACGGCCAGGCCGAGGGCTACCGGCGGCGGGGCGCCTTTCAGAAGATGGCCGAGGAATAATGCCGCAAAAACATCGCCGCAGCCGTTGGGGGCGATGGGGAATTGCAGCAGCGGCGTGCGGGCCAGGAAGGTTCCCTCGGGCGAGACCAGCAGAGTGCCGATCTGGCCCTCCGCCACGGCGGGCGAGCGCAGGCTGGTGACGCAGATCAGGCGCGGGCCTCGGCGGCGCAAGTCCTGGGCGGCGGCGACGGCGTCTTCCAGGCTGACCACGGTGCGGCCGCTGAGCAGCTCCAGCTCGAACTGGTTGGGGGTCAGGATGTCGGCCACCGGCAGCAGCCGCTCGGCAAAGAAGGCCGGGATATCGGGGCGCACGAAGATGCCCCGGCCCTCGTCACCCATCACCGGATCACAGCAGTAAAGTGCCTTGGGGTTGGCGGCATTCAGGCGGTAAAGCGCTTCCAGCACCACCTCGCCGATGGAGGCGTCGCCCATATAGCCGGTCAGCAGGCCATGGCAATGGGGCAAGGCGCCCCTGGCCTCGATGCCGTTCAAAAGCTCCAGCAGATGGGTGGCGGGGAAGACATCGCCGGTCCAGGCACCATAGCCGGTGTGGTTGGAAAACTGCACCGTATTGATCGGCCAGACTTCGTGCCCCAGCCGCTGCAGGGGAAAGACCGCCGCCGAATTGCCGACGTGACCAAAGGCCACCGAGGATTGGATGGAAAGAATGTTCATCTTTTTCGCCAAAATAAGACCGAAAGTTTCGCGGGGCCCTTGCCAGCCGGGGCGCTGAATTGATAGTGTGCCGCACCGCAAAAATTCTAAAAGGGGAAATCACATCATGGCCACGACCGCCCGTCCGCGTCGCAGCGTGTTGTACATGCCCGGCTCCAATCCGCGCGCCCTCGATAAGGCCAAGACCCTGGCCGCCGACGGCCTGATTTTCGACCTGGAAGACGCCGTGGCTCCCGACGCCAAGGAAGAAGCCCGCCGTCTGGTGGTCGAGGCCGTTCGTGGCGGCGGCTATGGCCGCCGTGAAATCCTGGTGCGCTCCAATGGCCTGAACACCCCCTGGGGTCAGGCCGATCTGGCCGCCACCGCCACCTCGGGCGCCCATGCCGTGCTGCTGCCCAAGGTGGAGAGCGGTGACATGGTGCGTCAGGCCGAGGCGATCCTGACCGCCAATGGCGCACCCGACGATCTGGCCATCTGGTGCATGATGGAAACCCCGCGCGGCATCCTTAAGGCCGAGGAAATTGCCGGCTCCAGCGCCCGTCTGGGCGGCTTCGTCATGGGCACCTCGGACCTGGCCAAGGATCTGCACTGCGCCCACACCCGCGAACGTCAGCCGATGATCACCTCGCTAGGTATTTGCCTTCTGGCTGCCCGCGCCTATGGGCTGGCCATCCTTGACGGCGTGCATTTGGACCTGAACGACGACGAAGGCTTTGAATATTCCTGTCAGCAGGGACTGGAACTGGGCTTCGACGGCAAGACCTTGATCCATCCCAAGACCATCGATGTCGCCAACCGCGTCTTCGCCCCATCGCCTAAGGAAGTGGAATGGTCGCGCAAGATCATCGCCGCCCATGCCGAGGCTGCAGCCGAGGGCAAGGGTGTGGTGGTGGTCGATGGCCGTCTGGTCGAGAACCTGCATGTGGCCAACGCCCGGCGCATCGTCGCCCTGGCCGAACAGATCGAGGGTTAATCCGATGACTGTGACCAAGACTAACCCCGGCAATTACTTCGAGGATTTTCGCCTCGGCCAGGAAATCCGCCATGCCACCCCGCGCACGGTGACCCAGGGCGATCAGGCTTTGTACTGCGCCCTTTATGGCGGCCGTTTCGCCGTGCAGTCCTCGGACGAATTCGCCCGCGCCATCGGTTTTTCCCAGGCTCCGGCCGATGATCTGCTGGCCTTCCATCTGGTGTTCGGCAAGACCGTCCCAGATATCTCGCTGAACGCCGTGGCCAATCTGGGCTATGCCGAAGGCCGCTTCGGCGTGCCGGTCTATCCCGGCGACACCCTGCGGGCAGTGTCTCAGGTCATCGGCCTGAAGGAAAATTCCAACCGCCAGACCGGCGTGGTTTATGTCCGCTCCACCGGCTATAACCAGCGTGATGAGATGGTGGTCGACTATGTGCGCTGGGTGATGGTCCGCAAGCGCAACCCCGAGGCCCCGGTGGCCGAGGAGGTTGTTCCCAAGACTGCCGCCAAGGTCGCCCCGGAAGACCTGATCCTGCCGGCCTCCCTGTCGCTGAAGGCCTATGATTCGGTGCTGGCCGGTTCGCCCCATTATTGGGACGATTACGAGGCCGGGGAATCCATCGACCATGTGGACGGCATGACCATCGAAGAGGCGGAGCATATGTCCGCCACCCGCCTTTATCAGAACACCGCCAAGGTCCATTTCAATCAGCATACGGAGGGCCAAGGCCGTTTCGGTCGCCGGCTGATTTATGGCGGCCATATCATCAGTCTGGCCCGTTCCCTGTCCTTCAACGGCCTGGGCAATGCCTTCAAGCTGGTGGCCATCAACGGTGGGCGCCATGTGGCTCCGACCTTTGCCGGTGACACCATCTATGCCTGGACCAAAGTCGAGGAAAAGCTGGAGATTCCGGGGCGTTCCGATGTGGGCGCCCTGCGCCTGCGCAGCATCGCCACCAAGAACCAGCCCTGCGCCGCCTTCCCCTTCAAGGGCGAGGATGCAAAGGATTATGATCCCAGCGTTGTGCTGGATTTCGACTACACGGTGTTGCTGCCGCGTAAGTAAATTGCGCAAGGTCGGTCACAATCGTCGATCTATGACCGGTCTTAGCGTTGACTCCATGCGGTTCAACGGTTAAACCGATCCCGCATTGCCAAAATCAGGTCCCCAGGGACATTCCTTGAGAGGCTCCCACATGACGTCGCGCACTAGGCCACTGTCTCCGCATCTGCAGGTTTATCGTCTGCCTCTGCTGGCTAAAATGTCGATCACACACCGCGCCGCCGGCGTGGCTTTGTCGTTCGGCCTTATCCTCCTAGCCTATTGGCTGGGTGCTGCCGCTTACGGTCCGGCTGCTTATGCCACCGCCGCCAGCCTGATCGGTTCGCCGATTGGCTATCTCGTGCTGTTCGGTTTCACCGTCGCTCTGTACTACCACCTGACCAATGGCATCCGCCATTTGTTGTGGGACGCCGGCTGGGGCTTCGAGATTCCGCAGGCTTATAAGTCCGGTTACATCGTCTTGGCGGCTACCGCCGCCCTGACCGTGGTGACCTGGGCCATCGGCCTTTCGATCTGAGGAGGAACGGATGTCCCTGCGTACTACCTTAGGCCGCGTTCGCGGCCACGGTTCGGCTAAGACCGGCACCGTTCAGGGCGCCATGCAGCGCCTGACGGCTCTGGCTCTGGTTCCCCTTTGTCTTTGGCTGGTGATCGCTCTGGTGTCCCATGTGGGTGCCAGCTACGAGTCCATGCATGCTTGGCTGTCTTCGCCCTGCACCACGTCGCTGCTGCTGGTCCTGCTGGCCGTCGGCACCGTCCATGCCCAGCTGGGCATTCAGATGGTCGTTGACGACTATGTGCATGGCTGCGCCAAGTCCTGGACCATGATCGCGGTCAAGTTCGCCACCACTCTGCTGTGCGTTTACGCCGCGGTGTCGGTGCTGCGCGCCGCCTTTGCTGGAGTTTAAGTCCAATGGCTGCCTACAAGATCATCGACCACACCTATGACGTGGTGGTCGTCGGCGCCGGCGGCGCCGGCCTGCGCGCCACCCTCGGCATGGGTGCGGCTGGCTTCAAGACCGCCTGCGTGACCAAGGTTTTCCCGACCCGCAGCCACACCGTGGCGGCTCAGGGCGGCATCGGCGCTTCCCTCGGCAACATGGCCGAGGATAACTGGCGCTGGCACATGTACGACACCGTCAAGGGCTCCGACTGGCTCGGCGACCAAGATGCCATCGAATATATGTGCCGTGAGGCCGTTCCCGCCGTTTACGAGCTGGAACATTTCGGCGTGCCCTTCTCGCGCACCGACGAAGGCAAGATCTATCAGCGTCCCTTCGGCGGCCATATGCGCAACTTCGGTGAGGCCCCGGTTCAGCGCGCCTGCGCCGCCGCCGACCGTACCGGCCATGCCATCCTGCACACGCTCTACTCGCAGTGCCTGAAGCACAATGCCGAGTTCTATGTGGAATATTTCGCCATCGACCTGATCATGGACCAGGAGGGCAATTGTCGTGGCCTGATCGCCCTGAACATGGACGACGGCTCGATCCATCGCTTCCGCGCCCATAAGGTGGTTCTGGCCACCGGCGGTTATGGCCGCGCCTACTTCTCCTGCACCTCGGCCCATACCTGCACCGGCGACGGTCATGGTCTGGTGTCCCGTGCCGGCCTGCCCTTGCAGGACATGGAGTTCGTGCAGTTCCACCCCACCGGCATCTATGGCTCGGGCTGCCTGATCACCGAGGGTGCCCGCGGCGAAGGCGGTTATGTCACCAACTCCGCCGGCGAGCGCTTCATGGAGCGTTATGCCCCGACCGCCAAGGATCTGGCTTCCCGCGACGTCGTCTCGCGCGCCATGACCGTGGAAATCCGCGAAGGTCGTGGCGTTGGCAAGAACAACGACCATATCTATCTGCACCTGGAGCATCTGGGGGCCGAGACCCTGGAACTGCGCCTGCCGGGCATCTCCGAGACGGCGAAGATCTTCGCCGGCGTCGATGTCACCAAGGAGCCGATCCCGGTGCTGCCGACCGTCCACTACAACATGGGCGGTATCCCCACCAACATTCACGGCGAAGTCCTGCGTCCCACCAAGGACAATCCGGACGCCACAGTCGAGGGCCTGATGGCCATCGGCGAGGCCGCCTGCGTGTCGGTGCACGGTGCGAACCGTCTGGGCACCAACTCGCTGCTGGACATCGTTGTGTTCGGCCGCGCCGCTGCCCTGCGCGCCCAAGAGACCTTGAAGACCGGCGTCGCTCACAAGCCGCTGCCCGCCGATGCCGGCGAGCTGGGCCTGTCGCGTCTGGACCGCGTCCGTCATGCCAATGGTTCCTTGAAGACCAGCGAAATTCGTCTGGCCATGCAAAAGACCATGCAGAGCGACGCGGCGGTGTTCCGGACTCAGGAATCTCTGTCCGACGGTGTGAAGAAGATCGACGAGATCTACAACACTCTGCCCCAGCTCAAGATTGCCGACCGCTCGTTGGTCTGGAATTCGGACCTCATGGAGGCTCTGGAGCTGGAAAACCTGCTGGACTGCGCCAAGGCGACGATCAACTCGGCCGAAGCCCGTCAGGAAAGCCGTGGCGCCCATGCCCGCGAAGATTTCGCCGAGCGCGACGATGCCAAATGGATGAAGCACAGCCTGGCCTGGGTGGATTCCAACGGCAAGGTGAGCCTGGACTACCGTCCGGTGCACACCTATACCCTCACGGACGAAGTCCAGTACATTGAGCCCAAGGCGCGCGTCTACTAAGGCGCACCTCTAGAGACAGAGGAACGATCATGGTTGAATTCGCGTTGCCCGCAAATTCGAAGGTCCAGCCGGGAAAGAGCCATAAGGCTCCGGCTGGTGCCAAAAAGGTAAAGAGCTTCAAGGTCTATCGGTACGACCCCGACACCGGGGCCAACCCGCGTTGGGACAATTTCGAGATCGATCTCGACGATTGCGGCCCGATGGTCCTGGATGCTCTGCTGAAGATCAAGAACGAGATCGACAGCACTCTGACGCTGCGCCGCTCCTGCCGTGAAGGCATCTGCGGTTCCTGCGCCATGAACATCGACGGCACCAACACCCTTGCCTGCCTCAAGCCCATTGAGGAAATCAAGGGCGAGGCGGTGATCTCGCCGCTGCCGCATATGCCCGTGGTCAAGGACTTGGTCCCCGACCTGACGGTGCCTTATGCCCAGTTGGCTTCGATCAAGCCCTGGATGCAGACCCAGTCTTCGCTGCCGCCCGACCGCGAGGTTCTGCAGAGCCCCGAGGAACGGACCAAGCTGGACGGCCTGTGGGAATGCATCCTGTGCTTCTGCTGCCAGACCTCGTGCCCCAGCTATTGGTGGAACGGCGACCGTTATCTCGGTCCGGCGGTACTGCTGCAGGCGGCTCGTTGGATCCACGATACCCGCGACGAGTATCAGGGCGAACGCCTGGATGCTTTGGAAGATCCCTTCCGCCTGTATCGCTGCCACACCATCATGAACTGCACCAAGACCTGCCCGAAGGGTCTGAACCCGGCCAAGGCCATCGCCAGCATCAAGGAATTGCTGGCCGAGCGTCTCTAAGCCGAGAGTGCGGAACTAAAAAAGGCCGTCGGGGAAACCCGGCGGCCTTTTTCTTTGGGGTGGGCTTTTAGTTCTTAAAATCATCGCTATCATGGCGCAGCGGGGCCTTCTTGGTATTGAAGGGCGGCGGGGTTTCGCCTGGGCGGGCTACGCAATAGAAGGTCGAGATGTTCGGCGTGGCCAGATTGCATTGTCCCGGCTGGGTCAGCCACAGTTTGGCCGTTCGGTGATAGCGGTTGCAGACATCTTCGGCCACGGCTGCGACCTGCTGGGGCGTGCTGTTGCTGGAGCTGTAACAGATCTGCACCTCGCCCTTTTGATTGCTCAGATAATCGCTGAGGACGTAGGGCTTGTCCGAGGCGCAGCCCCCAAGGGCGGTCACGGCCAGGACGGCAAGGCCGGCAAGAAGGGGACGGACGGAACTCGGCATAGGATGCACCTTGTGACAGAGGTTCTTCTGTTTAGCTCAGGCGGGCAATTGGAGAAAGCACCTTGTGCGACAAGGGGCAAGGTTCCATAAAAGCACCTGCAAGGCGACCTCTGTCTTTCGTTGTGTGTTGCCGCGGTGCAAGGTATGTTTCAAAGCGGGCGAGGGGGCCCCTCAGGAGGGAAATATGGCGGAGAATAAACAATTCCGACTGGTGACGCGCAGCGACTTTGACGGTCTGGTCTGCGCCGTGCTGCTGAAGCATCTGAACCTGATCAATGACATCAAGTTCGTGCACCCCAAGGATATGCAGGACGGTCTGGTCGAAATCTCCAGTGGGGATATCACCACCAACCTGCCTTATGTGGATGGCGTGTATCTGGCCTTCGACCATCATCTGTCGGAGACCCTGCGCACCGGTCAGCATGACAACCATATCATCGAGTCCGACGCTCCCTCGGCGGCTCGGGTGGTTTATAACTATTACGGCGGCTGCAACGCCTTTCCCGAGTTCTTCGACTCGATGATGGCCGCGGTTGACCAGGGCGACGCCGCTCGTTTCTCCCGCGCCGAGATTCTGCACCCCACCGGCTGGCCGCTGCTGAACTTCCTGATGGATGCCCGCACCGGTCTGGGCCGCTTCCGTGAATTCCGCGTCTCCAACTATCAGCTGATGATGGATCTGATTGCGTACTGTGCCACGCACCGTATCGAAGAGATTCTCCAGCTGCCCGACGTCAAGGAACGGGTGGAGCTTTATTTCGAGCATGAGGAGCTGTTCAAGGAACAGCTGCGCCGCTGCTCGACCGTCCACAAGAATCTGGTGGTCCTCGATCTTCGCAATGAAGAGACCATCTATGTGGGCAATCGCTTCATGATTTATGCCCTGTTCCCCGAGTGCAACATTTCGATTCATGTGCTTTGGGGCCTGAAGCAGCAGAACACCGTCTTCGCCGTCGGCAAGTCGATCCTGAACCGCACGTCCAAGACCAATATCGGTCCTTTGATGCTGCAGTACGGCGGCGGCGGGCACGAGAATGCCGGCACCTGCCAGGTTGCCAACGACAAATGGGAAGAAAGCTTGAACGAGCTGATCGCCAAGATCACCGCCGACAGCTGATTTCTTTGCGGCCTTCGCTTTGCCCCAGGAGTCTTAAGACTCCTGGCGGCTTGGCGATGTATGGCTTTGCCCCTAAACTGACGGGCTCATGACGACCGGACCGCTCGCCGCATATCGCGCCGCGCTGGCCGATGGCTCCATCCGACCGGATGTGGCCCAGGCTATGGCGGTGGAAAAATTCGAAAGCCTGCACAAGGCCCTGTCCTCCTATCGACCAAGTCAAGGGGAGAGCGGCTGGCTGGCACGATTCGGATTCGGCCAAAAGGCTCCCACGCCTCTGCAATGGACCGCCGGCGATCTGTCGAATCTCTCGTCCCCGAAGCAGGGGCTCTATATCTACGGAGATGTGGGGCGCGGCAAATCCATGTTGATGGATTTGTTTTTCGCCACTGCCCCGGTGGAAGCCAAGCTGCGGGTGCATTTCCACGAATTCATGCGCGACGTCCATTCCGGCATCCATCGCTGGCGCAAAGACAAGACGGCCAAGGAAAGCGACCCCATTCCGCCCCTGGCCCGGGAAATCGCCAAGCGCTCCTGGCTGCTCTGTTTTGACGAGCTGCAGGTCTCGGACATCGGCGACGCCATGATCCTGGGTCGTCTGTTCGATCAACTGTTCAGCTTGGGCGTGGTGGTGGTCACCACCTCGAATCGCCATCCCGACGACCTTTATAAGGACGGCTTGCAGCGCGAGCGCTTCCTGCCCTTTATCGCCGAGATCAAGCAGCGGCTGGATGTGCTGGAGCTGGACTCCGAGCGCGACTATCGCCTGGGCCGCAAGAAGGGCATGCATGTCTTCCATAGTCCCTTGGGCCCGGATGCCGATGCCGAACTGGTGCGCTGTTTTGCCCGCCTGACCGGCGGCGTGCCGACGGGCGAGGAAGAGATCCACGTCAATGGCCGCATCCTGGTGGTGCCCAAGGCGGCCGATGGCGTGGCCTGGTTCCATTTCGACGATCTTTGCCGCAAGGCGCTGGGAGCGTCCGACTATCTGGAGCTGGCGACTCTTTATCACACGGTGATCCTGACCGGCATTCCCACCCTGTCGCCGGCCAACCGTGACGCCGCCAAGCGCTTCGTTACTTTGATCGACGCGCTTTACGAGCATAAGGTCACTTTCGTCTGTTCGGCGGCAGCGCCGCCCCAGACCCTTTACCCCAGCGGCGACGGCGCTTTCGAGTTCCAACGCACCGTCAGCCGCCTGATGGAAATGCAATCGGCAGAGTATCTGGGCCTCGAACATCTCACCTGATGGCTCGTGCAACCCGATCTTTGCTGTGATCGAGCGAGAACCTAGCCGAAAGGGTAGCGGCAACCTACCCAGGGTAGGTTTTCGTAAGTGGAGTCAAAGCGTTAGCGGAAAAGGCCTGCGAAAGAAGCGTTAAGTGCCGGGGAAATCAACGAAATTATCGTAGGTTAGA
>Ga0302187_10000909_pt1 | contig 26030 bp, 15 predicted proteins | sample II_Bog_E1_3_FD_202120 | JGI IMG/M metagenome (GOLD analysis project Ga0302187, IMG submission 202120) | Peat permafrost microbial communities from Stordalen Mire near Abisko, Sweden - II_Bog_E1_3 | ecosystem: Environmental > Terrestrial > Soil > Wetlands > Peat | place: Sweden: Abisko...
CCACCGCGCCCCCCGGACCCAGTCTTCCGGATTTCGTCCGGTCCCCCTGCACCGTTCCACGAGTTCATTGTCCAGCCCAGCGCTTTAAGGCACGACGATGTACCGAGTCTCCATTTCGCCAACCATAAGGTATTCATGAACTCGAATATTGATTGGCCGGCCGGGCAAGGGGAAGCTGGCTTAGAGTTGCTGCTTTACCTCCCGCAAAAAGGCAAGCGACTGCGGGCTGATGAGGCCGGTGCGATCAATGTCCAAGTTGAAGGTGACCGGAACGCTGGCGCGATTGGAGGTGCGGACGTAGTCGGTGACGCTGGCCAGGGGAAAGCGCGGTGCGGCGAGCGGCGTCTTGACGCTTCCATGCACCCAGGCGGGATTGTCGAGGCAGACCCAGCGGTGGGCCTGCAGGCGGTCGGGAGTGTAGCGGGAAGTGGGTACGGCGATCAGGTCGTTGGCTTCGCCGCCCTCGTAGTCCTGGTGGGTGGAATAGAGAAAGTGGGTAAGCATTCCTGAACTGAGGGTGACGAGGCGGTTCTTAAAACCGGCTTTGGCGGCGGCGGTCCAGTCTTCCCAGGGGAACTCGAATCCGTGCAGGTCGGTGGTCACGGAGTTGTAGACGCCACGCGGGTCGAGCGAATAGCAACTATCGAACCACCAGGCATCGAGGCGGGAACCGTAGCGCGCGCCGAGTTCGCTGAGGATGGAGAGCAGGTTGGAGACGAGGCGGGACTTGTCGGCGGCGTGATAGCCGACAGCGTGCTCCCAGCCGGAATCGTCGCCGCTGTTGCAGGAGTGATTGTAGTAAAGGATGAAACGGAGGCCGCGGGCGTGACAGGCATCTGCCAGTTCACCAATCAGATCGCGCTTGGTGGTGCGGCCTGACGCAATGTGGTCAATGGCGGCCGAAGGGGCTGGGAGCATTTGCAGCGCGTGGGTACCGGTGAAAATAACGTATTCAGCACCGGCACGGGCGGCCTGATCCACGTAGCCGGTAGCGCTGAAGCGGTCAACGGCCTCGTCGAAAGGGAGCCAATCATCCTGGCCGACGGGCTGCGACTGCGCGGTCCAGTGGGTCGAGATTCCGAAGTGGCAGTTCGCGAACCAGTCAGTGTTCGCCGGTTGGTACACGGCTGCAAACATAGGACGGCGCGCGGCCCCAAGCAGTGCGGCAGCGCCGAGGCCCATCAGCGTTGCGCGACGGGTAATGGAGTGGGGACTTTGCGTTGTGGGCCTTCTTCCTGAGGCTGTGCCCTGAGGCTCAGCCGGGGTCGTGCTTCTGACCGCAAGAAACGAGTGCCATTGTCCGCAAAATCGATGCTCGTGTCAATGGGTTCTTCGATTCCCGCTCTTGGTTCACGCGAGGAAGAACGAGCAGAGTGTCTCGAAGTTGATTTGATCTCTTCCCTACCCGGGCCCGGCTGGCCGGTTGCATCCCGCAGTAGCCTCAGCCCACCACGAAACTGACGATGTTCTCAACTGGGCGCTGGCCTGTGGCGTTGTTCACGATGGTCGGCTGGCCGAGCAGCAGCACCGTGGTCGATGGCTTCTACTCGGCCTGCCAGTCCTTGACGACCCATTCAGCGTCGGCGAAGTCTGCGACAATCGGCAGACCGAGCTCATGGAACGTGGCGTCATCGCTGCGCAGCGCATCCACGAGTGCCCCCGAATTGTGAGCTGCCCACGCAGAATCGAATCCGACAAGCAGTGTGGTGTTCACGCTACGTGCCTTGTCGTGGGCTGGATACCATATGTTTCGCCCGAAGCGCTGTTGGCAACATTCCGAGCGAAGTTCAGACGAGCATATTTGCCGTAATACTTGATTGCCGCCTTGTCGTATGCTCACGCCGCTTGCTCGGGTGTGCTATAGCTGTTCTCCAATTGCTCTGGCACCCACGATTCGCCTTCCGGTTGTCGCAGTTCTCGATGCCAGTTGACTTTCGAAGATTCCTCCGAACGTTATTGAGTCCGTCTCCATCCAAATGGTCAACCACAATGCCATCGCCCGGTTTGAGATGCAATACCTCACGGTGCATTTGTATGTGACCAATTCTTCCATCAACATTCAACCAGTGCACGGCATAGAACCTGCCTTTGTCTTGGACAGCATGCCATCTCTTCTTGCTTAGACGGCGGTAAGCCGCCTCGGGCTGAACCGACTTCGCCTTCAACGCCTCAGTCCGAATCGCCCAGCCCCTCAGCCTGGATCAAACTGCGAACCCTCGCCTCGATCTCGTCCCGAACCTTTCGCACCTCGTCTGCCGGTAGACCCTTCGGATCGCGCAACGGCCAATCATCCCGCCGAAGCCCAGGCACATAAGGGCATTTGTCGCCGCACCCCATTGTGATCAGCAATGATGCACCTTCTGCCAGCTCTTGAGTCAGCTTTTGAGGCCTGGCGTCGCTCAGGTCGATGCCAACTTCCTGCATCACGGAGAGCACCTCCGGATGCACGCGCAATCCTGGCTCCGTCCCAGCAGAAACGGCCTCTGCCTTCCCGCAGTTTGCCAGCTTGTTGAAGAACGCAGCAGCCATCTGTGAACGGCCGGCATTGTGAACGCATGCGAATATGATCCTCTCCATCGTTTCCTTTCCTGTCTACTCCTTGCCGATCTCTGCCCGGCTGCAGATCGGGTTGCTACACGCAACACGCCGGCCCACAGCACTTCTTCGCGTCCGATGCGCTCGGCTTGACTGCATAAATTTTTACGCTAGCGGCCGCGGCGTTCACGTCATACTGCGCGAGCAGCGTGGTCAAGTCCTCGTGCAGTGAAGGCTCACTTTGGGCCGGCGTGCAGCACCCTCCTTCAACCACCCTCAACGGATTCGAGGCATCCATCGCCGAAGAACAGCAGCCAGCCTGGTTTTCGACCTTGGCGTAAGCGTTCAGATCCGAGCCGCTATCAACGATCTCGACATGAGCGAAGCCCGCCGCCAGCAGCCCTTGACGGTACTCGTCGATCTTGATCGCTCCCGCGATGCAGCCCACATAAGCGGCCATGCTCTGCGCCACTGCTTCGGGTAGATCGTGCTTCAGCGCAATATCGCTCACGGCCACTCGTCCGCCCGGCTTCAGAACCCGCGCAATCTCACGAAAGACAGCCGGCTTGTCCGGTGTCAGATTGATCACGCAATTCGAAATCACGCAATCGACCGATGCATCGGGCAGCGGAATCTGGTCAATCGTCGATTGGTGGAACTCCACGTTGGTATATCCGCCCGCCTCCGCGTTCGCCCGCGCGCGCTCAATCATGGCCGTCGTCATGTCGATTCCGATAGCGCGCCCTGTCGGCCCAACCATCTTCGCGGCCAGAAACACGTCCAGGCCTCCGCCGGAGCCTAGATCGACCACCACTTCCCCGGCCCTCAGATGCGCCGTCGCAGTAGGGTTTCCGCATGAAAGGCCCATGTTCGCCTCGGCCGGAATCGAGGTCAGCTCCTCGGCCGTATAGCCGAATGCCTCCGCCACAGCCTGTACTCCAGCGTGATCGTTCGATAAGGCGCTTTCCGCAACCGCTCCGTACCTTGACTTCACCTGTTCCAAAAGCCGTTCTGACATCACTGCCTCCTCACATCTGCTTAGGCGACTATATCTCTTGCTTTCGTATTCGTCAAGGCGTATACATAAGGCATGGCGAAACACCCCTTCAATGTCGAGCGGTTCTTTCAGGCTCTTGGCGACAACACGCGGCTGCGCCTCCTCAACCTGATGGGCGAACAGGAAGTCTGTGTCTGCTACTTCGTCGAGATTCTCTCCAGTCCTCAGCCCAAGATCTCCCGTCACCTCGCCTATCTCCGCAGCGCCGGGATCGTGTCCGCGCGGCGCGAAGGCAAGTGGATGCACTATCGGATCGTGATGCCTCCGCATGGCGGAGCCGCGCAGATACTCAAACAGACTCTTGGCTGGCTCAAAGAAGAAAAGGCAATGCAGAGTGATCGTGCGCGCCTCGCCAAGGCCTGCTGCTCGCCTTCTAAATTCGCATCGCTCGACGGGGCGCCCCTCCCCGCAATCATTCAAGGTTCATCCTGCGAGGCCTGCTGATGTCCACCACTCCTTTTACTCAAGGGCTGATTTGCGCTCCGGCGGCCCGCAGAAAGCTCTCGTTTCTTGATCGCTTCCTGACCCTCTGGATCTTCCTCGCGATGGCGGCTGGCGTCGCGATTGGCCACTTCGTCCCATCCACTGCCGGCTTCGTCAATCGCTTTCAAACCGGCACGACGAATATCCCCATTGCCATTGGGCTCATCATCATGATGTTCCCGCCCCTGGCCAAGGTTCGATATGAGAAGCTGGGCGAGGTCTTTCGCAACAAGCGTGTGCTCGGTCTGTCTCTGGTACAAAACTGGCTCATCGGGCCAACGCTCATGTTCCTGCTGGCGATCGTTTTTCTGCGTGGCGAACCAGCATACATGCGCGGCCTCATTCTGATCGGCATTGCCCGTTGCATCGCGATGGTGCTGGTCTGGAACGAACTCGCCGAAGGCGATACGGATTACGTCGCCGGCCTCGTGGCGATCAATAGTGTGTTTCAGGTGCTGTTCTATAGCCTCTATGCCTGGGCGTTTCTCACTGTGCTTCCCAAATGGTTTGGTCTGCAAGGCAGCGTCGTCCAAATCGGTATCGGACAGATCGCAAAGAGCGTGGGAATCTATCTTGGAATCCCGTTTGCTGCTGGATTCATCACGCGTCTTGTGCTGATCCGGTTGAAATCTGAGGAGTGGTATCGGACCCGCTTCATTCCGCGAATCAGCCCGCTTACGCTCGTCGCCCTGCTTTTTACAATCCTCGTCATGTTCTCCCTCAAAGGCGACCTCATCGTCCGTCTGCCGCTCGACGTTGTGAAAATCGCAATCCCGCTCGTCATCTACTTCCTCATCATGTTCCTCGTGAGCTTTTGGATGGGAAAGAAGCTGGGTGCGAACTACGCTCAGTCCGCGACGCTCTCCTTCACCGCCGCGGGCAACAACTTTGAGCTGGCGATTGCTGTTGCCGTTGCCGTCTTCGGATTGAACTCGGGCGAAGCATTCGTAGGCGTGGTCGGCCCTCTCATCGAAGTCCCAGCGCTGATCGGATTGGTGAACGTCGCGTTTTGGATAAGGCGGCGCTACTTCACTTCCGGTGCAACCGGATTCGCCATTCGTCCCGTCGAAGATGCGCCTCAGGTAAATGCGCAGTTGGCGCGGGAGCATGGCAAGCAGCCTTCTACTTCGCCAGCTCCCGCTCCCGCAGCCAGCAGAAAATGACCGGCGTCACGATCAGCACGTGGATCAGCGAGCTGACCATTCCTCCAAGCACTGGCGCGGCCAGCGGTTTCATGAACTCCGCTCCGGTACGCGTGGACCAGAGCAGCGGCAGCAGCCCCGCCACAACCGTCGCCACGGTCATCACCTTGGGCCGCAGCCGAAGCAGGGCGCCCTCAATCACCGCCTGGTGCAGGCCAGCCGCTGTAAGACGGCCGTCGAGCCTCGTCCGCCGCGCCACAGCTTCTTCGAGATAAATGACCATCACCACGCCGGTCTGCACCGCGGTTCCGAACAGCGCAATGAAACCGACCCACACGGCCACAGAGAAGTTCAGCCCCATCGCCTTCACCAGGAAGATTCCGCCGGTCAGAGCGAAGGGCACCGCCAGCAGCACATGCGCAGCCTCCTTCAGGGAGCCGTAGGTGCGATAGAGCAGCACAAAGATCACCACCAGCACCAGTGGAATCACAAGCTCCAGGCGCTTCCTCGCGCTGATCTGGCTTTCATACTGGCCGCTCCACTCGATGTAGTAGCCGGGCGGCATCTTCACCTCTGCCGCCACAGCCTGCTGAGCCTGCTCAACAAATCCGCCCACGTCGCGGCCGCGCACGTTCAGCAGCACCGCTCCGCGCAAAAGGCCGTTTTCACTGGTGATCATCGACGGCCCCATCGTGGTCTTGAGCGTCACCACCTTGTCCAATGGAACCTCCGCGCCATTGCTGCCCGCAACCAGAACCTCACCCAGTTGCTGCGGATTCTCGCGGAAGTCGCGCGCATACCGAACGCGGACCGGAAACCGCTGCCTCCCCTCGATCGTCGTCGTCAGGTTCTTTCCGCCGATCGCCGTTTCAATCACATCTTCGACATCGGCAACGTTAAGCCCAAAGCGGTCCGCCGCGGCGCGATCGACCGTCATTTCCAAATACGGCGATCCCGTCGTCCGTTCGGCATACAGGTCCACCGCGCCGGGAATCGCGCGCACAACCTCCTTGATCTCCTCCGACTTCTGTTCGATCACCTTCAAATCCGGCCCAAACACCTTGATGCCCACCTGGGTGCGAATGCCCGTCGAGAGCATGTCGATGCGATTGCGAATCGGCTGCGTCCAGATGTTCGTCACTCCGGGTATCTGCAGCTTCTCATCGAGACGCGCAAGAATCGCATCCTTCGTCAAACCCTTCGGCCATTGTGAGACCGGCTTGAAAGTGATGGTGGTTTCGCTCATGTTCACCGGCGCCGGATCGGTCGAAGTCTCCGCGCGCCCCACTTTGCCCACCACCATCGCTACCGCCGGATCGGCGGCAATAATCGCGTCCTGCTGCCGCAATATCTCCGTCGCCTTGGTCAGCGAGATGCGCGGGTCGGTGATGGGCATAAACACGGCGGTCTCTTCGTTGAGCGGCGGCATGAACTCCGACCCGATCGTTGTCGCCGTGTAGATCGCGGCGCAAAAGAAAGCCATCGCGATGCCAAGCGTGATGGCGCGATGCCGCAGCGCCCACGCCAGCACAGGCCGGTAAAGCGCGCGCAGAACCCGCATCACCGGGTTCTCGTCTTCGCTGTGCAGCTTGCCGCGAATCAGAAAGCTGCACAGTACCGGCACAAGCGTGATCGCCAGAATGGTTGACCCCACCATGGCAAACGTCTTGGTGAAGGCCAGCGGGTGAAACATCTTGCCCTCCATCCCGGTCAGTGCAAAAACCGGAACAAAGGCCAGGATGATAATCACCATCGCGAACGAGATGGGGCGCCCCACCAGCCGCGCGGCGCTCAGTGTGATTTCCATGATGTGTTCGCGATAGTTGCCATGTTCTTGTTCGTATTGCTCCGCCTGGCGAATCACATTCTCCGTCATCACAATCCCCGCATCCACCAGCACGCCGATGGCAATCGCAATACCGCCCAGGGACATGATGTTCGACGAGATGCCCGCGCCCTTCATAAAAAGAAACGCGCCCAGCACTGCCAGGGGCAATGGAATGGTGACGACGAGAATGCTGCGGAAGTGCCACAGGAAAAGCACATGCGCCAGCGTGACCAGAATCAGCTCTTCAATCAATGCGTGGCGCAGCGTATCGACGGCATGATCGATCAGAACGCTCCGGTCGTAGAAGGGAACAATCGTCACGCCCGCGGGAAGGCCGGGCTGAATCTCGGCAATCTTCTGCTTGATGGCCCCAATCACTTCGCGCGCGTTGGCGCCGTAGCGGATAATCACAACTCCGCCAACCGCTTCCTTGCCGCCCTTGTCCAGTACGCCGCGGCGGAACTCGGGCCCAAGCTGCACGCTGGCAACATCGCCCACCGTCACCGGAGTCCCGTTGAAGGCGCCAAGAGAAATATCCTCAATGTCCTTCAACCCGTGGATCAACCCGATGCCGCGCACAATCTCTTCCGTGTCGCCCGCCTCCACCACTTTTGCGCCCACGTTGTTGTTGCTTCGCTCCACCGCGGCCACGATAGTTTGCAGCGGCATGTTGTAAGCGCGCAGCTTCATCGGATCGAGATCGATCTGGTACTGGCGCACGAATCCCCCAACGCTCGCCACTTCCGCCACGCCCGGCACCGAGTTCAACTGGTACTTCACAAACCAGTCCTGAATGGAATGAAGCGTGCCGCTGTCGTACGGCCCTTCAACCGTGTACCAGAACACCTGCCCCACGCCCGTCGCATCCGGTCCCATCATCGGCGTCACACCCGCCGGCAAAAAACTCCCCGCCAGGCTCAGCCGCTCGAGTACGCGCGTCCGCGCAAAATAAATATCCACCGAGTCCTCGAAGATCACGTTGACCATCGAGAATCCAAAAGCTGAAGCGGACCTCACCGTGCGCACGTGCGGAAGCCCCTGCAGGTTCACCGTCAGCGGATACGTGATCTGGTCTTCAACCTCCTGCGGGCTCCGCCCCTGCCAGTCGGTAAACACAATCACCTGGTTCTCGCTCAAGTCGGGAATCGCATCGATGGGCGTGTGCAGCAGCGCCCAATAGCCCCACGCGCCAACCGCCGCATAGAGCGCCAGGATCAGTACGCGGTTCTTCATCGAAAATTCGATAATGCGGTTGATCATCGTGGCTCCTACTTGGCAGTCAAACGGCTGTGCAACGTTGCAATCACGCCGTTGTTCCTGCGCGCCTCAACCATCACCGTCCAGGTTCCCGGCATCCCCGGCTGGCCCCGGCCCACATACTGTGCATGCTCCGCATCCCATGCCAGCGCCACCGTGCTCTTCATCTCCGGCATCCCCATTGCTGGCATCGCCGGCATGATCAGCGTCAGTGTCACGTCGGCGCCTGCAACCGGCTTTCCCTCAGCGTCCGTAACCTTCGCGCGAAACGTGTTGTCTTCACCCGTCTTCATCGGGTCGGGATCGGCGTGGAGTTCTATCTTTGCCTGCGCAGTCAGCGCGCCTTCGCCCGCAGCCGACGCACCTGCGCCTTGATTCGCCTGCGCAGATGCAAACTCCTTTGACCCGCCGTAGAGCCCCGACATTCCCGAGCTCAGGTGAGCCTGCGAGTCGATCAGAAAGTTGCCGTTCAGGACAACCTTCTCGCCCGCCTTCAGGCCGCTTGTAACCGGAAGCAGATCGTCTGAGGGCGCGCCCACCGCCACTTCCCGCGCCTCAAACACGCCGTTCGGCTGCGCCACGTAAACAATCTTGCGCGTGCCGGTATCGAGCACCGCAGACCGCGGAACCACAATCGTCGGTTGCGCCGCGCGGCTCAAAAAGGTCGCATTCACAAACATGCCGGGCAGCAGCCGCATCGATGGGTTGGCCACATGCACATGCACGGAAACAGTGCGCGTCTGCGGGTTTGCTGAGGGCTCAATAAAGTCCACGTGCCCGTGCAAAGTCTGGTTCGACAGCGACTCGCCGGTAATATCAACGCGCTCGCCGATGCGAATCTGTGCCAGTTGCTCTTCGAACACGTCGGCCTTGATCCACACCTGGCTGAGATCGGCAACCGTGAAAAGCGTGTCGCCCGCATTCACATACTGGCCCTGCGTCACCTTACGATCCACCACCGTCCCCGTGGCATACGCGTAGAGCGTCACGTGAGGCACGCCGGCGGCAGCCGGCGCATCCATCTGTTTGTTCGAGATCCCCCACAGCTCGAGCCGGTGCTGGCTCGCCTTCACCAGCGCGTCTGCCTGTGCCTGCGCAAACGCGTCGTCCGATTGGCGAAGGCCGTTGCGGTTCTCCTCGGCCAGCCGGTACTCCTCAATGGCTGTCGCTGCCTCCGGGCTGTAGATGTCGGCAACCGCTTGCCCGTTCTTCACTTTTTCGCCCGTGTACTGCACGTAGAGTTTGTCCACGCGTCCGCCCATGCGCGCGCTCACCGCGGCCAGTTGTGCCTCCGGCTGTTCTACCCGGCCAAATGCATCAATGCTGGTGTTCAACATCGCCGTCCGTACGTCTGCCACTTGCACGCCCGCCGCCGTAATCTCCGCGGGCGATAGTTCGACCGTAGTGCCGGGCAGTGTTCCGGTGTCCGCGTCTTGTGGCCTGGTTTCGTGCGCATCGCGAGTCGCTGCGGTGGACTGCGTGTTCGTTTCACCGGCGAAGATGCGCTCACCATGGAGAGCCAGCATTCCGACAACCAGCGCCACAAGCAGCGTTCCGGCCCCCGCTCCCAATCCAATCAATTTGGTTTCTCTCGCTGTCATTGGCTGTTCCTTTCCGCGCCGGTTGTATCAGGAAGTTTGGTTCCAATCGCACGCTCCAGATCCGCCATGCCGGCATCCCTGTCCGCTGCCGCCTTGTACATTGCCGTTTGAATATCCAGCAGCAAAGTCTGGCTGTCGATCAGCGACGAGAACTCCGCGCGATTGTTCTGGTAAGCCGCCGTTGCCGCTTTGAAAGCCGCATCGGCCTGCGGCAGCAGCGTGTCGCGATACACCCTGGTCCGCTTCTCCGCCGCCGTAATCGCTATCTGCGCCTGGCGCACTTCAAGAAACACCGTCGCCGTCCGCGCTTCAAGATCGGCCTCGGCAACTGCGGTCGCGGCATCTGCCTGCTTCGCCTCGCCCTCATGCCGCGCCCGATTCAGTCCCGGCAGGTTCGTCGTCACCTCGGCCATGTATGCATTGCGCGCCAGTGATCCTGTCGGCATCAGCATGTAGCCCAGCGCCACCGTGAAGTCCGGCTTCATCGCCAGGCGCGACGTCAGCGCCAGCTCCTGCGACTTGCCAATCCCTTTGCGCAGCCCCGCGAGTTCGGGCCGGTGTTCCATCGCCAGCCGTTCCATCTCTTCAAGCGGCGGCATCTCCACTGCCGCGCTGTATTCGCCCGCAACCTCCACGTCCTCGTCTGCTGGCCGCCCCATCAGCGTTGCCAGCGCAGCCCGCGCCCCATCCCGCTCCTGTTCAAGCTCGATCAGGTGCTCGTCCAGCCGCGTCACCGCCATCTGTGCGCGCAGCACATCGGCCTGCGGGGCGCGGCCCGTTGTGTACTGTGCAAGCGCGGCGGCAAGGGCCTCCTTCAGCACTGCAGATTGCCGGTCATGCAGCTTCATCTCTTCGCTGTTGCGTGCCAGGTCCGCGCATGCCTTCCGCACTGCGGCGGCAACATCCTGGCGCAGCGACTCAAGATCGCTCGCGGCCATCTCGGCGTCGTCGCCGGCCACGTTGGCGCGCAAATCGCGCTTCTGCTTGCTGACAACATTCTGTTGGACCGAGATCATCACCTGCGCCTGGTTCAGATCCCACGGCCGGCTCAGCGGCGTGCTCCAGTCGCGCACCATCAGCATCGGGTCGTCCAGGCTCCGCGCCGTGCTCCTCCGGGACTGAGCCAGACTCAGTCGCCGCACCGCGGCGTGAATCTGTGGGTTCGCCTCAAGCGCCGCGTCTACTGCTTCCTCAACCGTCATGGCTGCCGCCGCGCCGGACGCGCTGCTTGCCGATGCGTCCCCACTCCCTGGTCCGCTTTGCGCCAAGCACAAAACTCCAAGCGCCAGCACAAATGGCGCTGCAATCCGATAAATTTTCACCTGTCAACTCCGCACTGAAAAAAGGCAGAAGAAGTGTGCGTGGGCGCAAGTGCGCGCTCACAAGCCGTGGCGGAATTCGGAGATTTAGATGCGAAGAATGCGGGCGCCGCCCGGAGGAGAGAGCGGAGGGATCACCGCCATCGGCAGCGGCTCAGCGGCGGCAGTTGCAGGCACGCTCGCCGCATACGCGTGCAGCACTTCGCTCGGGCTTGAACCCTGCAGCCTCGGCGCCGTCAGCGTAGCCGGCAATTGCGTTCTGAAAGCGCAGCAATCGGCTTTCACGGCATGCGCCGCCAACTGCTGCATGCAGCAGCTGTGCAGGCCTCGAGAGCTTTGCTGCTTGCACATTCCAAGCGGCGTAACCATCATCCCCACCAGCAGGATGACCATCGACGCACGTTGAAATGGAACTCGCAACATGGATTCAGCATAACCCAAAGCAGGCAGTCCCGTGGTGATCCTGATCACACGCCTGAAGAATCATTCGGCAATCAGATCCATCCATCCCGCCGCAGCCTACTTGAACAAAGTGGAGAGCGCCGCCGCCAAAAGCCATAGCGGAACCGCCAGGCGCAGCAGAAGAATGAAGAGCCACTTGCCGCGCACGCGAATCTGCTGGCTCCAAAGCCGCTTCAGCCACATTGTCCAGATTGTTCTCCTGTACCCTGGGCCGTCGTTCTGTTGCAGCAATCGAACCGACACCGGCAGGTCATACAGCAGGTATCTCTGCGACTGAGGAAAGAACTCGCCCCGTGCCGGCAGGCCTTCAAAGTACCGCGCGTACTTCTGCCAGAACACCAGCAGCCCCTCGCGGTCGCCGGCCATCGCCAGCGCCTCCGCACCCATACAGGCCAGATACCGCGCGCAGTGATCGTGCGCCAGCAGCGCCAGCGCATCCCGGCAGGTTGCAATCACTTCATCCAGACGCTCGCGGCTTAGGCGCGAGATGCATAGCACATAGTTGCTCAGCATCCACATCTCAACACCGGTCCGGCTGCGCCAATCCTGCAGCAGCCGCCGCGCCGCGCCGCGTCTGCGCAAGTTCAGCAGCGCGCGTCCAGCCTGCGCCCATGCGCCAGTATCCAACTCGACGCCCTTGGCCTGCATGCGATTCCAGCACGCCAGCGTCAGCCTGTGATAGTTGCCCTTGTTCAGTACCGCCATCAGATCGGCCGCATAAAGCCCGTCAAACCAGCTGCTCCTCTCCGCAATCCGCAACAGCCTCGTCAGCTGACGATACGTATGGCTCAGCACGCTATTGCGCAGCCATTTGGGGCCAGCGCTGGCGCTCGCCCGATCGAGAATGGAACCCGCATCGCGCGCCAGCGAGCGCCGCGTTGGCCGCCCGCCCTCCCGCATCCGCGCGAAAAACTTTTCCGCGAACTGCGCCTCCATTCCTCCCGCGCGCATCTGTTCCCACACGTGGTTCACCGGCCACGGACTCTGCTCTGCTGGCGCAAAGCACACATCCAGCGCCTGCTTCAGAGCGTCGCCATGCTTGCCTTCCCGCACATCCACTTGCACCAATCGAGCCTGCACAAACACATTGTCCGCGGCGATCGGCACCACCCGCCGCAACACCGATGCAGCTTCATCCGCTCTTCCTGACTCCAGCAGAGAATCAAATCGATGCAGGTGCAGCGGCACCTCTTCCGGAAAGTCAGACAGCAGCTGTTCCCACTCCGCATCCGACGATGCGACGTCCACCTTGTTCTTGTCCAGCAGCATGCGCCGTCGCTGCCGGAAGCCAACGTCAGTGGCCTTTTGCGCCGGCACAGTGTCGAGCAACTCGCGGCACGGGGACAGGTCCCCGTCTTCGTCCAGCCACGTCAGCAGCACATTCCAGCCCCACGAGTACCACGGCGCGCTGCGCACCGCGGCCGCAAGCTCGATCACCGCCTCCTGCTTCTTGCCGCTCTGCCGCTTGATCCACGCCTTGCGCCCCAGCGCCGCCGAGGGGTCCGGCAGCGTGCGTTCCACTTCGTCCAGCAGCCGGACAGCCTCCGCAGCGTTCGACTGCTCCGCCAGAAACGCAGCCAGGCGGTCCGCCGCATCATACAATCCGCGATTCAGCCCCACGCTCTTGCGCAGGCACGCTTCCATCTCTCCCGGCGCGGCAAACTGCGGCGCATCGCTCAGCGTCTTGCCCAGCAGAAGCCACAGGTAAGCTCCATGCGGAAATGCTTCAACTCCCTGCCTCGCCGCGTGCACAGCGCGATCCGCGCGTCCGCATTGAAAAAACAGCTCGATCGAGCGCTCATACATGCGAATTGAATTTGGAAGTTTCCTGAGCGCATCATCCAGCACCGCGCAGGCTTCGTCGTGCCGGCTTTCTTCCATCAGAATCTGCGCCCGCGTGTCCAACGGTCGCGTATCCTGCGGCTCCTGATATGTCGCACGATCGATCGTCTTGAGCGCAAGCGCAGGCTGGCCCTCGCGCTGTTGAATCCATGCCAACTGCAGCAGCGCCGACACGTTCTCCGGCTGGCGCCGAACCAGTTCTTCAAATACCTCCTTGGCACCTTGAGATTCGCCGCATGCCCGGCACGCCGTCGCCAGTGAAAAACGAAGCCCTGCGTGGTACGGGAAGCGCTCCACGGCGGCGCGCAGCAGTTCCAGTGCGCGCACCGCATCCGAGCGCCCGTGGCCGTTATCCAGAAGCAGATCAGCTGCCGCTTCCAGCACGTTCGGATCATCCGGCCGATGACTCCGCCAGCCCTCCACAATCCGTTCCGTGTCCCCCGCGCCAAAGCTGTGCGTCAGCAGCCGCATCATCTCCAGCGAATTCGGCAGATGGCCCGCGTTGTCCAGGTAAACAGGTTCAATCAAAGCCCACAGCGCGCGGCGTTCCGGCTCCGTCCTGCGCGCCGCGCACTCCCACGCGCGCCGATACGCATAAAAGTGCTCAGGCTCGCGGCGGATCGCTTCCACATAGCACCGCACCGCTTCCTGCCAATCGCCCCGGGCCTCGTGCCAGAGCCCATGCGCCCGCATGGTTGCCGGATCGTCCGGCGCCAGGCGATCCGCCTCGGCAAAGTACTTTTCAATCGTCGGGCGAAGCCTCTCCCCGCGCTTCGCATATGCCTTTTCAAAAATGGCAATCGCACAAAACACAAGCTCCCGCCATGCCCATCCGTCTTCCCCGTTTCGCTTCGTCCGCTCTCGCAGCACGCGGAGCTTGCGCCAGTCGAGGCTGTTCTCCGCATAGTGGCAGAACACCTGTTCAAAGTCCTCATTGGCTGTGTGCGCGCGCATCCACGCTGCGGCACGCATGGTGGCAGCTCCCTGTCCCTCCAACGCGCAAACCAGGTCCAGCAACGCGTAGCGCGCCTGCATCGAGCGCGGAACCTCCGCCACCCATGCTTCCGCATCTTCGAGCGCAATCCTCTTCTCGCCGCGCATGCGATGAAAAGCCGTCGCTGCTTCGTGAAACGAGCGCTTCGCCTGGCTCGATGCAAGAGTCCGCAGTTGCGTTTCCGCTTCGTCCCATCGCCCCATCCGCGCCAGAAAGGGCACGGTAAAACCCAGCAACTGGGCTGATGCGCCATGCCGCTGCAATGCCGCGTCACAGGCCGCCATGGCGCGCTCCGGATGTCCGTGTTCTTCCAGCACAGCAATCCACGAGATCCACGTGCTCACTCCTTGCCAGGTGCCGCCCATCTCCTCCGCGCGCTCCCGCAACCACCGGAACCCCTCTTCCGATCGATGGCAGCGGCACAGAACCTCCGCATAGGCGCGCGCATAATGCTCGTCATGCGCAGCGAGAAAAGATGCGATCGAATACGCAAGCAGCGCACTCGCGCGGTCCGGCCCGCTCCAGCGCACATCCGCCAGAACATGCCAGGCATTGGCTGAGGCCCAGTTGCGATCGAGCACCGAGCGCACCATCGCCGTCGCTGCCTGCCTGGTTTCAGATGAACTGCGCAGAATGTCCGCATACTCGCACACGTAGCGCGGGTGCGGCCGTATCCACTCGCTCTGCGCCTCCACGCCGGGCACTGCGCCGCGCTCCACAATCGACTTCAGCGTCTGCCGCAGCAGCGCCGAGTCCCCCATCGCGCGGCATGCATGCATCAGGCGCAGCCGCACCGTCGGCGCATTCGGGTAACGGTCAAACAGCCGCCGCAGGCACGCCAGCGCCTGCCCCATCCTGCCCTCTTCGATATCCTGCACCGCGTGCAGATACTCCGTGCCTGCATGGTCCGGAAACCGGCCCGCAATCTCCGCCACCACTCGCTGCGCGGCAGATGGACCGTAGAGCGCCAGCGCCTTCTGGTGCTCCTGCCCGGCCTCAACCAGCTCAGCCTCCCTGGGCAAAATTGCATCCAGCTCGTGGGCCCGCTCCGCCCTCACCGCGGCCATGCTCAGCACGCCAAGCGGACTCGCGCCCGCGTCAAACACCCGCAGCAGATACTCTGCGCTGCGGAACGAAACCGGATCGTGTACCAGCACAATTCCCGCCGCATGGTCGATCCCGATCACCGCCACTGCATGTCCGCTCTCGTCGTCATCCCACGACACCACAAATCCGATTCCCGCCTCAATCAGCCGCGCGGCAATCTCCGCCGTCGCTGAAAACATCCGCACATGCAGCCCTTGCGCGCGCAGCCAGTCCGCCGCCGCCCACTCCGCCGTTCCGCCAAACGTCACCTCCGCCGCGAACTGCTCGATTGAGATATCGATCCCCGTCGCCGAAAGCGCCGACGCCACGCTCGTCGGCACGCACTCCAGGTGCTTCTGGATGCTGCGGCGATGCGGAAGCTCGATGCGCTTCCCCCCGGGATTCTGCTTCAGATTCGCCAGCACTTGCCGGTGAAACGGAGAGCGCGCCTCCGTGGTCCACTGCTCCATCGCCTCGTGATCGCCGGCAAGCTGCGCAATGTCCAGCCATGCCTTCGCCGCGTTCGCTCGAAACTCCCTGTCGGCCAGTGGTGTCAGCGGCTCGATCCGTTGCGCCCATCTGCGCGCCGCCGCCAGCGCTTCCTCGCGCTCCCGGCCGCCCCGCACCTCGGCAATCGCGCACTGATACCAGCACGCCGTCTGCACCAGTTGCGACGATTGCGTCCCTCCGGCAACGCTCGCCAGCCGCCGCGCCGCCTCCTCAATCCGCCCCAGGTTCATCAGCGCCGTTGCCCGGCTCGTCTGCGCCCACGCCGAGTCGCCGTCCAGCTCGCATGCCCGCTCTGCCGATTTGAGCGCCGCGTCCCAGTCGTCGGCAAACCCATGCACATCCGCTTCGATCCCATGGATCCACACGCTGCCCGGGCAAAGCGCATGCGCGCGCGCCAGCAGATCCCGCGCCCGCGCACGATTGCGCAGCTTCGCCCACGAGTAGGCATGCGACGCCAGCCAGTTCGCCTCCAGCTCGCTGTCGCCGCTGTCGAGACTCTCGTTGTTTTCAAAGGCAACCAGCTCGTCCAGCAGAAACGTGCGCGGCTGACGCAGGTGATCCGTAAAGTAGCGCACCAGTGGGTTGCCCGGCTCCCGCCTGCGTGCCCTCTGAAAGAGATTCCGCGAAAGCCGCCAGCCGCCAAGCCGGATCGCCAGCCGCGCCGCCAGAATCAGCGCCTCGATGGGCAGAGCATCCGCATCCGTCTCCGGCCGCCACAGCGCCTCGCTCGCCTTCCACGCCTCCAGAAATCGATGACGATCGTACAAGGCCTGCACATCGGCCAGGCGCACATCCCTCATCATCGTCGCTTCCGTGCTCATCTCCATGCACTCTCTTTCCAGAGTTGGACAGGATTCAAAAACGAAGGAAAACGGGCAGCCGCGGAGAGCAGGCCTCCCACTTCTTGCCTGTTAAAACTCACCCAGCCGCGCAGCCTTCAAATTAGGATAACTAAGTAAGGTAAACCGGGAGAGCAGCGAAGATGAAATGCATACAATGGGTCAGCTGGGGCGCGTTAGCTCTCGCCGCATGGGCAACCGCAGCGCATAGCCAGCAGTTCCCGCTCAAAGACGGCGACACCGTCGTCTTCTACGGGGACAGCATCACCGCGCAGCGCCTCTACACCCGCTATGCGGAAGAGTTTGTCCTCACCCGTTATCCCGCCCTGCACATCCACTTTGTCAATGCCGGCGTCCCCGGCGACAGCGTCAGCGGCGGCTATGCCGGCGCCATGGCCCAGCGCGTCGCCCGCGACGTTGCGCCCTGTCATCCCGCCATGATCACCGTCATGCTCGGCATGAACGACGGCGGCTATGGTTTCGGCGGCGCTGAAGTCGAACCCAACTTCACCAAAGGCTACGCCGCGCTTCTCGACGCTCTGCACAAAGCCGCGCCCACCGCCGCCTTCACGCTCATCACCCCCACGCCCTACGACGAAGTCACCCACGGGACCGACTTTCCCGGCTACGCCCGCATCATCGACAAGCTGTCCGATGACGTGCCCGCGATGGCTGCGGCCCTGCAAGTGCAGGGCGTCAAAGACGTCGCCATTGCGGACTTTCATCACCCCGTCGCCGAGGCGCTGGAGCGCGCGAAGATCGAATTCCCGCAGCTCGCGCCGCTGCTCATTCCCGACCGCATTCATCCCGGCGAGAGCGGCCACTGGATCATGGCCACGGCGCTGCTGTCGGCCTGGCATGTCGATCCGCTGGTGAGCCGCGCCGTCCTCAACGGTTCCACCGGCGCGGTCATCGCAAAGGACCGCACCACCATCACCGGCCTTGCAAAATCCGCCGACGCGCTCAGCTGGACCCAGCTTGACGACGCCCTGCCCTTGCCCCTCGACTTCGACAACGCCATGACCCCGGTTCTCCTCAAGGTCTCTGACATTGCTCAATTCGATCAGCAGATTCTCCGCGTCCAGTCCCTCGGTGCCGGCCGATTCGAGCTCACCGTTGACGGCAAGGCAGTCGCCTCCTTCACCGGCGAAGAGCTCGACCGCGGCGTCAATCTCGCCCTCTTGAAAACCCCCATGGTCGATCAGGCGCGCGGCGTCGACTGGGATGAGCAGCGGCGCGCCTCGCTCGAACTCGCCCGCTTCATCCTCATGGCCGAAGTCAAGCAGAGCCCCACTTCATCCGTCGCCGAGAACAAGCTCGCCGAAGGCGAGGATGAAAAACAGGGCGCGGCGCTCAAAGAGCACGACCCCAAGCCCCACAAATTCGAGCTGCGCCGCCAGTAGCCTCGCTCAAATCCGCGCGCCCCGCTCAGGGCCGCTGATCCATCTGCGCATACACCGGCGCGCCCAGTTCCCGCCGCACCGCGTAGCCCACAGCAGCCGGGTTAAGCCCCTCGGCCCCTGCTTGCCACTGCGCCACCACTCTCTGCTCGCCATCCACAAGCGTCACGGCCGCCTCCGTGCCCTCCATCTCCGTGGCCCCGCGCACAAAGCGCACGCTCGGCAAATCAAGATCGAGCATCGCATTGCGCCACGCTTCGTCTTCATGAAGATTTTCAACCGCCACAATAATCTGCAATTGCTGCGGACCGTACTCTCGCGCCAGCGTCCGCAGTGCGACCAGCTGCGCCATCGCATCGGCAGCAATCAGCCCATCGCCGTCGAGCGCCAGATCCACTGCAACAACCAGCATTGCCTGCGCCTTTTTGAAGGCGGCCAGCGGCTTTCCGTCAAGTCCCGGCAGCGCTGCAACGGGCGCCATCGAAAACTGCCGTCGGCTCGCCGCATCGCCAAACCCCTCCGCCAGCGCATCGTCCTGCACGCTCAATTCGCTTCCCTGCTCCGCGCCCGCGCGCTGCAGCTCGGCCAGCAGATTCCACGTCTGTCCGTTCCACTCCCAATGCGGACTCGCCGCGCCGTGATACTCGTAGCGATTGCGTTCCAGCTTCAGCTTGTCGCCAGGGCTCCGCATCAGCTCCGGGCTGCTGGTGCGAGTCACGTTGCCTCGAAACACCAGTGGACTTCCCTTCAGCTGCGTGTCCTTGTCGTTCACCAGCAGCGCCGCCGGCCCCGGCGGATTCCACACGATCGTGTTGTTCTCAATCGTCATCCCATCAATCGCGCCATCGTTCCACGTGCGCACATAGATCGCCCCTTGCAGCGCGGCCATCCGCGGGCTCAGCCCGTTATTCACGCAGAGGTTGTGCCGCACCATCGCGTCGTGCGTCACAAACCCGGCGCCAAACACCGCCACGCAGTAGCCCTGCGTATCGTGAGCATAGTTGTCTTCCACCGTGTTGCGCGTCGTCGCCCAGTCAATGTCGTACGCGCCGCCGTCCACGCCCGGGCTCTCCGTCAGAAATGCCTCGCTGTTGCGCACCGCGCAGTCCGTGCAGCTCCACGTCCAGATCGCGTTCGGCGTGCCCACGCTCTCGGTCGGCTGCTGTCCCGTCAGCCATGCCGCGCTCGCGTCAATCAACCCCTCGCGCACGTCGAACAGAATCATCCCATCGCCATACACGTCGTGCACCACGCTGTTGCGAATCGCCACGTCGCGGTTGTACCCGTCCTCGTCCGAGGAAAACCGGCCCGCGCCCATCATGATGCCGGCCCACTGGTTGGTGTGCGCAGCCACCACATTCTCAATCAGCACATGCTCAAACCGCTGTCCCTTGGCCCCGCGCAGAAACACCACCAGCCCGCTGTCCTTGCTCGTCAGCTCGCCCCCCTTCACGTCGTGCACCACCAGGTTGCGCAGCGTGATGTGGCTCTGCACCTTGTCCTCGTCGCCCGTCACCAGCAGCCCGTACGTGGCGCCGCCGGAAATATCGAGCGAGTCAATCTGCCAGTACTCGGCGTTCGCGAGCAGCACCGCCTGCCGCTCTTTGCCGCGCGCCACAATGCGCGGTCGCAATCCCTCGCCATACGCAGTCAGCCGGATCACCTGCCCCGCCCGTCCTGACCCATGCAGCTCCAGCGACCCTCTGCACACCGTGCCGCGCTTGAGCGCCATCACATCGCCCGCCGCAAACACATGCGCCGACACAGCGGCCAGCGCGTTCCACGGGTGCGCCTGCGTTCCATCACCGCCGCCCTCCGCGCTGCAATCGGCATACAGCCGGTGCGGCAAAGACGCAGCGGCTCCCTGCGCCGCGGCAGCCGCCGCGAGCGCAAGGAGCCATGAAAATTGAAGCAGTAGGCGAGTCAGCATCTACCCCGTCGATCCTCCCGCCTTCATTATGGCGCGCAGACCGCCTCTGGGAGCTTGTTGAAATAGTCCTGGGTGTCCCGGCCTTTGAAGGGTACGGGCTTCAGCTTGAAGGGTACGGGCTTCAGCCCGTACATCAAGTTCTGCCTTTTCAGCAGCGGGCTTTAGCCCCCGAGGGAATCGAAAGCCAATTCGAACTGTCCCAATCGCTTTTTCAACAAGTTCCTAAAACACCAGCCGCCCGGCAAACTGCATCACCCGCGGATAGTACCCGCCCGTGATCGTGCCGAATTTATTTCCGGCCTCCATGTTCGAGACCGGGTTGTCGTAATGCGCCGTGTTCAGCAGGTTAAACGCCTCAATGCGAATCTGGAACGTCATCGCCTTCGGCAGCGTCAGCACCTTGAACAGCGACAGGTCCTCGTTCGTGTAGCCCGGCCCATACAGCGGGTTGCGCGCCGCGTCGCCCGTGATCAGCGTCTTTCCCGCGCCTGTCGATTGAGACTGTCCCGCGGGAATCGTGAACGCCTTGGTGTTGAACCACTCCATCGTCGACGGATGAGACAGCTTGGCGTTGCCGCTGATGTTCGGCCGCAGTCCCGGATACTCCTGGTTGTTGACGTTGCTCACCACGTTGAACGGCCTGCCCGTCTGCAGTGTCGTGATGCTGTTCAGTTGCCAGCCGCCCAGAATCTGCTCTGTCAAGCCGTTCGCGTGGCTCAGGAACCGCTTCCCATGCCCCACCGGCAGCTCAATCATCTGGCTCGCCGAGAAGTGGTGGCGCAGGTCCGTGTCCTAGTTCGCATACTCCGCGCCCAGGTTGAACGGGTTCTGCGGATAGTTGCCGCCCTTTCCCAGATCGAACGGCGCCGGCCCGTTGTCGCGCCCATGCGCGTATGTATAGGAGCCCAGCAGGCTATACCCATTCTTGAAGCTGCGGTTGATCTTCGCTTGCAGCGCGTCATAGTTGCTCAGCCCCGCCGGCAGCAGTGCATTCACCTGCCCCAGCTGCGTGGACAGGTGTCCGTTCACGTTATAGTTGCCCACCGCATACGACAGGTTCCGCGTAGCGGCTCCCACGTAACCCACCTCGGCAGAAGTATCGCGGCCCAGCTGCTTCTCCACCGTCACGTTGTAGTTGGTCGAGTGCGCCGTGGGAAAGTTGTCCGGCTCGGAGTGAACCGTCTGCACGTTGCCGCCGGATACCTTCGTCAAATCGATCGTCGACGCGCCGCTCGGTATCGGAATCGACGTCGGCCGCGGCGCCCCTGTGTCGAGCATGTAGCCCAGGTAATACGGCGTGTTGATGTACTGCTGCTGCGGAAAGAACGGATAGTTCTTGGTCAGAATGTCCTCGCGCGCATCGTTCTCCGGCGAGTAGAAAATACCAAAGCCGCCGCGGATCACCCATGTGGGCGCCAGCTGATAGCTGATTCCCACGCGCGGCATAAGATCGGCCGTGTTCGAGTTCACCAGCGAGCGCGAGTTCCCTCCGCGTCCTGCCAGGCTCACCAGCAGCGTCGTCGTGCTGAAGTTCGCCTCGTTGTTGTTGGCGTCCACATAGGGCTGCTGATACTCGTAGCGCAGGCCGTAGGTCAAATTCACCTTCGGCGTAATCTGCCAGTAATCCTGCAGGTAAAAGGTGTGTTCGTTCGCTGTCGTGTTGGGGTAGACGAGTTGCAATCCCTGATCGACCACGTACGGCAAACCCAGCAGCAGGTCGGCCAGCTCGCTGCCGCCAGTGCCGTAGTACGCATTCGGATCGTAATCGCCATATGCGTTGTCGCACGGCGTGTACGTGTAGTAGCAGTATGTCGAGTCGCTGGTCAGCGCCGAGTAGGCCCCGCCGAAGTACTCATACGGCGTCGGAAACAGCGGAAAATTCGGATGCGAGTTCAGATGCCTGTACTCGTATCCGAGCTTTGCATTATGCCGCGAGTGCGTCCACGTCAGCGCATCCACAAATGTCAGGTTCTGGTCGCGGAATGTCAGCGGCTTGTACGTCGATCCGCCCACCGTCACACCGCTTTCAAACCCAATCTGCGGCAGGTTATTGGTCGCCGGATAGCCCGGCACCACCACGTTCTGGATATTCCACTTGGTCGCCAGGTCGGAGCCGGCCAGAGGGCTGTTCTGCGAAACAGTCGAAAGAAAGTAGTTCGCCCCCGCTTCGTTCAGCAGCGTCGGCGAAAACACGTGATCGTACTTGAACGCGATCGAGTTGTTCTCAAAGCTCGTCAGGTCCCCGCTGTCGCCGCTGCCGCCGTTCGCAACCGGAATCGCCCCCGCGTAAGGGTCGGCCGTCGAGGTGTCGCCCTGCTCTGCGTCATAGGTCAGGTAAACGCGGTCCTTCTGTGAGAACGTGTAGTCCGTGCGCAGGTTCCCCACGTTGTTGTTGTCCGTGTACGCCTGGTTCACGGCAAAGTTGGTAAAGAAGCTGCCGTTTTGCGGCTTCGGAAACAGGTTCTGGAAGATCAGCTTGCCCGCCGGACTAACCATGTTCGCCGGAATCACGTTGTTCTGAAACTGATACGTGTAGTAGTTGTTCTCAAAAAAGAACGGATCGAAGATCGGCACCTGGTTGCCCGTGTAAGGATCGGTGAGCGCGGAAAAATCGGCATCACCGGCCGCATCAAACGTCACCTGGTTCACCGGCGGCGTAATCCCCGCGTACGAAAAAACATTCTTCATTCGGTTGCCCTCAAAGTTCAGGAACAGGAACGCCTTGTCCTTGACAATCGGGCCGCCGATGCTTGCGCCGTAAATCTTCTCCACCAGCCCCGGCGGCGTGCCTGCCGGAGCCAGCGCCGGATTGGCCGCCGTCGCGGTCGGCCGATAAAAGTAAAGCGCGCTGCCGTGGATCGCGTTGGTGCCGGACTTGGTCTCAATCAGCACCGCACCGCCCGACGCGCGCCCAAACTCCGGCGCATACGCCGACGTGACCACCTTGAACTCCTGCACCGCATCCGGGCTGGGAATCATGTTCGTGTCGTTGTTCCGGTTCCCCGTCACCTCCACGCCGTTGATCTGCACTGAGTTCGAAAACTCGCGCTGCCCGTTCACTGAAAGGTTCAGGTTGTTGCCCCCGCCGCCCGAGCCCACGCCCGGAACCAGCAGCATCAGGCTCGCAAAATTGCGCCCGTCCAAAGGCAGGTCCTCAATCTCGCGCGCGCCAATCACCTGGCCCGTCTCCGCGCCCTGCAATTGCAAGACCGGCGCATCCGAGGTCACCTCCACGCTCGCGCTCACCGCGCCCACCTTCATGGGAATATTGAACCGCGCCCGCTGGTCGATGTTCAGCTCGAACGCCGCGAACGTGGCCGTCTCGAACCCCTGCATCTCCACCGTGATCGAGTAGTGCCCCGGCGGCAGCGCCGTCACGTCGAACTCGCCTGACTGATCCGTCGTCGCCGTCGTAATAATGCCCGTGTCCACGTTGCGCACCGAAACGCCTGCCCCCTGGATCACGTGGCTTTGCGGGTCCGCAACCCGCCCGGAGATCGAGCCGGTCGTCGCCTGCCCCAGGCCCCGCGTAGCCGTCAGCCCAAGCCAGCCAACCAATGCAACAAACAGAATGGGACGCAACCATCTCATCGTCCATCGTTGATTCATACACCCTCCTCAAGTCCTGCCGTCAAAGCAATCGCTTTCTACGCCGCCCGGAGTTCCAGGCGCTTGCACCGCTCCGGTCAAAGCCGGCGCAGGCCACAGTGCCCGCGCCGCCGCATCCTTACCGCGCCGCGTCTTTCCCCGCGCCGCCCCGCTCCAATCGAACCTCAACCATCCCCACCGCCGCCGGCGTCAGCGTAATCCCATATCCGTCCGCGTGCGTGCCTTCCACCTTCTCGTTGCCCGTATAAAACAGCGTGAACCTGTCCTTGCCTTCCTCCACCAGTCCCAGCGGCGTGCGCACATCGTTCGACCACACCCCGTCGCCCTTCTGCACCACCAGGTGCTGCCCCGCTGACCAGTGAATCCCGTCTGCTGAAAATGTGTAGCCGATCGACCTGTCGGCCTTCGTGTCATACACCGCCACATAGCCGCCATCGGCCAGCCGCGTCACAATCGGGTTCTCGATAAACCGCGGTTCCACCGTCAGCGGATTCATCGCCGTCTCCCGCGTCCACGGCCCAGCCAGCTCGGGCGCTGTCGCCAGTCCCACCTGCCACAGCGCAATGGGCAGGCTCTCCGTCCGCGCGCTTCCATAAATCGCGCACCACCGGCCCCCCACCTGATACGGAAAGAACGAGTCCGTCCCCTGCAACCCCTCCCACTTGTCGGATTCCGGCCCGCGCTCCAGAATCACCCGTGCATCCTTATACGGACCGCCAATTCCATCTCGTCCAGGAGTCTCAGAAACCGCTCGCCAGATCCGCCCCTCGTGATTGGTCAGCCACTCCTTCTCCGTGTCCGGCGCAGCCTGGTAGGCCACATAGAACAGGTTCCACCGCCCCTCCTTTGGGTCGTACACCGGCATCGGCGACCACAGCGCCGCGCGCTGGTCCTTGCCCGTAAAGTCGCCGCTCGACTCCAGCAGCGTTCCCACCCTCTGCCAGTGCGTCCGGTCGCTGCTCGTCCAGTGCGCCAGCCTCATCTTTACCCAGTGCGGATCGCCCACCATCTCCGACGTAAACAGGTGATACACCCCGTCAATCCTGACCACCCTGCCGCCTTCAAACCCGTACTTGTTCCCCTCTGCGCCCGGCGTACGGGTCGTCAACACCGCCCCCTTCACTCCACCCGTGACCACCAGTTCCCGCTCCGCCGCCCAGCCCGGCATTCCACAAGCCAGCAGGATCACGGTACTTGCTAAGGCTTTCCTGCACCACGAGGTCATTCCGTGCTCTCCTGGGCCGGCAGCGCTTTGGTTTCGCTGCAAAAGACAGGGTCTCCCCGCGCCTCATCCCTTGTACCCGCCTCCGGTGTCCCCGCATAGGTAATCGACGTTATAAGTTCCGTTAACAACTTTAACTATTTTAAAATTAATGATTTAAGGAAATATTCGTCCCGACCATGCAGGCCGTTTGTCCGCGCAGGCAAGCCTGTCCTTCCTCGCCCGCCTCACAATCCGCCCCCTACTCAAATCGAACTGCACTTCCACCCGCCATGCCCCTCAAAAAAACGGCTCTCCCATGCCAAATTTGTCCGGAATTTCGAGCCCGAATAACCTCTATTAACTGTCAACCTAACCGTTAAGCTCTCAACCCGCCACCCGCCCGCGTCTGACTTGACGGCCCAATCAGCCCGGTGTTACCGTTTGGCGGAGCAACAGGACGCTCCCCCGTCCTTGCCCGCGCTCCTCACCCGCCCCCACGACTCGTAGCTGGCGACCGAGCCCGAATTGGAACCCCCGGTGACTTCGCAGCCCCATCCTTCCGCCCGTCCCATCGCGCTCTCTGAAAAACGCGAAGAGCTCCGCCGGGTTTTGGAAAGCCGCAACTTCGCCCGCGCGCCCAAAAAAACCCGCTTCCTTGAATTCGTCTCCGAACAGACCTTTGAGGGCAACGGCGACAACCTCAATGAGTACCTGATCGGCGTCGAGGTCTACGGCCGCGGAACCGCCTTCAACGCCCAGGAAGACCCCATCGTCCGCGTCCAGGCCCATGAGATCCGCCGCCTCCTCAAGCAGTATTACGAGGAGGAAGGCAAACACAGCCCCATCCGCCTCGACCTGCCCTCCGGCCATTACGTCCCGTCCTTCACTCGGACCGCAATCGACGAATCCGCCGTCCGGCCGGCCGCACCGGA
>Ga0302187_10000918_pt1 | contig 25988 bp, 20 predicted proteins | sample II_Bog_E1_3_FD_202120 | JGI IMG/M metagenome (GOLD analysis project Ga0302187, IMG submission 202120) | Peat permafrost microbial communities from Stordalen Mire near Abisko, Sweden - II_Bog_E1_3 | ecosystem: Environmental > Terrestrial > Soil > Wetlands > Peat | place: Sweden: Abisko...
CTTGCGCAGAGCCAGAGCCTTCATCAGGCCGATGACCACGGCCGAGCCGCCCATGTCCCACTTCATGTCTTCCATATTGCCGGCCGGCTTGATGCTGATGCCGCCGGAATCGAAGGTCACGCCCTTGCCGACGAAGGCCACCGGAGCCTCGTCCTTATCGCCGCCGTTCCAGCGCAGGGTCACCAGCTGAGAATCGCGGGCCGAGCCCTGGCCGACGCCCAACAGAGCGCCCATGCCCAGCTTCTTCATCTGCTTCTCGCCCAGCACCTCGACCTCGAGGCCCAGCTCGGCCAGGGACTTTGCGACCTCGGCCAGGCTTTCCGGATAGATGACATTGGCAGGTTCCGAGGCCAGATCGCGGGTCAGGAACACGCCATCGACCACCAGATCCTGGTCGGCGAACAGCTTCTTGGCCTCGGAATGGCTTTCCAGGGTCAGCACCAGCTTCTTGAGGGAGGGCTTGTCCTCCTTCTTTTCCTTGGTGCGGTATTTATCGAAGCGATAGGAGCGCAGGCGGCCACCCAGGGCGACGGCGGCAGCGGCCTCGGCATGGGTCAGGGGCGAAGCCTCAAGGCCGTCCAGGGCGATGGTGACGGTGGCGTCATTGGCGGTAGACAGCTGAGCCACAATGTTGCCGCCCAAAGCCTCGGCGGCTTGGGCGTCAAAGTCCTCGGCCTTGCCCAGACCCACCAGCAGCAGGCGGCTGGCGTCCAGACCGGCGGGAGCCTGCAGCAGCAAGGACTGGTCCTTCTTGCCTTCGAAGCGGCTGGCGGCGATGGCGCGGGCGATCTGGCCGCCGGCGGCGACATCGGCCTTGACGGCGGCAGGCGTCAGGGCCTTGCCCTCAAAGACGCCGACGACAAGAGCGCCCTCGGCGGGCAGGGCAGGCTTCGCGAAGCTGATCTTCATTTTAGGTGGTGTCCCCGTTGGGTAGCGGATGGAGCAATAGCTCTTTTAAATCTAGCACCCGGAGACAGGAAGAAAAGGGCTAAGCCCCTGCTTCTTCCATCTCTTCCTGTTCTTTTTCGATTTCCGGCCCCGAAAGCTTGCGTTCGCGCAGCCAGAACAGGCCGCCAGGCAGGGAAACCAGCAGGCTGATCAGGCCAAACAGCAGCGACATGGCCGCCGATTGTTCATGGGCGACACCGATGCCGGCGAACAGCACCACGGTCATATTCTCGCGCACACCCCAGCCTGAGATGGAAATAGGCAAAGTCGCCGCCAGGATGATCGGCGGCACCAGCACCAGACAATCGCCGATGGTCACCGGGGCTCCGATGCCACGGCCCAGGGCCCACATGGCCAGTACCAAATTGACGTGGCCCAAGACGGTCACGATCAGGGTGGGCAAGCCGTAACGCAGCGACAGGAACAGCTTGCGACCATCCACCGCCAGGGCGAAGAAGCCGCGCACCACGCGAAAATGGCTCAGGCTTTCGGGCAGTTTGTCCAACAGCATCAGCACGATGATGCCGCAAAGACCCAAAAGGGCCACCGCCGGGAACAGCCAGACCGGAACCATACCGGCCAGACTTTCCTGCAAAAAGGGCTGACAGACCGCCGCCAGCAGCATCAGGGCGAAGACGGTGATCACCCGCTCCAGCAGCACGGAATTGACGGAATGGCTTAAGGAAAGCCCGGCTTCGCGGGTCTTCCAGATGCGCACAGCGTCGCCGCCCACCGCGCCCGGCAAGACCTGACCGAAGAAGATGCCGATCATGAACAGCTCGACCGACATCAGGAAGGGCATATGCGCGCCTAATGATCGCAGCACCATCCGCCAGCGGCCACCGCAGACGAACATCTGCAATCCTTGCAGGCCCAGGGCCAGCAGGAACCAGCCGAGGGACAGGCCCTTGCCCACCTCCCAAGCCGCCGCCAGATCGACCTTCTTCTGCAAGTACCAGATCGCCGCCAGGGTCAGCAAAATCTTCGCGGCCGTGGAGGCCCAACGCTTGATCATTCCATCCGTCCAGCGGCGTTTCGACTAGGCAGGTTCATAGGTCATCCGCCGCCGCTTTGCAACCTCACCGGCTGGCGTTTGCGTCCCCAATTGCCGGGGCGAGCCTCGAAGCGCCCGGCGATGGCGGTGCCGCAGGTGGAACAGCAGCCGTGCGCGTCCAATCCCCAATGGCCCAACTGGTACCAATCCCGCTCGATGGCCAAAGTCCCACAGCCGGGACACCATGTGCTGCCGCCCTTGGGGTCATGGACATTGCCGGTATAGACGTAACGCAGCCCCTGGCTCAGGGCGATGGTCCGGGCCCGGAACAGAGTCTCGGGCGGCGTGGCCGGGATATCGGTCATCCGCCAGTCGGGATGAAAGGCCGAGAAATGCAGCGGCACATCCGGCCCCAGCTCGTCATGGATCCAGCGGCTCATGGCCGTCAGCTCGGCGTCGGAATCATTCTGGCCGGGGATCAACAGCGTGGTGATCTCGACCCAGACCGATGTTTCGCGGCAAAGATAACGCAGGGTGTCCAGGATGGGATCGAGATGGGCCGAACAGAGGCTTTGATAGAAGCCCTCGGTGAAGCCCTTCAGGTCCACATTGGCCGCATCCATGGCGGCGAAGAACTCAGGCCGAGCCTCGGGGCTGATATAGCCCGCCGTCACCGCCACCGTCTTGATGCCCCTGGCCCGACATTCGCGGGCCACATCCACGGCATATTCCAGGAAGATCACCGGGTCGTTGTAGGTAAAGGCCACCGACCGACAGCCCAACTGCTTGGCCGCCTCGGCGATCAGAGCGGGAGAGGCGGCATCGTTGAGGCGGTCCACCTCGCGGGCTTTGCTGATGTCCCAGTTCTGGCAGAACTTGCAGGTCAGATTGCAGCCCGCCGTGCCAAAGGACAGGATGGGCGTCCCCGGCAGGAAATGGTTCAGGGGCTTCTTCTCGACCGGATCGATGCAAAAGCCCGAAGATCGGCCATAGGTGGTCAGCACCATGCCGTCAGCCTGTCGTTCGCGCACGAAACACAGGCCCTGCTGGCCGTCCTGAAGCTTGCAGGCGCGGGGGCAAAGGTCGCATTGAATGCGACCGTCGTCCATGAAATGCCAATATCTTGCGGGATAGCCGGACATCATGGATATATGGTCGGACATTGACCCCCTGCCCTGCAAGCCCCATAACGGGTGTAAGCCTTTCCGTCAGGAGTATCCGCATCATGCGGCTTATTGGTCGCGTCACCCTGTTCGCCCTGGCCACCGTCGGCCTGCTGACCGTCGCTCTGTTCGTGATCGTCGGTGCCGTCGCCGCCCGCCACCAGCAGCCATCCTTGCCGTCGCAGATGGTGCTGATGCTGGATCTGGACGCCGGCCTGACCGAAGTGACACCGGAAAGCCCCTTTGCCCGGCTGGAAAGCAGTGGCTATTCCCTGGAGCAGGTGGTCAGCACCCTGGACCGCGCCTCTCGCGATCCCCATGTCACCGGGCTGGTGGCCCGCATCGACGATGTGCATCTGGGCATGGCCAAGGCCCAGGAAGTGCGCGACGCCGTCGCCGCCTTCCGCAAGTCCGGCAAGCGCACCGTGGCCTATTCCACCAGCTTCGGCGAAGGCGGACCGGGCACCAGCGCCTATTATACCGCCAGCGCCTTCCAGGAAATCTGGCTGCAGCCGTCCGGCGATGTGGGGCTGACCGGCTTCATGGCCGAAAGCCCCTTCCTTAAGGACGTCTTCGAAAAAGTCGGCATCCAGCCGCAGTTTGGTGCTCGCTGGGAATTCAAATCGGCCATCGAGACCTTTACCCAGAATAAATTCACCAAGGAAAACCACGATTCCCTCAACCAGCTGCTGACCAGCTGGAGCGGCCAAGTCACCCAAGGCATCGCCGAGGGTCGGGGCCTGAAGCCCGACGAGGTCAAGGGTCTGATCGACCGCTCGCCCCTGCTGGGCGACGAGGCGGTGAAGGCCCATCTGGTGGACAAGCTGGCCTATTGGGACGAGATGCAATCCTCCCTGACCAGCAAAGGCAACAAGGTCATCGATCTGGCCGATTACTCCGCCCGTCTGACCCCAGAGGCCAATGCGGTCAAGGTCGCCCTGATCTATGGCGTCGGCACCGTGCAGCGGACCGACGGCAATAAGAACCCCTTGTCCGACGACGTGGCTTTCTCCTCCGAGCGCATCGGCAAGGCCTTCCGCGCCGCCGTCAAGGACCCTGACGTCCGGGCCATTCTGTTCCGCATCGACAGCCCTGGCGGTTCCTATACCGCCGCCGACGCCGTCTGGCGCGAAGTGGTCAATGCCCGGGCCTCGGGCAAGCCGGTGATCGTTTCCATGGGCGACGTGGCGGCGTCCGGCGGTTATTTTGCCGCCATGCCGGCTGATCGCATCATCGCCCAGCCCGGCACCATCACCGGCTCCATCGGCGTCTTCACAGGCAAGTTCGTCATGGCCGAGCTGTGGAAGAAGCTGGGAGTGAACTGGGACGAGGTCCATAGCGGCCAAAACGCCGGCATGTGGAGCGCCAACCAGCCCTTCTCGCCCGCCGCCTGGGACCGCTTGAACTTCATGCTGGACCGCATCTATGCCGACTTCACCGGCAAGGCCGGCAAGGCCCGCAACATCACGCCCGAGCAGATGGACAAGCTGGCCCGTGGCCGCATCTGGCCGGGCGATCTGGCCCAGCAGGTCGGGCTGATCGACGAGACCGGCGGCTATGCCACCGCCTTCGCCGACATCCGCAAACTGGCCCGCCTGCCCTCGCAGATGCCCCTGGACCTGGAGCAATTCCCCCGTCCACGCGATCCTTTGGAAGAGCTGATGGAAATGATGCGCACCGGCCATGTCCCCACCGACCTGTCGGCCTCGATCGGGGTGCTGCATCAGTTGTCCAAGCTGCAGGCGTCTTTGGCCCCGTTCCAGGCTTTGATCCAAGCTGATGGCAAGGCTGAATTGATGATGCCGCCAGTGAAGGTTCAGGAGTAAACTTCATCAAACGATAAAGACCGCCAGGGAGAAGATACCATGGGACATCTGCGCAAACCCGCCGTTGCCGGTGCCTTCTATCCTGCCCAGCCGCAACAGCTGGCCGCCGATGTGGCCGCCTTCCTGGCCGCCGCGCCGCCGTCGAAAGCGCCTGTACCCAAGGCGGTGATCGCGCCCCATGCCGGCTATATCTATTCCGGCCCCATCGCCGCCAGCGTCTATGCCCGACTGGCTCCGGCCAAGGGCCGCATCACCCGGGTGGTGTTGATGGGACCGTCGCACCGGGTCGGCTTCAAGGGCATTGCCGGCTGCACCGCCGATGCTTACGAGACTCCGCTGGGCATCATCCCCATCGACAAGGCGGGCTATGCCCAGGCCCTGGCTTTTCCCGACACCGGCATCCTCGACGCCGCCCACGAGAACGAACATAGCCTGGAGGTGCATCTGCCCTTCCTGCAGGCGGTGCTGGGCAGTTTCTCGCTGGTGCCGCTGGTGGCGGGCGACGCTTCCCCCGAGTTGGTGGCCAAGGTGCTGGAGGCCGTCTGGGGTGGACCCGAGACCTTGATCGTCATCAGCACCGACCTCAGCCACTACTTGGATTACGACAAGGCCAAGAGCACCGACCATGCCGCCTGCCAAGCCATCGAACATCTGGACCCGGCGGGCCTTAAGGATGATCAGGCCTGCGGCCGCATTCCGGTGAAAGGGCTGCTGATCGAGGCCAAAAAGCACGGTCTGAAGGTCGAGACGGTGGATTTGCGCAATTCCGGCGACACCTCGGGCCCTAAGGATCGGGTGGTCGGCTATGGCGCCTGGGCCTTCACCGCCCCTGAGGGCGAGACCGTCGCCGTCCCCGAAGACGCCGAGCGCATCCGCGCCAATGCCCCGATGATCCTGGAGCTGGCCCGATCCTCCATCGAGAACGCTCTGGCCAAGGGGCCGGGTGTCACTGTCGCTCATCCTTTGCCCGATCTGCTGACCCAGCCCGGCGCTGTCTTCGTTACCTTAAAGATCGAAGGCCAGTTGCGCGGCTGCATCGGCTCGCCGGTTGCTTGGCGTCCTTTAGGCCAGGATCTGGTGGACAACGCCCAGAAAGCCGCCTTCCAAGACCCCCGCTTCCCACCCCTGACCGCCGAGGAATGGCCCGAGGTGGAGCTATCGGTCTCGGTCCTCACCCCGCCGGTGCCCATGGATATCCGCGACGAGACCGACCTTTTGGCCCAATTGCGCCCGGGCATCGACGGATTGATCATCGAGGATGGCGGCCATCGCGCCCTGTTCCTGCCCTCGGTCTGGGAGGCTCTGCCCAAGCCCAAGGAGTTCCTGGGCCATCTGAAGCGCAAGGCCGGCATGGCCGACGATCATTGGTCGCCGCACTTCAAGGCCAGCCGTTTCCTGGCAGTGGAACTGAAATCAATTGATTAACGCTCTGGACTGGTGAACAGTTCACCGCCTTAATTTCGTTATTTCAGGATGAATTCCACAGTGACTGATTACGCAGCCCTTCTGCCCGGCCTTTCCGCGCTTGCCCGCGAGGCCGGGGCCGCCATCATGGAAATCTACGCCCAGCCCTTCGAGGTGGAGCGCAAGGAAGACGCCTCGCCGGTCACCGCCGCCGATCTGAAGGCCGAGGCCATCATTCTGGCCGGGCTGAAGCGTCTGACCCCCAACATCCCCATCGTCTCGGAAGAAGCCGCCGCCGCCGGGGCCCGCTACGACGTTTCGGGCGGGCGTTTCTGGCTGGTGGACCCCCTGGACGGCACCAAGGAATTCGTTGCCCGCAATGGCGAGTTCACCGTCAATATCGGCCTGATCGAGAATGGCGTCCCGGTGGCCGGAGTGCTGTTCGCCCCGGTTCTGGATCGCCTGTTCGCCGCCGCCCCCGGCATCGCCACCGTGGATGATCATGGCCAAGGCCCCCGCGCCGTCCATGTGCGCCCGGTTCCCGCCGAAGGGATGCTGGTGCTCTCCAGCCGCTCCCACCGCGACGCCGCCACCTTTGACGACTATATGAGCCATTTCAAAGTGGCCGATATCCGCCGCTCCGGCAGCTCGCTGAAATTCGCCCTGGTGGCCGCCGGCGAGGCCGACATCTATCCCCGCTTTGGCCGCACCATGGAATGGGACACCGCCGCCGGTCACGCCATCCTTTTGGCCGCTGGAGGCTGCATGAGCCTGCCCGACGGCAGCCCCCTGCTGTACGGCAAAGATGGCTTTGAGAACCCGCATGTGGTGGCCTGGGGCAGCGCCACAGCCCGTCCTCCGAAACTGTAGAAATTCTTGACTTCGACCAGTAAAAGAGGCACCATAATACCTGTGAGTGATTGATATCACCCACTGATTAGCCGCCGCACATGCCTTTGCGGTGACTTGGCTCCGGGTCACACCCCGTCTAGGGTGGCGCTGGTCCGACCATAGAAAAAAGCGAGACTGGGCCGCCCTGAAATAGGGGCGGCCCTTTACGTTGGAATGCTTGTGAATACTGTGGCGATAGTCTGACTTGTCTTGAGACATAAATACCAATGAACAGCAGCTTATCCCAACAGTCCGTCATCGCCGCAGCCACGCCGGAAAGCATTTCCCAGGCCGCAGACTATTTGCGCCAGGGTAAGCTGGTGGCCTTCGCCACCGAGACGGTCTATGGCCTGGGCGCCGACGCCACCAACGACAAAGCCGTCGCCGCCATCTTCGCCGCCAAGAACCGCCCGGACTTCAACCCCCTGATCGCCCATGTGGCCGACATGGATGCCGCCGCCCAGTTGGTAACGATGGACCAGCGCTCCCAGACCCTGGCCGCCAAATTCTGGCCCGGCCCGCTGACCCTGGTGCTGCCGCGCCGAAAGGAATCCCCCGTCTCGCTGCTGGCGTCCGCCGGGCTGGACAGCATCGCCGTGCGGGTGCCGGCCCATCCGGTGGCCCTGGCTCTGCTGCGCGCCGTCGGCCGTCCCGTCGCCGCCCCCAGCGCCAATCCGTCCGGCGGCGTCAGCCCCACCACCGCCGCCCATGTGGCCCAAGGGTTGGGCGACAAACTGGCAATGATTTTGGATGGCGGAGCCTGCGCCGTCGGCGTCGAATCCACCGTGCTCGATTTGACCACCGCCACCCCCACCTTGCTGCGCCCCGGCGGCGTCACCCTGGAGCAACTGAAAGCCCTCCTCGGCCCCGTCGCCGTCACCCAGGGCCATGATGACAGCGGTCCCAAATCGCCGGGCATGCTGGCCAGCCACTATGCCCCCGGCCTGCCGGTACGCCTCGAAGCCGAGACCATCCGCGAGGGCGAGGCTCTGCTGGGCTTCGGGCCCGTCACCGGAGCCGAGCTGTCCTTAAGCCCGACCGGAGATTTGGCCGAGGCCGCCGCCAATCTGTTCGCCATGCTGCGCGCCCTTGACCGGGCCCCCTTCACCGGCATCGCCGTCTCGCCGATCCCCGCCCATGGGCTGGGGCTGGCCATCAACGACCGCCTGCGCCGGGCTGCCGCGCCCAGAATCTGAGAAGGGATTCTTGCGCCCGCGAGCGCGAGGCGTTACATCCTTTTCCATGACCCAGGAACTCCTCACCCGCATCGCCTCCGTTGTCGGGCCGAACGGCCTGCTGACCGAGCTCACCGACATGGCCCCCTTCTTGGAAGAGGAGCGCGGCCTGTATCATGGCAATGCGCTGGCGGTGATCCGCCCGGCCTCGACCAGCGAAGTCGCGGAAGTCGTCAAGCTTTGCGCCGCAGCGGGTGTGTCCATCATTCCCCAGGGCGGCAATACCGGCCTTTGCGGCGGCGGCTGCCCCACCGGTGATCGGCCCCAGGTGGTGATCAGCACCGGGCGCATGAATCATATCCGCTCGGTCGATCCCCTGAACTTCACCATGACGGTGGAAGCTGGCGTCATCCTGCAAACCATCCAGCAGAAGGCTGACGAGGCCGACTGCTTCTTCCCCCTCAGCCTGGGGGCCGAGGGCAGCTGCCAGATCGGTGGCAATATCTCGACCAATGCCGGCGGCTCAGGCGTCTTACGCTATGGCAACACCCGCGAACTGGTGCTTGGCCTGGAAGTGGTGCTGCCCGACGGCCAGATCTGGGACGGCCTGCGCTCTTTGCGCAAGGACAACACCGGCTACGATCTGAAGCAGCTTTATATTGGCGGCGAGGGCACTCTGGGCATCATCACCGCCGCCGTGATCAAGCTGTTCCCCAAGCCCCGAGACGTCCAAACCGCTTTCGTCGCCCTGGCCGATCTGGACTCCGCCCTGGCCCTGCTGGCCCGCGCCCGCGGTGCCACTGGCGATCAGGTCACCGCCTTCGAACTGGTAGGCCGCAACGGCCTGGAGCTGGACATCGAGAACATCCCCGGCATCAGCGACCCCTTCGAGGAAGCCCACGACTGGTATGTGCTGATGGAGCTGTCCACCTCGCGCCCCGAAAGCAACCTGCAGGAAAGCCTGGAGACCCTGCTGGGCGAAGCCATGGAAGCCGGCGAAGTGGTCGATGCGGTCATGGCCAATTCCCTGGAACAGCGCCACGGCCTGTGGCGCATCCGCGAAGGCGTGCCCGAAGCCCAGAAGAAATACGGCGGCAGCATCAAGCACGATATCTCTGTGCCGGTCTCCTCGGTGCCTGAGTTCATCCACCGAGCCACTCCGGCGGTGGAAGCCGCCATGGAGGGGGTGCGCGTCATTCCCTTCGGCCATGTGGGCGACGGCAATATCCACTACAACCTCAGCCAGCCCAGGGGCGGCGACAAGCAGGCTTTCCTGGCCCGCTGGGAAGAAATGAACCGCATCGTCCATGACATCGTGGTGGAAATGCGCGGCTCCATCAGCGCCGAACATGGCATTGGTCAGCTGAAAAAAATCGAGCTGGAGCACTACAAGACCAGCCTGGAACTTGACCTGATGCGCAAGATCAAGGCCGCCCTGGACCCCCAGGGCCTGATGAATCCGGGAAAGGTGATCTGATGACGTTGGGGGAATGCCCCCCAACTTTCTTCATGCCAGCCGTTCTTTGCGCTGTTCCTATCCCCTTCGCCCGGTCATAATCCGCGCAAATGTTGGGGATAGACAGATACATCCTGCGTCAAATGGTCGTGGCCATGGTGCTTGTCACCGCTGGCCTAACGGCGATTCTTTGGCTGACGCAATCCCTGCGCTTCGTCGAGATCACGGTCAACCGTGGCGCCTCGATCGCGGTGTTCATCGAACTGACCATGCTGGTCCTGCCCAACTTCCTGACGGTGATCCTGCCGGTGGCGCTGTTCGCCGTGGTGCTGTTCACCTATAACAAATTGATCACCGACCGCGAACTGGTGGTGATGCGCTCGTCCGGCCTCAGCCACTGGGCCCTGACCCGGCCCGCCGTGATGCTGGCCTCGGGCAATATGATCGTCAGCCTGATCTTGAACGTCTGGCTGATCCCCTTTTCGGTCACCCAATTCCACGACCTGCAATGGACCCTGCGCAACAGCGCCACCTCGGTGATGCTGCAAGAAGGCATCTTCAATCAGGTGATGCCGGGCCTGACGGTCTATGTCCGCGCCCGCGACACCGCCGGCGAACTGCTGGGCGTGATCGTCCACGACACCCGCAACCCCGCCCGCAGCGTGACCATGATCGCCGAGCGCGGCGCCATGCTGAAGGGCGACGGCGAGAATCCCAAGGTGCTGCTGATCAACGGCACCCGCCAGCAAGTGACCCACGGCTCCAATCGCCTGTCGTTGCTATATTTCGACAATTATGCGATGGAATTCAGCAACGGCTCGGGTAACGACGCAGACCGGTACCGCGACGCCCGCGAGCGTCCGACCTGGGAACTGTTCACCGCCACCGAGTCGCAGGTGGGGCCGGTGAATTTTCGCCAGTTCCGGGTCGAAGGGCATCAAAGATTGGCGTCGCCGCTTTATCATTTCTCGTTTGCCTTCCTGGCGGCCGCCTGCCTGCTGCCCGGCTGGTTCAACCGGCGCGGCCAGGCCGACCGGCTGGTGCTGGCCATCGGCCTGATGGTCATGGTGCAAGCGATGGCCTTGGTCGTCTCTAATCTTGCCACCCGCGACCTGGCCTTCCTGCCGCTGGTCTATATCGCTCCGCTGCTGCCGGTTATTGCTGGCGCTTGGGCGCTGTTTTCGCATCTGCGCCACAAATCGGCCACGGCCTGAGGGAGCGACCAGCCTTTGACCTCCCCCACCCGCTCCTACTCCAGACTTTGGGCCTCCGGCCTGCTGATCCTGTCATTGTCCTTACCGGCGCTGGCTTTGGCCGCCAAGGTGCAGCCGGACGACGGATCGGGCGCGCCGCCTACCAAGACCAAGAAAAAACATAGCAACGAGCTACCCGCCGAGATCACCGCCGATCAGGTCCAGCAGGACCGCGACCTCAACACCGTCACCGCCCGCGGCCATGTGGAAGTGACCCAAAGTGGACGCCTGCTGATCGCCGACACCCTGTCTTATAATCTGAAGCAGGATGTGATCATCGCCACCGGCAACGTCAGCCTGACCGACATCGACGGCAAGGTGACCTTTGCCGATTATATGGAAATCACCGGCGACATGAAGGAAGCGGCTGCCGAGGGCATTCGCGTTCTATTGATCGACGACGCCAAGATGAAGGGTGTGAACGGTCGACGCATCGGCGGCACCCGCACCATCTTGAACAACGCCACCTATACCGCCTGCCAGACCTGCGCCGAACATCCCGACGATCCGCCGCTGTGGCAGTTGCGGGCCCGCACCGTCACCCATGACGAGATCCAGCATGTCATCGAATATGAAGACATGTGGATGGACTTCGCCGGCGTGCCGGTGGCCTATGCCCCCTATTTTTCGCACACCGACCCCTTTGTGAAGCGCCAAAGCGGCCTGCTGGCCCCTGGCATGCTTAACAACACCACCCTGGGCTCGGCGGTGCGCATCCCTTATTTCCAGGTGATCGACGATTATCACGACATCACCCTGTCACCCCTGCTGTCCACCAAGCAGGGCGAGCAATTGGGCGTAAGAGACCGTTGGCGTTTCTTAGACGGCGATACTCAAACCGCCTTCAGCATCGCCAACGAAGCCTCGGCCGGTGAAGGCCACACAGCCACCACCGGCTGGAATGTGAATGCCAAGGGCGAGTTCGACCTGAACGATCGCTGGCGCACCGGCTATCTGGTGCAGCGGACCTCGGACCAGGATTACCTGCGCATTTACGGCTATCACGCCGACAAGCCCTATCTGACGATCAATCCCTATCTGGAAGGCTTCGGCTATCGTTCCTATTCGTCCCTGGAGGCCTATTCGTTTCAAAGCCTGAGTAGCTCCACCTCGGCGCAATATTCGAACCCCTTGACCCAAGGCGAGCCGGTAGTTGCGCCGCTGGGAAACTATAACTATGTAGGCGAGCCCGGCCGTAGCGGCGGCTATTGGACCATGGACGCCCGCACCGCCGCCATCAGTCGCGAGCATGGCACCGACAGCCGGCGCATCAACAGCATGACCGCCTGGAACCTGCCGGCCACCACCTCGGACGGCCAAGTGATCCACTTCACGACCGGTGTGCGCCTCGACGCCTATAACAGCGACAATGTCACCGACATGCATAGCGGCGGCGCCGATGCCTATCGCGCCATCCCCTCGGCCTCGGTGGATTGGCGCTATCCTTTGACCAAGGTCGGGGCCATCAGCTCGCAGACCCTGACCCCCATCGTCGTCGCCACCGCCTCGCCCAATGGCGGCAACCCACTGAATATCCCCAACGAAGACAGCCTGACCTTTGAGCTGGACGATGTGAACATCTTCAGCCCCGACCCCTATACCGGCTATGATCATGTGTTTGACGGTCCGCGCGTCGCCTATGGCGGCGAATACACCATCGTCAGCCGCGGCCTGCCCTCCATGGACTTCCTGCTGGGGCAAAGCTACCAGTTCCACCCCGACCGCAGCTTCCAGCCGGGCGACGGCATGGATGACCATATGTCGGACTATGTGGGTCGCGTCGTGGTCAGCCCTTCGGCCAATATGAATGTCGGCTACCGCTATCGCCTGGACAAAGACAACGAGACCCTGCGCCGCAGCGAGGTGGACTCCACCTTGGGCCCAAGGCCGTTCCGGCTGCAAACCAGCTACGTGTTCTTCGACAAGCTGAGCCCGTCCAGCCCCTATAACGCCCGCGAGCAGCTGTCCACAACCCTGACCACACGCATCAACCGCTACTGGTCGACCCAGTTCTACGCGGTGGAAAACCTGGGCTGGAATGCCGGACCGCAAAATGACGGCGCCCGTCTGATCTATGATGACGAATGCCTCCAGGTTATGCTGGACGGCGGCAAGAACCACACCACCGCCGTCGCCGCCAACAATGGCGAATACGTGGTGCTGCGTTTCAACTTCAAAACCGTAACCCAATTCCCGGTGGACCTGTACTAGGCATGACGATGAGAACTCTCCCCTCCGCCTTCCTCGTCCGTCTCGTGCTGGGGCTTGTCCTGGCCGGCGGGTTTGTCTCCACCCTGAGCCGGCCCGCCGCCGCTCAATCCCAGTCCGAGCGGGTCGCCGCCGTGGTCAATGAAGACGCCATCTCCATGCGCGACTTCGAGATGCGCATCAAGCTGGTGCTGCTGTCCTCGAGCCTGCCCGACACCATGGAGACCCGCAGCCGGGTCGGCGGACAAGTTCTGCGCAAGCTGATCGACGAGCGCCTGCAATTGCAGGAAGCCGATAAGAACAAGGTTCCCGTTGGCACTGCCGATATCAACAACGGCATCAGCAACATCGAGCGCCAGAACAACATGCCCAAGGGGGCCATGGAGACTCTGCTGAAGAACAAGGGCATCGACCCCGAGACCCTGCGCATGCAGATCAAGGCGGAAATCGCCTGGGCCCGCACCGTGCGCCGCGAGTTGATGCCCGAGATCAAGGTTGGCGAGGAAGAGGTGGATGGCCGCCTGCAGGCTTTGAAGGAAAACCTTGGCAAGCCGGAATATCTGACCGCCGAAATCTTTCTGCCCATCGACAGCCCCAGCCATAAGGACGAGGTCGAGGCTCTGGCCAACCATCTGATGGAACAACTGCATCAGGGCGCGCCCTTCTCGGGTCTGGCCCGCCAGTTCAGCCAGACCGGCGGCGCCTCGGGCGGCGATCTGGGCTGGGTGTCCGACGGCATGCTGGATGACGAACTGATGAAGGCGCTGGCCACATTGACCCCCGGCCATGCCTCCCACCCCATCACCTCCTTCGACGGCATTCATATCCTGCTGCTGCGCGACAAGCGCATCGCCGGGCAGGCCAAGTCCGAACCGGTTCTGGACATGGCCATCATCAATCTGACCACTCTGCCCAGCGCCACCGCCGCCGAGCGCGATGATCAGGTCAAGCGCCTGCTCGATATCACCAAGGGCCAGTCCAGCTGCGACGATTTCCCCAAGGCGCTCAAGGCCATCCCTTCAGCGGACTGGAGCCGTCCCGGCAAGGCCCGCCCCTCGGAAATGCCCCGCGAGGTGATGTCGCTGGTGGATAATCTGCCGCTCATGCAGGTCAGCCAGCCTCTGTCCATGCCCGACGGCAAGCGTTTCTACGTGGTCTGCAGCCGGGCCGAGCCCGATGCCAGCGGCCTGCCGTCCCGTGACGATATCCGCGAGAGAATAGAGAACGAGAAGTTGGACGTGCTGGCCAAGCGCTATCTGCGCGACATCCGCCGCGCCGCCTTCGTCGAGTTCCGCATCTGACCGGGATCATGGGCCCCACCGTCCTTCCCTTGGCTGTGACCATGGGCGAGCCCGCCGGCATCGGCGGCGAGATCGCCATGGCCGCCTGGGCCCGTCGCCACGAAGAAGGACTGGCTCCCTTCTTCGTCATCGACGATTGCCATCGTCTGCAAGGCTTGGCCCACGGCATCCCGCTGGCCCGCATTGATGAGCCCGAGCAAGCCGCCGCTCTGTTCGGCCAAGCCCTGCCGGTGCTGCATCGCCCCTTGGCCGTGCCGTCCATTCCTGGCCAACTGAATCCCGCCAACGGTCCCGCCGTCATCGCCGCCATCAGTGAGGCGGTCAGTCTGACCAGTGCAGGCCGGGCCGGAGCGGTGGTGACCAACCCCATCCATAAGAAGGCCCTCTATGAGGCCGGCTTCAAATTCCCCGGCCATACCGAATATCTGGCCGAACTGGCCGGCGTCCGGCGGGTGGTGATGATGCTGGCCTGCCCGGAATTGCGAGTGGTGCCGGTGACCATCCATCTGTCGCTGAAAGACGCCATCGCCAGCCTGACGATGGAAGAGCTCATCGCCCAGGGCCGCATCACCGCCGAGGCTTTGCGCCGGGACTTCGGCATCGCCAAGCCGCGCCTGGCGGTGGCCGGGCTCAATCCCCATGCCGGTGAAGGTGGCGCCATGGGCCGCGAAGACATCGAGATCATCGCCCCCGCCATTGCCCAACTGCGGGCCGAGGGCATCGACGCCTTTGGACCGCTGCCCGCCGACACCATGTTCCATGCCCGCGCCCGCGCTGCCTATGACGTCGCCCTTTGCATGTATCACGATCAGGCTCTGATCCCCATCAAGACCATCGACTTCGATGGCGGGGTCAATGTCACCTTGGGCTTGCCCTTTGTCCGCACCTCGCCCGATCATGGCACCGCCCTGGATCTGGCCGGCAGCGGCAAGGCCAAGCCCGACAGCCTGATCGCCGCCCTCAAACTGGCCGCCCAGATGGCCGGAGCCCGTCATGTCTGATCTTTTGCCCCCTTTGCGGGACGTTATCGCCGCCCATGGTCTGGCCGCCCGCAAGTCGCTGGGCCAGCATTTCCTTTTCGACCTCAACTTGACGGGCCGCATCGCCCGTGGGGCGGGCGACATTACCCAGGGCACGGTCATCGAGATCGGCCCCGGCCCCGGCGGCTTGACCCGCGCCTTATTGGACAATGGGGCGCGTCGGGTCATCGCCATCGAGCGCGACGACCGCGCCATCGCCATTCAGAATGAAATCGCCGTCGCCTATCCCGGCCGGCTGGAGATCATCGCCGGCGATGCCCTGGAGGTTGACGCCGCCGAGTTGGGAGACGCTCCCCGACGCATCGTCGCCAATCTGCCCTATAACATCTCCACCGTGTTGTTGATCAACTGGCTGCGCCGGGCCGAGGCCTTTGCCAGCATGACCCTGATGTTCCAAAAGGAAGTGGTGGACCGTCTGGCCGCCGCGCCCAAAAGCCCCGACTATGGCCGACTGTCGGTGATCACCCAGTGGCGCTGCCATGTGCGGCCGCTGTTCAATGTGGCGCGGGAAGCCTTTACCCCGCCGCCGAAGGTTCTCAGCACCGTGGTCCATCTGGAACCCCGCGCCGAACCTTTGGCCCCTTGTCGCATGGAGACCCTGGAGCGGGTCACCGCCGCCGCCTTCGGCCAACGCCGCAAGATGCTGCGCTCCAGCTTGAAAAGCTTGGGGGATGCCGAAGGATTGCTGGCCGCCACCGGCATTCTTCCGACCATGCGCGCCGAAGAAGTCTCGGTCGAAGACTTCTGCGCCTTGGCCAGAGTCATCGACGAGCGAGGTTAATCCTCCAGCTGATGCCCGCTGATATCGGCCCCGACGGTGGGGTCGAAGCGGCGGTTCCAGATCAGCGCCAGCGACGAAATGGCCGTCACCACCAGAAAAGCCGCCGAGAAATCTCCCAGCTCCGGGTGGGTGTGCCCTTGCATCGCCATGGAGACATGCAGCGCCGTCGCCGCCACGCAGATGCCCGATGACAGCATCAACTGCTGGAAGGTGGTGTAGAAGCTGGTCGCCCGGCTCATACCCTCCGGCTCGATCTCGGCATAGGCCACCGTGTTATAGGCGGTGAACTGGAACGAGATGAAAAAGCCGCAGGCCACCAGAATTCCGAAAATCAACGGGAAACTCCAGTCGGGCCGAAAGGCGGCGCACAAGGCGAAGCCGCCGCTGGAGATCAGACCATTGACCACCAGGGACCGGCGAAAGCCAAAGCGGCGCAGTACTCGGGGAGCCAAAGCCTTCATCACCAGCGCCCCCATGGCCGTAGCCAAGACGATGCTGCCGCTGAGGGCCGGCGACAGGCCGAAGCCCAATTGCAGCATCAGGGGCAGCAAAAACGGTTGAGCACCCTGGGTAATGCGGGTCAAAGAGCCGCCAATCACCGACAGCCGGAAGCTTGGCACCCGCATCAGGGCAATATCCAGGATCGGCGCAGCATAGCGGCGGGCATGCATCAGATAGAGCCCTCCGGCCACCAGTCCCACCGCCAGCAGCGCCAGGGCCAGGGTCACTTGCCCCTCTCGGCTGATCAGCTCGAAGCCGAAGAACAGGCAGCCCAGGGATAAACCCGACAGCACCAGCCCCAGGACGTCCAAGGGCGTGTCGCCCTCGCCCTTCCAGTTGGTGATATAGCGGCTGACCAAAATCATACCCAGTAAACCGATGGGCAGATTGATGTAAAAGATCCAGTGCCAGTTCAGATAGGTGACGATGACGCCCCCCAACGGCGGCCCGACAATGGGGCCCAGCAAAGCCGGGACCAGCAGCCAGGTCATGGCCGAGACCATGTCTTCCCGTTTGACGCTGCGTAGGATCACCAGCCGCCCCACCGGCATCATCATAGCCCCGCCCAAGCCTTGCAGCAGACGCGCCGCCACCAGCCAAGGCAGGCTGGAAGCCTGGGCGCAAAGGACCGAGCCGATGGTGAAGACCAGAATGGCCGAGCGAAACACCGTGCGCGCCCCATAACGATCCGCCATCCAGCCGCTGGCCGGAATGAAGATGGCCAGACTGAGCAGATAGGAGGTCAGGGCCACGCTCATATGCGGCGGCGTCACCCCGAAGTCGCGGGCCATGGTCGGCAGGGCCGTGGCCAAAACCGTGGCGTCCAGCTGCTCCATGAACATGGCGCTGGCGACGATCAAGGCGATGGTGCGGTAATTACCCAAGGTCATGCTGGCTGATATAGGCCATCAATCCCAATTCGGCCACCGTAAAGCCGCCTCATGGCTGCCATGCAGCTTCAGGCCGCAGATGGGCGTAATCTTTGCGGGTGGAAAGCGTAACGGGGAGGGCCTTCGAGACGGCCCTCTCGGGCCTCAGGCTGAGGAGCCGAGCGAAGCCGGCGTCTCGAAGGCCCTCCCCCAATCAAGCCAGCGTATAACGCGCCCGCGCCCCTCGCTCAAGTGCGGCCGAGACCAGACGGTCGATCTCCAGGCTGTGGCGGATCAGCTCAAGCACCCGCAGCTTCTCCTGGTTCATCTCGGCGTCGGCCACGGCCACGTCGCAGGCCAGGGCATAGGCGGTTTCCCGCAGCTTGGCCGGCAGGGATTGTTTGACCAGGGCCAGGATTTTCTCCAGCCCGTCGTCCATATCCAGCATCTCGGCACAGGCCTCGGCGGTCTTGGGCAGATTTCCCGCTTCATAGTCCCGAAAAATAGGCAGATAGCTGACGATCTCTCCGATGGCGCGGATTTCAGCATCCGACATATTACTATCGGCGGCTGAGACTAAAACCATTGTATAGATCAAAGCTGCGTGATGGCTGATCATGGCCCCTATCCTTTTATATTATTCTTGCCGGATAAACCCTGTATTTCCGCCATTCTAACACCACGCCAGGATTCCCCGGAGCGTTTTCGCTGTGGCAGGCATTTTAAGATTGTCATATCATTCCTCGATGCAGCCGAACGGTCTTCTTCAGTCAATTCTTGACGCCAGCGAGATTGGCCTCGTCCTCTTGGACGAGACGGGAAAGATCGCCCTGTGGAACAGCTGGATGGCCCAGGCTTCGGGTCTGGATGCCGCCAAGACTGTTGGACAAAGCCTTGATGACTGCTTCGGCAACCGCCTGGGGCCGCGCATTCCCCTGGCGGTGAAGGATGCTTTGGAGGGAGATGTTTCCTCGATCCTATCTTCATCCTTGAACCGCAAGCTGCTGCCCCTGACCAAGGCCTCGCCCAGCGGTCGCGAAGAGATCAAGCAGATCCTGGTGATCAAGCCCATCAAGGTTGATGGGATGGCAGGCTGCCTGCTGCAGGTCAACGACGTCACCACCGCCGACACCCGCGACTATGTGCTACGCCAGCAGGCCCGCACCATGCAGGCCATGGCCGAAAGCTTCCGCACCAGCGAAATGCATGTGCGGGCCATCGTCGAACATACCGCCGACGCCATCGTCAGCTTCGACTGCAACGGCCTGATCGCCACCTACAACCCCGCCGCCGAACGCATCTTCGGCTATGCCCCCGAGGAATTGACCGGCCGGGCGGTGGGCATGCTGGTGCCGGAACTCTCGGCCCTGGACACCCGCGCCAAGAAGGTGCTGGCCCCCTTCATCGAAGGCCGGCGCGAGGCTTTGGGACGACGCAAGGACGGGCGCATCCTGCCCATCGAGCTGTCGGTCAGCGCCATGATCCTGGGGGCCAATCCCTATTATGTGGCCATCGCCCACGACATCACCGAGCGCAAGGCCGCCGAGGAAACTCTGCGCCTGCAGAAGGAATGGCTGACCACCCTGACCGATTCCTTGCCCGACATCGTCTGCTTCAAGGACGGCGAGGGCCGCTGGCTGGTGGCCAATCAGTTCTATCTGGACCTCTTCCGCCTAAGCGGCGTCGATTACGTCGGGCTGAACGCCGAAGAACTGGGGGCTCTGACCCCGCTCTATGAACGTTTCATGCTGGCCACCCTGGATACCGACGTCCAGGCCTGGCAGGAAGGCCGCCCCGTCTGCTACGAGCAGATCATCCCCCTGCCCGACGGCAGCGAGAAGATCTTCGACATGCGCAAGACGCCGCTGTTCAACAGTGACGGCAGCCGTAAGGGGCTGGTGGTCGTGGGCCGCGATATCACCGAGCGCCGCCAGTCGGCCCAGCGCATCGAACATCTGGCCCATCACGACAGCCTGACCGGCCTGCCCAACCGCACCTTGTTCCTGGACCGCCTGCGCACCGCCCTGGCCATGGCCCGGCGCAACGGCTCGGAGGCCGCTCTGCTGTTGCTGGACCTGAACAAGTTCAAGGACGTCAACGACACCCTGGGCCATGCCATCGGCGACAAGCTGTTGCGGGCCACCGCCAAGCGCATCCAACATTGCGTCCGTGAAACCGACACGGTCGCCCGACTGGGTGGCGATGAATTCGCCATTTTGCTGGGCCATGTCAGCAGCGCCGATGGCGCCGGCACCGTGGCCGAAAGCATCCTGCGCATCCTGACCGAGCCCTTCGGCCTGGACGACCACGAGGTGGTGACCTCGGCCTGCATGGGCATCACCCTGTTCCCCGGCGACGGTGAAGACGCCGAGACCCTGCTGAAGAACGCCGATCTGGCCCTGTTTCGCTCCAAGAGCGAAGATATGGCCCACTATCACTTCTATGTCTCGGAAATGGACGAGGAAGTCCGCCGCCGCAAGACCACCGAACGCGACCTACGCCATGCTTTGGGCTCGGACCAGCTGAGCCTGTTCTACCAACCGCAGGTGGATATGGTCACGGGGCGGATTCTGGGGGCCGAGGCCTTGATTCGCTGGCATCATCCCCAGCAGGGCTCGATCCCGCCCAGCATGTTCATCCCCATCGCCGAACGCTCCGAGCTGATCGTGCCCCTGGGTCGCTGGGTGCTACAGCGGGCCGCCATGCAGATCCAGCAATGGAAGAAGGCCGGACTGCCGCCGTTCAAGATTGCCGTCAATCTGTCACCGGTCCAGTTCCGCCATCAGGATTTGCTGGCCACCGTCACCAATGTCATCGAGCAAACCGGCGTCGATCCCCATCAGTTGCAGTTGGAGATCACCGAAACCATCGCCATGACCAATTTCGATTATTCGGTCGATATCCTGCAGAACCTGCGGGCCCTGGGCCTGACCATCGCCATCGATGATTTCGGCACCGGCTATTCCAGCTTGAACTATCTGAAGCGTTTCCCAGTGGACAAGCTGAAGATCGACCGCAGCTTCGTCACCGACATCGGCCTGCATCCCGACAATGCCGCCATCGTCCGCGCCATCATCAACCTGGGCCGGGGCATCGGTGCCCGCGTCAACGTCGAGGGCGTCGAGACCGAGGAACAGCTGCGCTTCATGCGCGAAAACGGCTGCGACGAGGTTCAGGGCTTCTATTACAGCCGTCCGCTGCCCGCTGACGACTTCGCCAAACTGATCTCCAATCCCCTGCCCTGGATGACCGAGTTGGTTTAAACCTCCTTCTCCAGCTTCAGTGCACTCTTCTCCGGCAGGATCAGGGTGGTGGAGCTGGTGGGCATGGTCACGCCAAGCTCGTCGAACTTCTTCTTCAGGCGATGATTGAACTCGCGCCCCGCCGCCCATTGCTTGCCGGGGATGGTCTTCAACCGCCCACGGATCACCACCTGCTCGCCGTCGAACTTATCGACGCCGAAGACCTCGATGGGGTCAGGCAGAGACGCGTTCCAGGCTTCGTCGGCCTGCATGCCGTCGCCCACGGCGCGAATGGCCTCCATCACCCGGTCCACATCCTCGTTGTAGGCGACGCTGATGTCGAAGGTATGATAGGCGAAATCGCGGCTCATATTGATGACCGTCGAGACGCTGGAAAATGGCAGGGTATGCAGCTGGCCATTGGCGGCGCGGATGCGAATGGTGCGGATGGTCAAGGCCTCGACGGTGCCGGAGTTGTCGCCGATCTTGACCACGTCGCCGACGGCGATGGTGTCCTCGAACAGGATGAAGGCGCCGGTGATGACATCTTGCACCAGCTTTTGCGAGCCAAAGCCGATGGCCACGCCGACCACGCCGGCACCGGCCAGCAGCGGGGCGATATTCACCCCCAGCTCGGACAGCACCATCAGGGTCACCATGATCAGCAGCAGCACCATCACCACGGTCCGCAGCAAAGGCAGCAGGGTGCGGGCGCGTGCACTGCGTTCGATCAGATTGCCGTCGGTATCGGTGCGCGACAGATAGCGTTCGATGGCCGCACTCACCAACTCCCAGGCCACCATGGCCAGCAACAGCACAGTGCCCATGGACAGCAGGCTGCTTAACAGCCGCCGCCCCAGATCGCTGCCGAACCAACCCAGGGCGTTGATCCCCCAGACCTGCAGCAAAGCCACCACGACCACCAGCCCCACCAGCCCGCGAAACAACCCTTGCAGACCGGCGACATAACGGTTGGCTCGGGCCTCCAGATGGGGCAGGCGAGCGCGCATCTCCTCGCTGATGGCGAAGGCCCGGCCGATCAGATCGACGCAAAGCGCCGACAGGGCATTGGCTGCCGCCAGCACCAGCACGGTCAGCAGCGAGGCCCGCACCAGGAACTCAAAGCCCCCCTTCAGCTGCAAGGCCCAGATGCCGAAGGCTCCGGCCACATAAAGGCAGGCCAGCACATGCCAGATATCGGCCAAGCGATCCCGCATGGCCTGCATCCGGCCATCCGCCTTACCCCGGCTGCGAATCCAACCGGCCACCGACTGGCGGTTCTGCAGCACCAGGATCACCACCAGGGCCGCCACCACCAGCCCCAAGGCCTTGAGCGAGAAGCCATAGCCGCTTTTGGGCAGACCCAGCAGCTTCAAAGCCTGGATGGCGAAATAGCCCCAGACCGCCGTAAGAGTCAGCCGCCGGGCCCAGATAGTCAGATAGCTGGCGGTCTCATCGTCCAGGGGCAAGGGCCGGAGGGCGCTGTTGCTGGGCACCAGCAGGGCCTGAACCGAGACCAGGGTGAAGCGGGTCAGGATATAGCCCATATTGATCAGCACCGTGGCCTGCTTGGGGTCGCCCACCAGGGACAGGCTGGGCAAAGCCCGCAGGCCGTGGGCGACGAAGATGAACAGGGCGATGGGGATCACGTCGAGCACCCACAGGCCGCCGACCAGGGGAAGCCTCATCCAGCGGCTGGCCATCTCGCGGGCTTCCAACAGGCGGCGCAAGGGGCGGAAGACCAGCATCAGCCCGCGCTCGGCCACCAGACCGGCGCCGAACAGCAAAGCGAACTTGCCCAGCACCTCGGCCCACAGGGCGCGATGCTGCGGATCGGTGATTTGCAGGGAAACCCAATCGACGGCATGACCGGCATCGCCCAGACCGCTGACCACATTGGTCAGCTCGTCGCCGGCCTTGCTGATCTCTTCGGTCAGAAGCGAGATCAGGGAATCATCCTCGACCGGTTCTTCCGCGTGGTCGGCCTTGACCAGCAGCTTGAGCTGTTCCACCAGCTTTTCCCGGGCCTCGGGCTGTTCGATGGTCTGGATCAGCTGCTCGACCTCGGGCTTGGAGACGGCCTTGCCGGCCTCCTCGGCGGCATAGGCCGAAGGGGCCTGCGACAGCGCCAGCACCGCCACAAGGGCGAAGGCGAACATACGGACGGCTTGAGCTGGGGAACGAGACATGGCAAACCCATCTGGAACGAACAAGGCAACAGGCCTCCAATTAAGCGCTTGCAAGGAGCATGGCAATGGCCGTCACCATTTATCACAATCCCAAATGCAGCAAATCCCGGGAAACCCTGGCTTTGATCGAGGCTAAGGGCATCGCGCCGCAGGTGGTGGAATATCTGAAGACTCCCCCCAGCGCCGCCGAGCTGACGGTCATTCTGAGCAAGCTGGGCATTGCCGCCAAAGATCTGCTGCGCAAGAAGGAAGCCGCCGAGGCCGGGGTCGATCCCAGCCTGCCCGAAGACGCCCTGATCGCCGCCATGGTCGCCAACCCGCAAGTGATCGAACGCCCCATCGTGATCAACGGCGACAAAGCCAAGCTGGGCCGCCCGCCTGAGCAGGTGCTGGAGATACTTTAGTCCCGAGAGGGCCTTCGAGACGACCCGATGGGCTCAGGCTGAGGGGCCTATTTTATCGCCTCAGCCTGAGGGCCAAAGGCCCGTCTCGAAGGCCCTCCCGACGTTCAGCCCTCGCCCCTCAGCCCATTCACAAAGTCCGCCAAGCCGATCTGGCGGTGACGCTTCAGACGTTCGGCGGCCAGGATGGTGTCGACGGCCTCGACGCTGGCCTCCAGGTCGGTGTTGACCACCACATACTGATATTCCGGGAAATGGCTCATTTCGTCGCCGGCCTTGGCCATGCGCTTGGCCACCACCTCGACGCTGTCCTGAGCCCGGCCCAGCAGGCGGCGTTCCAATTCAGGCAGCGACGGCGGCAGGATGAAGATGCTGACCAGATCGTCGCGGGCATTCTGGGCCAGTTGCTGGGTGCCCTGCCAATCCACGTCGAACAGCACGTCTTTCCCATCGGCCAGGGCAGCTTCCACCGGCGGCTTGGGCGTGCCGTAGTAATTGTCGAAGACGCGGGCATGTTCCAGGAACTGCCCGGCCGCCACCATCTCCTCGAAGCGAGGCTTGTCGATGAAGTGATAGTCGCGGCCATCCACTTCTCCCGGACGCGGGGCGCGGGTGGTGGCCGAGATCGACATTGCGATATCGGGATTGCGGGCCATCAAAGCGCGGGAGATGGAGCTTTTGCCTGCCCCAGACGGAGACGACAAAACCAGCAACAGACCGCGAGGACGGACACCGGGGGCACGCACCGCCTGTACGGCGTCTGGTAGAAGATGATTGCTCATTCGATGTTCTGCACCTGCTCACGGAATTGTTCGATAACGACCTTCAGGGCCAGACCGATGCGGGTCAGCTCGACCTCTCCGGCCTTGGAGCAAAGGGTGTTGGCCTCGCGGTTGAACTCCTGGCACAGGAAGTCCAGCTTGCGGCCCACCGCCTCGCCCGAGGCCAGCATCTCGCGGGCCGCCGCCATATGGGCGTGCAGGCGATCCAGCTCTTCACGCACATCGGCCTTGGCGGCGATCAGGGCGGCTTCCTGGGCCAGACGGTCTTCGTTCAGGGTCGGCACGGCATCCAACAGGGCTAGAACTTGCTGGCGCAGACGTTCCTTGATGGCGGCGGGGTCCAGGGCGGCGCTGCCCTCGGCTTGCTGCACCAGAGAGGCGATCTCGTCCAACTGACCGGAGAGAACCTCCAACAGGCGGCGACCTTCGGCAGCGCGCATCTGGGCCAGGGCCTTCAGGGCTTCATCCAGGCTTTTCTTCAAAACCGTACTGCGGGCCTCGATAGAGGCCGGATTGTCCTCGACCTCTCCGGCACTTTCCAGCACGCCGCGCAAAGCCAGCAGTCCGTCCATGGAGGCGGGAGCCAGACCGGCTTTGACCTCCCAGGTCCGAGCCAACTGGACATATTGCTCCAGCACCACCTCATTGACCGCGATGCCTGAGGCCTTCTGCAGCTTGGTGACATTCAGATTGATATTGACGTTGCCGCGCTTCAGGGCCTTTTGCACCGCCTCGCGGGCCGGAAGATCGAGGACGTCATAGCCGGGGGGCAGGCGCAGGCGCAGCTCCAAGCCTCGGCCATTGACCGTCTTCAGCTCCCACACCCAGGAGACATCGGCGTCCTGGCCCTGGGAACGGGCGTATCCAGTCATGCTGTTGAGGGTCACGGCGGGGAAATCCTTCGCGCTGTCGCATTTGCGGTACCAGGGTTATAGCCCTCTGTCCCCCTCCCCTCAAGCGCGTGCTATACTGTCGTCATGAGGGAACGTCGCCACAGCCGAAAGGGCCTCGCCGAGGTCACCGTCTGGGTCCCCGCCGAAAAGGCCGAGGCCGTACGCAACTATGCCCGGCGAATCGGCCAACGCCGCGCGCCCCCCGACCGCGAAGAAATCATCGCCGCCATTCTCGCCCATCGCGAGGCCTTGGAAAAACGCTTCGGCGTGGTGTCTTTGGCCCTGTTCGGCTCGACCCGGCGCAATTCAGCCCAGCCCCATTCCGACATCGATTTGCTGGTGGCTTTCGCCCCCAACCGTCCCTCGGGCCTGTTCGAGTTCGTCGATCTGAAGCATTCCCTGGAAGGGCTGCTGGGCCGCCCGGTGGATCTGACCACCGCCGACACCCTGAAGCCCCGCCTGAAGGAACGCATCCTGGGAGAAGCACTGGTTATATTTTAGAATATTTTCTTGGAAATCGCGTTAAAGTTGCCTCATCATATAGTCATGAGCAACGCCCGTCCCCCGTCCCATCGTCACGCCCTGGCCCTGCGCCTGAAGGCCCAGCTCGACCAATTGCACCGCGAGGCGGAGGCCGGCGGCCTAACCATGGTCGCCCATCTGGCCGGAGC
>Ga0302187_10000921_pt1 | contig 25910 bp, 18 predicted proteins | sample II_Bog_E1_3_FD_202120 | JGI IMG/M metagenome (GOLD analysis project Ga0302187, IMG submission 202120) | Peat permafrost microbial communities from Stordalen Mire near Abisko, Sweden - II_Bog_E1_3 | ecosystem: Environmental > Terrestrial > Soil > Wetlands > Peat | place: Sweden: Abisko...
CGATCACCGCGACCAACACATTCGGTACGGCGACGCAGGCGTTCACCCTGACCGTGGACCAAGCCCCTGGGATCACCAGTGCGGCGAGCGCGAGTGCGACCCACGGGACTGCGTTCAGCTTCACGTTCACCAGCACCGGTTACCCGTTGGCGAGTGTGACCCACACCGGGACCGTACGGGGCTTGACCTACACGAACAATGGGAACGGCACGGCGACGTTGAAAGGCACCCCGAGGACCGCAGGAACCTACGTGCTGTCGATCACGGCCAAGAACGCTGTCGGAACAACGACCCAATCCTTCACCCTGACGGTGAGTTGAATCGACGTGCCACCAGCAGCCAGGCCTCTCGTTGACCGATCAGGCACACTCATGACCGAACGGCCCGCAGGCTCACCGTGGGCGCGGGTGTGGGCGACGACCCCCGGACGCGCTTTTCAGTCCCCTTCGTTGACCATCGGTGCATTCAGGTGCTGCCCGGGCAGGTTGCCGAGATTGGCTGCATCCCCCAGTGGGAGCGAGCCACCATTGCTCTCAGCCAGTCAGTAGGCGTCGTTGTCGGGGGTGGGCGCGACACCGACGACCGGAGCGGTGAGCCCTGCGCCCACACCTGAGCCCTCGAACGGGGCGTCGCCGAACCGGAAGACCCCGTCGTCGGTGCCAAGCAGCCAGGAGGGCGACACGCTCCTCGCCGACGCCGACGGGCTGTTCCTCACCGTCGACCTCGAACACTTCGCCGAACGGGGTACCCGGCCCCCTGATCCCAAGGAATCGGCAGCAACAGCCCTCGTCCTAGTGTGCAGGCAACGTGACGGGAAGGGACATGGACGATGATGGTGGGCGGGCCGCCGCGATGAACCGCTAATGGCGCCGGCGGCACCCAAGCGAGCGGAACGGCTTCAGCGTGGACTCGATCGGATGATCGCGTTCAGCGACGCTGTGGTGGCCATCGCCATCACCCTGCTCGTCCTTCCCCTGGTTGATGCGGCGAGCAAGGTCGGCGACGCCGGTGTCTCGAAGTTTCTCGACACGAACGGGTTCGCCATCTTTGCGTTCGCGCTGAGCTTCGTCGTCATTGCGGACTTCTGGTACCAGCACCACCAGCTCTTCGAGACGGTCGATGCCTACAACGGCGTTCTCGTGTGGGCCAGTTTCATCTGGATGTTCAGCATCGTCTTCTTGCCCTTCCCGACGGAATTGCTCGGCTCGGCGAGAGCAAACGACCAGACCGGTCACGTCCTCTACGTCTCGACCCTGCTCGTCACGACCTTGGCCTCCCTCGTGCAGCACTGGGCGGTTGTCCATTGGCCCGCGCTGCAGGCCGAGGAAAGCCGCGGCACCGCCAGGCTGTACCCGAGCGTGATCGCCGCGGTCCTGATGGTGGCCGCCCTGGTACTCACTGCGCTCGTGCCAGAGGTGGGGCTGTATTCCTTGCTCCTCCTCCTGCTGTCGACGCCCATCGAGCGCTTCGTCAGATGGCGGTTCCCTGAGGTCACCTGACCGAGGACGGGACTCCCACGCGGCCGGGCCTTCAGGCAGTGGGGGCGAGGGCCACAACCGGAGAGGCCGAGACCCCAACGAGATGAGTGACCCGTAGTTGGTGGCGTTGCCGTAAGGCACCACCACCTCCCGCCGCTGTGGTCAACCGCCAAATGGAACCACGTGCACGCTTCATTGCACGCCCACGCGAACCGGTGAGTGCCTATGGATCTCGCGTGCCCACGACCAAAGGGTGCGACCAGAGTTGCTTGGGTGGCGGCGAGCACAGCGTCGGGCGCTGCGACCGGCGCCGCCACTTGGCACGGGTGCGAGCCTCACGCGCGGAGTTGTCGGCGCCAAGGGAAATGCAAGGGTCGCGCACCCCAAGAAGGAGGGTGGCCCCGGTAGATAGGCATTCCTAGGCTGGGAGGCATGGGCTTCTCGCGCCTGATGTCTAGTCGGGCTGGGAAGTCCACCGCATGGCTGGTGCTCGCTGCCTGTGTGTGCCTGGTGCTGACGCTGTTGCCAGCCCTGGGCGCCGGTGCGGACGCTGACGGGAACAGCGCGGCGAACATCGATCAGCAGCTGGCGGTACCGGCCTACATCGACCCTGCTGCAGACCCCGGGGCCTGGACCCAGTTGAGCGGGTCCCAGCCCGGCACGGTCGGGATCGTCGTGGCCAACGTGGACAGTGGCCCCGATTCCCAGGCCGTCCCCGCCTGGGCCTCCGCGATTCAGCAGGCGCACGCCGCCGGGAGCACGGTGCTCGGGTATGTGGACAGCGGGTACCTGGGCAGTCCGATCGCCGGCTACCCCAACGGGCTCCCGACCAGGTCAGGGCTGACCGGCCTTCAGGCGTGGCTCCCACAGGCCGAGGCCGACGTCAACGCGTGGTACCAGTTCTACGGTTCCAGCCTCGGCGGGATCTTCTTCGACGAAGGCACCAACCAGTGTGGACCGACCGCATCCTCGGACTTGTATGCCGCCGAGTACCAGGCCCTCAGCGCGTACGTGAAGCAAGCACACCCAGGAGCGCTCACCGCCTTGAACCCCGGTACCGCGGTGCCCCAGTGCTACGAAGACTCGGCCGACGTGCTGGTGACCTTCGAGGGAACGTACGGGGACTACACCGGTACCCCGGACTCACCGGGTGACGCGTACCAGCCACTGAATTGGGCACCGGTCGACCCCCGCAAGATCTGGCACATCGTCTACGCGACGGCGACCCAGGCAGAGATGGAACAGGTCATGGCCTTGAGCAAGAGTCGCAACGCCGGGTACGTCTATGTGACCGACGATGTGGCGCCCAATCCCTATGACACGATTCCCGCTGCTGCCTATTGGGCCGACGAGCAGGACGAGAGCCACCCGCTCGGGAACCCAGGTCCGACGCCTCCATCGGTGCCGACTGGACTGACCGTGTCAGGCCAATCTTGGAGCGGCGGCTCATCCGGCGACAACGATTCCTGGAATGGCGGCGACAACAACTCTTGGAATGGCGGCGGCTCATCTGGCGACAACGACTCCTGGGATGGCGGCGGATCCACCAGCAGCACACAGGCGCAGCTGTGCTGGCAGCCCTCCGAGGGGGTCGTCGCCCCGGTCGTCGCCTACGACCTCTACCAGGGCGGCGTATGGGTGGGGTCAGTCGGAGCCGGTACCGACTGCTTCACCTTCGGTGGGTTGAGCCCCTCGACCTCCTACTCCCTCACCGTGGCAGCGCGCGACGCGGCGGGCAACGTCTCCGATCAGAGCCAGGCCGTGACCGTCACCACCACCGCCTCCAACCCTTCTCCGCCCGACGCCCCGTCGGGCCTCACGGTGACCGCCAGCTCGTTCACCACCGCCACCCTCGCGTGGAACCCGCCGAACGCGTGGGGCCAGTCGGTGTCGGGCTACGTCGTCAGCCAGGACGGTGCTCCGATCCTGACGGTGCCCGCGTCGTCCACCACGGTCAGTGTGCAGGGACTCCAGCCGGGCCTCGCCACTTATACGTTCTCCGTGCAGGCGCTCGGCAGCACGGGCGACATCTCGTCTCCGAGCGCGCATGTGAGTGTCACCACCACGCCGCTGCCCAACGATCAGGAGATCTCCTCGCCTGCCGTCCAGGACAACGCCGATGGCACCATCACCTACAGCGCAAACTTCGCAAGTCCCTTCGCCTTCCGCCGCGTCTTCATCCAGACCGGGACGTCGCCGTGCTGGACCACCGGGAACGCATCACCGGTCTGCAGTGACTACCTGATCGAGAATGGCCAGCTCTTGCACTACAGCGGGACCGGGACCGACTTCACCTTCACGACCGTCGCCGCCGTGGTGCCCACCATCACCGGCACCGACACGTACTCGTGGACGATCCCGGCCGCCGACATCGGCACCCCCGCCGGTCAGGTGGATCTCTTCAACGGCGAGGGGTATTCACCTTTGAGTTACGCCGATCCGGTGGCGGTCGGCACGGCGTCGGTCACCGGGCCCTATCCGGCCGACCAGGCCGCCGCGCTGAGCCAGTATGTCCAGGGCGCGGTGCAGCAGGCTGCGGTCACGCCCTCGGGCCCGGCCCAGCCAATAGCCACCAGCCCGCTCTGCCCATCGACGCCGGATGACACGTGGCATCTCGGGAGCACCAGCGGCTGCATGGTGGGGTCCTTCAGCGTCGGGCTCTCGTTGGTCGGTGGGCTCCTGCCCGGCACCTTCACGGTGGGGATCACCGACATGGTCAACGTCTCCCCCGGCACCCGTTCGTGGAGCGAGCAGGTGACGCTCGTGATGCAACCAGTGTCGGGGACGGTACCCGACTACTCGGTCAGCCTGGCACCGACGTGCTCGGACAGCTGCGGCACCGCCGCGCCCGCGGTCGCCACGCTGCTTCCGGGTCAACCAGTGACACTCGCATTCAACTGGACCGACGCCGGGCCCGCCACCGACTTCGTGAACGTCGCCACGGCCGCCACGCTCGTCCCGCAACTGCCGGCGCTGACGCTGCCGTTCACCCCGGTGGCCCAGAGTGCGGCGCTCGGGTGGTCCACGCCGGTGCTCAGCTGCCAGACGTCGCAGGGCTGGTTCAACGGCTGCGTGTTCCCCCAGGTCTCCAACTACCGCTAGGACCGAGCGCCACCGAACGGTCTGGTGTGTCGCCACACCGAGGGAGAGCCCATCTCGAGGACATGAGCCGCCACCAAGAGCGGCACTTCGAGAGCATGATGTGTTCGCCTCGACCGGCGCCATTCCGTCTATTGCAGTCCGGCCTCCCGCACAACTTGTCGAGCGACCACGAGGCCGCCTCGACCGGCGGTCGCCACCGGGTGACAGGATCTCGACCACCGGCCTGCTGAGCTGGAGCTTCCAGGAAGCTGGTACTGCAAGGAAATGGAGCGGGCGACGGGAATCGAACCCGCGTTCTCAGCTTGGGAAGCTGATGTTCTGCCTCTGAACTACGCCCGCGAGCGTCCGTCACACTATCCTCTGCCGGGCATGGTTCTCTCCGACCACACCATCCGCGAGGAATTGGAAAAAGGACGGATCATCATCGACCCCTTGGGCGATGAATGCATCCAGCCATCCTCCGTGGACCTCCACGTCGACCAGTACTTCCGCCTGTTCCGCAACCACACCCAACGGGTGATCGACGTGCGCGACAGCCAGGAGGACCTCACCGAGCTCGTGGACGTCGGGCCCACCGACCCGCTGATCCTCCACCCTGGCGAATTCGTCCTCGGCTCGACCGTCGAGCGCGTGGCGCTGCCCGACGACCTCGTTGCCCGTCTCGAGGGCAAGTCGTCGCTCGGCCGCCTCGGGCTGCTCATCCACTCGACGGCCGGGTTCGTCGACGCCGGCTGGGACGGCCACCTCACCCTCGAGCTGTCGAACGTGGCCAATCTGCCAATTACCGTGTACCCCGGCATGAAAATTGGCCAGATCAGCTTCCTCGAGATGACCACTGCCGCTGATCGCCCCTACGGCTCACACGGACTGCGATCGAAGTACCAGGGGCAGTGGGGGCCGACGCCGAGCCGCTACGCCGACAACTTCAAGCGGCCATGAGCCGGGGAACACCCGCTCAGCCGCTCTGCCCCGCCTGAAACGTAACCAGGAGGACCTTTGCCTGTCAGGATCGCCATAGGCCTTGCCGTCACGGTCATCGCCCTCGCCCTCGCCAGTCGCCGGTTCTACTGGCTCTCGAGGCTCATCCGGTCGGGCCAGCCCGCCCCCGGGCGCGCTGCCAATTATGGGCGCAAGGCCGAAGCCGAGGTCACCGAGGTCGCCGGCCAGCGCAAGCTGCTCAAGTGGACCGTCCCGGGCCTCGCCCACTTCTTCACGATGTGGGGCTTCACCATCTTGCTCCTCACGATCATCGAGGCGTACGGCTCGCTGTTCGTCGTCAACTTCCACATCCCGGGCATCGGGCAATGGGCCTTCATCGGCTTCATCGAGGACTTCTTCGCCGTCGCCGTGCTGGTGTCGCTGTGCGTGTTCACCGCCATCCGCATCAAGAACGCCCCGTCGCGCAAGGAGCGCAGCTCGCGCTTTTACGGCTCGCACACCCGAGCGGCGTGGGCGGTGCTCGCCATGATCGCGGCCGTCATCATCACGCTGCTCGTCTACCGGGCCGCCCAGGTCAACACCGGCGACTTCCCTTACGGCTGGGCGGCGTTCGCCTCCCACGGCCTGGCGAAGGTGTTCGCCCCTCTCGGGGCCGGGGTCAACAGCGACATCGCGACCGTGTTCTTGATCCTCAACATCGCGGTCATCACCGGCTTCTTGGTGTTTGTCGCCTACTCGAAGCACCTCCACATCTTCCTGGCCCCGATCAACGTCGCGTTCTCCCGCCGGCCCCGTGCCCTGGGCGCCCTCGACAAGACGCCGGACATGGACATGGAGAACATCAGCGAGGACACCGTCTTCGGGGTCGGGCTCGCCGAGCAGTTCACCTGGAAGCAGATGCTCGATTTCTCGACCTGTACCGAGTGCGGCCGGTGCCAGTCGGTGTGCCCGGCGTGGAACACCGGCAAGCCGCTGTCGCCCAAGCTCGTGATCATGGAGCTCCGGGACAACATGTTCGCGTCCTCGGGGCGCCTGCTGGGCCACTATCTGGCGACCGACACCCCTGACGACCCGAAGGCCACCACCGCGGCGATCGAGGTCGAGACCCTGGTCCCGTTCACCATCGATCCCGACGTGCTCTGGTCGTGCACCACCTGCGGTGCCTGCGTCGAGGAGTGCCCGGTCGACATCGAGCACATCGACGCCATCGTCGACATGCGCCGCTACGAGGTGCTGATGGAGTCGCGCTTCCCGAGCGAGGCGGGCCTCATGCTGCGCAACATCGAGAACCAGGGCGACCCCTGGGGCCTCGGGCAGGCCAAGCGCTCCGAGTGGACCGAGAGCCTCGACTTCGAGGTCCCGGTGGTCTCGGGCACCATCCCCGACGACGTGGAGTACCTCTACTGGGTGGGCTGTGCGGGCGCGCTCGACGAGCGGGCCCGCAAGGGTGTCCAGGCGACCGCCCGGATGCTGCATCGCGCCGGGGTGACCTTCGCCATCCTCGGGCCCCAGGAGTCGTGCTCGGGTGACCCGGCTCGGCGGATGGGCAACGAGTACCTCTTCCAGGAGCAGGCCAAGGCCAACATCGCCATGTTGGAGTCGGTCGGCACGAAGAAGGTCATTGCGTCGTGCCCGCACTGCTTCAACACCATCAAGAACGAGTACCCGAGCCTCGGGGGCGACTTCGAGGTCATCCACCACGCCCAGCTGCTGGACCACCTGGTCACGACCGGCCGGCTCGTGGCGGGTAACGGCTACCAGGGTACGGTCACCTACCACGACCCCTGCTACCTCGGCCGCCACAACCGGGTGTTCGACGAGCCCCGCTCGGTGCTCGACTCGATCCCCGGCGTGCGCCAGGTCGAGATGAAGCGCTGCCGTGAGCGGGGCTTCTGCTGCGGTGCGGGTGGGGCGCGGATGTGGATGGAGGAGAACATCGGCAAGCGCGTGAACATGGAACGTACCGATGAGGCGCTCGGGACAGGTGCCGACGTCGTCTCGACCGCATGCCCCTACTGCATGATCATGTTGGACGACGCCGTGCGGGCCAACGCCAAGGAGGACGAGGTCCGGGTCATGGACCTCTCACAGCTCTTCGAGGAATCGCTCCTCACCCCGGCGGCCCCCGCGCCCGAGGCGTCCCCCAGCACCGAGGCCTGAGCACCGGCCGACAGCGGCCTCAGCGGCGGATGAGTTCGGCAGCAAGGTGAGATGAGATGCGTCTGAAACCGGGCGCTGATACAGCCGTGATGGACAGTACTGGGCATGTCCGGGACCACTTCAGACGAGTACCTGACCCGGGCCGTTATCTTTCCACTCGACCCCAAACCTGCTCAGGAGCGCCTGCTCCGGTCCTACTGTGGTGCAGCCCGGTTCGCGGCACTGGCCGCTCGGAGGGCAGAACCACCCAGCCGCGTACTCGTCCCGGTGTAGGACGTGAACGGAGCGGCAGTCATCTGACTGTTGAGGTCAGGAGGGTGCACCCGTTTCGGAGGCTGGGAGCGGGTGTGTCTTTTTGGACACATCCATGTCACCTTGCTGCCGAACCTAGCGGTCGATCTGGCCGTAGGCGCTGGTCGGGAAGAGTCGCAGCACGAGGCGCTGGTCGGCCACCATGTCGCGGCGGAACTCGCCCCAGTTGGGGTGCTCGCCCACGAACGAGCGGTACATCTCCACCAACTCGTCGACCACGGCGTCGTCGACGTGGGCGGCCACCGCCGAGAGCTCCGCCGTGGCGTCGAGCACGACGTAGGCCCAGAAGTTGTCCCCGCCCACATGGAGGGCGGCGCGCGGGTCGCGGCGCAGGTTCCTCGTCTTGGCCCGCGTGTCGGTGACCGAGATGCGGAACAGGCCGTCGTCACCGAGCCGGTAGAAAATGTTCGACAGCTGGGCGCGCCCGTCGACGCGAAGCGTCGTGAGGATGCCTTCGCGGCGACTTTTGGCGAATTCGAGTGCGGTGGCGAGCTCCATGGGCGCCAAACTATGTCGTTTGACTGCGCCGTGCCCGGTTCCGATTTTCTAATTGAAGGCGCGGGCGTCCGCTTCGCGCAGCCTCGTTGCCATGGCGGCGAGCAGCTTGCGGGCGAGGGCCGGGACGTCCTCCAAGATGCCGTTGAAAGCGCGCTGTTCGAGCACGAGCAGGCGCATGTCGGTGTCGGAGACCACAGTGGCCGAACGCGGCCGACGGTCGAGCAGGGCGAGCTCGCCGAAGTACTGCTCGGGGCCGAGGGTCGCCACCCTGCGGCCGTTGCGCCGGACCGAGGCAGTGCCGTCGACGATGATGAAGAACTCGCGCCCGATCGTCCCCTCCTCGCAGAGGAGCCGGCCCGGCGGGACTTGGACTTCTTCCAGCGCCCGGCGGATCTTGTGCAGGTCGCGTCCAGAGCAGTTGGAGAACAGCCAGATGTTCGGAAGATCCGTGGTCTTGGCGCTTGGCATGGGCGAAAGGCTAACTGCAAACCCTTTTCCCTGCGCTGAGTTCATGCGCTGGTAACACGGGCGTAGCAACGAGGAAACGACAGCGCTCCATACTGACGCCGCAGTGCCGGAGCACTGACGAGCTGCTTGTCGTCGGCCCCAGAGGCAGTCGGTTCGCTCGTCAGGCCGGCTCAACCCAGAGAGGAGCTCGAGGCGTGCTCGAAGTAGTCAATATCGCGTATCCGAGTTGGTTGAATTCGGGAGACAACACCTGGCAGCTGGTGGCTGCCACGTTGGTCGGCCTGATGAGCCTTCCCGGCATCGCCGTGCTCTACGGCGGTCTCGTTCAGCGCAAATGGGTCGTCAACACGATGCTGATGGCCTTCGCCGGCTTCAGTCTCGTGCTGCTCGTCTGGGTGCTGTGGGGCTACAACATGGGCTTCGGGCCCCAGGCGCACCTCGGGGCAACCGGGTCGTTCTGGTCAGGCCTCGTCGGCCATCCGCATCCCATCGTGAGCCACTTCGGTGAGCAGAACCAGGCGGTCTCGGGTGCAAATACCCTGATCCCGTTCCACTTCCCGACGTCGACGCTCGCGTACTTCCAGTTCGTGTTCGCCGCGATCACGCCGCTGCTGTTCTTGGGCAGTGTGCTCGGGCGCATGAAGTTCAAGGCGTGGCTGCTCTTCGTGCCCTTGTGGATCACCTTCGTCTACACCGTGAACGCGGCGCTGCTCTGGGGCGGCGGGTTCTTCGCCCAAAAGGGCGCGGTCGACTACTCGGGTGGCTACGTGATCCACCTGGCGGCCGGCGTGACCGGCTTCGTGGCTGCGGCCATCATCGGGCCACGGCTCGCTCGGGACCGCGCCCACGGCGTGCCGAACAACCTCATGCTCGTCGCCGTCGGTGCCGGCATCCTGTGGTTGGGCTGGAACGGCTTCAACGGTGGTGACCCGTACTACGCAGGTGTCGACGCTGCCTCGGCGGTGCTCAACACCAACATCGCCACGGCGACGGCCCTTCTCACCTGGATGGGCATGGACATGCTCTTCACCAAGGAGAAGAAGCCGACGTTCCTCGGTGCCATCAACGGCATGATCTGTGGTCTGGTCGGCATCACCCCCTCGGCCGGTTGGGTCGACGGGTACGGCGCCATCTTGGTCGGCGTGATCTGCTCGGGCATCGTGTGGGTGGCCTGGAACTACCTCTCCAAGGTCAAGCCCTTCTCCCAGGTCGACGATGCGCTCGGTGTCATCTACACCCACGGCATCGCCGGTCTGACCGGAGGTCTCCTGGTCGGCTTCCTCGCCGACCCGGGCATGATCGAGTACGGGGTCATCGGCAAGAACTTCGCCGGCACCGGGGCGTTCTCGGTGAACGGGCTCTTCTACACCGGCTCGTGGCACCAGGAGTGGGAGCAGTTCCTCGCCGCAGTGTGGATCATCACCTACACCGCCATCATGACGGTCATCTTGATCTACATCACCAAGTTCGTCTGCCGGGGACTCCGGGAGAAGGACGAGGTCCTGGAAATCGGCGACGTCGCCATCCACGACGAGGAGGTCTACCCACAGGAGACCTTCGCCGAGCGGGTGTCGGCCATGGCGTCCTCCTCCGCTCGTGAGTAGGCCCGCTGAAACTACGGTGAGAGCCCCGAGCGGGGCGAAGACTCGAACGGATCGATCGAAGGGAGCAAGAAGGTGAAGCTTGTTGTGGCGGTGCTCAAGCCGTTCAAGCTCGACGACGTCAAAGAGGTCCTGAAGAACATCGGTGTGCAGGGCATGACCCTCACCGAGTCGCAGGGCTTCGGTCGCCAGCGTGGACACACAGAGGTGTACCGGGGTGCGGAGTACGAAGTGGACTTCGTGCCCAAGATCCGGATCGAGGTGCTCATTGACGACGAGCAGACCGATGAGGTGGTCGACGCGATCGTCGCCGCCGCCGCCACCGGCAAGATCGGTGACGGCAAGGTCTGGGTCGTCCCCGTCGAAGCGGTCGTTCGGGTCCGCACGGGAGAGCGCGGTTCCGACGCCCTCTAGTTACTGAGAGGTGCAGAGTCCGATGAGCCGGGGCGCGGCGAGGCGCCCCGGCTCATCGTCTTTCTAGGGGCTTGACGGCGGCGGGGCGAGCGCGACTCAGCCGGCCTGGCGGGCCACCGCCTCGGCGGCCAGGCGAGCAGCCTCGGGGTCGCCCATCGGCGTGACCGACACCACGGCGAGCGAGTCGTCGAGGGCCACCCGGTAGGGGATCCCGGTCGGGATCTCGAGCCCGACGATGTCCTCGTCGGCGATGTGCTCGAGGTGCTTGCGCAGTGCCCGGATGCTGTTGCCGTGGGCGGCCACCAGCACCGCCCCGCCACGGGCCGCGCTGGCACGCAGGTCAGGGGCGATGGCGTCCTCCCAGTAGGGGATGACCCGCCGCACGACGTCGGCCAGGCACTCGGCACGCGGCAGCACGTCGGGGGGCAGGTCGGCGTAGCGCTCGTCGTCGGCCGCGTCCGAGCGCTCGAGGGCCGGAGGCGGCACGTCGTAGCTCCGGCGCCAGAGCTTCACCTGCTCGTCGCCGTAGTGCTCCGCCGTTTCCTTCTTGTCGAGACCCTGCAGCGCGCCGTAGTGGCGCTCGTTCAGCCGCCAGTGGCGTCGCACGGGAAGCCAGCTGCGCTTGGCCACGTGCAGGGCGAGATCCGCGGTGCGGATGGCACGGGTCAGCACCGAGGTGTGGACGACCGCCAGGTCGAGGTCATGGGCCCCCGCCAGCAGCGCACCCGCCTCGGCCGCTTCGCGCATACCTTTCTCGGAGAGGTCGACGTCCACCCAGCCGGTGAAGAGGTTGCGTTCGTTCCACTGGGACTGGCCATGGCGGAGGAGCACGAGTTCGGGCACGGGGAAATGGTACTTGGAGCAGGAGCGCACGTCAGGATGTCTACACTGCATGGAGGCGGAGCAGAAAACTTATTGCAAGGTGACTCAACTTTGTTATAGTAGGGGTACAAATCCAGTCAGGATCGTGGTAAACCCAGGCGAGGAGCGTCCGCGTGGGCGCATCCGTCGGTCCGAAGCAGGACGAGCAGCACGCATGAAGCACGACGAGACAAGCGACAACAAGAGGAGAGGCAACAACATGGCCAAAGCAGTAGGTATCGACCTCGGAACGACCAACTCGGTCGTGAGTGTCCTCGAAGCCGGCGAGCCGGTCGTCATCCCGAACGCCGAGGGTGGCCGCACGACCCCGTCGGTGGTGGGCTTCTCCAAGAACGGCGAGGTCCTCGTCGGCGAGGTGGCGAAGCGCCAGGCGATCACCAACCCGGAGCGCACCGTGCGCTCGGTCAAGCGCCACATGGGCACCAGCTGGAGCATCGACATCGACGGCAAGGCGTACACGCCCCAGGAGATCTCGGCCCGCATCCTGGGCAAGCTCAAGCGCGACGCGGAGTCCTACCTCGGTGACACGGTGAGCCAGGCGGTCATCACCGTGCCGGCGTACTTCGACGACGCCCAGCGCACCGCCACCAAGGAAGCCGGTCAGATCGCCGGCCTCGAGGTGCTGCGCATCATCAACGAGCCCACTGCGGCGGCGCTCGCCTACGGGCTCGACAAGGAGGACACGGACCGCACGGTGCTGGTCTTCGACCTCGGCGGTGGCACGTTCGACGTGTCAGTGCTCGAGATCGGCGACGGCGTCTTCGAGGTGAAGTCGACCTCGGGGAACACCAAGCTCGGCGGTGACGACTGGGACGAGAAGGTCATGGACTGGCTCGTCAAGACCTTCAAGGACACCGAAGGTGTCGACCTCTCAAATGACAAGATGGCCATGCAGCGCCTGAAGGAGGCCTCCGAGAAGGCCAAGATCGAGCTGTCGTCGGTCCAGGAGACCCAGATCAACCTGCCCTTCATCACCGCCACGTCCGAGGGCCCCAAGCACCTCGACGTGAAGCTGACGCGGGCCAAGTTCAACGAGCTGACCGCAGATCTCGTCGCGGCCACCAAGGGCCCCTTCGAGTCCGCCATCTCCGACGCCGGGCTCACCACGTCGGACATCGACCATGTGGTCATGGTCGGCGGCTCGACACGCATCCCCGCTGTCCAAGAGCTCGTCCAGTCCCTCACCGGCAAGGAGCCCCACAAGGGCGTCAACCCCGACGAGGTCGTGGCCATCGGTGCGGCCGTCCAGGCCGGCGTGTTGAAGGGCGAGGTGAAGGACGTCCTCCTGCTCGACGTGACGCCCCTCAGCCTCGGCATCGAGACCAAGGGCGGGGTCATGCACCGCCTGATCGAGCGCAACACCACCATCCCGACCAAGCGGAGCGAGGTCTTCACCACGGCCGAGGACAACCAACCCTCCGTCGAGATCCACGTGCTCCAAGGTGAGCGGGAGATGGCCAACTACAACAAGACGCTCGGCAAGTTCCAGCTGGTCGACCTGCCCCCGGCCCCCCGTGGCGTGCCCCAGATCGAGGTCACGTTCGACATCGACGCCAACGGCATCGTCCACGTCGGCGCCCAGGACCGGGCGACGGGCAACACGCAGTCGATGACGATCACCGGCCAGTCCTCACTGGCCAAGGACGACATCGAGCGCATGGTGCACGACGCCGAGTCCCACGCCGAAGAGGACCGCCGCCGCCGCGACGAGGCAGAGGTCCGCAACACGGCCGACACCCTCGTTTACCAGACGGAGAAGCTGCTGAAGGACCAGGGCGACAAGTTCGAAGGGAGCGAGAAGGAGGACGTGACGTCTGCACTCGGTGCGGTCCGCGAGGCACTTGCGGGCACGGACATCGAGGCCATCAAGACGGCCACCGAGAAGTTGGTGACCACGTCCCAGAGCTTCTCCCAGCGCCTTTACGAGCAGGCTGCCGCCGACAACCAGGCGACCGGCGGTCCCTCAGGTGACGGTGCCTCCAACGACGGTGCCACCGAGGCGGACGCCGACGCCGAGGTGGTCGACGCCGAGATCGTCGAGGACAAGTGAGCGAGCGTCAGGGGCCGGCCGGCGAGGATGACCTCGCCGGCCGCGGCGCTGCGCCCGACCCCGAGCAGGAGGCCACGGCCGCAGTGGCGCCCGACGCCGGCGCCGAGGAGGCCGCGCCCGTGCGCGACGCGCTCGACGAGGAGCTCGACGACGTGCTGCGCTCGGCCCAGGAGCCCGACGACGTGCTGCGCTCGGCCGAGGAGCCCGACGGCAGCGTATTCACCGATGCGGTGACCCTGGCCGCCGAGCGCGACGAGTACCTGCTGGCGCTCCAGCGCCTCCAGGCGGACTTCGAGAATTATCGCAAGCGGGTGCTGCGGCAGCAGGAGGAGCAGACCGACCGGGCCGCGCTCGACCTGGTGGGCAAGCTTCTCCCCGTGCTCGACGTGCTCGACCTTGCCGAGGCCCATCTCGGCACGGCGCCCGAAGAGCCCGAGGTCGCGGCCGAGGCCAAGGCCCTGACCGGCGCGCGCGCCATGCTCCTCGAGACTCTGGCCAAGGAGGGCCTCGAGCGGCTGGACGCTCCGGGCGTGGAGTTCGACCCCGTCGTCCATGACGCCGTGGCCCATGCACCCGCCGCCGATGGCGAGGAGGCGGGTGTGATCGATGAGGTCCTGCGCTCGGGCTATCGCTGGCGCGGCCGTGTGCTGCGTCCCGCCATGGTCCGCGTGCGGGGGTGAGACGTGGCCCCACAGAGAGAATGGTTCGAAAAGGACTACTACGAGGTGCTCGGGGTGGCGTCGACCGCCACCGACAAGGAGATCACCCGCGCCTACCGGAAGCTGGCGAAGCAGTATCACCCTGACGCCAACCCCGGCGCCGAGGACCGCTTCAAGGAGATCTCGGCGGCCTACGACGTCCTGGGCGACGCCGATCGCCGCAAGGAGTACGACGAGGTTCGACGCCTCGGGCCCATGGCCGGTGGCTTCGGGACCCCCGGTGGCTTCGGGGGCGGCGACACCACCAACTTCCGGGTCGAGGACCTCGGCGATCTGGGGGACCTCTTCGGCGGCATCTTCGGCGGCCGGGGCGGCCGACGGCGCGCCCGCGGCCCCCAGCGCGGTGCGGACCTGGAGACCGAGCTGCACCTCTCCTTCGAAGACGCCGTGCGGGGCGCGACGGTCGCCGTCAACCTCCCGGTCGACTCCCGCTGCCACACCTGTGGTGGGAGCGGGGCGGCTCCGGGGACCGCCACGCACACCTGCGACCGCTGTGGCGGTCGCGGGACCCTCGACGACAACCAGGGCCTCTTCTCGCTCTCGACCGTCTGCCCCAAGTGCAACGGCCGGGGCACCCTTGTCGACACGCCGTGCCCGACCTGCCACGGGACCGGCACCGAGCGGCGCAACCGCCAGGTGAAGGTGCGGATCCCAGCCGGCGTGGAAGACGGCCAGCGCATCCGCGTGAAGGGAAAGGGCGCCCCCGGCCAGGGCATGGCGCCGGCCGGCGACCTCTATGTCGTGGTCGGCGTCGACAAGCACGCGGTGTTCGGCCGGCGCGGCCGCAACCTGCACATCTCGGTGCCGGTGACCTTCCCCGAAGCCGCCCTCGGCACCACGGTGACCGTGCCGACATTGGACGACCCCGTCACTCTGCGGGTGCCGGCGGGTACGTCGCCCGGCACGACGCTGCGCGTCAGGGGCCGTGGCGTGCCGTCCAACGGGACCAAGGGCGGCACCAAGCCGGGCGACCTGATGGTCAAGGTGGACGTGGCGGTGCCGACTTCGCTCACCGACGAGGAGCGCCAGGCCATCGAGGCCCTCGCCGAGGTCATCGAGCCCGCCGGCCGCGAGCACCTCGGGGTGGCGAAGTGAGCGCCCTGTCGGACCGTGAGGGCGGCCGGGCGAGCGGGCGCGCCGTAGAAGGCGGCGCGCCGGACTCCTCGCGCGCCGTCTACGTGATCTCGGTGGCGGCCGAGCTCGCGGGCGTGCACCCCCAGACGCTTCGAATCTATGAGCGGCGCGGGCTGCTCGACCCTTCGCGCACCCGAGGCGGGAGCCGGCGCTTCTCCGAGCGCGACCTCGACCGTTTGCGAAGGATCCAAGAGCTCACCGCCGAGGGCTGCAACCTCGAAGGTGTCCGACAGGTCCTCGAGCTCGAGGCAGAGGTGGCGCGACTGCGGGCCGAGCTCGCCCGCGCCCGCGCCGAGGCCCGAGAGGCCATCGAGAGCACGCACCGCCAGTACCGCAGAGACCTGGTCCCCCTCAGCCAGTCGCCGGTCCCCTACGCCAATACCCGAGGAACACCCCGCAGGAGGTAGTCGTGGCACTTGACCCCGAACGATGGACGCTGAAGACCCGAGAAGCCTTCTCGGCCGCCAACGAGCAGGCGGCCGCCGCCCACCACGCCGAGATCACCCCCGCCCACCTGGTGGCGGCCGTGCTCTCCCAGCCCGACAACATCGCCGGGCCCATCCTCTCCAAGTTGGGGGCGGACCCCGAGGCGCTGCGCACCCGCATCGGCCAGGAGCTGTCCCGGATGGCCCGCGCCGTCGGGGGGTCGGAGCCGACCCTCGGTCGCGCCGCGCGCGAGGGCCTCGATGCCGCCGACGAGCTGCGCCGCGACATGGGTGACGAGTACCTCTCGATCGAGCATCTGCTCCTCGCCTTCGCCGACGAGCTCGGCGTCTCGCGCGACCAGCTGCTGGCTGCGTTGCGCGAGGTGCGCGGCAGCCACCGCGTGACCTCGGCCACGCCCGAGGACACATTCGCCGCCTTGGAGAAGTACGGGCGCGACCTCACCGACCTTGCCCGCGCCGGCAAGCTCGACCCGGTCATCGGGCGCGACGAGGAGATCCGCAGGGTCATCCAGGTCCTCTCCCGGCGCACCAAGAACAACCCGGTGCTGATCGGCGAGCCCGGCGTGGGCAAGACGGCCATTGTCGAGGGCCTGGCCAACCGCATCGTCGAGGGGGACGTCCCCGAGGGGCTGAAGGGCAAGCGCGTGATCGCGCTCGACCTCGGCTCCATGGTGGCCGGCGCCAAGTACCGCGGTGAGTTCGAAGAGCGGCTGAAGGCCGTCTTGAAGGAGATCTCCGACGCCGAGGGCGAGGTCATCACCTTCATCGACGAGCTGCACACCATCGTCGGCGCCGGGGCGGCGGAGGGCGCGATGGACGCCGGCAACATGATCAAGCCGCTGCTCTCGCGCGGTGAGCTGCGCCTGATCGGCGCCACCACGCTCGACGAGTACCGCAAGTACATCGAAAAGGACGCCGCCTTGGAGCGCCGGTTCGCCCAGGTATTCGTGGGCGAACCCTCGGTCGAGGACACCATCGCCATCCTGCGCGGCTTGAAGGAGCGCTACGAGGTCCACCACGGGGTGCGCATCCAAGACGCAGCCCTGGTGGCCGCCGCGGTCCTCTCGGACCGCTACATCACTGGCCGCTTCCTGCCCGACAAGGCCATCGACCTCGTCGACGAGTCGGCGAGCCGGCTGCGCATCGAGATCGACTCGATGCCGACAGAGCTCGACGTGGTCACCCGCCGCATGCGCCAGCTCGAGATCGAGCGCATGGCGCTCGAAAAGGAGTCGGACCCGGCGTCAGCCGAGCGGCTGGCCAAGCTCGACGCCGAGCTCGCCGAGCTCACCGAGCGCGCCGATGCCATGACGGCCCACTGGCAGGCGGAGAAAGCGGCCATCGACGTCATCCGGCAGCGCAAGGGTGAGCTCGAGGAACGCCAGCGCACCGCCGAGCGCCTCGAGCGCGACGGCGACCTCACCGGCGCCTCGGTGATCCGCTACGGCGAGATCCCCGAGCTCGAGCGCCGCATCGACGAGGCGACCGCCGAGCTGGCCAAGCTCCAGACCTCCCAGCGGTTCTTGAAGGAGGAGGTCGACGCCGAGGACGTGGCCGAGGTGGTCAGCCGCTGGACCGGAGTACCGGTCACCAGGCTGCTCGAGGGCGAGGTCGACAAGCTCGTGCGCATGGAGGACTTCCTCCACTCCCGTGTGGTGGGCCAGGACGAGGCCGTCTCGGCGGTGTCCAACGCCATCCGCCGCAGTCGTGCCGGCCTCTCGGACCCGAACCGCCCCATCGGCTCGTTCCTCTTCCTCGGCCCGACCGGGGTGGGCAAGACCGAGCTCGCCCGGGCGCTCGCCGAGTTCCTCTTCGACGACGAGCACGCCATGGTGCGCATCGACATGTCCGAATACATGGAACGCCACGCCGTGAGCCGCCTCGTCGGCGCGCCCCCGGGCTACGTCGGCTACGAGGAGGGCGGTCAGCTCACCGAGGCCGTCCGGCGCCGACCCTACGCGGTGATCCTGCTCGACGAGATCGAAAAGGCCCACCCCGACGTGTTCAACATCCTCCTGCAGGTGCTCGAGGACGGGCGCCTCACGGACGGGCAGGGCCGCACCGTCGACTTCACCAACGCCGTGCTCATCATGACCTCGAACCTGCCCGGGGATCCGGCCGCGTTCTTCAAGCCCGAATTCGTGAACCGGGTCGACGAGATCGTCCGGTTCCGCTCCCTCAGCGAAGCGGACCTGGCGATCATCGTGGGCATCCAGCTCCAACGGCTGCGGACCCGCCTGGCCGAGCGCCGGCTGGCGCTCGAGGTCACCCCCGCCGCCGAAGCCGAGCTGGCACGGGAGGGCTTCGACCCCGACTACGGCGCGCGCCCCCTGCGCCGGGTCATCCAGCACAAGGTCGAGGACCCCTTGGCGCTCGCACTTCTCGAGGGCCGCTACCTCGAGGGTTCGACGGTCACCGTCCACGTCGCCGACGGCGCCATCGTTCTTCGCTGACGCTCCAGGACTACGGGCGCATCAGGGCGCCGGCCCCGCGCCGGCCCTGCACCGCCGCCGCCGGCCGAGGGCGAGCACCGCCGTGCCGGCGCCCAACAGCAGTGCGGCGACCTCGGCGATGCCCGTCGGGTCAAAGCCGGTGAAGGCGAGCGAGGAGCCCTGTGCCATCGCGGCCGCGACCATCGGGCCGGACGCGACCGGGGCGGAGGGATCGATCGGCGGGGCCGGTGGGGCCGGCGGCGGCGGGACCACCGGAACCGGGCTGACCACGACCGCAGCATGGGCGGTGATGGTCGGGTCGGTGTTGACGGTCGAGGTGCTGATCTGGGCCGTGTTGGTGGCGGTGCCGGTGGCGGTGAGGGCCACGGTGATGTGCACCACTGCCGACCCGCCGGCGAGCAGCGTCGCGAGCGGGCAGTGCACGACCGATCCGTTCGCCACGCAGCCCGAGTCCGCGCTGACGAACACCGCACCCGGCGGCAGGCTGTCATCGACCGCCACGCCGAGGGCGGGGTCGGGGCCCGCGTTCGCCGCGGTGATGGTGTAGGTGATCTCGCCGCCGATCTGCACGCTCGGCGCTGAGGCGGTCTTGGTGATGCTGACCGACGCCTCGGGGGGTGACACGGTGATCAGGGCGCTCGACGAGTTGTCGGTGGGGTTGGTGTCGAACTGGTCGCTGTGCGAGATCACCGCCGTGTTCTCGACCGGGCCGAGGGCACCGGCCGTCGCCGTGTAGGTGAGGGTGGCCGAAGCCCCGACGCCAAGGGGTGTCGCGCCGTTCACGCTCCAGACCTCGCTTGTTGCGTCGTAGGTGCCCTCGCTGGTCGCCGCCGACAGGAAGGAGAGTCCGGCGGGGATGATGTCGGTCACGGCAACGTTGGTCGCCGCGTCGGGGCCGTTGTTGGTGAGGGTCACGGTGTAGGGGACGACCTGACCGAGCCGCACTGCGGGCACCGGGGTCGTCTTGACCACGGCGAGGTCGGCCACGGGTTGCGTCTCGATGGTGGCTGACGCCGAGTTGTTGGACAGGTCGGGGTCGATCTGGTCGCTGGCCGAGACCGACGCGGTGTTGGTGAACGTGCCGACCGCGCTGGCTGTGACAACGACACTGATGGTGGCGGTGTTTCCGTCGCCGAGTGGGCCCACCGTCCACGTCCCGGCCACCGGGTCGTAGGTCCCCTGCGACGGTGCGGCACTGACGTAGGTGACCCCGGTGGGGAGCGGGTCGGACAGCGCCACCCCGGTGGCGTCTTGGGGCCCGAGGTCGGTGACCGTCACCGTGTAGGTGACCTCTGCCCCGTGGAGGGGCCGGCTGTCGCTCACCTGCTTGGTCACCGCCAGGTCGGCCACGGCGGCGACCGCCACCGCCACCGAGGCCGAGTTGTTGCCGGGGTTCGGATCGAGGGTCGTGCTCGTGATGGTGGCGGTGTTGGTCACCGATTCCGGCGTGGTCGGCTGGACGGTGATGGTGAGCGTCGCCCGCTGTCCGTTTGCCAGCTGGCCGAGCAGCCAGACGCCGGTGGTCGGGTCGTAGGTGCCGAGGGTGGCAGAAGAGCTCACGTAGTTGAGCCCGGCGGGGAGCAGGTCGGTGGCGGTGACGTCGGCGGCCGGGTCGGGTCCGTCGTTGTAGGCGACGAGCGTGTAGGTGAACGGCGCCGTTGTCGTCGGGGCGGTGGTGCTTGGCACCTTGGTGATCCCGACGTCGGCCGTCTGGGGCTGGGCGACGATGGTGGCCGTGGCGCTGTTGTTGGCTGGGAACGGGTCCGGGAGGCCGGCCGCAGTCACCGCCACCACGTTGGTCGAGGGCCCGTCGGCGAGCACCGTGGCGGTCACCTGCAGCGTGGCCACCGCCCCGACCGCCACGTTGCCGAGGGTCCAGACGCCGCTCGCCGGGTCGAAGCTCCCCGCCGACGGCGTGCCACCGGTGACCGAGAGGGCGGGCCCGGCCGTGTCGGTGAGGGCGACGCCCGGGTCGGCGAAGGGGCCGTTGTTGGTGGCGGTGACGGTGAAGGTCACGGTGTCGCCGACCGTCGGGGTCGCGTTGTCCACCGTCTTGGTCACGGCCATGTCGGCGGTGGGCTGGATCGGGCTGACTGCGGCGGAGGCCGAATCGTTGGCCGGGGTGAGGTCGGGCTCGTCGAGATGGCTGACGGTGGCGGTGTTGACGATGGTGGTCGGCACCGTGGCCGTGGCCTGCAGCGTGAGGGTGCTCGCCGCGCCGACCGCCAGCGAGCCGACGGTCCACAGGCCCGTCGCCGCGACATAGGTGCCCTCCGACGGGTTGGCCCCGACGAAGACGAGGCCGTTCGGCAGCGGGTCCGAGACGGCGAGGGACGTCGCCGTGGCCGGCCCGTAGTTGGTGGCGGTGACGGTGAAGGTGACGGTCTGGCCGAGCAAGGGTGCCGGGTTGTCGACCGTCTTGGTGAGCCCGACGTCGGCCGCCACCGGGACGGTCACCGTGGCCGTCGGGGACGTGGCCGCGCCCTGGGAGCTCGCCGCCGTGGCGTAGGCGGTGTTGGTGAGCGTGCCGTCGGGGGAGAGGGCGGCGGCGGTGAGCACCATGGAAGCGGTGCAGCTCTCCGAGGACCCGTAGGCGGGCGCAGGGGTGAGCGTGGTGGTCGGGCACACCACGCCGGCGGGAATCTTCGAGTCGACGACGTTGAGCCCGGCGAGCGTGACGCTTCCCGTGTTGGTCACGTCGTAGCGGTAGGTGAGCATCTGGCCGAGCGAATAGGGCGCGGCCGTGGTGATGGCCTTGGTTAGGGCGAGGCGCGGCCCGAAGCCGAGCGTGGCACTGGACGGCGGCGAGGAGACGGCGCCGTTCAACGTCGTCCCGTCGGCGACCGCCGTGTTCTCGAGGCTGCCCTGGGCGAGGTCCGCCGCAGTGAGGACATAGCTGCCGGTGCAGGTCTCGGTCTGGTTCGGCTCGAGGGTGCTGAGCGGGCACGTGGCATCGGTCACCAGCGGGTCGGCGATCGTGACGTCATCGACCGGGACCGTACCGCCGTTCGTCACGACGAACTGGTAGGGGACGACCTGGCCCACGGGCGGGGGGAGGGGGATGCCGGCGGTGACGACCTGCTTCACCAAGTTGAGCGACGGGAGCGGGTTGACGGTCTGGACGTGGACCATGGTGAGCAGGTGGATGTCCGTCGAACCGCCCGTCGAGGCGGTGAAGCCGAATTTGTAGGTGGGCGGCGGGTTGGGTGGTGCGGGAGTCGAGAGCACCTGCTGGAAGCCGTTGCCGTCGTGGAAGTCGATCGACACCGTCACGATGGGGTTGGGTGCCGGGCTGATGACGATATGGACCGAGCGCTCGGATGCGGTCGTATCGTCGGTGCCTCGCAGGCTGCCCGGGAGCGTGGTGGTCGGATTGGGCGGGGCGGTGGCCGTTGACGCCAAGAAGCAGTAGCCCTGCGTGCCCGAGCCCGGCCCGCGCAGGCTGACCGAGTTCGGGACGAGCGTCCCGGCGGTGCCGACCGGGGACTGCTGCCCGGCCGGGCACCCCGTGCCGCGTCCCTCGCCGTCGTTGTAGTAGTTGCCGTAGGTGTCGAGCCCGAGGCCCAGATAGCCGCCGGCGGCGCCGGCGATGCCGGTCTTCTGCGCGTAGCCGAGGGAGCCCCCCGAGGCGCCGGCCGTCACCGGCGTGGTGGTCCCGTTCACGAGGAACAGGCCGATGCCGTCAGCCCCCGTCCCGCCGTACTGCCAGGTGTTGAACGTGACGTCGATGCCCGCGCTCGACGGGAGTGGCTCGTTGAAGAGCAGGCTGCCCACCTCGTCGCCGCCTGCACTGGTGAGTTGCAAGAAGCCGGGCGTGACCCCCGGGGTCGGAGCGTCCGTCGAGCTTGTGCAGGGCCCGAGCTGTCCTGCCGGCACGGTCACGGCGGGGTTCGCCCCCGTCAGGCACGCGCTGCCTGATGCGGTCCACGCGTAGGGGTTGGTCAGTGTGGCGCCCGTGAACGTCTCGTCGACCAGGTCGGTGCCGCTGTCCGGTGTGCCCGGGGCCGCCCCGACCCGGATGGGACTGAGTACGGCGGTCGCGGCCAGAACCAGGCTGCCGGCCGAGAGGTACAGGCCGTGCCTGCGTGATCGGCCAAGCGGCGCGATGCGCTGCCGCTTCAGACCGCGCAGCACCACGAGTTGTGACCTCCGACCCTCCAGGGGATTCCCCGGCCTGAGCATGTTACTGATTAGTAGCCTCTGGGGCGAACTGGGCGATGCCGCAGGGCACGAGGGACCAGGACGTGCGACGGTCCCAGCCACCTGGAGGTACGCCGACGCGGGATAGAGTGAGACGTAATCCGGGCGGCGAGACGGAGGAAAACGTGCCGGCAACCGTGGTGGTCGGGACCCAATGGGGCGATGAGGGCAAGGGCAAGCTCACCGACCTCCTCGCCGGCGAGATGGACCTGGTCGTGCGCTACCAGGGCGGCCACAACGCCGGGCACCGGATCGTCGTCGGCGGCGAGGCGTTCGCACTCCAGTTGGTGCCCTCGGGCGTGCTCTACGACCACATCACCCCGGTCATCGGGAACGGCGTGGTGGTCGACCCCGAGGTGCTCCTCGCGGAGATCGACGTGCTCACCGACAAGGGCGTCGACACGTCGCGCCTGGTGGTGAGCGGCAACGCGCACCTGATCATGCCGTACCACCAAGAGCTCGACCGGGTGACGGAGCGCTACCTCGGCAAGAACTCGCTCGGCACCACTAAGCGCGGCATCGGCCCCGCCTACGCCGACAAGGCGACCCGCGTGGGCCTGCGCGTCCAGGACCTCTTGGACGAGAAGATCTTCCGCCAGAAGCTCGACGTCGCCCTGAAGGAGAAGAACGCGGTCCTGGCCAAGGTCTATAACCGGCTCCCGCTCTCTGCGGACGACATCGCGGCCCGCTACCTCGGTGAGTACGCACCGCGGATCGCCCCCATGATCGGCGACACCGTGGGCATCGTCCACGACGCCCTCGCCGCCGGCCGCAACGTCCTGATGGAAGGGGCCCAGGCAACCTTCCTCGACCTCGACCACGGCACCTATCCCTTCGTGACGTCGTCGAACCCCGTCGCCGGGGGCGCCTGCACCGGCTCGGGACTCGGACCGCGCGACATCGACCGGGTCATCGGGATCGCCAAGGCCTACGTCACCAGGGTGGGCGCGGGCCCGTTCCCGACCGAGCTCAGCGACGAGACCGGCGACCTGCTCGTCGAGCGCGGCCACGAGTTCGGGACCAACACCGGACGCCGCCGCCGGTGCGGGTGGTTCGACGCCGTGATGGCGCGCCAGGCCGTCCGGCTCAACTCGCTCTCGGAGGTCGCCCTCACAAAGCTCGACGTCCTCGACACGTTCGAGACCGTCAAGGTCTGCGTCGCCTACGAGGCGAACGGCGAGCGCTTCGAGTACCCGCCGTACCACCAGTCGATCCTCCACCAGGTCACGCCCATCTACGAGGAGCTGCCCGGCTGGCGTGCCGATCTCACGACGGCAACCACGAGTGAGGACCTGCCCCGCGCCGCGCGGGACTACGTGGCCTTCTTGGCCGAGCAGATCGGGGTGCCCGTGCGCCTGGTCGGCGTCGGCCCGGGGCGCGAGCAGTTCGTGGCCTTCGCCACAGCGTGAGCGCCGTCTCCCCGACCGTCCTCGTGGTGGGCGCAGGGGGGCGCGAGCACGCCCTCGCCCACACGCTGGCGCGCAGCGCCGACGTGGTGGTGGCACCCGGCAACCCCGGCATGCCCGGCACCTCGCCCGAGGGCCACGCCATCACCGTCAGCTCGTCCCCTCCGAGCGAGATCGACGCCGACCTGGTCGTCATCGGCCCCGAGGCCCCCCTGGTCGACGGGCTGGCCGACCGGCTCCGGGCCCAGGGCAAGTCCGTGGTCGGCCCCGGGGCCGACGGCGCCCGGCTCGAGGGGTCGAAGGCCTTCATGAAAGAGGTGTTGGCCGAAGCCGGCGTGCCGACGGCTCGCTACGCAGCATTCGACCGGGTGGACGAGGCCACCGACTTCCTGCGCTCGCTGCCCGGGCCCTGGGTGGTGAAGACCGACGGACTCGCCGCGGGCAAGGGCGTCTTGGTCGCCGAGTCGCTCGCCGAGGCGATCGCCGACGTCGAGGCGAAGCTCTCGGGCGCCGCCTTCGGGGCAGCCGGCCGCCGGGTGGTGATCGAAGAGGGGATGGCGGGGCCCGAATGCTCGCTCATGGCGCTGTGCGACGGGCGACACGTCGTGGCCCTCGCGCCCGCCCAGGACGCCAAGCGCCTCGGCGAGGGCGACGCCGGACCGAACACGGGCGGCATGGGGGCATTCTCGCCGATCCCGGCCCTCGACGCCGCCGACGTCGACAGCCTCATGGACACGGCCGTCGAGCCGCTCCTCGCCGCACTTCGCATCCGCGGCATCGACTACCGCGGCGTGCTCTACGCGGGGCTCATGCTGACCGACGAGGGCCCGAAGGTTCTCGAATACAACGTCCGATTCGGCGACCCCGAGGCGGAGTGCGTCCTGGTGCGACTGGCGAGCGACCCGTTCGAGCTGTTGGCCTCGGTGGCCGGCGGGAGCCTCCAGGACGCGCCGCGCTTCACGGATGACGCGGCGGTCTGCGTGGTGGTCGCCTCCCCCGGGTACCCCGGGGCGACCGAGACCGGCGGCCTCATCTCGGGTCTCGACCAGCGGGGCCAGCTCGAGGTGCCCATCGAAGGCGTGACCGTGTTCCACGCCGGGACGGCCCGCGACGCAGAGGGCCGGTTCGTGACGGCCGGCGGCCGGGTGCTCGGCATCACCGCGGTCGCTCGCGGACCCGAAGAGGCGAGGAGGCGCGCGTACGCTGGGGTGGCCGGGATCGGCTGGCCGGGCGCGCAGGTACGCACCGACATCGGGGCGGCTGCGAACACGATCGGATCCGCGCGGTGATCGGGCGCTACTCGCCGAAGGACATGGCGGCCCTCTTCACCGACGAGGCTCGCCTCGCCATGTGGCTCGAGGTCGAGCTCCTGGCGGCTGAGGGCCTGGCCCGCATCGGTGTGGTGCCGCTTGCCGACGTCATCGAGCTGCGCGAACGGGCGCCGGTGGTCGACGCCGATTTCGTCCGCGCCGTGGCGGCGCGCGAGGAGACGACGAACCACGACGTCGCCGCCTTCGTCGACGTGGTCCAAGAGCGGATCGGCCAACCGGTCGGGTCGTGGATCCACTACGGGCTCACCTCGTCGGACGTGGTCGACACCGCGGCGTGCGCCACGCTCGTGAAGGCGTCCGACCTGCTCATTGAGGCG
>Ga0302187_10000923_pt1 | contig 25898 bp, 25 predicted proteins | sample II_Bog_E1_3_FD_202120 | JGI IMG/M metagenome (GOLD analysis project Ga0302187, IMG submission 202120) | Peat permafrost microbial communities from Stordalen Mire near Abisko, Sweden - II_Bog_E1_3 | ecosystem: Environmental > Terrestrial > Soil > Wetlands > Peat | place: Sweden: Abisko...
CTGAAGCTGGTCCAGACCGCCGGCAGGGCCGGCGGCGGGAGCGACGGCCTGCGCGAACGCCTCGGAAATGAACATGTAGAGTCTCCTGATCTCTGAAAAGCTTTTGAAGCAGCCGGACTATAGCGGGCTTGGAAGCAGATGCAAATGTTTCGGTATGAAGGTTCGGTGTGAAGAATATAGAGGGTGATATGGCGCTCCGTAGCGTCACCCGCCTTGACCATTGGCAGCCGGGTGCTACCTTCTAAGCCATCATGACCATTGACCCCGCCGTTCTCTCGCAGCTCTCGCGCATCGCTGATGCCCTGGAGCGCCTCGCCCCGCCGCCGCCCCGCGCCACCGATCTGGCCGCCGCCGACGCTTTTCTGTGGCACGCCCGCCCCGAGGGGCTGGAGCCGGTGCATAAGGTCAATCGCGTCAATGTCTCGCTTTTGCAAGGCATCGAGCGCCAGATCGAAACTCTGCACGACAACACCCGGCGCTTCGCCAACGGTCTGCCGGCCAACAACGCCCTGCTCTGGGGCGCTCGCGGCACCGGCAAATCGTCGCTGGTCAAAGCGGTCCATGCCGCCATCAATGAAGAGAGCCCCGGCAAGCTGGCCCTGGTGGAAATCCACCGGGAAGACATCGTCACCCTGCCCCGCCTGTTGGGCCTGCTGCGGGACTCTGGCCGCCGCTGCCTGCTGTTCTGCGATGATCTGTCCTTCGAAGGCGCCGACGAGAGCTATAAGTCGCTGAAAGCGGTGCTGGAAGGCGGCATCGAAGGCCGGCCCGAGAATGTGCTGTTCTACGCCACCTCGAACCGCCGGCATCTGTTGTCGCGCGACATGATCGAGAACGAGAAGTCCACCGCCATCAATCCCAGCGAAGCCACCGAGGAAAAGGTCAGCTTGTCCGACCGCTTCGGCCTGTGGTTGGGCTTCCACAATCTGGATCAGGCCACCTATTTCGCCATCATCGAAGGCTATGCCAAGGCCTATGGCCTGGACATCTCCGTCGAACAATTGCGGGCGGAAGCGGTGGAATGGTCCATGACCCGTGGCTCACGCTCGGGCCGCGTCGCATGGCAATACATCCAGGATCTGGCCGGACGCTTGGGCAAAAGCCTAGCTTAGGGCGTTTTACCCTTGAGGGGCGGCAATACCACCGTCACCTCGGAGGTGTATTTATTGGCCGAACCGGTGGCTAGATCAACGCCACCGCCGACCACTCCACCAATGACCACATTGCCGAAGGCGGCAGCGGCGACGTCGGATTCGTTATAGAACCCGGCAGTCTCATAGCCCGGCTTATGACAGACGATATTGATATCGTGACGGTTTTTCTCGATGGTCACGGTGCCGGGGGTCAAAGTGACCCGGCCCAGTACCACGCCCTTGCGGGTGACGGCACAATCGGCTCCGGCGGGCACCGAATTGATGGTCAGCTCCTGGCTCTTGCCCTCGATCACCGTCGAGCAAGAGGCGAGGCCCGCCAATAATCCGGCGGCGATGACGGCTCTGACGATCAGCACGGACAAACTCCCAAACGCTGGAACGACCCTGACTATGGGACAGTTCCGGGCGTCATGCAACCGGCCCCAAGGAAACCTTAGTCCTTCAGCATGGTCTGAGGATCGACGGCGCGGGTGCCCTGGCGCAGTTCGAAATGCAGCTGGGGCTGGCCGACGCCGCCGGAATCGCCGGAGATGGCGATCTTCTGGCCGCGTTTGACCAGTTCTCCGCGCTTGACCAGCAACTGGTCATTGTGGGCATAGGCGGTCATCCAGCCATCGGCATGTTTGACCAGCAGCATATTGCCGAAGCCGCGCAGTTCGTTGCCGGCATAGGCCACCACGCCATCGTCGGAGGCGGTCACCGGAGTGCCCTTGGGCACAGCGATATTGATGCCGTCGTTATGCACGCCCTTGCCGGCAGCGCCGAATTCCGAGATCACCTCGCCCCGCACCGGCCAGATGAAGCCCTTACCCGATTTCGGCGGCGGCGCTTGCACAGGGGCCGGAGCCGGAGGTGCGGCAGCCTGCTGGGGCGCGGGAGCCGGAGCCGGCTGAGCGGCGGGGGCCGCAGCCGGCGGAGGTGGCGGAGGCGCCGCTGCCGCTTCGGCGGCTTTCTCGCGGTCGGCCAGGGTGGCATAGCCGCCCTTCTTGCTATCCTGAGCAGGTGTGGGTGCCGGTGCCACAGGTGTCGCCGTCACCGTCGGGCGAGAGACAGGCTCCAGCGGAGCCACCTGGGCCTGACTGGTCGAGGGCAGCTTCAGACGCTGGCCGACCTTGATCAGATTGGGATCGGTGATGTTGTTCATGCGGGCCAGGGTCGAATAGGGCACCCCGGTCTTGTGGGAAATGCCCAGCAGGCTGTCACCCTTGACCACCACATATTCATGGCTGGTGGAGAGGAACAGCACTTGGCCCACGGTCAATTGATAAGGCGGCTGCAGATTATTGGCGTCGATCAGGGCGCGCACCGACAGACCGAACTGGCGGGCCACGCCATAGATGGTGTCGCCCCGCTGCACCGTATAGCTGCCGCCGGCCTGGGACCGCTCGACATTGCCGCCCTGGCGATAGTCGGCATTGCCGCTGCCTTCGGGCGATAAAGAACAGCCGGCGGCCAAAAGACCCATGGCGGCAACGAAAGCGAGGCGGAGAAAAATCGGCGGACGGCTCATGGCCGGAACAGTACTGGAACCCTGCCATTGGGGCAATGGTGGGAAGATGAAGAGTTATTCTAACTGGCGCATTGAGCGCCCGCGCGCAGCCAAGCGGCGAGGAGCCGCGCCCGGCGCATGAGGGGCACAGGGTGATCAATTCTGATCACCCTGATATTATTCCGGCAGCGCACCACTGATCAGCGGTACGAAACGCACCGGGAACAGGTTCTCGGCATGGGGCCGCCCGGCCACCTTGCGGACGCGCACAATGATCTGCTCGCCGCCCTGATTGCCCACCGGCAGCACCATGACGCCTTCGTCGGACAATTGATCCAGCAGGTTCTGGGGAATATCGGTGGCCGCCGCCGTCACCAGGATGCGATCAAAGGGCGCCTGCTCGGGCCAGCCCCGGGTGCCGTCGCCGCAGATGGCCGTAATATTATGGATATGCAGATGCTTGATGCGCTGCTCGGCCTCTTTCAACAAAGGCTTATGGCGCTCGATGGTATAGACCCGGCGGCAAAGCCGGGACAACACCGCCGCCTGATAGCCCGAGCCGGTGCCGATCTCCAGCACCTTCTGGCGATCGCCCACTTCCAGGGCCTGGCTCATCAGGGCCACCACCAGCGGCTGGCTGACGGTCTGACCCTGACCGATGGGCAAGGCGGTGTTCTCGTAAGCCTGATCCAGGAAGGGAGCAGGCACGAAAAGCTCGCGGGGGATGCGCTCGATGGCCGCCAGCACGCGGGTATCCACCACGCCGGCCCGACGCAACTCCATGATCAGCCGGATCTTGCGGGTCTGACCGCTCATCCCAGGATATTCTCCAGGCGATGCAGGCATTCGGCATGGGTGAAATCGACGCAAAGCGGCGTCACCGAGACACAGGCGCAGCCGACCGCATCCAGATCCGAGCCCGGCTGGCCCAAATCCTTGGCCCGCTGGCCGCCGATCCAGTAATAGGCATCGCCCCGGGGGTCCTGACGTTCGGTCACCGCGTCGGCCAGGGCCCGCTTGCCCTGACGGGCGGCGACAATGCCATGGACGCTGCCATGCAGGACGTCGGGGAAATTCACGTTCATCAGCACGTTCTTGGCCCAACCGATGGAACAGAGGCGACGGATCACGTCCGGAGCCCAATGTTCGGCCGTGGCCCATTTGACCGGATGACGGTCCTCGAAATACTGCGAAAAGGCGATGGAGGGAATGCCCAGCAAGGTGCCTTCCATGGCCGCCGCCACCGTGCCCGAATAAGTGACGTCGTCCCCCATATTGCCGCCACGATTAACGCCGGACAGCAGCAGGGTCGGCTTGCGATCCTTCAGGATTTGCCGCACGCCCAGCAGCACGCTGTCGGTGGGCGTGCCATCCACAGAAAAGCGGAACTCGGAATGCTGATGGATGCGCAAAGGCCGGCGCACCGTCAGGGAATGGGCGACGGCACTTTGCTCCGTGGCCGGAGCCACCACCCAGACATCGTCACACAAAGTCCGCGCCACCTTCTCCAGCAGCTTGATGCCGGGGGCGTCGATGCCGTCGTCGTTGGAGACGAGGATCCGGGCGGACTTCAGGTCGGCGATAGGCTCAAACATTGGCGGTGATGACCTCCAGCCCGCCCATGTAATGACGCAAGGCTTCGGGCACCACAATCGAACCATCGGCCTGCTGGTAGTTCTCCAGCACGGCGATCAGGGTGCGGCCCACGGCCAGACCCGAACCATTGAGGGTATGGACAAAGCGGGTGCCCTTTTCGCCGGCTGCGCGGAAGCGGGCATTCATGCGCCGGGCCTGGAAATCGCCGCAGTTGGAACAGCTGGAGATTTCGCGGTAAGCGTTCTGACCGGGCAGCCAAACCTCGATGTCATAGGTCTTGCGCGAGGAAAAGCCCATGTCGCCGGTGCAAAGCACGATGACCCGGTAAGGCAGGCCCAGCTTCTGCAGAATATCTTCGGCGCAGGCGGTCATGCGCTCGTGTTCTTCTTCCGACTGATCGGGGTGGGCGATGCTGACCATCTCGACCTTGGCGAACTGATGCTGGCGAATCATGCCGCGGGTATCCTTGCCCGCCGCCCCTGCTTCCGAGCGGAAACATTGGGTCAGAGCGGTCATGCGGATCGGCAGCTTGGCCTCGTCCAAAATCTCACCCGCCACCAGATTGGTCAGAGGCACCTCGGCGGTGGGGATCAGGGAATGGCCGGTGTTGGTCTTGAACAAATCCTCGCCGAACTTGGGCAACTGGCCGGTGCCGTACAGGGCCTCGTCGCGCACCATGAAGGGCGGATTGATCTCGGTATAGCCCTTCTTGCCGGTATGCAGGTTGAGCATGAAGGCCGACAAAGCCCGCTCCATGCGAGCCAAGGCCCCCTTCAGCACCACGAAACGGGCCCCCGACAGCTTGGCAGCCGCCTCGAAGTCCATCAGCCCCAAGGCAGTGCCAAGGGCGTCATGCTCCTTGGGCGCGAAGTCGAAGCTGGGCAGCGTTCCGACCTTGCGCAGCTCCACATTGGCGCTCTCGTCCGGGCCTTCCGGCACGTCCGCAGCCGGCAGGTTGGGGGTGGACATCAGAATGCCCTCGATCTCTTCACCGACGGCCTTTTCCTCGATCTCGAGGGCTGCACCCTGATCCTTCAGGGAGGCCACTTCGTCCATCAGGGCTTGGGCGTCGCCGCCCTGGCGCTTGAGCAGACCGATCTGCTTGGCGGCATCATTGCGCTTGGCCTGCATTTCCTGCAGCGAGGTCTGGGCGGCGCGGCGCTTGGCGTCCAACTCCAGCACGCGGCCCGACAGGGGAGCCAGCCCACGGCGGGCCAGACCCGCATCAAAAGCCTCTGGGTTCTCGCGGATGAACTTAATGTCGTGCATGGAACGCCTTCTTTAACCTGATTCCGGCTGGTGTAAGCCGGTTATAGAGCGCTGCCCCGATCGGGACAAGGTTGCCCCTAGACCGTGATGCAGAAAATCTGCATCACGTAAGTCCCTCAGCCTTAGCGCGGCATCCGCCGCTTGGCCGCTCGCTCAAAGCTCGCCAGCGTGATGCACATTTTGCGCATCACGCCCTAACTCTCGTTGAAATCGGTGTCTTCCACCGGGTCGGCCAAAGCAGCCTCTTCCCCAGCCTGAGCCTTCTGGTCCTTTTCGACCCAACGGCAAGACCAGATGGAGATTTCGTAAAGCAGCAGCATGGGCACGGCCAGACTGACCTGACTGATGATGTCGGGCGGGGTCAGCACGGCAGCCACCACGAAGACGCCGACCACGGCATAGCGGCGCTTTTCCACCAGATCATTGGCGTCGAGAATGCCGACGCGGGCCAAAAGGGTCAGGGCCACCGGCATCTGGAAAGCCAGACCGAAGGCGAAGATCAGCTGCATCACCAGCGACAGATATTCGCCGACCTTGGCCTGCAGCTCGATGGGCAGGCCGCCGGTGTCGGCGCCCAGGCTTTCGAAGGACAGGAAGAAGTTCCAGGCCATGGGCAGCACAAGATAATAAAGCAGCGCCGAGCCAGCCAGAAACAGCACCGGCGTCGCCACCAAGAATGGCGCAAAGGCCCGCTTCTCGTGCTTATAAAGCCCCGGCGCCACAAAGGCCCACAACTGCCCGGCCCAGATGGGGAAGCAGATGAAGGCGGCGGCAAAGGCCGAGACGCGGACATAGGTCCAAAAGGCCTCGGTCAGGCTGGTGTAGATCATATGGCGATTGGCGTCGCCATGCTTTTCCATCACCGCCGCCAAGGGCTCCACCAGGAAACCATAGATCGGCTTGGAGAAGTAATAACAGGCCAGGAAGATCAGGAAGAAGGCGATGAAGGAGATCATCAGCCGCTTCCGCAGCTCGATCAGATGCTCCATCAAAGGCATGCGGTGTTCTTCGGCGGCTTCCTCGGTCACGGCTTAGGCTCTCCCTCGGGAGTGGGAGGAACAACCTCCGGCTTGAGAGAGGCTTCCTGCTTCAGGGAAGCGGCGGCGGCCAAATCACTGACCTTATTGGGGTCGAAGTCGCTCAGATGCTTCTCAAGATCGGCCCGGCTCTCGCTGGCCACAGTGCTGACCGACTGCATCTGCTTCTTGACCTCGTCCAGCTCGGACTCCCGCATCATATCGTCGAGATTGCGCTGAAACTCGCCGGCCAGCAGACGGGCCTTGCGGGTCCAACGGCCCATGCTGCGCATGACCTTGGGCAGGTCCTTCGGCCCGATGACCAGCAGCGCTACGCCACCGATCAAGGCCAGTTCCGACCAGGCTATATCGAACATGGACCCCTTCCCGCCGGTTCGCGGCTTTTAGTGCTTGGCAGCGTCTTCGCTTTTGGGAGCGGCGGCGGCGGCAGGAGCGACAGGGGCCGCCGGAGCATCGGCGGTCAGTTCGCGGGGGGTCTCGGTCGCGGGCTTCGCAGCCGGAGCCTCGTCATCGGCCAGACCCTTCTTGAAGGCCTTCACACCCTGGGCGACGTCGCCCATCAGGTTGGAGATCTTGCCTTTGCCGCCGAACAGCAGCAACGCCACGGCCAGAACGATCATCCAATGCCAAATGCTGAAAGAACCCATTGTCCAAATCTCCAAGGGAGCGGAAAGTTGGCGGATCATCGCAAAAGAAGCCGCCCCCGGCAATGGCCGCAAGCCCTTTGCCGACGAATTCCGTCATATTATACCGTCACCCCCATAAATGGGGGCTGCCGTAGGCCCCTCGCCGGGCGGTGCATCCGCCCCTTGGCCGCTCGCTCAATGCTCGCTGGAAAGAAGTCTAGAGAGCATTTTTCGATCTGACTGGATCAAATCGAAAAATGCGATAAGCCTGCGCGGCATTTGAGCGAGCCCGGAACGGGCCGTTTGTTACAAACCTAGAGCTGATTCCGATTGATCGGAAACGGCTCTAGGCTTTTGACATCCGGGGCTATTCGTCGTCCCCGACCTCTTCTTCCTCATCGGCCATATGCAGAGGCCGCAGCACGTCCAAAGCCCGGCGCTCCAACTCGTCTTCGTCCAATTCCTCGGCGTCCACGTCAAGGAGATCGACCTCCTCGCCGGCGCGGTTGGAATAGCTGGACAAGCCGGGACGGGAATCCAGCAGGCCCGCCGCTTTCAATTCCTCAATGCCCGGCAGATCGTCGGTGGCCAGCAGGCCGAAGTGATCCAGAAAGCTTTCAGTGGTGCCCCACAGCATGGGCTTTCCCGGCGTGCGCTTGCGGCCCCGGGGCCTGATCCAGCCAGCCTCGAACAGCACATCCAGGGTGCCGCGGCTAAGGGCGACGCCGCGAATTTCCTCGATCTCGGCGCGGGTGCAGGGCTGGTGATAGGCGATGATTGACAGGGTCTCGACGGCAGCGCGGGACAATTTGCGCCCGACGTTCTGCTCGATGGTCAGGGCTGCCGCCAGATCGGGAGCCGTGCGAAAAGCCCATTTGCCGCCCCGCTGCACCAGATTGACGCCGCGCTCGGCATAGACCGACTGCAGCTCTGCCAGTAGGTCTTCAAGGTCAGTGCCCTCGGGCAGGCGTTCGGCCAGACCGCGCTCGTCGATGGGCTCGGCCGAGGCAAACAGCAAAGCCTCGATCAGGCGCAGATGTTGAAAGTCAGTCATCTCTCTTTCCTTCCGCCGGCTTCAGCCAGATGTCGGCAAAGACTTCGTCCTGGCGCAACTCCAGCTTGCCCTGACGGCATAATTCCAAAATCGCCACGAAATGCGCCGAAACCGCCGAGCGACGCAGCAACCCGCCCAAGCCCGGCGGCAGGAAGCTCGACAGGGTCGACCAGCGGGGCAGCGTTCCCAGCATGGTTTGCAGCCGATGAATGGCGTCGTCCACCGAATAGAGATCCGGCGCCTCAATGCGCAAGGTGGTCGCCTTCTGGCGGCGCTGGATGTCGGCATAGGCCTTCAAAAGGTCGTAAAGCCCCACCTCCCACACCGGGCGCGTCACCACCGACACCGCCTCGGGCTCGCCTCGGGGGAAGACGTCGCGGCCAAGGCGTGGGCGGTTCATCAGCTTTTCGCCGACTTGGCGCATGGCCTCCAGCCTTTGCAGCTGGAAAGCCAGGGCAGCGGCCATTTCCTCGCCGCTGGGCTCGTCTTCCGGGGCTGGCTCGGGCAGCAGCAGACGGGACTTCAGATAGGCCAGCCAGGCCGCCATCACCAGATAATCCGCCGCCAGCTCCAAATGCTGATGCGCCACGCGGGTGATGAAGACCAGATATTGCTCGGCCAGCCGCAGGATGGAAATCTTGGCCAGATCGACCTTTTGCTCGCGGGCCAGCTCCAGCAGCACGTCCAGCGGGCCTTCATAGCCATCCAAATCCACCATCAGCGATTCGGTCGGCGGGATCGGCTCCAGCCGCTCGGGCTGATCAAAGGCGTCGAAGATGCCCGGCTGGGTCATAATAGAAGCCCTAGATCAGGCCCACGGCGTGAAACAGCAGGGATTTCAGGACAAAGACCGGCACCCCGATCAGATAGCCGAGAACGTTGATATGCAACATGGGCAGGATGAGCATGGCGCCTATCAGGATGAAGAAAGTGTAACGCTCCATCCCGGCCAATTGATTGCTCAATTTGCGCGGCAGCAGGCCGACCAACACCCGGCCACCATCCAGCGGCGGCAGCGGGATCATGTTGAAGACCGCCAACATCAGATTGATCTCGACCGAGTTGATCAGATTGGTGCCAGCCCATTTCTGCCCGGCTTCGGGAAGAAAGGGCAATAGATAGATCAACAAGGCCGAGATGATCGCCAGCAGGACATTGGTCCCCGGCCCGGCCAAAGCCACCATGATCATGCCGAGGCGCGGCGGCCTCAGGCGGCCGAAATTGACCGGCACCGGCTTGGCCCAGCCGAACATGATCTGCGCCCCCGACAGCAGCAGGATGGCCGGCAGCAGCAAGGTGCCAAAGGGATCGACGTGATGCAGCGGATTGGCAGAAATCCGACCCTCTCGCTGGGCCGTGTCATCGCCGAAGCGCAGAGCGGCAAAGCCATGGGCCGCCTCGTGCAGGGTAATAGCCAGCACCAGAGGAATGATCCATACGGCAAATTTCTGAATGACGTCAGAGACTTCCACCGGGATATTCATGCACCCTCTCCCTCCAGCACGGCGTCCAGCGTGGCCTGGGCCCCTTCGGGCAAAGGCCGGTTGCGCAGCATGGCGTCGGCGCGAGCCAGACGCTCCAGGGCGGCGTCGGTCAAAGGCTTGAGGGCAGAGGCGATGGCGGTCATCTCGGCCATATCGCCGTTACAGTGAAGGGCGATGTCACAGCCGGCCTCCAGACTGTCGCGGGTACGGTCGGCGAAGTCGCCCTTCAGGGCCTTCATGGACAGATCGTCGGACAGCAGCACCGCCTCGCAGCCGATCTCGCCACGGATCACCTGCTCGATGACGATGGGCGAGGTGGTGGCGGGGCGCAAGGCGTCGAAAGCCTTATAGACCACATGGGCGGTCATGGCCCAAGGGGCGTTGCGCATGATGCGAAAGGCGGCAAAGTCCGTGGCCGACAAGGTGGCAGCGTCTTCAACCACCACCGGCAGGTCCAGATGGCTGTCCACCAGAGCGCGGCCATGGCCGGGGATATGTTTGATCACCGGCATGACGCTGCCGTCCAGCAGACCGTCGCAGACGGCGCGGCCCAGATCGGCCACCAGCATGGGATCAAACCCTAAGGCGCGGTCGCCGATGATGTCATGGGACCCCGCCACCGGAACGTCCAGCACCGGGGCGCAATCGACGTCGATGCCCAGATCGGCCAGATCCTCGGCGATCAGGCGGGCATTGAGGCGACAGGCGGCCCGGCCCTTGGGCAGGTCTTTCTCGGCCATGCGGGCAAAGATGGACATGGGCGGGCGCTTCAGCCAATGGGGCGGGCGCAGACGCTGGACCCGACCGCCTTCCTGGTCGATCAGCACCGGAGCCCGACGGCCCACCGAGGCGCGCAGATCATGCACCAGGGTGCGGACCTGATCGGGCGTATCGATGTTGCGGGCGAACAGGATGAAGCCCAAAGGATCGGTCTTCGCGAAGAAGGCCTTTTCCGCGTCCGTCAGGGTCAGTCCCGAACAGCCGAAGATGCCGGCGGCCGGCGTGTCATTCCTTGCCAATGATGCATCCTTGATTACGCTTGGCCAGTTGGGCGCAGACGGTGCGGGCCTTGGCCTCGTCCATCGGGCCGGCATAGATGCGCCAATAGATGCCCTTGGCACCCAGATCGGTCCGCACCACTTCGCCGGAATAGCTGCCCAACACGTCCTTGTTGGTGGAATGAATATGGGTCCATTCGGCCTTGCCGTCGGCTTCCGACTTCAAGGACCCCAGCTGCACATGCCAAGCGCCCCCACCCGGAGGATGGAGCACGATGGGAGCCTGAGCAGGAGCCGGAGCCACCTTGGCCGCAGGAGCAGCGGTCGCAGCCTTGGCCACCGGCGCAGGCGCAGGCGCCGACAGGGCCGGAGCCGTCGGCATGGCCTGATTCGCCGTAGTGCCGGGAACCGGCTTGGCCGGCTTGGCCGGCTCGGGCGGCAGGTTGGCGGTATTGATCTCCTTGGGCGGAGGCGTCTGGAAGGCCGGCTTGATGGAGGGCGAGCGCGGCTGCACCGGCGGTGCTGCCGGAGCTTCGGGGGGCGGCAGCAGCCGCTCGGACTGAGGCTCGGACTCCTGCGACGACCCCATCTTCTCATAGACCAGCTTGTCGCGGTTGGGCACGTCCATGCCGCCCCGCTCTTCCGGGCCGGGCTTGGTCTTGATGGGCTTGTCGTCGGCGGTGATCAAGGGCACGCCGGATTCGGCCTGCATCTTCGGCTTGACCGGGAAGAAGATATAGCGGGTCGCCGCACCCAGGGCCGCCACGGCCAGCACCACCAGCGAAATGGTCAGGATGGTCCTGATCAGCGCCGTTTTGCGGGCATAATGGCTGTCGGGGTCCGCATCGAAGCGTTCCGGAATGATATCCAGGATTTCGCGGTCGATATGGTCTCTGTCGTCCCGGAAAGGCATGGTCTACCTCATCTCCTCGAGCGGCTCGACCCCGAACACCGCCAGACCCGAGGCGATGACATAGGTCACCGCCCGCAACAGGGCCAGTCGGGCCAGGGACAGCTCGGAATCATCTGCCTGCAGGAAGCGTAGGGTAACGTCATCCTTGCCCTTGTTCCACAACCCATGGAAGCCAGCGGCAAGATCGTTCAGATAAAAAGCGACGCGATGGGGCTCGTGAGCCTCGGCGGCACTTTCCACCAGACGCGGCCAGCCGGCCATCAGGCGGATCAGCGCCAGCTCGGCCGGATCGTTCAAACGGCCCAAGGCGGCGAAAGACAAAGCCAGACCCGACAGATCCTGGCCGGGGAACATCTCCAGGCCATGACGGATCACCGAATGGGCGCGGGCATGGGCGTACTGGACATAGAACACCGGATTATCGCGGGACTGCTCCAGCACTTTGATCAGATCGAAGTCCAACTGGGCGTCGTTCTTGCGGCAAAGCATGATGAAACGCACCACGCCCTTGCCAACCTCGTCCACCACTTCGCGTAAGGTCACAAAGGTGCCGGCGCGCTTGGACATCTTATAGGGCTCGCCGTCCTTCATCAGATTGACCATCTGGCACAGCTTGACGTCCAGCGAGCCCTTACCCTCGGTCACGGCCTTGACGGCGGCGGCCATGCGCTTGACATAGCCGCCATGATCGGCGCCCCAGACGTCGATCATCACCGGGAAGCCGCGACGGAACTTGTCCCAGTGATAGGCGATATCGGAAGCGAAATAGGTCCAGGAACCGTCCGACTTCTTCAACGGACGATCAACGTCGTCACCGAATTCGGTGGCCTTGAACAGGGTCTGGGGGCGCGGCTCCCAATCGTCGGGGGTCTTGCCCTTCGGCGGCTCCAAAACACCTTCATAGATCAGGCCGCGCTCGGTCAGATAATCCAGCGCCGCCTGCACCTTGCCGCCCTCGACCAGGGCGCGCTCGGAGGTGAAAACCGCATGTTTGACGCCCAGGGCCGCCAGATCCTCGCGGATCAGGGCCATCATGGCGTCAATGGCGGTCTTGCGGAAATGCGGCAGCCATTCGGCTTCCGGCTTGTCCAGCCAGACCTTGCCGTCGGCCTTGGCGATTTCTTGCCCCAGGGGGATCAGATATTCGCCGGGATAAAGGCCTTCAGGAATGGTGATGGTCTCGCCCAGGGCTTCGCGGTAACGCAGGTAGGCCGAGCGGGCCAGCACATCCACCTGAGCCCCGGCGTCATTGATGTAATATTCGCGGGACACGCCGAAGCCGGCCTTTTCCAGCAGACCGGCCAAAGCGTCACCAACCACGGCACCACGGGCATGGCCCACATGCATCGGCCCGGTGGGATTGGCCGAGACGTACTCAACATTGACCGTCACGCCCTTGCCCATGTCGGAATCGCCATAAGACGACCCGGCGCGCAAAATGTCGCCCAGCTGATCGGCCCAATAGGCATCGGACAGGCGCAGGTTCAGGAAGCCGGGACCGGCGATCTCGGCGGCGGTCACCGACGGCAGATTGCGCAGCTCGGCGGCCAGCAGCCCGGCGATGTCGCGGGGCTTCATGCCGGCGGCCTTGGACAGCACCATGGCGGCATTGGTCGAGACATCGCCGTGGGAGGTCTCGCGCGGCGGCTCGGCGGTCACCTTCGAGGTGTCGAGCCCAGCAGGCAAAGCGCCCGAGGCGGCCAGCTTGTCCAGGGCGGAAATGATGTCTTCGCGGAAGGTCTTGAACAGATTCATGGTTTCTCTTGCAGATCAAAAAGTCGACGATGTTCGTCGAGGGCGAAACGGTCGGTCATGCCGGCGATATAATCGGCCACGGCCCGTGCCGTCTCCGACTGGTCCTTGCCGTCGCAAAGCTTCTGCCATTCGGGCGGCAGACATTCGGGCTCATGCACCAGCAGCGTATAAAGGTCTTTGACCACGCGCCGGGCCTTCGAGGTCATGCGGTTGACCTGATAGTGGCGGTACATATGGTCGAACAGGAAGCGCTTCAACGCCCGGTCGTTGGCCCGCATCTCTTCCGAGAAAGCCGCCAGCGGACGGCCCAGGCGGCGCACGGCCTCGGGGCTATCAGGCTTATAAAGGGCGATGTTGCGCTTGGTCTCGGCGATCAAATCCAGGACCATCAGGCCGATCAGACGACGCACGGATTCATGGATATGGATCGAGGGCTCGATGTCGGGATGCTCGGCCTTCACCTTGGCGAAGACCGGCCCGACCAGCGGCACTTCCGATAAGTCGTCGATGGTGAACAGCCCAGCCCGCAAGCCGTCGTCGATATCGTGATTGTTATAAGCGATGTCGTCGGCCAGGGCCGCGATCTGAGCCTCGGCGCTGGCGTAGCTGTCCAGCTCCAGATCTTCCTTCAAGGCATAGTTCTGGATAGCCAGGGGCAAGGGCTTGGCGCCGTCAAAGCCGGTCAGGGGGCCGTTATGTTTGACCAGACCCTCCAGGGTCTCCCAGGTCAAATTCAGGCCGTCGAACTCGTAATAGCGCCGCTCCAGCTTGGTGACGATGCGCAAGGACTGGGCGTTATGGTCGAAGCCGCCCACCTTGGCGGTCATCTCCCGCAGGGCATCCTCGCCAGCATGGCCAAAGGGGGTATGCCCCAGGTCGTGGGCCAGGGCCAAAGCCTCGGCCAAATCCTCATTCAGCCCCAGCACCCGGCAGACCGAGCGGGCGATCTGGCTGACCTCCAGGCTGTGGGTCAGGCGGGTGCGGAAGTTGTCGCCATCGTGATAGACGAAGACCTGGGTCTTGTACTTCAGGCGGCGGAAAGCCTCGGAATGGATGATGCGGTCGCGGTCCCGCTGAAAGGGCGAGCGCGTTTCGCTCTCGGCCTCGGAAAAGCGCCTTCCCCGGCTGCGTTCAGGCTTGCAGGCGTAGGGGGCCAGGATTTCACTTGCGGTCTTGGGGGCGGTCATGGTCGGGACAGTACCTTGCGATGCAAAAGCGTTCAACCTCATTAGAATTTGACTCCGCCCCCGCCTCCGTGGCAAAGCCCGCCCATGACTGAATTCCCCAACGCTTTCGAAGAGCGCTGTCCGCGTCTGGAACGCACCGCCCTGGCGGTCATCCTGCTGCTGACCATCCTGAAGGTGGCCGTCGCCGCCCATGCCGGTCTGTCCGCCGACGAGGCCTATTACTGGCAATGGACGCAAAACCTTCAGCTGTCCTATTACGACCATCCGGCCATGGTGGCCTATTGGATTTGGGCCGGCGTCCATCTGGTGGGCCAGACCGCCCTTGGCGTGCGCCTGCCCGCCGTGATTGGCAGCCTGATCACCACCGCCCTGATCTGGGACATCGCCCGACTGGCCTTTAAGTCGCGCCGCGCCGCCGCCTGGGCCGCCCTGTGGCTGAACTGCGGCCTGATCTTCGCCGTCGCCGGGGTGATCGTCACCCCCGACACGCCCCTGCTGGTCTTCTGGTCCCTGGCCCTATGGGGCATGGTCCGCCTGATCGCCGAGCAGCGCAGCCGCTGGCTGTTCGTCATGGCCATCGGGCTGGGTCTGGGCGCGATCAGCAAATACACCATTCTGCTGCTGGTGCCGGGGCTGGTGGTCACCGCCCTGCTGTTCCCCGAGCTGCGCCGCTGGCTGACCCGCTGGCAGACCTGGGCCGCCGCCCTGCTGGCCTTGGCCTGTACAGCACCTTTATGGATCTGGAACGTCGAGCACGACTTCGCCTCGTTCCATAAGCAGCTCGGCCATGCCATGACCGCCGAGAGCAACATCAATCCCCTGAAGAACCTGGGAACCTTCCTGGGCGGACAGATCGGGCTGGTCACGCCCTTGATCTTCGGCTTTTGCCTGTGGGGCATGGGCATTGCCCTGTGGCGCGGCTGGCGCGAAAAACGTCCCGAATGGCTGCTGCTGGGAGCCTCGTCCCTGCCGATCCTGCTGTTCTTCACCGAGCACAGCCTGAAGGGTCTGGTCCAGCCCCATTGGGACGGCCCGGCCTATCTGGCCGGTCTGGTCGCCGCTACCGGCTTTGGCTGCCAGCTGTCCGGCAAGTGGAAAGGCTGGTTCAAGGCGGCTCCGCTCCTCAGCCTGGCCATGACTTTGCTGCTGTTCTTCCAGGCCGGCACTGCCCTGCTGCCCCTACCGGTCAAGATCGACGCCTTAAAGCGCCTGGGCGGCTGGGACGAGCTGGCCACAGCCGTCGCCGAGGAACGCACCGCCCATCCCGAGGTTTTCCTCTTCACCGATAAGCACGAACCCACCGGGCCGCTGTCCTTTCTGCTGCAAGATCATCCGCCGGTGTTCCAGCAAGGCTACATCCGCCCCAGCTATTACAGCGCCGAGGATGTGGCGGCTCTTCGGGGCCGCAACACCATTCTGATCACCCAGGCCGGGTCGGGCGAAGTGCCCTATGCCAGCAAGCATTTCAGCCGCTTCACCCTGCTGCGCACAGTCACCCTGCATTGGGGCGGCCGACCTTTCGCCACCTACGAGCTTTATCTCGGCGAAGGCTATAAGGGCGGCATCTTCACCATGGGCGACGGCTGGCGCGGCCTTAAAGACGATTGGGAAAATTTGGGATAGACTTCCTCCCTCTGACAATCTTGGAGGGGTTGGAATGAACAGACGGACCCTAATCTTGGCCCTTGGCCTGCTGCCGGTCTTTGTGGGCGGAGCGGCCCAAGCCCAGTTCGGCATCACTGATGTGCTGACCGCGCCCAAGACCCTGATCGACCGCGCCATCGAGGCCCGCTCGACCTCGGACATCGCCACCGACAACCGCATCGTCGCCGAGGTCAATGCCGCCATGGCCGGACTTGGCACCATCAAGGCCTCGACGGAAATCTATGAGCAGCGGCTCTTGATCACCGGCATCTTCTCGGACAAGGCCACCTATGACGCCTTCGAAGCCAAGGTGCGGGCCATCAAGGGCGTCAAAAAGCTTTATTGGCATGTCCTCTATATGAGCGACGCCGACCAAAAGGCCGCCCATCTGAAAAGCTGGGCCGATGTACTGGAGATCGGCACCAAGGCCCAGGCCCGGCTGGTAGGCACCGCCGGGGTCGCCGACGTCAATTTCCGCACCACCGCCGATAGCACCGGCACCGTCTATCTGCTGGGCCGCGCCCGTTCTGGCGAAGAAGCCAAAAAGGCCCTGGCCCGGATCAAGGACGGCAACGGCATCAAGACCGTGGTGGATTACGTGGTGGTCAGGCCTTAAATGAAAAAGGCCGGCTCCTAAGAGCCGGCCTTTTCTGTACTTACGCCGCCTTGGGGCGGGGACCACCGGGTCCAGGTCCGCGGCGATGACCACCGGCGGCAGGCTTACCGGCTCCCTGGCCGTGGGGAGCAGCCTTGGGCTTCAGACCCTGGGGCTTGCCGCCCTGAGGCTTGGGACCCAGGGCACCCGGCTTAGCACCTTCGGTACGGGCTGCCTGAGGACGACCACCCTGGGGACGGCCGCCATTGCCACCAGCACCACCGCCGCCACGCTTCGGCGGCTTGGGCAAAGGAGCGCTGCCGTTCAGACGGCGAGCAATATCCTCGGCGTGATAGGCATGGGTAGCATCCACCGGAACCGGCTGACGGATGGCCTTCTCGATGGCCTTAAGGTAGCTCAGTTCTTCCAGCTCGCAGAAGGAAACAGCCTTGCCCTCGGCTCCGGCGCGCGCGGTGCGGCCGATGCGGTGGACGTAGCTTTCCGGCTCATTGGGCAGCTCGTAGTTGATGACGTGAGTCACGCCGTCAACGTCGATGCCGCGAGCGGCGATGTCGGTGGCCACCAGAGCGCGGACACGACCGGCCTGGAATTCCGACAGAGCCCGCTGACGCGCACCCTGCGACTTGTTGCCATGAATGGCTTCGGCCGAGACGCCGCACTTCATCAGCTGTTCAGCCAGACGATTGGCGCCATGCTTGGTGCGGGCGAAGACGATGGCGCGCTGCACCGACTTGTCGGTCAGAACGTCAATCAAAAGCTGGCGCTTGTCGTCGCGGCTGACAAACATCACGGTCTGAGCGATACGCTCGACCGTGGTGGCCTGAGGCGTGACTTCAACCCGGGCCGGATCGCGCAGCATGCCAGACGCCAGCGAGGTGACTTCCGGGGCCATGGTGGCCGAGAAGAACAGGGTCTGACGCTTGGCCGGGATCTGGGCAACGATCTTACGCACGTCATGGATAAAGCCCATGTCGAGCATACGGTCGGCTTCGTCGAGGATCAGGACTTCGACGGAATCCAGACGGACGTTGCCGCGATTGATCAGATCGAGCAGACGGCCCGGCGTCGCCACCAGGATGTCGATACCGTTGGAAACGGCCTTGATCTGCGGCTGCATGCCGACACCGCCGAAAATGGTGGTGCGACGCAGGGACAGATTGCGACCATAGGTGGCGAAGCAATCGCTGACCTGCACGGCCAGTTCGCGAGTGGGAGTCAGCACCAGGGCGCGGACGCTCCGGGCCTGGGGACGGATATTGTTGGCGGCCAGACGCTGCAGCACGGGCAGAGCGAAGGCCGCGGTCTTGCCGGTGCCGGTCTGGGCGATGCCCAGCAGGTCACGTCCGGACAAGATCAGCGGAATGGCTTGAGCCTGAATCGGCGTGGGCTGGGTATAACCCTCAGTTGCCACGGCTTTACAGATCGGCTCGGCCAAACCGAGTTCGGAGAAATTTGTCATACGGTCTTTCTAAAAAGTCAGATCAGCGGGGACGGCGCGGCGGCGGACGATTGCCACCTGCGGGCGGAGCCGACCGTTCGTCTTTGTGACGGAAGTTGATGCGGGCCTTGGTCAGGTCGTAGGGCGTCATTTCAACAGTGACGCGGTCGCCAGCCAGCACGCGGATGCGGTTTTTCTTCATACGCCCCGAGGTGTAGGCCAACACTTCATGGCCGCCTTCCAGGGTGACGCGGAAACGGGCGTCGGGCAGCACTTCGCTCACCACGCCGTCGAATTCGATCAGATCTTCTTTAGCCAATGTATTCTTACTCTCCATGCGGGGCGGCGCCAGACGAAGCGCGGAACCCCTAGATGTTTGACCGCCACGGCATTCGTCGCGCCCCATGTCCCCAATTCGTAAACCACGAGACAAACGCCGCATTCCCCAACAGGCCTAGGGATTTCCTGGGGCACTGGGGATGGACCGTCGCATGGGGGAGACGCGATCAATGGTCTCGGTGCGGTCTTAACATCCTTTCTCCCGGTTTGCCACCGCTGGCAAGGCCAGCATGTAAAGGAAAGCAAAACCGGCACCGATGGAGATGGATGGCGGGCGGACCCAAAATAAAATTTCGGTGTTCCGTATATGGGCCTCCCCTTGATCTTTGGCAAGATAATTTCATTGCGCGGACTGTTGGGGGTGTTGCGCATTGCCCCCACTTGCCCGAAGATTGCAGCCAACGTCCGCTGATGAAAGCTCCTGGGCATGCCCGCGCCGGCTTTGCGCAAAGTCGCATCGATCTATCTTTACGGCACCAGCCTCTTGCTGGCCCTGCTGCCATTGGCCGGCATCGCCTATCTGCGCATTTTCCAGCCCGACGCCCCCAAATACCTGGATCACGGCTATCACATCTGGGGCATCGGCTCGGTGGTTCTGGTCAGCACGACCCTGTCCTACATCGCCTATCGCTGCTACCTGGAGGGCGGCGAGCGGCTGACCCGCTATCTGGCCCTGGGGTTTTTGGGCTTTTCCATGGCCTACAGCCTGCACGGCCTGCTCACCCCCCTGGCCGAGAGCCTGCCGGCCCTGTTCCTGCTGCCCGGCCCGACGGCGCGGCTGATCATGACCGTCTGTATTTTTCTGGGGGTGATGGGCTATGGCCACCCGCCCGAGCCCGAGGAAATCCGCAAGCTGCCTGGGCAATGGCTGCCGGCCATCGTGATCGAAATGCTGTTCCTGCTGTTCACCTTGTGGCTGGCCGTCGCCCAGCCCCTGCCCTTCCCGGTGGTGCGCCTGAGCACCGAGGGCGCCGCCGGCATTCTGTCGCTCTGCGTGCTGCTGGCCCTGCCCCTGCGCAAGGTCCAGGGCCCCATGCTGTGGTATCACGCCATCGCTTTGGCCTGGATGGCGCAATCTTCCTTCGGCTTCATCCTGGCTTTGCCCTGGAATCATATGTGGTGGTTTTCCCACATGGTCTCTTTGGCCGGCTTCGTGCTACTGGGCTGCGGCCTGGCCCAGGCCTTCCTGACCAGCGGCAGCTTTTCCGGGCTCTACAGCCCCAGCCAGGCCTACGCCGACATGACCGAGATCCGCCAGGGTCAGGAACTGCTGCAGCAGGCCATCACCCAAGCCCGTCAGGCCAATGTCGCCAAGAGCCGCTTCCTGGCCTCGGCCAGCCACGATCTGCGCCAGCCGGTACAATCCCTGATGCTGTTCACCGCCCTATTGGAGACCTTCAGCCTGGAGGACCGCCCACGCACGGTGGTGCGCAATCTGGGCAATGCGGTGCAGGCGCTGAAGGGCCTGCTGGACGGACTTCTGGACATCTCGCGCCTGGACGCCGGAGTGATCGAGCCCCAACCGGTCAGCTTCGAGCTGCGCCCGCTGCTGACATGCCTGTCCGAGGAATATAGCCTGACCACCGCCCGCAAGGGCCTGAGCCTAGGCGTGGCCTCGCCCGAGATGTGGCTGAAAACCGACCCGGCGCTGCTGGAGCGCATTTTGCGCAACCTTCTGGACAATGCCATCAAATATACCGACCAGGGCGGCATCGCCATCGACTGCCGCCAGCAGGACGGCATGGCCCGCATCGAGCTGCGCGACACCGGCATAGGCATCCCCGAGGATCAGCACGAACAGGTCTTTGACGAATTCCACCAGTTGAACAACCCCGAGCGCGACCGCAACAAGGGCCTTGGCCTGGGACTCGCCATCGTGCGGCGTCTGACCGAGCTTTTGTCCCTGCGCCTTGAGATGAACAGCAACCCCGGCAAGGGCACCAGTTTCACCTTGTGGATTCCCCTGGGAGCAAAGCCCAAGAGCAGTGTCCCGGTGGAAAACACCATTCCCGGCCAAAGCGGTCTGGTCCTGATCATCGAGGACGACCAGGCGGTGCTGGATGGTCTGGTCATGCTGCTGGAACATTGGGGCTGGCGGGTCATCTCGGGCACGGGGCCCGAGGACGTCATCGAAAGCCTGCGCCCCGAGGATCGGCCTAATTTGGCCATTTCCGACTATCGCCTGCGCCAGAACATGACCGGCATCCAGGCCCTGGACATGATCACCCTTCGCCTGGGCCACGCCGTCCCGGCCATCCTGCTGACCGGCGACACCGCCCCTGAGCGCATGACGGAAGCCTTGCAAAGCGGCCTGCTGATGTTGCACAAACCCGTCACACCTGACGGGCTGCAAAGGGCCTTGCGCATCGTCATGGCCGAACCCTCGGACCGAGGCTGATAAACAAGCCCCCGTCATTTGCAAGCTGACAGCATCATCATGATCATCCGCAGCCGTCCCCACGGCCTTTTTCTGTTCTTCACCCTGACCGGTTCCATCGTGCCCCGGATCCTGCGTCCCATGGCCGCCACCATCGGCATCGCCATCGCCGTGACCTGGGCCCATGGGGTTCTGTTCTCCCAAAAAGTCACCCTGACGCCCATCCCCTTCAGCCTGATCGGGCTGGCCCTGGCCATCTTCCTGGGCTTTCGCAACAGCGCCAGCTATGACCGCTTTTGGGAAGGCCGCAAGCTATGGGGCGAATTGGTGATCGACGCCCGCTCCCTGGCCCGCCAGATGATCTGCTATCTGCCCATGGACGAAGAGAGTAAGCGCCGGGCCGTGCTGCGGCTGATAGCCTTCACCCACGCCCTGCGCCATCATCTGCGCGATACCGACCCCATGGAGGACATTTCGCCGCTGCTGGGAAAAGACGAGGCCGCCGCCGCCAAAGCCTCCCACAACCGCCCCGACGCCTTGCTGCGCCAAGCCTCGGCCGAACTGGCCCGCCAGATGGGCAAGGCCGACCCCATGATGCTGACCGAGATGGAGCGTCGGGTCTGGGCCCTGGCCGGCATCCAGGCCGGCTGCGAGCGCATCAAATACACGCCGCTGCCCTTTTCCTACGCCCTGCTGCTGCATCGTACAGCCTATCTCTATTGCTTCGCCCTGCCCTTTGGGCTGGTGGACAGCATCGGCTTTATGACCCCCTTTGTGGTGGCCATTGTTTCCTATACCTTCTTCGGCCTGGACGCCCTGGGGGACGAGATCGAGGAACCTTTCGGCATCGCCCCCAATGATCTGCCCCTGGCCTCCATCTGCCGCACCATCGAGCGCGACCTGCTGGCGGCTTTGGGCGAGACCGAGCTGCCGCCGCCCACCGAAGCCCAATCCCACTGCTTACTGTAAATTTTATCATGAGCTTTCAGACCTGGGCGGCCTTCGCCCTTTTGTTCCTGGTCCTGTCCTATACCCCCGGCCCCAACATGCTGCTGGCGGCGTCTCACGGCATGTTGTTCGGACCAAAGCGGACCATGGCCACGGCCATCGGCTTGATCGCCGGGCTGTGGGTCTGGATCGGCATCTCCGCCGCCGGCGTGGGAGCCGTTCTGGCCGCCTCGCCCCAGGCCTTCGAGGCCGTACGCTGGGCTGGTTCGGCCTATATGGCCTGGCTGGGCTACAAGGCCCTGAAGGCTCCGGCCATGGAGCTTGAGGGCAGCGAAGACGGCGAGCCCCAGGGCAGCAGCATCAGCCAGCGCCTGATCCAAGGGCTGGCTGTATCCCTGTCCAACCCCAAGGCCATCGTCGTCTTCACCGCCGTGCTGCCTCAGTTCGTCGATCAGGCCCGGCCTTTGCTGCCCCAAGTGGGCGACGAGATCGCCACCATCAGCCTGCTGGAATTCAGCATGATCATGACCTCGGCTTCCCTGGCCGGACGTCTGGTGCCCTGGCTGCGCCGGTCTGGCCGCACCATCTGGATCAACCGCATCAGCGGCTCGGTGCTGATCATCGCCGCCATATTACTAGCCGGAATAGCCCATCTTTAAATCTCAGGCAGCATACCTACCTTCCCTTTTATCGTGATCGTCACGATGGGAGGTTCACAAATGAGAAAGCTATCCTTTCTAGCTCTGACCCTGGCGGTAATGTCCGGTCCCGCTTTGGCCGGAGACGCCGCCAAGGAAATCTCCACCGCCGCCACCCATGCGGAAATGGCCGGCGCTGCCGGCGACGCCCATATGGTGCAGATGCATCTTCATCACGTGTTGAACTGTATCAACGGCCCCGGCGGCATGGACTTCGACGCCGCGGCCGGCAACCCCTGCAAGGACGCCGGTGACGGTGCTTTAAAGGATGCTCCCGACAAGGCCATGGCCCTGAACGCCGCCGCCGCCAAGGCGAAGGCTGGGCTGGCCGCCACCGACCTGACCGCCGCCAAGGCCGACGCCATGGAAGCTGCCACAATCCTCAACAAGGCCAAGTAACGATTTGCTCAACGAAGGCGGCGCGGTATCTCTAGAGGTACCGCGCCGCCTTCGTACGGCTTGGCTTTTGAAATAACCATCAGAGCCTGCTTCAGGCTTCTCCAATCCCATCTTGCCCTATCAATCTAAGCCTTGCAGATCGACGAGCGCTGGGGTTGGATCTGAAATCTTTCGTAACCTTTTGACAGTCTAAGCGTAATCAGGATGCTACCCCTTCGTGCTAGACTTCAGTACGGTTCGCAAAAAGCCACTAATCCATAGAATTATAGGTTTTTAACATGGTGAGCGTCTCCTTCTTGCGGCAACGGCCCGGTCTGGTGGGCCTGTGCATCGCCGGCTTAAGTCTGGCCGGCCTTATCGCCTGGAGGCTTCTCAGCCCCGCCGGCACGCCTCCCGGAGGCCCCGGCGGCCCCGGCGGCAAGCGCCCGATCCCGGTGCTGACCGCCCAAGTGGTGCGCAAGGATATTCCCATCTATCTGGATGGTCTGGGCACGGTCCAGGCCTTCAACGCCGTCACCATCCATTCCCGCATCGATGGCGAGTTGATCACCGTCGGCTTCAAGGAAGGCCAGGACGTCAAGACCGGCGACCTGCTGGCCCAGATTGATCCCCGCACCTATCAGGCCGCCCTGGAGCAGGCCCAGGCCCAGCGCGACAAGGACGCCGCCCAGCTGGAAGAAGGCAAGCTGGACCTGCAACGCTATATCAGCCTGGGCAACCGCGTCACCCAGCAAAGCGTCGATGCCCAACGAGCCACCGTCAAGCAGCTGGAAGCGGCGGTGAAGTCCGACGTGGCCGCCATCGACAGCGCCAAGACCCAGTTGGGCTATACCGCCATCGTCTCGCCCATCGACGGGCGCACCGGCCTGCGGCTGGTGGACAAGGGCAACATCATCCATGCCGCCGACACCACCGGTTTGGTGAGCATCGCCCAGTTGAAGCCGATTTCCGTGACCTTCACCCTGCCGCAGCAGAATTTGCGCAGCATCAACCAGCAGATGGGCAAGCAGGGCGCGCTGCCGGTGCTGGCCACCGAGGCCGACGGCAAGACCCTGATCGATCAGGGCACCGTGTCCTTGATCGACAATCAGATCGACCAGACCACCGGCACCATCAAGCTTAAGGCCACCATGCCCAATGACCAGCTGAACCTTTGGCCGGGCGGCTTCGTCAATGTGCGCCTGCTGCTGGATACCCGCCACGACGGTCTGGTGGTTCCCGCCACCGCCATCCAGCGCGGCCCCCAGGGCACCTTCGTCTATGTGGTCAACCAGGACCAGACCGCCGAAATGCGATCGGTCGCTGTTGCTCTGACCGAAAACGGCGAGACCTTACTGGACAAGGGCGTCGAGGCCGGCGAGATCGTGGTGATCGACGGCTCGACCCGCCTGCAGGCCGGCAGCAAAGTCTCGTTCCGCGAGAAGACCGCCCCTACCGCCGATGGAGCATCTGCACCGGCTGCCGATGATTCCGGCGACAAGCCGCACCACAAACACAAAGACGGCCAGGACAAGCAGGACAAACAGCCCCAGGACAAACCATAATGGGCGGCATTTCCGCGCCCTTCATCGCGCGGCCCGTCGCCACCTGGCTGCTGGCCTTCGGGCTGATCCTGATGGGCATTCTGGGATACCGCATGCTGCCGGTTTCGGCCTTGCCGCAGGTGGATTTCCCCACCATCCAGGTCAATACCCAGCTGCCGGGCGCCAGCGCCGACACCATGACGTCGCTGATCACCACGCCGCTAGAGCGCCAGTTCGGTCTGATCGCCGGTCTGAAGATCATGACCTCGACCAGTTCCTATGGCACCAGCGCCATCACCTTGCAGTTCGATCTGACCAAGAACCTGGACGTCGCCTCGGAAGACGTTCAGGCCGCCATCGATGCCGCCAAGGGCGTGCTGCCCACCAACCTGCCCTATCCGCCCACCTATTCGAAGGTCAATCCGGCCGATCCGCCGATCATCACCCTGGCCCTGACCTCTGACAGCCTGCCCATCACCAAGATCAACGACGTCGCCGACACTCTGCTGGCCCAGAAGCTGTCCCAGGTCACCGGCGTCGGCCGCGTGCTGATCGAGGGCGGCCAGCGTCCGGCCTTCCGCATCCAGATCGACCCCAACCGCGTCGCCGCCTATGGCCTGACCCTGGACGATGTCCGCACCATGCTGGGCAAGGCCAACGTCAATCTGTCCAAGGGCAGCTTCGACGGCCCGCAGCAGGCCCTGGCGGTGGGAGCCAACGACCAGATCACCGACGCCAAGGACTATGAATCCTCGATCATCGCCTATCACAACAATGCGCCCGTCCGGGTCAAGGACATTGGCCAAGTGGTGGAAAGCGTCGAGAACACCAAAACCGCCGGCTGGTACGACGGCAAGCCCGCCGTCATCGTCGATATCCAGCGCCAGCCGGGCGAGAACATCGTCGCCACCGTGGACCGGGTCAAGGCCCTGCTGCCCCAGCTGGATCAAGCCATCCCGCCAGGCATCAAGGTCTCGATCCTGGCCGACCGCACCGAGACCATCCGCGCCTCGGTCGACGATGTGGAATGGACCCTGATCCTGACCATCGTGCTGGTCATTCTGGTGATGTACCTATTCCTGCGTTCGGCCCGCGCCACTATCATTCCCGGCGTCGCCCTGCCGCTGTCCCTGGTGGCCACCTTCGGCGTCATGGCCGCATGGGGCTTCTCGCTGGACAATCTGTCCCTGATGGCCCTGACCATTTCGGCGGGCTTCGTGGTCGATGACGCCATCGTCATGATCGAAAACATCGTCCGCTATATCGAAAAAGGCGAACCGCCGCTTCAAGCCGCCTTCAAGGGCGCCAAGGAAATTGGCTTCACCGTGATCTCGCTGACCGTCTCGCTGGTGGC
>Ga0302187_10000930_pt1 | contig 25763 bp, 25 predicted proteins | sample II_Bog_E1_3_FD_202120 | JGI IMG/M metagenome (GOLD analysis project Ga0302187, IMG submission 202120) | Peat permafrost microbial communities from Stordalen Mire near Abisko, Sweden - II_Bog_E1_3 | ecosystem: Environmental > Terrestrial > Soil > Wetlands > Peat | place: Sweden: Abisko...
GGCAGCTTAAGATCGTCCATGGCGGGTGTGGCCTTCCTGAAATGACGTTGATCGGTCTAAGCAACCAAATCATACATCAAATCAGGGATTTATGTTACATCCGCCAACCCCCGGTGAATTTTCCGGGCTAGCAGGCCGCGGAAAAAGCCCTTTCGCTCACCGCCCTGGTGTGATTCAGCCGTCGCAGAGGATCACGGCAAGGATGAAGCGGTGCGCGGGAGGGATGATCGCAGCGAAGGGCTGTTTTCTTACGTGAGTTGCGAGGCGCGGGTGCCGGCTGGGCATCCGTTGTCTGCGGTTTTGCGCATATCTGGGGCATGCCGGTGGCGATCCTTGCCAACAATGGCGTGATCTTTTCCGACAGCGCCACCAAGGGCGCGCATTTCATCGAACTGGCATGCCAACGCGGCATTCCCTTGTTGTTTTTGCAGAATGTGTCCGGCTTTATGGTCGGTGGCAAATATGAAGCCGAAGGCATTGCCCGCCACGGCGCCAAGCTGGTGACAGCGGTGGCCACCGCCAGCGTGCCCAAGATCACCGTGCTGATCGGTGGCAGCTTTGGCGCGGGCAATTATGGCATGTGCGGGCGCGCCTATGGCCCAAGGTTCTTGTTCACATGGCCCAACAGCCGCATTTCGGTGATGGGCGGCGAACAGGCCGCCAGCGTGCTGGCCACGGTGCACCGCGATGCGGCCAAATGGACGAGCGAAGAGGCCGAAGCCTTCAAGGCGCCCATTCGCGCCAGTTTCGAAGCCGAGGGCGACCCCTATTACGCCACCGCCCGCCTGTGGGACGATGGCATCATCGACCCGGCCCAGACGCGTGATGTGCTGGGGCTGGCGCTTGCCGCCTGCCTCGAAGTGCCTATTCCCGAGCGGCCCGCCTTTGGCGTTTTCAGGATGTAATGGTGATGATCACCTCTCTTCTTATTGCCAATCGCGGCGAAATTGCTTGTCGCATCATCGGCACCGCGCGCCGTTTGGGCATTCGCACCGTGGCCGTCTATTCCGAGGCGGACGCGGGTGCGCTGCATGTGCGCATGGCCGATCAGGCCGTGGCCATCGGCCCGGCGCCCGCGCGCGAAAGCTATCTGGTGGGCGAAAAGATCATCGCTGCGGCCAAGGCGAGCGGCGCGCAGGCGATCCATCCGGGTTATGGCTTCCTGTCCGAAAACGCGCAATTTGCGCAAAGCGTGATCGATGCGGGGCTAGTCTGGGTGGGGCCATCGCCTGCCAGCATCACCGCCATGGGGCTCAAAGATGCCGCCAAGGCGCTGATGCAGTCGGCAGGCGTTCCGGTCACGCCGGGCTATATGGGCGAGCGGCAGGAGGCGGACTTCCTTGGCGCGCAGGCCGAGGCCATCGGCTATCCGGTGCTGATCAAGGCCGTGGCTGGCGGCGGCGGCAAGGGGATGCGGCTGGTTGAGCGCCCCGAGGATTTTGCCGAAAGCCTGGCCAGTTGCCAGCGCGAGGCGGAGAAGTCCTTCGGCAACGCCCATGTGTTGATCGAGAAATTCATCACCCGCCCGCGCCATATCGAGGTGCAGGTGTTTGGCGATAGCCATGGCAACATGGTCCACCTGTTCGAGCGCGATTGCTCGCTCCAACGCCGCCATCAAAAGGTGATCGAGGAAGCCCCGGCGCCCGGCATGGATGCGGCCACCCGCGAGGCTTTGTGCGCGGCAGCAGTGAGTGCGGCCAAGGCGGTGGATTATGTTGGCGCGGGGACGATTGAGTTCATTGCGGACGCCAGTGAAGGCCTGAGCGCCGACCGCATCTGGTTCATGGAAATGAACACGCGGCTTCAGGTTGAGCATCCCGTCACCGAGGCGATCACCGGCACCGATCTGGTCGAATGGCAATTGCGCGTGGCCAGCGGCGAGCCCTTGCCCAAGCGGCAGGACGAGTTGACCATCAACGGCCATGCGCTGGAGGCGCGGCTCTATGCCGAAGATCCCGCGCGCGGATTTTTGCCCAGCATCGGGCCGCTGACAAGGCTGGCCCTTCCTGCGCATTTGGGGCGGGTGGATACAGGCGTGACGCAGGGCGATACGGTCAGCCCGCATTATGATCCGATGATTGCCAAGCTGATCCACCATGCGTCCAGCCGTGCCGAGGCCGCCGCTGGCCTTGCCGCCATGGCGCGAGAGACGCAGGTGTGGCCGGTGAAAACCAACGCGGGTTTCTTGGCCTGCGCGCTGGAGGATGGCGATTTTCTTAGCGGCGATGTCGATACCGGCCTGATCGCGCGCAAGGGTGAGGCATGGCTGCCCGCGTCCGAGCCTTCGACGCAGGCCTTGGCGGCGGCGGCGCGGGCTTCCCTGCGGCCCAGCAATCTGCCTGGCGGGTGGGGCGCGATGGCAGGGTTGCGGCTCAACCAGCCGCCCGCGCCGGTCTGTGTGCGGCTCTCCAGCGAGGGGGAGATGCGCGAGGTGGTGCTGGATGAAGCGCCATCCTTGCCCGTCATCCCCGCGGCAAATGGCTGGCTGGTCAGCGAGGGCGGGCAGACCTTCCACCTTGCCCCATGGCGCCCGGCCAGCGGCGAGGGCGCGGCAGGCTCGGGCGCGATCCATGCGCCCATGCCCGGCATGGTCATTGCCGTGGCGGTCGCGGTGGGCGACAAGGTGGTCAAGGGCCAGCGCTTGTTGGTGCTTGAAGCGATGAAGATGGAGCAGTCGCTCAATGCGCCCTTTGATGGGGTGGTGAGCGAAGTGGGCACCAGTGTTGGCCAGCAGATCGCAGCCGATGCGCTGCTGGTGCGGATCGAGAAGGAAGACTGATGGCCGGACGCTATTTCGAAGAGTGGCAAGTAGGCGACAAGTTCACCCATCAGCTCAGTCGCACAGTGACTGAGACGGACAATCTGCTCTTCTCTGCGATGACCCACAACACCCAGCCGCTGCATCTGGATGCCGAGGCGGCCAAAGCCAGCGAATTTGGCCAGATCCTCGTCAATTCCACCTTCACCTTCAGCCTGTGCATTGGCCTTAGCGTGGGCGACACCACCGTGGGCACGTTGGTGGCCAATCTGGGCTTTGACAAGGTGGCGACGCCATCGCCCACCTTCATTGGCGACACGCTGACGGCGCATACTGAGGTGGTGGAGAAGCGCGAATCCAAGTCGCGGCCCAAGGCTGGCATCATCACCTTCCGCCATTGGCTGACCAACCAGCGCGGGCAGGAGGTGCTTTCCTGCCTGCGCAGCGCGTTGATCCAGAGGTCCGCATGAGGCTGCGCTCGCTGCTCTTCGTTCCCGCCGACCGGCCCGAACGCTTTGCCAAGGCGGCGGCGAGCGGGGCTGATGCGGTGATCCTTGATCTTGAGGATTCGGTGGCGCTCTCGGCCAAGGATGCGGCGCGCGCGGCGGTGGCCGATTATCTGGCGGGGTCGCGCGGCGTTCCGGTGCTGGTGCGGGTCAATCCGCTGAGCAGCGGGATGATCGAGGCGGATCTGGCGGCTGTTTTGGGCGGCAAGCCCGACGGCATCGTTTTCCCCAAGGCCGAGGGCGCGAAGAGCATCGCCGCGCTCGCCGCATTGATGGCGGTCGACATGCCTATCCTGCCGATCGCCACGGAAACCGCCGCCGCCATTTTCGAACTGGGCAGCTATCGCGAAGTGTCTGAAAAGCTTCTGGGCCTCACGTGGGGCGCCGAGGATCTGCCAGCAGCAACTGGCGCGATCTCCTCGCGAGAGGACGATGGTCGCTATACGCAGCCCTATGAAATGGTGCGTTCGCTCACCCTGTTTGGCGCGCATGCCGCAGGGGTGGCCGCCATTGAAACAGTGTTCCCTGCCATCCGCGACGAAGCTGGCCTTGCCACCTATGTGGCGCGGGCAAGGCGCGACGGGTTTACCGGCATGATGGCGCTGCATCCCGCGCAGGTGGCGATTATCAACGCGGGCTTTACCCCCAGCGATGAGGACATCGCGCGGGCGCGGCACATCATCGCCGCCTTTGCGGAAAATCCCGGCGCCGGCGTCCTATCGCTCGACGGCCAGATGATCGACGCGCCGCATCTGGCGCAGGCGCGGCGGGTTTTGTCCCGCGTTTAATGCCCGTCAGCGGCGGGAAAATCGCGGTGCAGCTTGGCCTCGATGATCCCGCCATCGACGATCAGATTGGTGCCCACCACATAATCGCTCGCGCTGCTGGCCAGATAGACGGCGGCCGCTGCGATATCCAAGGGAGCCCCCAGCCGCCCGGCAGGGATGGGGGCGGCGGCGCGGTCGGGCGCGATCGAGGCGGCGCGGTTCATCCGGCTAGCGAAAAACCCCGGTGAGAGCGCATTGACGATGATGCCATCGCTCACCAGTTCGGCGGCCATGCGGCGCGTCAGATGGATCAGCGCGGCTTTGGACGCCTGATAGGAATAGCTCTCCCACGGGCTGGGGCGGAGGCCGTCGATGGAGGCGATGTTTATGACCTTGGCCCGGCGCTGCTGGCCTGCCTCGCGCAGTTGCGGGCGCAATTGCTGGGTGAGGAAGAAGGGCGCGCGCAGGTTGATGTCCATCACCTTGTCCCAGCCGGAGACGGGAAAGCTGTCAAAGCTGGCGCCCCACGCGATCCCGGCATTGTTGACCAGCATATCAAGCTGCGGCTCGCGTTCGGCGATGGCGGCGGCAAGGCGAGTGACGCCTTCCTCTTGCCCCAGATCGGCCTGAAGCGGGATGCAGCGCGGGCCCAACTCCTGCGCGGTGGCCTCCAATTCCTCTGCCTTGCGGGCGCTGATATAGACCCGCTCCGCCCCGGCCGAGAGCAGGCCTTCGACGATCATCCGCCCGATCCCGCGCGATCCGCCCGTGACGAGCCCCACGCGACCATCGAGCCGGAATGCGCTGGCAATGTCCATGGCGCAATGTTCCTTTACCGCGAGGTGAGTTGATGGCCGGCATTGCGCGGCAGTTTCCACAGCGAAGGCAGACCCAGAAACCCGACACCGCCCAGCACCAGCAACGCCAGTTGCACATCAGCAGCCTGAATAGGCGCTCCGGCGCCTGCGCGCAGAAAGCCGCTGGCCTGAATGAGCAGAACGGTCATCGACACCGAGAGCGCGGCTGCCAATTGCATCACCACTTGGCTGACGGTCACCGCGCTGCCTGCGTCCTCACGCTTGATATCGGCATAGGCCAGCGTGTTTAGCCCCGTCATCACAAAGGAGCGCGCGCAGCCGCTGGCGAACATGAGCGCCAGAATGGCGGCAAAGGGCGTTTGCGCGCCAATCAAGGCCGTGGCGCAAAGGCCAGTGGCCATCAGCGTGAGCGCCACCAGCAAAGTGCTGCGATAGCCGAATTTGCGGATCGTGCGCGTCATCACCAGCTTCATCAGCAAATCGCCCGCCGCATGGCCAAACAGCGCCACGCCCGACCAGAAGGCCGAATAGCCAAGGCAGACCTGCAGCAGGATTGGCACCGCAAACAAGAGCGCGCCAATCGGAATGCGCACCAAAGGCAGCGTGATGCCGCTGGCCACGCGATAGGTCTGATGCGCAAACGGGGCGAGCGAGAGGATGGGATGCTCGGCCCGCTTCATATGGCGGATGGCCAATATGCCCAGCACCAGCCCGGCCACCGCCACGCCCCCGCCTGCCCACAAAAACCGTCCCTCGCGTGACATCTGTTCCAGCCCCAGCAGCAGGGCGCAGAGCGTCGAGGCGTTGAGCAAGAAGCCTGTCAGGTCAAAGGGCCGCTGGCGCGTGGGCGTGGCATCCAAAAACCACAGCGCCGCGCAAACCCCCAGCGCGCCCACCGGCAGGTTCAGATAAAACACCCATGACCAGCCCAGCGTGTCGGTAATCAGCCCGCCCAGCGGCGGCCCAAGCGCGGGCGCCACCAGCATCGGCGCTGTGGAAATGTTCATCACCTTGAGCAGCGAGGCGCGATCGACCGAATTGACAAGGATGAGCTGCCCCGAGGCGCTCATCAAGGCGCCGGTCACCCCTTGCGCGGCGCGGGCAGCGATGAAGGCGGGCAGATTGGGGCTGAGGCCGCAAAGCATGGAAAGGAGTGTGAACCCGGCCACCGACCAGACGAATAGCCTTTTGCCGCCAACCCTGTCCGACAGCCACGCGCAGGCCGGGATCACAATCGAGGCGGCCAGCACATAGACCACCACGCCCGAGCCGATCATCACCGCATCGGTGTGAAAGCTGCGGGCGATGCCGGGAATAGCGGTGGAGATGATCGTGGAATCGAGCATTTGCATGAAGGCGGCAATCGCCACAATCATCGCGATGATGATGGCGCGCCGTTCATTTTGCTGCGCCGTGTCCGCTGGGTTCGAGGCCATGGTCAGCCAACTTGCCGGCGGATGGCGGCAACAAAGGCTTCGGGCGCGGTGTTCTGAATATCGTGGGTTGCCCCATCAATGATGTCGATCCGGGAAGAAGGCGCCATGGCCTTGAAGCGCTCCGCATAGCTCAGATTAAGGATTTCATCCTGCGTGCCCAGCAGTATGGTGAGGGGGATAGTAGTCTCACGCGCGAATGTTTCCAGCGCGCTGTTGTCGGCCGGATAGTCTGTAGTGCGGAACATCTTGAAACGGTTGAGCATTTGATGGCGAAAGAATTCTGCCGTGGCCCAAGGCTTGCGCGGATGGGGTGGGGGCGCGGGATAGGCCGACATGTTTGGCGCTGGCGTTCCAGCGCGCAGGGCAAGAATGAAGCTCTCATCCGGGTTCACCAGATCCTGTGGACGACAAAACAGCATAGGCGCTTCGAGTGTGATGGACTGGATCCGGTTGCGAAATTGCTGCGCCAGCCAGAAGGCGTTGATACCGCCCATCGAAGTGCCAACCAGATGATAGCGCGTCAATCCCAGCGCAGCGATGGCATCAGCCAGCACGATTGCCAGTTGGCGCTGCTCCATCTGGGCGACCAGGGCGGGTGTTTCGCCCCAGCCAGGCGGGTCGAGCTCGATAACATGGAGGCATTGGGCCAAAATGTCTTTGGCCGTGGACATTTCCAAGCCTCCTGAGCCGGGCAGGAATACAATGGCATCGCCCGTGCCGAACTGTGCGTAAGGGACTTCATAGCCGAAACTGGCCACGCCGCCGCGTTCGAAACCCGCTCCTGGCTGCACTGTTGACTTCTCCCCTAGCCTCTACGGGCTTTAGTATTAGCATTTACACAAAAAATGATATATCAGTTGAGCGGTGGCGCGCAAGCCGTTAATCGGCACGCTGAAGGCAGTTTGAACATGACAGGAGAGAGCATTGAATCTTGGTATCACGGGCAAAACGGCTCTGATCTGCGCATCCTCTCAAGGGCTTGGTCTGGCTTGCGCGCAATCGCTGGCACGCGAAGGCGTCAAGGTTATCCTTAATGGCCGCAACGAGGAAAAGCTGGCAGAGGCGGCGCAGTCGATTGCAGGCGCGCGCTGGATTGCGGCTGACCAGACCACGCAGGCCGGGCGCGAGGCGCTGATTTCCGGGGCTGGCGATGTTGATGTTCTGGTCAATAACAATGCCGGGCCGCCTCCCGGCGTGCTGGCCGATTGGGACGAGGCAGCCATTCTCGGCGCGGTTAATGCCAATATGCTGCCTGCGATCCAATTGATGCGGGCTTTTATTCCCGGCATGCGCCAGCGCAAATTTGGCCGAATCATCAACATCACTTCGGCGATGGTGAAGTCGCCGCATTATGTGATGGGCCTGTCCACCTCGGCCCGCGCCGGGCTGACGGCGATTTCCAAGGCCATTTCGAAGGATGTGGTGATCGATAATGTAACGATCAACAACCTCCTGCCCGAGCGTATCGACACGCCACGTCAGGAATTTATGGCGCAGCGTATCATGGCGCAGCAGGGCGTTGACCGCGAGGAGGCCCGCCGCCAGATCGCCGACACTATTGCCGCCAAGCGGTTTGGCTTGCCGGTCGAATTTGGCGATGCCTGCGCCTTTTTGTGCAGCGTTCAAGCCGGTTTCATTTCCGGCCAGAACCTGCAGCTCGATGGTGGTTCCTATGAAGGGCTAATTTGAGCTTTCAGGCTTGACCTGAAAAGTCGGGTTTGCGGCGTTCGAGGAAGGCAGAAATGCCTTCCCGGGCCTCGGGAGTGGCGCCTGCGCGGGCGATGCTAGCGGCTTCGAGATCAAGCTGGCTGGCAAAGTCCTGATGAAAGCTGGCCGCCAACAGCGCCTGAGCGCCGCCATGCGCGCCCACCGCCCCTTGGGCCAAGGCGCGGGCGACAGCCAGCCCTTCGCTCATCAACGCGTCTGGCGCCACGAGCCGCGTCACCAGCCCGATCTGCGCGGCTTCTTGCGCATCAACGCGCCGGTTGGTGAAGATCATGTCCTGCGCCCGGCGCAGGCCAATCATGCGCGGAAGGAGCCAACTGGCGCCGCCATCCGGCGTCAGTCCCACGCCACTATAGGCCGCGGTGAAATGGGCTGATGGCGTTGCCAGCACAAGATCACCCGATATGGCAAGGCTCAGCCCCGCCCCTGCTGCCGGGCCGTTGATGAGCGTTATCAGTGGTTTGCCCATGACGGCTAACTTCTTGACTGAATGGTGCAGCGCATGGGCGATCTCGAAGAGGAAATCGCCCGCCTGATCTCCTGCTGCGGCAAAGGCGCTGATATCGCCCCCGCCGCAAAACAGACGGCCGCTGCCGGTCAGCACCACAGCACGTACTGAAGGATCGGCGATAGCGTGGTCCACCTGCGCTTCGAGTTCCAGCGCCATGGCCATGTTAATGGTGTTGCCTGCCTGCGGACGGTTTAGCGTAAGCAGGCCGAGCCCATCGCTTCGGGTGAGCGTGACTGTCGGTTCGTTCATGGGTAAACTTCCACCGGCGGGCTTATGCGGGGATTGCGGTGAGCAAGTCGGCTTCGACCTCGTGGATCGTTACCGCAAAATCGAAAATTTCGCTTTCCAGCGGTTCAGGCACCAGCAGGCTGACATGGCGTTCCATACCCGCCGAGGCGTTGAAGTTGCGATGCACTACACCTGCGGGCAGAACAACAATGCTATTTGCCGGCGCAATATGGCGATGCTTGCCAACATCGAGTGTCAATTCACCTTCCTGAATCAGATAGATCTGCGTGAAGGCATGGATGTGCCAGTCCGGGCTGCCGGCACCGCTTTCTACCTGCAGCACATTCATGCGCATCGCCTGGCACCCCACGGTGCGGTCGATCAGGCTTTGATAGGCAAAGCCGGTGCCCTCAAAGCGTGATTTGTCCACCGGGATGACCTTTGCCGATGCGTCGGCGGCTGGCTTGGCCACAGGCGCTTCGATCTCGGCCCAGATGGCGGTTGCGTCGGCAATCAGGGTGGAGTTGGCAGACGCCGGGATGAAGATAAGCTCGCCTGGCTGGGCAACCTTGCTGGCATCTGCCTCAAGCAATGTCACGCTGCCTTCGATCACCAGCGCAAAACGTTCGCAGGCTGGGTTAGGCGCGATCTCCTGTGTGCCACCGCCGCGGCGCAGCCGGATCGCCACGCCCTCGTTCTCTTCGGGCCCCACAAGCCAAGAGCCAGCCGAACCGGGCGCAATGGCAGTCGGATCAAACGAGCGAACTATTCTCATGGTCTTTCTCCTTTTCGCTAAGTGTCTTTATCACGCTTAACTTGATTTGGCCGGCAGCCTTCTGGATGTCGATACTAGGGCAATCATCCAGTGCACCGCACATAAATGATCGAACACGCTTTACAGAAAATCCCACCTGCGGCAATAGTGATATATCAATTGCGTCGACGTTAGATGAATTTCTAGGGAAGGATCCGTTATGAGCGACGATAGACCTTGGCCGCAGGATGGCCGCGAGCGGCAGATTCTGTCCGCGCCGGTGGGCCGCATCGGCATGGGGGAGGAAGACCCCGAGCCTGAAATGCTGCGCCGCCTGAACCCCAAGACGGTGATGATGATGGGCGACAACCCCGAACTGCCCAGGATGCCGGAGAAGCCGCGCCTGCTCGATTTCTTCACCCACCGCTTTGCCGACATCACCGTGCGCCACCTGCTGGTCAGCGCCGAGCGGGCGCTGGCGCATGGCTTGGACGAAAAGATCGTGCTGGCAGTGTTGCTGCATGATCTGTCCAACGGCTGCCTGATCCGTGCCGACCATGGCTATTGGGGCGCACAGATGATTGCGCCCTATGTCGATGAAGAGGTGGCCTTTGCGGTCAAATACCACCAGTCGCTGCGTTATTTTGCCGATGAGGCTGTCGGTTATGAATATCCCGCGAGCTACCATCGCTTTTTCGGCGCCGATTATGAGCCGCCCGAATATCTCAAGCGCGACGCCGAATATGCGCGCAATCATCGCTGGTATATGTCTGCGAGGCTGGTGACCAAATATGACATCTATTTCTTCGACGATCTGCCCCCGGTTGATCCGGTGATTTTTGAGGATATCATCGGGCGCAATTTCAAGGAGCCGAAGGAAGGCCTCGGGTTCGATGGTTCTCCGGTCGCCCATATGTGGCGCACTATGATTTGGCCCAACAATTTTCTGTGACCTTTACACCAATCCCCATCTGGTATATCAGATGGGGATTGGTGAAGCATAGGCGATGAGGCGGCGATGATGGTTGAAGCAGGCAGATTTCGTGAAGGCATGCGTCGTCTGGCTGCCTCGGTATGCGTGATTACGACGGGGCAGGGGGATGACCGGCATGGTTGTACTGCAACGGCAGTATCTTCGGTGTCAGACAATCCGCCTTCGCTGCTGGTCTGCCTCAACCTAAAAAGCGCCACCGGCCAGCGCATCGCCGAAAATGGTCGCTTTGCGGTCAATGTGCTGAGCGCGGATGACGCCCATACCGCATCGCGCTTTGCCAGCAGCGTGGCGGGCAAGTTCGAGGTTGGCGAATGGCTTGCAGCAGATCAGGGCGCCCCGCGGCTTGCTACCTCGGTGGTAGCTTTTGATTGCAAGGTTTCCAGCGTTGTCCCCTCGGGCAGCCATCTCATCGTCATCGGCGAGATTTTGGCCATCGACACACAGGGCGATCCTTCCGGTGCCCTGCTTTATGTCGATGGCTCCTATGGCGGTTTTGCGCCCTGCGCGCAAATGGTCGGCTAAATCACAGACCCTTGATAACGGCCAGCCCCGCCTCGGCTAGCGGGCCTGCCTTGGCACCAACGACCAAGGCATCGCTGGCGCTCGCCTGCCCCGACAGGCCGCGCTTGAGCACGCCTTGCAGGATGGCGGCCACGCGGAACATGGCGAAGGCGAGATAGAAGGTCCAGTTTTCAATCCCTTCGCGCCCGCTTCTTTCGCAATAGAGGCGCAGATAGGGATCTTCGCGCGGGATGCCCATCGCTTCAAAATCAATGCCCGCCAACCCACGGAAGACTTCCGGCGCAATCCGCCACACCATCATGTGATAGGCAAAATCGGCCAGCGGGTCGCCGATGGTTGACAGTTCCCAGTCGAGCAGGGCGATCACGCGGGGCTCGGTGGGGTGAAAGATCATATTGTCGAGCCGCAGATCACCGTGGAAGATGCGGCCGGCCTGTTCGGGCGGCAAGTTGGCGGGTAGCCATTCGATCAGCTCTTCCATGGCGGGGCGATGTTCGGTTTCGCTGGAGCGATATTGCGCGGTCCATAATTTGACCTGACGCGCCAGAAAACCTTCGGCGCGGCCATAGGTTTCGAGCCCCAAGGTTTCGGGCGCGATCTGGTGCAGCCTTGCCACCGCGTCATTCATGCCATCAAAAATAGCGGCGCGCTCATCCGCGTCCATGCTTGGCAGCAGTTGGTCGTAGAAGATGCGCCCTTCTGCAAAGCTCATCACGTAAAAGGCAGAGCCGAGCACAGCTGTGTCTTCGCAGAGCGCCAAGGCCTCGGGCACCGGCACACCACTGCCGCGCAGGGCACTGAGCACGCGATATTCGCGCTCGATGGCATGGGCCTTGGGCAGCAGCGGCCCAAAAGGCTTGCGCCGCAGCACCAGCTTGCCCGAGGGGCTGGTGAGCAGATAGGTTGGATTGGATTGGCCAAAACCGAATTTGCGCAACATGCCGGGGCCGCGATAGCCCGGCACATGCGCGTTCAGCCATTGCTCTGTCGCGACGTTGAGGGGCTCGTCAGGCACTATTTCCGATGGGGTCGTACTCATTGTTTTACCTTTTCGCGCGCAGAATAACGCGCTCTTTCACATCGCAGAAATGCCGCCATCGAGTTTGATCTCCGCGCCGGTCATAAACCGGCTCTCGTCCGCGGCCAGATAGACCACCGCCATGGCCACATCTTCGGGCTCGCCCAGTCGCCCAAGCGGCACCTGACGCGCTAGTTTGGCAAACACCGTGTCGCGATCCTTGTCGCCCACCAGATCGTCAAGAATGGGCGTCTGGATGAAGGTCGGGTGGATCGAGTTGCAGCGAATGTCATGCCCCTTGCGCGCGCAATCGAGCGCCACGGATTTGCTTAGCAGCCAGACGGCGGCTTTCGAGGCGTTGTAATTGGCAAAATTGCCCGAAGCGATCAGTCCGGCAATAGAGGACAGGTTGATGATCGAGGCGGGCTGGCTCTCGCGCAGCAAGGGCAGGGCGTGTTTGCAGCCAAGAAAAATGCTGTCGACATTGACCGACATGCCCCGCTGCCATTCCTCCAGCGTAAAATCCTCAACCCCGCCGCTCAGCACAATGCCGGCATTGTTGACCAGCACCGATAGGCCGCCCATCTGTTCATGCGCTGCGGTGATGGCGGCCATCCAGTCGGCCTCGCTGGTGACATCATGGCGCAGTGCATGGGCCACATCCGCGCCGATCTGCGCGTTGATTTCGGCGGCGCGGGCTTGCGCTCCTTCGAGATTGCGATCCGTCAGCAGGACGAGTGCGCCTTCGCGTGCCAGCGCCAGCGCGCTGGCCGCGCCGAGCCCTTGCGCCGCGCCGGTTACCAGCGCTTTCTTGCCGGCAACCCGGCCCATCACGCGACCCTGTTCGGGTTGGGCCACAGGCCTTCGTCGGCCAACTGGTCTGCCTGTTCAACAGAAAGCACATCGGCCCAGCCGCCGGTCGTGGCTGGATCAATATTGGCATAGCTGCGCATTTCCAGCCTTGCGATCTGATTGCGGTGCACCTCGTCGGGCCCATCTGCCAAGCGCAACAGGCGCGCGGTGGCATAGGCTGCGGTGAGCAGATGGTCATTGCTGGTGCCGCCGCCGCCAAACATCTGAATGGCCCAATCGATCACCTGCTGCGCCATTGTGGGCGCCACCACCTTGATCATGGCAATGTCGCTGCGCGCTTCCTTGTTGCCCACGGTGTCCATCCGATGGGCCGCGCGCATGGTGAGCAGGCGGGCCTGTTCGATCATGATGCGCGATTGGGCGATGCGCTCCAGCGTAACGGTCTGTTCGGACAGGGCGCGGCCGAAAGGCTCGCGGATCTGCGCGCGGCGGCACATGCGTTCGAGAATGCGCTCGGTCAGCCCGATCAGGCGCATGCAATGGTGAATGCGGCCCGGCCCGAGGCGCCCTTGCGCGATTTCGAAGCCGCGACCTTCGCCCAGCAAAATATTGGCCGCGGGCACGCGCACATTGTCGAACAGCACCTCGGCGGCGCGATCCGGCACGCCATAAAAGCCGAAGACCGGCAGCGAGCGGATCACCCGAAGACCTGCCGCATCGCGTGGCACCAGAATCATCGACTGGCGGCGATAAGGATCTTCGCCGTCGGGATCGCTCTTGCCCATAAAGATGAACACCCCGCAGCGCGGATCGGTGGCGCCGGTGGTGTACCATTTGCGGCCATTGAGGATATAGTCATCGCCATCGCGCAGGATGGTGCTGGCGATTTGCGTGGCGTCGGAGGAGGCCTCCAGCGGCTCGGTCATGGCAAAGCTGGAACGCATGTCACCGGCCAGCATGTGCTTGAGGAAGCGCTCCTTTTGCGCATCGCTGCCATAGCGCAGGATGGTTTCCATATTGCCGGTGTCAGGCGCCGAGCAATTGAACACTTCAGACGCAAACAGACTGCGCCCCATGATTTCGCACAGCGGGGCATAGTCGAGATTGGAAAGGCCGCCCTCGACCTCCTTGACCGGCAGAAACATGTTCCACAGCCCCGCCGCCTTGGCCAGCGGTTTGAGTTCCTCGACCACGGGATAGACCGCCCATGGCCCCAGCCGCTCGGCTTCGAGATAATAACGCCGCTCGTTGGGATAGATATGCTCGGCCATAAAGGCCTTGAGCTGTTCGGCCAGTTCGTTGGACCGTTTGCTCGGTTCCATCGGCATGCTCCTTCAAACGGTGATTTAGAGAACTTCGAACAGGCCCGCCGCGCCCATGCCGCCGCCTACGCACATCGTGATGACCACATAGCGAACGTCCCGGCGCTTGCCCTCGATCAGCGCATGGCCCACCAGCCGCGATCCGGTCATGCCATAGGGATGGCCCACCGAGATGCCGCCGCCGTTGACGTTATAGCGCGCCGGATCGATGCCCAGATGATCGCGGCAATAGATGGCCTGACAGGCAAAGGCTTCGTTCAGTTCCCACAGGCCGATGTCATCCACCTTCAGCCCATGCTGCTTGAGCAGCTTGGGGATCGCATAGACCGGGCCGATGCCCATCTCTTTCGGCTCGCAGCCCGCCACCGCCATGCCGCGATAGAGGCCCAACGGGCTCAGGCCGCGGCTCAGCGCCAGCTTGCCTTCCATCAGCACGCAGGCCGAAGCGCCATCGGAAAGCTGGCTGGCGTTGCCTGCTGTCACCACACCGCCCTCGATCACAGGCTTGAGTGCAGCCAGGCTCTCCAGCGTCGTTTCGGGGCGATTGCCCTCATCGCGGGTCAGCGTGACTTTGCGATAGGAGACTTCCTTGGTGGCCTTGTCCACCACGGCCATGGTGGATGTCAGCGGCACGATTTCTGCGTCGAACAGGCCAGCGGCCTGCGCTGCGGCAGTGCGCTGCTGCGATTCATAGGCGTATTGGTCCTGCGCCTCGCGGGTGATGCCATATTTGCGGCTCACATATTCGGCGGTTTGCAGCATGGGCATATAGGCATGGGGCGCCTTGGCGATCACCGCCGGATCAACCTCGCGCGAGCCCCATTCGAAATAGGGCGCCTGAACCGCCGAGATATTCTCATGGCCGCCGCCCACAGCGATATCCATGCCATCGACCATGATCTGCTTGGCCGCTGTGGCAATCGCCATCAGGCCAGAGGAGCATTGGCGGTCCATCGTTTGGGCGGCCACGCTTTGCGGCAGGCCAGCGGCCAGCGCGCCATAGCGCGCCACATTCATCCCCGCCGTGCCCGCGGCCAAGACGGTGCCGATCACCACATCGTCAATCTCGCCCGGCTCAATGCCAGCGCGCGCCACAGCATGGGCGATGGCATGGCCCACCAGCGAGGGCGACTTGATGGCATTAAACGCACCGCGATAGGCTTTGCCGATGGGCGTGCGGGCGGTGGAAACGATAATAGCTTCGCGCATGATACACAAACCTTTGTAATGGGAAATTCAGGCGGGCAAAACAGCCTCTTTGGCCATGCGCGCCAGCAGAGCCGAAGGCGTCCAGTAGCCATGGTCGTTGCCGCGCTGCGCGGCGTAATGTTTGATGCGATCGAGCACCTGCGCCAGACCCAGCGTTTGGGCCCAATACATCGGCCCGCCCAAGGCTTTGGGAAAGCCATAGCCTGCGGTCCACACCACATCGATGTCGCCAGCGCGATAGGCGATGCCTTCTTCGAGAATTTGGAAGCCTTCATTGATGAGCGAATAGAGCAGGCGTTCAACGATCTCCTGATCGCTGATGCTGGCGCGCGCGGCGATGCCATGGTCATCGCCAATCTTGCGGGTGATCGCGGCCAGTTCGGCATCCGGCTCGGGGTCGCGGCCATTATAGCGGTAATAGCCCAGCGCGGTCTTTTGCCCGTGGCGGCCGATGGCAAAGAGATGATCGACCACCGCGCGATAGGCCGGGTCCGTGGGGCCAGCGCCCGACTTCTTCCATTCGATGACCGTGCGCGCGCCTACATCAATGCCGGCCATATCCAGCATCCGGCACGGCCCCATCGCCATGCCCAGCGCCTGCACCGCGCCGTCGATTTGCGCCGGGCTTGCGCCTTCCATCAGCAGGAATTCGGTTTCGCGCATATAGACTTCGGCCATGCGATTGCCGATGAAGCCATAGCAGACGCCCGAGACCACCGGGATCTTGCCAATCACTCCGGCCAGCGCCACCACGGTGGCCAGCACATCGGGCGCGGTCTTGGCCCCGCGCACCACTTCGAGCAGACGCATGACATTGGCCGGGCTGAAGAAATGGGTGCCCACCACCACTTCGGGTCGTCCGGTCGCCTGCGCCAACACATCAACATCGAGTGTTGATGTGTTGGTGGCGATGATCGCCTCGGGCTTGAGCGCTGCACCTAGCTTGGCCAGCACGCTCTGCTTGAGCGCCATGTCTTCAAACACCGCCTCGATCACCATGTCGCAATCGGCCAGATCGGCATAATCGAGCGAGCCGGACAGCAGACCCATCCGCGCGGCGACATCATCGGCGGTGATCCGGCCTCGCGAAGCCGAATTTTCATAATTGCGGCGCACCAGACCCAAGCCGCGATCCAACGCTTCCTGCGCTGCTTCCACGAGAATGACGGGGATGCCCGCATTGGCAAAATTCATCGCAATGCCGCCGCCCATCGTGCCCGCGCCAATCACGCCAACCTTTCTGATCTGGCGCGTCGCAGTGCCCGCTGGCAAGCCAGGAATATGGCTCGCTTCCCGTTCGGCTTGACTGACGTGTGTCAGGGCTGCATCGTGGTTTTCGGTCATGGAAGATCCTCATTATCGAGCCTTTGCGGCTCATCTGTGTCGAGAGCAGCGCCCGGGCACACAACGATTTTGCCGTCGGCCCTGCGCTCCTTGAGCGCCGCAATGGCTTGTTTTGCCTCTTCGAGCGCAAAGACGGTGGGCGCGGGGCAATCGAGGGCGCGCTGCGCCAGAAGTTCGAGTAACTCCTCGATCAGGGCGCGGCTTGCCTGTGGCCAACGGCTCTGGCTATCGCCCCAAAACACGCCGATGATCGAGCAATTCTTGAGAAGAACAAGATTGAGCGGCAGGCGCGCAATGCCAGCGGGAAAGCCCACCACCAGATAGCGACCGCCCGGGCGGATGCTGCGCAGCGCCGCCTCGCTATGATCCCCGCCAACGGGGTCATAAATCACATCGGCGCCATTGGGGCAGGCCTGCTTGATGAGCGCGGCCAGCGATTTTGGGGAATCTGGTTGCGCGGGATAGAGGAAGGTTTCATCTGCTCCTGCCGCGCGCGCCAGCGCCAGCTTGGCGGGGGTGGAGGCGCCCGCCGTCACATGCGCGCCCAGCCATTTACCCAAGGCCACCGCCGCCAATCCGACCCCGCCGCCAGCCCCCAGCACCAGCAAGCGATCGCCCGCCTTGAGCGCCGCGCGGTCGCGCAGCGCGTGAAAGCTGGTGCCATAGGTCAGCAGGCTTGCAGCCGCGTCCATCTCGCCCAAACCCTCAGGCAGGGCATAGGTGCGCTCGGCGCTGGCCAACGCATATTCGGCCAATCCGCCATAATCCACCTGTGCTGCCACCCTCATCCCCACGGCCAGCGCGGCAACGCCTTGGCCCACAGCATCGATCACACCTGCGATCTCGATGCCGGGCACAAAGGGGTTGGGCGTGGGAAACTGGTAGCGCCCCTCCAGCATCAGCACGTCGGGATAATTGATCCCGCAGGCCGCGACCTTGATCCGTACTTGGCCAGCGCCCGGCAAGGGAATCGCCCCTTGTGCCAGGGACAGCGAGATGTCGCCCTCCCTGGCATGGCAGGCGATCATCCTCATGCCAGGCTTGGCCATCATCAGCGTCCAACCCAGCGGGCAGGGCGCTTTTCGACAAAGGCGCGGGGCCCTTCCTGAAAATCTTCGGTCAGCACGATGCGATCCTGCGCCTCAAGGCTGAGGTGGTGCAGCGTGGCATCGTCGTGATCAAGCGCCTGACGCACAAGGCCAAGGCTCTCGCGCACGGCGACGGGCGCATTGACGGCAATCTCGCGCGCCAGTGCGAGCGCTGCCCCCAGCACCTCGCCAGCAGGCGCAAGACGATTGACCATGCCAAATTCGGCGGCGCGCGTGCTGGGCAGGCGATTGGCGGTGAGGATGATTTCTGTGGCGATGGCCTTGGGAAGGGCGCGGGGCAGGCGATACAAGCCCCCCGCCGAAGCGATCAGCCCACGCGTGACCTCGGGCAAGCCAAACGCGCCATTGTCCGAAGCCACGATCATGTCGCAGGCCAGCGCGATCTCGCAACCGCCAGCCAGCGCGAGGCCTTCGACCGCCGCGATCCAGGGCTTGCTGCGCTTGGCCTGCACAAAGCCGGCAAAGCCATAGCGCGGCGAGATCAGGCCGGCCAGATTGCCCTTGGCCACTTCCTTGAGATCGGCGCCCGCGCAAAACACCTTGCCCCCGGTGCCGGTCAGGATGACCACGCGCACGCTGTCATCGGCTTCGAGCTGATCGACAAGCTGTTCGAGCGTGGCCGCCACTGCCGGGCTGATGGCGTTCATCGCCTCGGGGCGGTTGAGTGTGATCACGGTGATGTGATCTTCGGGCCTGTCCAGCAGGACAAAATTTTGGTTTTCCATACTACTCCTTGAAACCTCACGCGGGACTATCCGTTGGACACCGCCAGCATCAGCCCGACGGCCGCGCTGCAACAGGCCAGCACCGGCACCGACCACATCCGCTGCGCCTGACTCCGGCCGATCAGCAGCGGGCCAAGCCCGCGCGCGATCAGCACCATGCCCAGCATCGTGGTCAGCGAGAACACCAGCAGCCCCTCCAGCGCCGCCGAGCGATTGGGAATGGCCGCCAGCATCAGCACGCTGATCGCGCCTGTGCCCGCAAGACCATGCATCGCGCCAATGCCGAAAGAGGCGGGCAGGCTGCGCGGCGCGGTGGTATGGCTATGATCTTGCGCGCGGCTTTTGCGCCAGACCCACAGCAGCCGGGCGGCGATCAGGATCAGCATCAGCCCGATCATGCGGTCTGCCACAGGGCCAATCCATTGCGGCCAAGAAACCAGCCCCAGCACCACCGGCAGCGCGGCCAGCATCACCACCAACCCATGGCCGCAGCCCCACGCCAGCGAGAGCAGATGCGCCCGGCGCACGCCCTGTGGATCGAGCACCAGCAGTTGCGACACCGCCGCCAGATGATCGGGATCGGTCGCATGGCGCAGGCCCAGCAGCCCCAGCAGAATCAGGCAAGATGTCAGCCCGACCGGCGCGAGAGTGAGGCTCGCCATCATGCGGCAGGCGGCGGGGTGAGGGTGAATTGAAAATGGATGAAGCGCCAGCGGCCCTGCTCTTTGCGCAGCGCTTGCGTGACAATGCCGATCAGTTTGAACGTGCGGCCTTCGCTCTCCATATGATTGATGATCGGGCCAGAGAGCAACGCCACATCGCCATAGAGGCGCAGCTTCAGTTCGCCGCGCTCGACATTGCGAAAGGCGCGGTTGCGTTCGATATGGGCCAAAATGGCTGGCTTGTCGTGAACCAGCCCAGTGCTGTGGATATGCACCAGATCATCGGCGAAGAGGCTGTCTAGCGTAGGCATGTCGAGATCGACCAGCGCGCGAATGCGCTTGTCTTCGGCCGCCAGAATTTCTGTCCGGTCATCGCTCATGGCAAAAGGCATCCTTGTCAGGCTGGATTGGCAAAGCGCACGCTGACGCTGCCAATGGTTGCAAAATCGACCCGTGCGGTTCGATTGCCCGGCGAGACCTTTGCAGGCGGTGGCAAGGAGCCGGTCATGATGATCTGCCCTGCATGCAGTTTCTCGCCAATCTCATGCAGCTTGGCCGCCATGGCCGCGATAACATTGAGCGGGCTGCCCATCGCCTCGAAGCCGGTGGCCGCGGCGCGCACTTCGCCGTCCACGCTTACTTTGCAGGATTCGAGCTGGAAATCGATGCTGTTGGCAAGGGTCTTGCGCGGGCCGAAGATCACATGGCCGCCCTTTGCCTTTTGCACCGCAATCATATGCGCATTGCTATAAGCGCCTTCGAGCGCACCGGGGCGCAAAGGCGCGATTTCGATGGCGGGCACTAGATAGTCGATGGCTTCGAGCACATCGCGGCGGCTCAACCGGTCTCCCTCAAGATCGCGGCCCAACACCAGCGCTAGCTCGCTTTCGACAAAAACCACATCGCTGTCCAGCGTGCACACCTCGCCATCCTCGATCACCAGCGACGACAGCAGCGTGCCCACCATCGGGAAAGGAGCATCGGGAAACATCTTGCGGATGCCAAAGCTGGTGAAAGAAGCCTGATGGCCAATGATCCTGTCGCCCGTGCGCGCCGCTTGGCGACGCTTTACATCAAGCTGGACCGCAAGCGCTTGCGCCTCTGTTACGCCCGGGAAGGCCCGCGCGAGATCGAGCGAAGGATCGGAATCAATGCCAGGGCGATCAATGTGATCGGCCATTGCGCCTATGCCTGGCATCTTGCTCTCCCCAGTTTTTGATTGCTGCTGTTAAATGCAATCTAGTATATCAGATTGCGTTCCGCAACCAGTTTCGCTATAAGTAGCGACCTGTTGGAGGTATCGATGGTCTGACGCGAGGCGCAATGATATATTAAATATTGACTAAGCCAAACACATCGCGAGAGAGTTGCGCCAAGGGCTGCGTTGGCCCCCTTTGCGGCATTTCCATGCCGAGCGCTCCTCTTGAACGGGCTCATAAAAACTATGGCAGCACGGGTAGGGGGGATTATGCAAGACAGTGATGCTGGCGCAGCTGCACAGATGGCGCGGCCATGGCTGGGCCTTTATCAGCAGGGCATTGGCAGTGAGGCGTCGGAGGGCGAAGATATGCTGTCTCTGTTCCGTCAGACTGTAGCCAGCGACGGGCGGATGAACGCTTTGCTCTATTTCGACAAGGCGACAGACTATTGTACGCTGGACCGGCAGAGCGAGGCTTTTGGTGCTTGGCTCGCAGGACGTGGCGTTGGCCGCGGCAACCGTGTGATCGTGATCGCGCAGAATATCCCGGCCTTTTCGGTGGGCGTGGTGGCCGCGTGGAAGCTGGGGGCGGTGCCGATTCCCCTCAATCCCATGTATCGCGCCGCCGAACTTGCACGCATCTTTGCCGATGCAGCGCCCAGCGCGGTGCTGTGTCAAGCCTCCGATCAGGACGAAGTGGCGCGGGGGCTCGAGCGTGGCGGGCTGTCTCATGTGGCGATCGCCGTGGCATCGCCTCATATCGGGCAGACGCTGGATGATCCCGTTCTGCCGGCGCGCGAACCCGCGCGGCGGGGCGATGATCTGGAGGCGATCTATGCCGCCCATGCTGGCGCCAGCCTGCCCGATCCGGGCGTCACGCCTGACATTTTGGGCCTGATTCTCTACACATCGGGCACGACCGGCGTGCCCAAGGGTGCCATGCTCAGCCATCGTGCGCTGGCCAGCAATGCGCGCTTTCTGGAGCGCTGGTGCCATATTGACCACACCAGCCGCATACTGGCGATTGCACCCTTTTTTCATATCACCGGGCTGGTGTGTCATTTGTGCGCGGCCATTTCCGCGCGCTGCCCGATGATCCTCAACTATCGTTTTGACCCGCGCGTGGTGGCCGATATGATCCGCCGCTGGCAACCCAGCTTTACCATCGGCGCGATCACCGCCTTCAATGCGCTGAGCCAGCACAAGGATCTGACGGCGGCCGATATGGCCTGCCTGAAGAGCGTATATTCTGGTGGTGCACCGATCCCGCCAGCGTTGAAGCAGGAAATCGAACAGCTGCTGGGTATCGTTGTCCACCCCTCCTACGGCATGACGGAAACGGCCGCTCCCGCTATTTTTTCGCCCTTTGGCGCCGATGTTCCGGTGCTCGATGGCGCACTTTCGATCGGTGTGCCAACTCCCGGAACGCTTGTGCGCGTGCTTGCCGATGACGGAACCATCGCGCCTCCCGGCGTTGCGGGCGAGATATGCATGCGCGGGCCGAATGTGATGCAGGGCTATTGGAACAAGCCTGAGGAGACCGCCGAGGCGCTGCGCGATGGGTGGATGCATTCGGGCGATGTGGGCATAATGGACGAGCAGGGCTGGGTCTATCTGGTGGATCGCAAAAAGGATGTGATTATCGCCAGCGGCTTCAAGGTCTGGCCGCGCGAGGTGGAGGATGTGCTCTATGCCCATCCTGCCGTGCGCGAGGCGGCGGTGATCGGTGTGCCCGATGCCTATCGCGGCGAGACGGTGAAGGCGGTGGTTTCGCTCAAGGCTGGGGCCAGCGCCACGCATGAGGATCTGGTGGCCCATTGCCGCGAAAATCTGGCCGCCTACAAAACACCCCGACTGATCGAATTCCTCGACGATCTGCCCAAGACCGTGAGCGGCAAGATCCAGCGCGCGGCCTTGCGCGGTTGAGTGAGGGGCGGACCTGCTAATTTGGATGTGCCTGACGGGCATTCTGCGCTGGAGTAGATTTCTTGGCTCTTTTTGACCGACGCGATTTCGATTTTCTGTTCGATTGGCTGGACTTTCAAGCCTTGTTGCAACGCGACCGCTTTGCAGCCCATGCTGGCGAGGATGTCGCGGCCATGCTGGATCTGGTGGAGCGGTTGGCCGAGGACGAGGTTGCGCCGCTGCTGCGCCCCGGTGATACAAATCAGCCGCATTTGTTGCCCGATGGCAGCGTTCAGGTTCTGCCGGAAATAGGGGGCGCCGTCCGCCAGATTGCCGAACTGGGCCTGTTCAGCGCGGTGTTTGACGAGGAGCTTGGCGGCCTGCAATTGCCGCATATGACCTATGTGACGGCGATGGGCATGCTGATGACCGGCAGCATATCGGTGGCCTCCTATATGCTGCTCACTGTGGGCAATGCGCGGCTGATCAGCGATTTTGGCACGCCAGCGCAGGTTGATGCCTTTGCCCGCCCCCAGATCGCGGGCGAGGCGATGGGCACCATGTGTCTGTCTGAGCCGCATGCCGGATCGTCACTGGGCGATATTCGCACCCGTGCGCTGGCCGATGGGCAGGATGAGCTGGGCCAGCGCTATCGCCTGCATGGTGCCAAGATGTGGATTTCGGCGGGCGATCATGACGTTACCGGCAATATCGTCCATCTCGTGTTGGCCAAGACGCCTGACGAGAATGGTGTGATCGGCGTGGGTTCGGATCGCATCTCGCTGTTTATCGTGCCCAAGATCCTGCCTGATGGCACACTCAATGATGTCGTGGTGACTGGGCTCAATCACAAGATGGGCTATCGCGGCCTGCCCAATTGCGCGCTCAATTTTGGCGAGGGAAAACATGCGCCCGAGGGCAAAGCGGGCGCGGTTGGTTGGCTGATCGGCACGCTGGGCAAGGGGCTCCCCCAGATGTTCCAGATGATGAACGAGGCGCGGATCGGGGTCGGACTGGGCGGGGCATCCCTGGCCGCCCGGGGCTATCAAATGTCGCTCGATTATGCGCGTGACCGGCGGCAGGGGCGTTTGCCAGGGGTGCGCGATGGTGAGCCGGTGGCGATCATCGAACATGCCGATGTGCGCCGCATGCTGTTGATGCAAAAAGCGATTTCGCAAGGCGCCATGGGGTTGGTGCTCTATTCGGCGCGTTTGCTTGATGATGAGAAGACCGCGCCCACCAAGGAAGAGCGCCACGAGGCCGCAGATCTGCTGGCCTTGCTCACGCCCGTCACCAAATCATGGCCATCGGAATGGGCGCAAGAAGCGCTGCATCAGGCAATCCAGATTCACGGTGGTTCGGGCTATACTATCGATTTCGATGTCGAACTGCTCTATCGCGACAACCGGCTGAACCCGATCCACGAAGGCACCACCGGCATTCAGGGTATCGATCTTGTCGGCCGCAAATTGCGCAAGGAGAATGGGCGCACGTTCCATCAGCTTCATGCCAAGGTGGAGGCATCGCTGGCGCGGGCCGCGCAGGACGAGGTCTTGCGCGACGGCGCGGCCAGCATTGCCGCAGGCTGGCGCGGGGTTCACGAAGCCGCGCAAATGCTGCTGGCCGAGCCCGATGACCGCAAGGCGTTGGGCTTTGGCACCGCCTTTCTCTATGGCTTTGGCCATGCGGTGACCGGCTGGCTGTGGCTGGAGCAGGCCATGCACGCAAGGCAATTGGCCCGGAGCCAGATGGCAGGGGATGAACGCTGGGCGGCGGCATTTCTGCAAGGGCGCCTGCGGGCGTTTGATTATTTCGCCCAATATGAAGCCCCGCGCATACGGGGCTGGCTGGAGCCGATCTTTGCAGGGTCAGACCTACTGCTGACGATCCATAGCGATGAATTCTAGGATGGAGAATTAACGTGAGCCTCAAGAATAAGACGATCTTCATGACCGGCGGCAGCCGCGGCATTGGTCTGGCGATTGCCGAAAGGGCAGCGCGCGATGGCGCCAATGTTGTCATCGCGGCCAAGACCGCCCAGGCGCATGCCAAGCTCGAAGGCACGATCTACACCGCCGCCGAAGCGATCGAACGCGCCGGTGGCCGCGCCCTGCCGCTGCTGCTCGATGTGCGCGACGAGCATGCCATCAACGCTGCCGTGGCCAAGGCGGTGGAAAGTTTTGGCGGTATCGACATCTGCGTTAACAATGCTTCGGCCATCAACCTTGCCAGTTCCGAAGAGATCGAGGTTAAGCGCTTTGACCTCATTCAGCAGATCAACACGCGCGGCACCTTCCTCGTCTCGCGCGCCTGCGTCCCCCATCTGCGCAAAAGCGCCAATGCCCATGTTCTCAATCTCTCGCCACCGCTGGCGATGCGCCCCGATTGGTTCGGCCAGCATCTGCCCTACACGCTGAGCAAATATGGCATGTCGATGGTGGCTTACGGCATGGCCGATGAATTCCGCGATGCCGGAATTGCCTTCAATGCGCTCTGGCCGAAGACAACCATCGCAACCGCCGCTGTCGAATTCGCGCTGGGCGGCGAGGCGCTGATGCGCCGCTCGCGCAAGCCCGAGATCATGGCCGACGCCGCCTATGCCATCTTCAACCGCGATGCCCGCAAGTTTACCGGCCAATTTGTGCTCGACGAAGATGTGCTGGTTGAGGACGGGGTCACCGACTTCGAACCCTATCGATACGATCCCGAAAGCGAACTAGAAATCGACATTTTCGTCGATCCGTCTCAGCGCCCGCTTTGACCTTGCCCGGTATTTCGGTGCGCTCGCGTTGGTGACATTGTCGGCGCCTTATCCAAGTGTCTCTTGTTATTCGCCATAAACCCTGTGCGTTGACCAATGCACAGGGGAACATCACGAGGGCGTTTGGAAGCCGGCCTTCTGGCTTGGCTTGCTGTTCGCCGTTGTGCCTTGGAAATCAGGGAAACACCGATGCAAGCTGCCATCGATTTAGGCGAAAATCGCCATTCTTGTTGATTGCTCGAAATGGGTGCTAAACAAAGCACGGTATCGGCGCGTGCCAATCTGGAGGCGCTGCGGGTCAATGTGGGTTGTTTGCAGCACGTGAAAATGAAACGGAAGCCGGGGTCATCGCGCAGCGTGTCGAGATCGTCGGCGTCTTCATAACCGCAGCAAATCGCAAAGATACGCGCCCGCAAGATATCGGGCAGCGTGTGGATCACCCGCGTGGGGTCGCGCCGGTCGGCAATGCAAGCGGCAAGCTGCTCGCAAAGACCCATGCCGCGCTCGGCCTGGGCCAGCAGCAGCACGCCGCCGTCCGAGGTCAGCCGGCCACCGTCAAAGGCCGCAGTGACCTTCTTGCGATGTGCCGCTGGAAACGAAAAACGGGTCTGCCGCGCGACAATCAGGCTGAGAACGCAGCGACAATCAAGGTGAGAATCGACGCGCGCTGGCACGGCG
>Ga0302187_10000931_pt1 | contig 25763 bp, 22 predicted proteins | sample II_Bog_E1_3_FD_202120 | JGI IMG/M metagenome (GOLD analysis project Ga0302187, IMG submission 202120) | Peat permafrost microbial communities from Stordalen Mire near Abisko, Sweden - II_Bog_E1_3 | ecosystem: Environmental > Terrestrial > Soil > Wetlands > Peat | place: Sweden: Abisko...
GCCCGGAAGCCGATGCCCTTGCGGCCGATGCGGTTCTCGATGATCTTGTCGATCCCGGCGAACGCCCCGCCACAGATGAACAGGATGTTGGTGGTGTCGATCTGGATGAACTCCTGATGGGGGTGCTTGCGCCCGCCCTGGGGTGGGACCGAGGCCGTGGTCCCTTCCAGGATCTTGAGCAGGGCCTGCTGCACGCCCTCCCCCGACACGTCCCGGGTGATCGACGGATTCTCTGATTTCCGGGCGATCTTGTCGATCTCATCGATGTAGATGATCCCGGTCTCCGCCCGCTTGACGTCGTAGTCGGCGGCCTGGATCAACTTGAGGAGGATGTTCTCGACGTCCTCACCCACGTACCCGGCCTCGGTGAGCGCCGTGGCGTCGGCGATGGCGAACGGTACGTTCAGCATGCGGGCCAGCGTCTGGGCCAGGAGGGTCTTGCCGCAGCCGGTGGGCCCGAGGAGGAGGATGTTGGACTTGGACAGCTCGACCTCGCTGTCGTGGTTGCCGTTGCTCTCGGCCTGCACCCGCTTGTAGTGGTTGTAGACGGCGACCGACAGGATCTTCTTGGCGTACTCCTGGCCGATCACGTAGTCGTTGAGGAACTCGTAGATCTCCTTGGGCTTGGGAAGCTCCTCGAAGGACAGCTCGGTGGTGTCGGCCAGCTCCTCGGCGATGATGTCGTTGCAGAGCTCGATGCACTCGTCGCAGATGTAGACACCCGGGCCGGCGATGAGCTTCTTCACCTGCTTCTGGGACTTGCCGCAGAAGCTGCACTTCACAAGGTCGCCGCCGTCTCCGAACTTCGCCACAGGGTTCCCCTTCAGTCCATCTGTCCCCGGCCGCCGCTCACGCCGCGCACCGCTGCCAAACCTTAGTGCCCGGACCCCCCGGCACGGGTCCTATGCCGCCCCGACCGCCCCGAGCGACGCCAGGGCGTCCCGGGAGGTGAGCACCTCGTCGATGAGCCCGTAGGCCACCGCCTCGTCGGCGGTCATGATGAAGTCCCGGTCAGTGTCCTTCGACACCTTCTCCGTGGTCTGCCCGGTGTCGGCGGCCAGCATGCCGTTCAGCAGGTCCCGCATCCGGAGGATCTCCTTGGCCTGGAGCTCGATGTCACTGGCCTGTCCTTCGACTCCGCCGAAGGGCTGGTGCAGGAGGATCCGGGCGTGGGGCAGGGCGAACCGCTTGCCCGGCGTGCCCGCGCCCAGCAGCACCGCCGCGGCCGAGGCGGCCTGGCCGAAGCAGAAGGTCGAGATGTCCGGCTTGATGTACTTCAGGGTGTCGTAGATGGCGAACAGGGCGGTGATGTCCCCGCCGGGCGAGTTGATGTACAGGTGGATGTCCTTGTCCACCTCCTCGGACTCGAGGAAGAGCATCTGGGCGCAGACCAGATTGGCCACCGTGTCGTTGATCGGCGTGCCGAGGAAGACGATCCGCTCCTTCAGCAGCCGCGAGAACAGGTCGTAGTTCCGCTCGCCCCGGCTGGTCGACTCGACCACCCACGGCACGCTGTACGCCTGTGCCCCCGAACCGCCGGTTGCATCCGTGACACTCATTCCGAGTCCTCCTCGCCCTGATCTGATCGCAGGTCGTCCCGTGAGATCGGGTTCCCCTCCTCGTCGACCAGCTCGACATTGTCGAGCAGCCATCGCAGGGCCTTGGCCTTGCGCTGGTCCGAGCGTACCGCCGGGAGGCGCCCGGCCCGGTCGAGCTGTTCGCGTACCTGCTCAGCATCCATGTCGAGGCGCTCCGACATCGCGGCGAACTCGGCGTCGAGCTCCTCCTCGGTCACCTCGATCTGCTCGGCCTCCACCAGGGCCCGCAGCGCCAGGTCGGCCTTCACCCCCCGGAGCGCACTGGCCTGCAGCTCGTCGAGCAGGTCCTGCTCCTCACGTCCGCTCAGCGCCAGGAATTGCGCCAGGCTGATCTTCTGGTGCTCGAGCCGATGATTGAGATCGTGGATCCGCTCGCTCAGCTCCTCGGCCACCAGCACCTCGGGCACGTCCTCGGTCACCAGCTCCACCAGGGCGTCCAGCGCCCGCTCCTGCAGGGCCATCTGCGCCTGGACGACCCGCAGCTGGCGGAGCCGGGTGGCGATGTCGTCGGTCAGCTCCTCGACGGTCTCGAACTCCGAGGCCTCGGCCACCCACTCGTCGGTGACCTCAGGGAGGACCAGCTCCTTCACCTCCTTCACCTGGACCCGGAAGGTCACGGTGCGGTCGATGGCCTCGAGGGTGCTCTCGAAGGTGACCTCGTCGCCGACGGTCACCCCGACCAGCTCCTCGTCGAGCTCGGGGACCACGCCCCCGCTACCCACCTCGTAGAGGAAGTCCTCGGCCCGCAGGGCGTCGTCGGAGAGCGCCGGGACGGTGCCCTCGTCACTCGCACCGTCGTCGACGCTCGACCCGTGGATGTCGATGGTGACCTGATCGCCCGCCCGGGCCGGCCGGTCGACCTCGACCAGTTCGCCCGACGTGGCCCGCAGCCGGTCGATCTGGGACTGGACCTCGTCCTCGGGGACCTCCACGCCGGGAAGGGTCACCTGGAGGCCCTGGTAGCCGGCGATACCCACCAACGGTCGCACCTCGACGACAGCGTCGAAGGTCACGGGCCCCGACTCCTCGCCCCCCGTGATGTCGATGGTCGGCGGGGCGATCGGGTCGAGCTCGGTGTCGGTGACAGCCAGGGTGTAGAAGTCGGGGAGGGCCTCGCGGAGGGCCTCGCTCCGCACGGCCTCAGCCCCTCCCATCCTCGCCTCGATGACCCGGCGGGGCACCTTGCCGGGACGGAACCCGGGGACGCGCACCTCCCGGGAGAGCCGGCGCATCACCTCGTCCAGGGCCTTGTCGATCTCCGCCTCGTCGACTTCGACGGACAGCCGGACTCTGTTGCCCTCTTCGGGCGCTGCTGTGGCTCGCATACGAATGGAGGAGTCTACCGGCCGCCGTGTCGTCCCCCGAACGGGGTCAGACCATGAAGGACATGTCACCGAGGACACGGTGGCCGAGGCTGGTGTCGCCCGTCACGGTCGCCTCTCCGGTGGCCAGGATCTTCACGTAGTCCATCCGGCCGAAGCACAGTCGCCAGAAATGGTCCTGGGCCATGGTCAGCGTGACCGTCACGTCGGCGGGCGTTGCGTCCACCACGCCGGCCCGACCGCCCGACACGACCACCGGGATGTGCCGACCCAGCAGACCGACCACGATGAACAGGACGCACGTCCCGTCGGGGGCCCCCACCTTCTTGCCCACCACGTAGGGCATGGCGGCGGCGCAACGGTCGAGCGCCACGGACTCGCCGGCACCGTTGCGACCGCCCGGACGACCGACGGCCCGACGGATGTCCTGCTCGTGGGCCCAGCAGTCCAGTACCCGGGTGTCCATGAACCGCCGGTACGGAACCTCGCCCTCAGGGCTCGGCCCGACCTCGTCGAACCGCTCGGGCGGGAATGACCGCAGGGCGTCGATCCGCCGGTTGGTGGTGTTCACGAACTCGGCCAGGACGTCCGACCCGGTGGCCTGGCGGTAGTGCTCGATCCAGGCCTCGTTGATCTCACCGATGACGTTCAGGACGTGCTCGGGCTTCTCGTCGAGCAAGGCCGGCGACTTGTCGCCCAGCAGCATCCGCTCGACGGAGACGAGATGCGCCAACTGGTCCTTCACCGACCATCCCGGACAGTCGGTGGGCAGGTCCCACTGGGTCTCCGACATCCCCTGACAGGCCTCGGCGGCCGAGGACCACACCTCGATGAGACGCCGGACCACCGCCTCGTTGTTCGCGGCCGGCTCTGGCACGGCGCGCACCCCCTTCATTGCTGTCTCGCTCGACGGAAGCTCCGGCGTGCCCGCACCCGGCGGGACCAGGAACGCTTCTCAGCCTACTCTCAGCTGGGAAGCTCGGCCTCGATGGCATCGATCAGCTCGGGTGCCTCGGGCTCCACCGTCGGCCGGAACCGGCGGATGGTCTCCCCGTCCGGCGATACCAGGAACTTCTCGAAGTTCCACTTGACGTCCCCCGCCTCGCCGGCCTCGTCGGCCACCGCGGTCAGTTCGTCGTAGATCGGATGACGTCCCTCACCGTTGACCTCGATCTTCTCGAAGAGGGGGAACGTGACGCCGTAGGTCGTCGAACAGAACGTCTCGATCTCCTCGGCCGTCCCGGGCTCCTGACCGCCGAACTGGTTGCACGGGAAGCCCAGCACCGAGAACCCGCGGTCGCCGTAGGTCGCCTGCAGCCGCTCGAGTCCCTCGTACTGCGGCGTCAGGCCGCACTTGGAGGCGACGTTGACGAGGAGCAGGGTCTTCCCCCGGTACTCGCCGATCGATGACTCCTGGCCGGAAAGGGTGTGAATCTGCTGGTCGAAGATGGACATGGGGACAGACTACGGCGCCGTCCACCCGGACGCACCGCCAGCCGGATGAGTGGTGCACCGACCACCCGTCGCGGTTAACCTCAATCCTTGCCTCGTCCACCGAGCGCAGGGAGGAGTCCGCTTCCGATGGCCATCGGCACCTCCGGGATCCGAGGCGGCACGGCGCGCCAGGACGTCTCCGGTGCCGTGACGGCCGTGCTGGTCCGGCACGTGCGGGCCAGAGTCGGGGAGGCCGGGCTCCACCGGATGCTGACGTCGACCCGGGAGCTGCGACCCACGGTGGCCCTCGAGGACGTGACGGGCTGGAGCACCTACGAGGAGGCCATCACCCTCTTCAATGCCGCCGCGGTCTTCACCGTCGACCGCCACATCGGGCTCCACGTGGGCGAGGAGATGCTCCGGCCCTACGACGGGACCGACATCGCCAACCGGCTCCGCTCCCTCGGCTCACCGACCGCGCTCCTCCAGGACATCGCCACGGCCATGGCCAAATTCGAGACCGTCTCGCTGCTCGAGCCGCTCGAGGTGGGGGGTGCCCACGCCGTGGTCCGGGCCCAGACCAGGCCGGGATTCCGGTGCCACACCCACCTCTGCGAATTCATCCGTGGCGTCCTCTCGCAGGTCCCCGTGCTCTTCGGCCTGGTCCCCGCCCAGGTCACGGAGTCGGAGTGCCAGGTGTCGGGCGGGCGCTTCTGCCTCTACTCGATGTCCTGGGAAGCCGGTCAATGGGGGGCCTTCGTCGACGAGCGCACCAGCCTCTTCTCCGCGGCATGGAGTGACGAGTCCGTCGTCGAGGCACCGGCGGAGCTGGCCATGGACGACCACACCCGCATCGCCCAGCTCACGGCCCAGCTCGCCGAGATGGGCGAACGCCTCGAGGGCGTCTTCTCCACGGCCACCGAGCTCCTGGCCGACGAGGACATCTCCACGCTCCTGGACCGGATCACCACCCGGGCCGCCCACGCCGTGTCGGCCCCGCGGCACCTGCTGGTGGTACGGACGTCCCCCGGGGCCCCCCTCGAGCTCCACCACAAGGGCTTCAATCCCGAGGAGGCCAGTGCCCTGGCCGACGAGCTGTGGACCGACCGGCCCGACGACGCCGGCGGCTCACGCCTGATCGTCGACATCGCCTCGTCCCGTCGGCACTACGGGCGCCTGGCCGCCGTGTTCCCCACCGGCTTCAGCTTCTTCGAGTCGGAGCGCCGGATCCTCCACCTCTACGCCAACTACGCGGCGACGGCCCTCGACGTGGTCACGGCGTTGGAGGAGGCGCGGGCCAGCGACACCACGGCCCGCGCCCTGCTCAACCTGTCCCGGGCCCTGTCCAAGGGCACGTCCACGGACGAGGTGGCCCAGCTCCTGGTGGACACCGTCCCCCTGGCCGTGTCCTGTGACGACGCCACGGTCATGCTCTGGGATGCGGAGCACCGCCGGCTCGTCGTCCGGGCCCAGACGTCGGGTACCCGGCCACCTCCGGCGGGCGCCGGCCGTCCGGACCGTCCCGATGACCGTGCGCCGGGGGACGACGGGGTGGATGTCGGCGCCAGCGGCGCCAGCGGCGCCGGGTCCGCCGGGTCCGCCGGGTCCGAGGAGCCTGACTCCATCGTGATCGGACCGTCGGACACGCCGATGGTGTCGGCGCTCATGAACTCCCGCAAGATCTTCGCCGTCGACCAGGCGACGGCCGATCCCTTCCTGTCGGCCGTGCTGCGCGAGACCGGGACGTCGGCCTCGATCATCGCCCCGATGTTCGCCGGGGAGGACTTCATCGGAGTGGTGTGCGCCAACTTCACCCACGACGTCGATCCGGCCGAGTACCACCGGTCCGACGTCCACGAACGGCTGGCCGGCCTGGCCGACCAGGCCGTGATCTCGTTCCAGAACACCGCACTGTTGGAACAGATCTCGTTCATGGCCTGGCACGACGCCCTGACCGGACTGCCCAACCGGCGGTTGCTCCAGGACCGCGTCGACCAGGAGCTGGTCCGGGGCCAGCGGGTGGGCGAGTCGATGTGCGTCTTCCTCATCGACCTCGACCGGTTCAAGTCGGTCAACGACACCCTGGGCCACGCCGCCGGGGACGAGCTCATCCGACAGGTTGCCGATCGCCTGGTCGCCACGGTCCGGCGCCAGGACACCGTGGCCCGCCTCGGCGGGGACGAATTCGCCGTTCTGCTCCCCGGGCTCTCGGACCCCGAATCGATCGAGAACATGGCGCGGCGGGCCATCGGTACGCTCAACGCCCCGTTCACGATCGACGGACATGACGTGTGCACGTCGGCGTCGATCGGTATCGCCGTCACGCCGGCCCACGGCGAGACCTACGACGACCTGCTGGGGAAGGCCGACCGGGCCATGTACCGCTCGAAGAGCACCGGACGCAACACGTTCCACGTCTTCACCGACGACATCGGCCATCCGCCGTTCGACCGGGTCGTGCCGTCCGGCGACGGTCCGAAAACCGGGGCCCGCCTGTCCTGACCGGTCGCCCCGCGGAGCCCGGTGCGGTTGGTGCGGTTGGTGCGGTCGGTGCGGTCGGTGCGGTCGGTGCGGTCGGTGCGGTCGGTGCGGTCGGTGCGGTCGGTGCGGTCGGTGTGATCGGCGCGGTCAGCGCAGTCAGCGCCGGAGGGCCAGCGCCCCGAACACGGCTCCTTCGCGCAGGCCCCAGTCGCTCACCACGATCCTTCCGAGTCCCAGACTCTCGACCAGCGTCGAGAACACCACCGCGCCGATGGGCAGCAGGGGCGCCCGACGGACCTGCACGCCTGGCAGGGCCAGGCGCTCGTTCAGGTCCAGCCCGACGAGCCGGTCGGCCAGTTCATGGAGCTGGCCGGCGGGCAGCTCCACCTGGTTCACCTGGAGATTGGATGCCTTCGACGACGGGTCCGGCGGCCGGTGGAGGCCCATGGCCAACCGGGCCAGCGCCCGCACCGTGCCGCCGCTGGCGATCACCCGGCTCCCGGCCTCGGGGGTGGCCCGCAGGAGGCCGCGGATCGGTTCGGACCGTTCCCTGGTCATCTCCACGATCCGCCGCCGGTCGTCGTCGGTCAGCGCCTCCGACGTACCGAGCTCTCCCCGTAGGCGGGCCGTGCCCAGGGAGACGCTGGCCACCGACCTGATCTCCTCGGCCGTGCCGATACCCGCTTCGAGACTCCCCCCGCCGAGGTCCAGGCCCAGGACGGGGTCGGCGCCGACCCACACGCCGGCACGCTGGCCGAGGAAGCACAGCCGTGCCTCTTCCTCCCCGGTGAGCAGCGTGATCGGAGTGTCGAGGACCTGCTCGAACCGGGCCAGCAGGCGCGTGCTGTTCTCGGCGTCACGGAGGGCGGCCGTGGCCAGGGCGACGGTGACGTCGACGCCCGCCTCGTCCGCCGCGGTCCGGAGTCGCCGCACGGTACGGACCGCCGCCGCGGCCCGGTCGGCCGGCACCCCACCCGTCCGGGCCACCTCGGTCCCCAGGTGGAGGAAGGACCGCCGCCGGAGCACCGGTGCCAGCATGCCGTCCCGTGACGCGTCCACCACCATCAGATGGAACGAGCTGCTCCCCAGGTCGTAGACGGCGACGCGGACGGTGGGCACCGGCGTGACGCTATACGGCGCGACGCGGTCACGTGGACCCGAACCTGGGCCACTCCCCCGCCGAGGCCCGGTAGAGCACGTGGGGCCGGAGCGGATGGTCCACGGGAAGACCCGGGTGGTCGAAGGTGCCCCTCGGATCACTCGGGTCCCGCCGCATACCGATGCGCTCCATCACCCGCCGTGACCGACGGTTGTCCCGGGCGGTGTAGGCGATGATCTCCCTGACGGCGAGTCGATCGAATCCGTCGGACACCGCGGCCCGGGCGGCTTCGCTGGCATACCCGCGCCCCCAGTAGGGGCGGTCCAACCGCCACCCGACCTCGATCGACTCCTCGGGACGGCCCGGAAGTGGTACCGCCAGGCCCAGCCCCACGAACCCGATGAATTCCGCTCGACCGGGGACCTCGACCGCCCACCAACCGAAGCCCCGTCGGTCGAACAGCGCCTCGGCCCGTTCGATGATCCGGTCGCTCGCTGCGGCGTCGAGCGTCGACGGGAAGTAGGCCATCACCTCCGGATCGGCGTTCATCGCCGCGAACGGTGCCCGGTCCTCCGGCCGCCAGCGGCGGAGCAGGAGGCGTTCGGTGGCGATCCCTCCGACGACCGGGTCGCCGGCACCGCCGGCCGGCTAGGGACTCATGGGATCCGAGCGTACCGACCTACGTCGACGAGGTACGCTCCGGACGTCGACACGGTGGAGGACCCGACCGGCGCCCGACGGGTGCCCACCGGATCAACACGTCAGACGGGGAGTAGCGCAGCTTGGTAGCGCGCCTGCTTTGGGAGCAGGAGGTCGTCGGTTCGAATCCGGTCTCCCCGACCACGGTCCCACCGAACCATCGGCCCCGGTTTACGCTTCCCCATGGCCACGATGTCCATCGACGAGCTCCAGGTCTTCCTGACGGAGTCGTTCCCCGACGCACCGCCGCCCTACATCGTCGAAGCAGTGGGCGACTGGGGGGCCCGACTGCATCTGCCCGTCGACGCGGTCCACGGTCGACCGGGCGGCACGGTCTCCGGCCCGTCACTCATGGCACTGGCCGACTGCACGGCCTGGCTGGCCATCGTGGCCCAGATCGGCCCGGTGGCCCTGTCGGTCACCACGAGCCTGCATATCGACTTCCTTCGCAAGCCCGCCCTGGTCGACGTGGTGGCCGAAGGGATCCTCCTCAAGTTGGGCCGACGTCTGGCCGTGGTCGACGTCGCCCTCCGGTCGTCCGGGGCGCCGGAGATCGTGGCCAAGGCCCAGGTCACCTACTCCATCCCGCCCCGATAGCCGGGACGACCAGACAGCCAGACGGACCGTTCCGACCACCGACCACCGGGGGTGCCGCGTCGATTCAGGCTACGAAGGGGATGGTGAAATCCGACAGGAGCTGGGTCGCCGGCACCGGACGCGAGAACAGATAGCCCTGGGCGAAGTCGCACCGGAGACGCTGGAGGACCTCGAGCTGCTGCTCCGTCTCCACACCTTCGGCCACCACCTGTAGCCCCAGGGCATGGGCCAGATTGATGACCGCGGCGACGATCTCGTCGCACTCCACCTGCTGGCCGAGCTCGTCGACGAAGGACTTGTCGACCTTCAGGATGTCGAGGGGGAACCGCTGGAGGTAGCTGAGAGACGAGTACCCCGTGCCGAAATCGTCGATGGCCAGCGACACGCCGATGCTCTTCAGGGCCTTCAGCACCCGGAGCGCGGCCGCCGCGTCACGCATGAGGGCGCTCTCCGTGATCTCGAGGGTGAGATTGGCCGGCGGGAGACCGGTGGTCGAGAGGATGCGCTCGACGGTCTCGACGATGTCGGGGTGGTCGATCTGCTGGGCCGACAGGTTGACGTCCACCGATCCCGTGGGGCCGCCGAACCGCCAGTCCCGCAGTTGCCGGCAGGCCTCCTCGAGGACCCAGGCGCCGATGGGGATGATCAGACCGCTCTCTTCGGCCACGGGGATGAACCGGTACGGCGCCACCAGTCCCTGGTCGGGATGCTGCCACCGGATGAGGGCCTCGACCCCCACCGCGCCCTGCCCGCCGATCTCGACGACGGGCTGGTAGTAGAGCATGAGCTCACCGCGCTCGAGGGCCCGGTGCAGCGAGTGCTCGGTGGTCATCCGCTCCTTGACGGCGATCCGCATGGACTCGCCGAACACCTCGACACTGGACCCACCCCGGAGCTTGGCCCGGTACATGGCCGCCTCGGCGTTGGAGAGGAGGGTCGTGGCCTCATTGGCCACCTCGGTGGTCGTGGCGATGCCCACCGACGCGGTGAGGAAGACCTCGGTGTCCTCCACCTTGAACGGCTCGGCCAGCGCTTCGAGGGCCGCCTCGGCGAACCGCATGGCCTCGGCCTCGGCATCGGTACCGGTGCCCTCGAACAGGGCCAGGTACTCGTCCCCTCCGAACCGGGCGATCACACCGGCGTCGGAGCCCACCGTCAGGAGGCGCTCGGCCACGAGGATCAGGATGCCGTCCCCGACCTCGTGGCCGAGGCTGTCGTTGATCGACTTGAACCGGTCGAGGTCGAGCAGCACCGCGGCCACGCTCCCCGGTGACCGGCGGCCCTTCACCACGGCGTAGGCCAGGCGGTACGAGAACAGGGCACGGTTGGGCAGGCCGGTGAGCGAGTCGTGGAGGTAGGCGTGGGCCAATGCCTCCTCCGCCGCCTTCTCCTCGCTCAGGTCGTGCACGAAGCCGCCGATGCGGAAGTCCTCACCCGACGCCGTGAGGAAGATCGACCCCGAGGCCAGCACCGCGTGGCCGTCCCGGTGCACCAGCTCCATCTCCTGGCTGCCCGGCAGGCGTGCCCCACGGCCGGTGCGACGAGAGAGGTTCCGGTACATGGCATCCATGTCCTGGAAGACGGCCTCGGCGTAGTCGCCCCGCAGGAACGTCTCGGTGGCCGGACGGCCGATCACCTCGAGCCGGGTCCACCCGAGGATCTCCTCCGCCCGGGGGTTCCACTCCGTCACCAGCGCGTCCCGGTCGACCTCGACGAAGGCGTCGCGGCACAGTCCGACGACCTGGTCGAACCGGGCCATCGCCTGCTCGGCGACGTCACCGCTCCCGCCAGGTGGGTGCGTCGATTCGACGGATGCCACGTCGTCACTCATCGTCGATCTCCCGTTTCCCCCGAAGGTCCCCGGCGGCGATTGGCAGCGCCGGGTTCCGATCCCCTCCGTGACACCCTGCTGCGTGCCAATTGCACCAGGAACCTATGGGAACCAGTCAATTGGCGTATGGAATAGCGAAATCAACCAGGAGGCAATGGCCCCATCGTTACGGCAATCGTAGGCACTGACCACCGGCCGGTCAACAGGTGTTTTCCCGAGTGGCATCACGTCATTTCCCTGATCGGATACCCGTTCGAGCACGATGCGGTCTACGTCGTGGCCTCCGCCGCACCGGTGGTTCCGGGGTCACCCCCACCGGCCCCATCCGTGCCATCGGAACCGGCCGCCCCCTCCGGCGGGTCCCCGCCGAACTCCTCCCGGAGGCGCCGGCGCTCCCGTCGGCGGAGGAGCACCTGACCGACCACGAAGGCCACGACGACGGCACCGACGACCGCCAGCGACCACTCCCCGACCCGCTGCAGGATCCGCTCGAACGAGAGCCCCACGACGTAGCCCAGCACGGTGTACCCGATCCCCCAGATCAGGCCACCGAGGGCGTTGTAGAAGAGGAAGGTCCGGTACCGGAGCCCGCTGACGCCGGCCAACCCGGGGATCACGGCGCGGGCGACCGCCACGAAGCGACCGAGGAAGACCGCCGGGCCCCCGTAGCGCTCGAGCATGGCCATGGACTTGCGCACACCGAGGTTGCCCTTCAGGGGCCGACGTTCGAGGAACCACGGACCGGCCTTCTTGCCCACCTCGTAGCCCACCGAGTCGCCCACGATGGCGCAGACGACGACCACCACGATCATGGTGGCCAGGTTGACCCGCCCCAGACCGGCCAGCACGCCACCGACGACCACGGCCGTCTCCCCGGGGATGAAGATACCCACCAGCAGCGCCGCCTCGGCGAAGGTCAGCAGGCCCACCAGGCCGTAGGCCAGGGGACCGTGGAGATGGAGGAGCCATCCGACGAGGCCCCCGGGGTGGTTCGTGTCGTCGGCGCCGAGGCCGCCCCAGAGCATGGCGATCACGATGACCGGCGCGGTCCGACCCTCTCCGCCCCCGTTCGGCCGGTCGGCGGGACCGGCCTCACCGGGTGAGCGAGAGGCTGACCCAGGTCCGCCGTCGGCAGGCCGGGCAGGTCATCCTGCGATCGAACGTCCCCCGGGGGAGCCACACCGCCACGGGGAACCCCAGGACCACCAGATCGAGCAGCCCCACGCGGGTGACCGCCTCGCACGACGAACACACCATGGTGAATCGCCCGCGATCGGGCAGCGGGTCGTCCGACGCCACCGTCGACGGCACCGGCCCCCCGGTCTCGGAGGACAGGGGAGCCGTCCCACCCGTCGAATAGAGCGCGTGCTTCCCTGTGGGCCTGGCCACGTTCCGCCCCCGCGACGGGGTCGGGTCGTCGGCGTCGACGGGAACGGTGGGGGCCACCGGCATCCAGAAGAGCGCCCGCTTGCCCAGCGGATCGGGTCCGCCCGCCATCAGCCGTCTGTGCCGGTGCCGGTGGTCGTGACGGCCGCCGCGGCGACCGGGGTACCGGCCAGGAGCCGAGCGAGCTCCCGATAGGCCTCGGCGCCCCGTGATTTCGGCGCATGCTGCAGAATCGACTGACCCCGGGCCGGGGCCTCGGCGAACCGGATGGACTTGCGGACGGGCGGCTGGAGGACGGTGATCCCGTAGCGGACCTCGACCTCCTCGATGACGTGGCGGGCGTGCCGGGTCCGGTCGTCGTACATCGTGGCGATCACCCCGCGCACGGCCAGATCGGCGTTGGCGAACGCCCGGACATCGGCGATCGTCTCGAGGAGCTGGCCCACCCCCCGGTGGGACAGGGCCTCGCACTGCAGGGGGATGAGTACGGCGTCCGCCGCGGTCAGCCCGTTGATCGTGAGGACCCCCAGCGACGGTGGGCAGTCGATCAGGATGAGGTCGTACTCGCCCGCCACCGGTTCGAGCGCCCGTTCGAGCACGTGCTCGCGGCCGGTCCGGGTGAGCAGGTGGACCTCGGAACCGGCCAGGTCGATGGTGGCGGGCAGCACGGTGAGCCCCGGCACCCCCGGTGCCGGCAGCCGCACCTCGGCCACCGAGGCCCGACGCACGAAGACGTCGTGGAGCGACCGGTCGAGCGAGTCCGGATCGAGCCCGAGCGAGTACGTCAGGCAGGCCTGGGGATCGAGGTCGACGACCAGCACCCGCCGTCCGAGCTCGGCGGAGGCCACCCCGAGCGAATGGACGGACGTGGTCTTGGCCACTCCGCCCTTCTGGTTGGCCACTGCGAGAACCTCGGGCACGTCGGCAGTCTACCGAGATGCCGGCCGACCCACGGTGGCCGGTGATGCCATGGACCGCCGACCACCGTGCACCGTCCGTCGCGCGTCCCGCTGTGCGCCCCCGGCAGGAGTCGAACCTGCAACCTGATGGGTAGAAACCACCTGCTCTATCCAATTGAGCTACGGAGGCTAGGCCAGAGACGATACTGCGGTGCCCGACGCCCGACGCCCGCAGTTGTCCGGACGAACCGGACGGACCGGACGGACCGGGCGGACCGGACGGACCGGGCCGTCCTGTCGCACGGGGGCACCGTCGCCGTGTGCCACACTGGTGGCTCCTTGGTGGCCGTAGCTCAGTTGGTAGAGCGCCGGGATGTGGCCCCGGAGGTCGCGGGTTCGAGCCCCGTCGGTCACCCTCAGCACACGATGAATGGCGAGGACCCCCGTGCCTGGGGCAACCTTGTCCACAGCGGTTGCAGGCGCCTCTAGCTCAATGGCAGAGCAATGGACTCTTAATCCACAGGTTCTGGGTTCGAATCCCAGGGGGCGCACCAGAGCGGCGACGCTATCCGTGCCGGGTCGGCCAGGTCGGCCGGGTCGTGCCGGGGTTCGGCTCCGGTCGGGTCGACCTCGTGCCGCCCTCCACCCCAGGAGCGAACCCCGGGGAGTTGCGGAAGTCGATCGGGATTCCGACACCGGTGCCCGGTGTCGGATCCTCGAGTCGGACCCGTCGCTGCCCTCCGGGACCGACCTCGGGGCGATGGCCGAGTTCCCGTCCTATGACCACCTGACCGCCTGACCGCCTGGACGGACGGCCGAGACCCTACTGACCCCGTCGTTGCCGGAGATCCTGAGGCGCCGCCCCGGCGACGGCGTGATCCCCGCTACGGAACGAGGCTCCCATCGAGGGGGAACAACGTCCGGACGTCGATGTCGAGCACGGTGGCGATCCTGACCTTCTTCTCGTCACGCGGCGCCATGGCCCCGGTCTCCCATCGGGAGACGGTGGCCACCGTCACGCCGAGTTTCGCGGCGAGGTCGTCCATGGTGAGCTCGCGGGCGACCCGCGTGGCCCGCATGTTCCGGCCCCACGTCCGGTGGAGTGTGGATACCATCCACGCATTGTACGCATGGCGTAGGCCGTAGCGCCAGTGTCCGCACCGACAGCGCCCGACCAGCCACCCCATGCGACCCGCGATACGTCATACGTAATGAGAAGGCCTAGGATGTCCGGGTGCCCAGGTATGACACCTTGACGAGCGCGCTCAGGGGCGAGATCGCTCGTCGCGGGCTGACGCAGGAGGCGGCGGCACTCAGCGCCGGCGTTTCCTACAACCAGATGAACCGGTGGATCCACGGCCAGGTCCCCATGCCCCGGTCGTACACCCGACTGGCCGACTGGCTCGGAGTCACCATCTTCGAGCTCGGGGGTCTGATCGCTATGGATCAGGTCGAGCGTCTGGGAGTCGAAGCCGCGCAAGATGGTCGGCCCCCAGCACGGCGCCCAGCTCGAAACTGAGCGCGTCCAGCTTGTCGGCCCGGCGCCGGAGATCGATCGCCGTCCGCCGCATGGCAAGGATGCCCTCCATCAGGAACTCTCGGGCCTCGGACTCGTCCCGTGGCGGGAGGTCCTCATCGCATGCTCCGCTCACAACCCCGCCTCCCCCGTCTCCCATCGGTGTCTCATCATGAGGCGAACGCTACGACGGGGGTGTGACACCACTTCCGGCCACCGTCCCTTGCTCGGGCACCCCACCACGCCATCACTCCTGTGCGGGCACGTCGCCCGGGGACGGCTCACGTCGACGCCGGCGAGAACATCCGATCACACATTACAGACGTAACCTGCCGGATTGCTAGGCAAGACCCGGTGTCCGGTCCGCACCGCCCGCCGCGACCGGTCGGTAGTCTCCCCGTGGTACCGGCAGAGCATCTGGGCTGCGCCCCTGCCGGTTACCCGACCGTCGGGACGAACCGAGGAGGCAACCCGTGACCGTCACCGAGCTCCTGGCCGACGCCTTCGAGCGGATTCGCGACACCGTCCACCCGGCGGTGAGCGGCCTGTCGACCGAGGATCTCTCGTTCCGGCCCGACGCCGAGGCGAACTCGATCGCCTGGCTGGTCTGGCACCTGACCAGGGTCCAGGACGACCACGTCGCCGCGCTCGCCGGGGACGAACAGGTCTGGACGGCCAGGGGGTGGGTCGACCGGTTCGCCCTGCCCCTCGACCCGTCGGACACCGGATACGGGCACGGACCACGGAGCGTGGCCGTGGTGACCCCGGACGGTGCCTCGCTGCTCGGGTACTTCGAGGACGTGCACGCCACGACGCAGGCCTTCGTCGCCACCCTCACCGGCGCCGACCTCGACCGGGTGGTGGACTCGGCGTGGGACCCTCCGGTCACGCTCGGTGTCCGCCTGGTCAGCGTGGTCGCCGACGACCTCCAACACGTGGGGCAGGCGGCCTACATCCGGGGGATCCTGCAGCGCCGGTGAGCGCACCCCGTCGTCCGCCTACCCGGGAAACGACGGGCATGAGGTAGTACGATCGGCAACCAGGGGAGGCAGTGCGCAGATCGGGTCGTGGTGCCGTCGGACGTGTCCGCGGTACCGTCGGTCCGTCGGGGGGACCCGGGCGGTTCGGGGCCGGCGAGGAGCATGGGATGGCTGGACCACAGCGAATGTCGGGTCGTCTGGGGGACCTGTCCTCACCATCCCCGGATCCTCTGATCTCCTACTCGCTCCGTTCCCTCCAGAGTGCCGTCGCCACCTCGTTCTTCGTGGTCCTCCTGGTCGCCATCTATCTCGAGCTCCCTGGTGTGCAGATCACGAACCGGACGGCCTGCAGCATCCTCCTCATGCTCGCCGCGGCGGTGACGGCGGTGGCCTTCCTCCTGCCGTGGCGGCGCATCCTCGTGCACCCCCGGGGCCCCGTCCTGGTGTGGGCCTGGGCCATGACGATGATCATCCTGGTCGAACTGGGCATCGCCTTCACCGGCGGTGGACAGTCCCAGCTGTTCATCGCCCTGCTGGTGACCACGGCGTTCCTCGCCGGTCCCCTCTTCCCGGTACCGGTCGAGATCGGCCTCAGCACGTTGGCCGTCGCCGGTTACGTCATCACCGTCCTGGCCGTGGGCCGCAACGTCAGCGTCGCCACCCTGGTCTTCCGGGCGACGGTCATGGCGGGCGTGGCCGGTGGCATCGGCCTACTGGCCAACGAGGTCACCCGGGGCCTCCGGCGCCAGATCGATGAGCGCATCGCCTCGGAGAAGCGCGAGCAGTTGTGGCGGACCGTGGCCGCCCTGGTCCGCCAGATCGACGTCCCGGTCATCGACGAGGTGCTGGCCGCCGTCGTCGACGCCCTCGTCACCGTGGGGTTCGACTCCGCCGACATCTGCGAGGTCGACATCGCGGCCGGAACGTTCCGCGTGCTCCACGCCCGCGGCATCCCGGAGTCGTACACCGCCGAGGTGCACGACCTCTCGCACGGTGCGGCCGCCCGGGTCCTGGAGAGGCGGGCCGTGGTCGTCCTCGACGACTACCGGTCCACCGGTGAGATCCCCGAGATCAGAGGAGGTGGCTACGGTACGGTCATCGCCGGCCCGGTCTGGGTCGACGGCGCCCTCGACGCAATCCTCATGGCCGGCTCACGGGTCCGCCTGGGCATCGGCAGCGAGGAGATCGCCGCCTTCGAGACACTGGCCGCCCAGGCCGGCCACGCGCTGGAGAACGCCCGGCTGCTCGAGCAGCACCGGACGGACGTCGACGAGCTCCGCGAGCTCCTCGAGTCCTCCCCCGACGCCATGATCGTCGTCGACGCCAACGGGGTCATCCTGCGGGTGTCCCGTCAGGCCGAGGCCCTCTACGGCTACCGTGCCGACGAGCTGGTCGGCCGGAGCGCGGCCATCCTCGCCCCCCAACGGGTCTGGTCCGACCAGCTGTCCATGGTCGACCGGTGGTTGTCCCGTGCCGGGAACGACCTCATCGGCCTCGACCACATGGTCCTCGGGCTGTGCAAGGACGGGACGGAGAAGCCCATCGAGATCCGGCTGAGCACCGTCGAGACCCGGGACGGCACCGTCATCGCCGCCACCGTGCGCGACGTGACCGAGCGTCGGGAGTTCGAGCGACGCCTGGCCCACCAGGCCACCCATGACAGCTTCACCGGGCTCCCTAACCGGGAGTTCTTCCTCCAGCAGCTCACCCAGGCCCTGGAGGACCATCTCTCGACCGATCCACCCCTCGCCGTGTGCTTCCTCGACCTCGACCACTTCAAGTACGTCAACGACAGCCGAGGGCACGGTGCCGGCGACGCCCTCGTCGCCGCGGTGGCCGAGCGGATCAGTCGGTTCGCCGGCGAGCAGTTCGTGGCCCGGGTGGGCGGGGACGAGTTCGGTCTGTTGGTCACGGGACTGGCCGGACGCCTCGAGGTCGTCGAGTTCACCACCGGCCTGCAGGCGCTCTTCGATGAGGCGTTCCTGGTCGAGGGGGTCGGCTCCTACGTCACAGCCAGTGTCGGTATCGCCTTCGGCGGCTCGTTCGACCAGGCCGACGAGGTCATGCGGAACGCCAACGCCGCGGTCCACATGGCCAAGCAGAAGGGACGGAACCGGACCGAGTTCTTCGACGAGGAGCTGACCGTGCAGGCGGCGCTCCGCGTGGCCACCGAGGCGGAGCTCCATCTGGCCCTCGAGCGCGATGAGTTCGAGCTGGCCTACCAGCCGGTGGTCTCGCTGGAGGACCAGCACGTGGTGGGCATGGAGGCGCTCCTGCGCTGGCAGAACCCGACGCGGGGCGAGGTGGACCCCGAGCAGTTCATCGAGATCGCCGAGGACACGGGACTGATCGTGCCCATCGGCCTGCGGGTACTGGAGATGGCCTGCTTCCAATTCGCCGAATGGCGCCACCGGTACCGGTCGCTCCCCGATATCACGGTCGCCGTGAACGTCTCGAGCCGACAGCTCGAGCACGACCACTTCGTCACCGACGTCGCCGGCGTGCTCGAACGGACGGGGATCCCCCCACGGCTGCTCACCCTGGAGATCACCGAGAGCTTCTTCATGCGTGACTTCCAGGCGGCCGTCCGCCGCCTCCACGCGTTGAAGGACCTCGGCGTCCGACTGGCCATCGACGACTTCGGGACCGGCTTCTCGTCGTTGTTCTCGCTGTCGCGGCTTCCGGTCGACGCGGTGAAGATCGACAAGGCGTTCATCGACGGCATCGGTACCCGTTACGACGCCGTGGTGGCCGCCGTGGTGGCGCTCGGCAGGGCCTTCGACCTCCAGGTGGTGGCCGAGGGGATCGAGGAAGAGGGGCAGCGCGACCGCCTCATCGACCTCGGGTGCCACTTCGCCCAGGGGTTCTACTTCTCGAAGCCGCTCGACATCCTGGCCGTCGAGTCACTCCTGCAGCCGCTCAACGCGGACTGATCCCCCACGAGCCGGTCCATCGGGCGCCGGGCCGGAGCACGACCAGGCCCGCCCCCGAACGGAACGCGTCGGGCGGGCAGGTCATGGGCTCGATGGCCACGGACCGCCGGCGCTGACCTTCGTCGGCCAGCGTGTCGCCCGTGTACACCATGACGTAGTCGAACCGCTCGTCCGCCCACAGGGTCACGGCCCGGGGCCCGGTCGTCGATCCGGCTCCTTGTCCGGCTCCTTGTCCGGCTCCTTGTCCGGCTCCTTGTCCGGCTCCTTGTCCGGCCCCTTGTCCGGCCCCTTGTCCGGCCCCCGACCCGGCCTCCGACCCGGATGCCGCCTCGGTCGGTGCGGTACCGGTCTCGAGGGTCACCCGGACCCGCCCGTCTGGATCCCGTCGCAGTCCGGTGAAGGCCGTGTCCAGGCGAGTGGCGCCCAGCACCCGCCCCCCGATGAAGTCCAGTTCCGTTCCCACCACCGGGACCTCCCCCGTGGGCAGGCCCCGCTCGTCAGTCACCAGGCGCAACCCGGCCGGCACCGTGAGGCGGGCCGTGTCGACCGGGGCGCCCCTGGGCCCCACGACCAGGTAGGGATGAAAGCCCAGTCCGAACGGCAGCGGGTCCGACCCGAGGTTCTCGGCGTCGGTGACCACGGTCAGCCCGTCGCGGCCCAGCCGGTACTCGACCTGCAATCCCAGCGTGTAGGGATAGGCCGGCGACGGATGGAGCACACAGGCCATCGACACCCGGTTCTGGGCACGACCGGACATCCGCCACGGCAGCCACCGGACGAGCCCGTGGATGGCGTTCCGGCGGTCGGGCTCGTTCAGGGGAGCCTGGGACGTCGTTCCCTCGAAGGTGTACCGGCCGTCGCCGAGGCGGTTGGGCCACGGTGCGAGCACCTGTCCCCTTCCTCCGTGGCTCCACTCGGACGTTCCGAAGCCGCCGATGACCGGCTGTTCCGACACCGTGAAGGAGCGCAGCGTGGCGCCGACCTCGGTCACCACCGCACGTTGGTGCCCGTGCCCGATGACCCACTGATCGCCGGTCGTGGCCACGGTCTCGGCCGGACGCTGGTCGTCGGAGCTCATTCGGTTGGTCACGATGGGTGGTCCAATGTTCGGCGGGTGGGTTCGCAGGACGAGATCCTCGACCACTCGACTACCGGTGTGCAGTCTGCGGCATGCTGGTCGGCGCCATCGACCGGGTCCACCGCCATGACCCTGATCGGTCGCCCGATATGGTAGGCCACTCACGCCGGACCCCCGGCCGACGCCCGGTTCGGTCACCTCGACAGGGGCGGCGACACGGCAGATGGGAACTGCGAGATGCGCATCCTGGTGACCAACGACGACGGCGTCTTCGCACCGGGCATCCACGCACTGGCCCGCGGGATGGCCGAGGCGTTCGGCGACGACCACGAGCTCGTGGTGGTGGCCCCGCTGACCGACCACAGTGGGGCGGGGGCCGCGGTGGGTGCCGTCTACGAGCGGGAGTCGATCCCCTACGAGGCCGTCGAGGTCCCCGGTCTCCGCGATGTCCCGGTCTTCGGGATCGACGGACCGCCCGCCCTGGCCGTGATCCTGGCCTGCATCGAGGGCTTCGGACCTCGACCGGACGTCGTGGTCTCGGGCGTGAACCACGGGATGAACGCCGGACGGTCGGCCCTCCACTCCGGGACGGTCGGCGCCACCCTCACCGGGGCGCAGTTCGGGCTACGGGGGCTCGCCGTGAGCATCGCCTGGGGGACCGACCCGATCCCGTGGGAGACGCCCGTGACACTGGCGGCCCGCCTCCTACCCCACGTGGCGGCGGCTCCGTCCGGGACCGTGCTCAACCTCAACTGCCCGGCCGTGACCCTCGACCGGCTGCAGGGCGTCCGCCACGGACGGCTCAGCCGGGCGGGGCTCATCCGGTCCGTCCGCTCGGGACGTCCCGTCGACCACGTCGACGAACCCAGGGTCGACACCACGGGGGGCGCCATCACCCTGACCCTGCGGGGTGGGGACGGCGCCGACGAGGAGGCCGAGGCCGCCGAGGTCCACCCCGAGTCCGATGTCCGGGCGGTCACCGACGGTTGGGCGTCGCTGACTCCGCTGGTGGGTGTGCGTGAGGACGAGTCGGGCGAAGGCGCCGGATTCCTGGCCGGCGCCCTGGCCGAGTTCGACGGGTTCACCGGTACCGCGACCTGAGCCTCGAGGCCGTCGGACCGCCACGGACGGCGGTCAGAGCACCACGTTACGAAAGCTAGTTGCACGTCTGTGACTCGACGCCTACAGTGACCCCACTCGACCAACGACAGGGGAACGGGGTCGGGTGACGGCGCGGAGGCCGTCGCCCCCGTGGAAGGAATTCCACGGATCTCGATCGACCGGCACGGCAGTCCGTGCCGGTCCGCCCGCATCCGGCCCGAACGGGCATGCGGACCCGCCACCCCAGCGACGAGACCAGCCAATGACCTTCCCTTTCGCCATTCCCCGAGCCAACGGACCGGACGGAGCCGCCTCACGCTGACCAACCGAGGGTCACTCCGTCAGCACCTCGTACGGACCTACCAAGAGTCCAGGGTGGTCTGCCCTTCCCGGCACCCACCCGCGAGACGAATGCACGTTCGACGGTCGCCCGCATTCCCAAGCCACCCCTCGAAGCCCCCGGGCTTCCACCATCAGAGGAGGCGCAAGACATGCGCAAGCACCGCTTTTACCTGTTCATCATCGCCGGGTTCGTCGTCGCAGGGATCGCCCTGCAGCACCCGGCCCCCTCCCAGGCCGGGACCGATTCCCAGGCCCGGGCCCAGGCCCAGGCCGGCCGCACCACGGCCCTGGCCGCGTCACGCCTCGGGGCCTCCAGCATCTCGGGCAACCTCGACGGATCCGCCACGACCTCACCGGGAGCGACGTCACCGTCCGGCGCCACCGGCAACGGCATCACCGTGGCCCTGGTCTCGCTGCACGACCTCTCACTGCTGCCGCCGCCGACCACCACGACGACCACGGCACCACCGGCACCGAAGGTGACCGCCACTGCCACCCCGATCCCCGCTCGCGTGACCACCCCGACGACGACACCTGCCGTGGTCGTGGCCGCACCGGCACCGGCCGCTCCGGCCGCTCCGGCCGCACCGGTGGCAGCGGCTGTCCCGGCCGCACCCGGCACCCCGCTCGGAGGAGTCTGGGCCGAACTCCGCCATTGCGAGTCGGGGGGGAACTACGCCGAGGACACCGGCAACGGCTACTACGGGGCCTATCAGTTCTCACCCATCACCTGGACGGCCCTCGGGTTCCCGGGCCTGCCGAGCAACGCCTCGCCGGCCATGCAGGATCAGGCAGCCCAGGAACTCCAGGCCCGCAGCGGCTGGGGCCAGTGGCCATCCTGCGCCCGCCAGCTCGGGCTGCTCTAGCCCCGGCGGCCTCGACCGCGCCTACACGATCAGACCGAGACCCTTCTGGCAGTGGGGACCTCCCCAGTGCTCGACGATCTGCCCGTCACGGATGCGGACGATGGCCGTGCCGTTGATGGTCACCGGCACGCCCGAAGCGGGGAGGTCGTAGAACGGCGTCCCCGTGTGGGTACCACTGACCGTCCAGTTGGACACCACCAGGTCGTCGGACTCGATCAACAGGTCGACCGTGAAGGTCATGTCGGGGAAGGCCGATCGGGCCTGCTGCCACCAGATCTGCTCCTCGCCCCGTAGGTCCGTACCCGACCGCTCGGGCGCCACCCGGTCGGTCACATGGCTGTGGAAGTCGTCCGAGAAGAACTCGTAGACGGCCTCACCGTCTCCTGACTCCATCGCCGCGCTGTACTTCCCCAACAGCCGAAGGTTCTCTGACATCGCGTCACCCCTCATGTTCCGGTCCACACCGTCACGACGTCCGGGCCCGTGCCTACGGAACCGACATGGACGACCGCAGCGAGCATACCCGTCGACCCGCGGGCGGCTTCGGCCGGTCCGGACCACCGTCACCACCTCCGGCACCCGGAAGCCGGCTCACTAAGGGGCGAACAGCTCGTCGAGCCAGTCGAAGGTCACCTGGGCCGACAGTCGGATGTTGTCCGCCTGGCTGTGGGCCGAAGCGCCCTGGTTGACACTGAACCGGTGCTCGGAGACGGGACCGGCCACACCGGCCACGAATTCGCCGAACTGGGTCAGCGGCTCCGGTCCCTCGCTCTCACCCACCATGGCCAAGACCGGGCACTCGATGGCGCCGAGCAGGTCTCCCAGGTGGTAGGTGGCCATGACGTCCCGCCACTCGTGGAAGGACCGGACGCCGAACCGACGGCAGATCGCCTCGATCCCCCACTGCATCTGGGCCGGCATCAGGTCCTCCGGGACGCCGGTGACATCCTCCGGCCGGATGTCCCTCGACATGTGGAACACCTCGCTCCCGATCCACGCCTCCATGAACCGGCTCATGTCGACGACGGGCGGGTTGCACACCAGCGCCCGTACCCGGGAGTCGGTGGCCGCCGACCGGGCGGCGAAGTAGCCACCGAAGCTCTGACCGGCCAGGGCGACCCGTTCGGCATCGACGTCGGTCCGTGCCGTCACGGCATCGAGGACGGCGGCGATCGGCACTTCGTAGTCCGCCCTGAAGGTCAACGACGGATTGTCACGCATGCAGCCCGGCTGACCCGGACCGTCGAACACCAGGACGTTCCAGCCCCGTTCAGCTCCCGGGGCCCCATAATGGAAGTAGAGCTCCTCGGCACTGGAATCGAACCCGCCGATGCCCACCAGAGTCGGTCGGGGCCCCGCGCCGACCGCGATGTCGCCGCCCTCGGGCCGGACCAGGTAACCGGGGAGTTCACCGTCCCCATAGGGGATCCGTACCACCTCGATCGGCGGGTCGGCGAGCACCGCCGCCCGGGCGAAGCACCGTGAACTGGCCTCACCGAGGGCGCCGGGATCGACGGAGGTGTAGTACTCGGCCGTCCGGTAGTACGTCGACGCCCGGAGCAGATGGTCCCGTCCGCTCTGGACGTGTCCCCGCCGGAGACAGTCGTCGGCGTAACCCTGGACCCGCTCCGCCAGCTCCCGGAACGCCTTCGACCAACTGCGGGGGCTGCCGTCGGTGATCTCGGCCGCCGTGGCCAGGCACTCGCCCACGGTCGATCCCCCGTAATCGGCCACCCCCATGGCCCGGATCAGCTGGTAGTCGAATTCGTAGTCCCGGAACCCTTCGACCCGGATGGCACTTCGGACGATCGCTGAATCTTCGAAGGCCACAGGGCTCGTCTCTCCTCGGTGTGCGTCGCCACCGGTCGGGAGCACGCACGCTTCGGGCCCCGGACGACCGGGGCCTCACGTCGCCACATTGTGCCCGATGTCCGGTGAGGACGCGAACGCAGCCCCGCAGCTCCGAAGGTCGGCAGCCCCACAGGTCGGCAGCCCCACAGGTCGGTCCTAATGTGGTCCTCGGTGCGAGCGGCGGTAATTCAGACGACGGCAACCCGGGACAGGGACCAGAACCTCGCCGCCGCCGGGGAGCTCGTCGACGGTGCCGCCGGGGACGGAGCGGCACTCATCGTCCTTCCCGAGTACTTCTCCGTCGCCGGGGACCCGGAGGACCTCCGGGCCGGCGCCGAACCCCTCGGTGGACCGACCACGACGTGGGCCGCCGACGTGGCCCGGCGGCACGGTGTCTGGCTGGTGGCGGGCTCGTTCCCCGAAGCACCGGAGACACCCGGCGGGCACCTGCACAACACCAGCCTCCTGGTGGCGCCCGATGGCACCGTCGCCGCCCTCTACCGCAAGGTCCACCTGTTCGACACAGACGTCGAAGGAGCCCGGTCCCGCGAGTCGGCCACGTTCGCAGCCGGTGACAAGCTCTGCGTGGTGACGGCCGGCGACATCGAGGTGGGCATGTCCATCTGCTACGACCTGCGCTTCCCCGAGCTCACCCGGATACTGGCCCTCCGGGGCGCCACCGTCGTCGTGGTGCCGTCGGCGTTCACCGCGACCACGGGACCCCCGCACTGGGAGGTGCTCCTCCGGGCCCGGGCCATCGAGAACGAAGTCTTCGTCCTGGCCGCCGGACAGGTGGGCGACCTCCCGCCGGGGATGCCCTCGTGTCACGGTCATTCGATGATCATCGATCCGTGGGGCACGGTGCTTGCCGAACTGGACGGATCACGGACGGGATACGCCACGGCCGAGCTCGACCTCGACGGCCAGCGCCGGATTCGGGAGGAGCTCCCGGTTCTGGCGAACCGCCGCCCCGGCGCCTACCGTTGGCCCCATGGCAACTGAGCGAGTTCAGCCGAACACTGTCCGTGCTGCTCTGCACAGGCGTCTACCGACCGGTCACACGGATCCCCCCTACGAGGTCGGGTCGTTCGAGAGCGACGGCCTGGAGCTCTACTACGAGATCCACGGGCACGGTCGCCGGGTCCTCGTCTTCCTGCACGGGATCCTCCTCGACGCCAACCTGAACCGGCGACTGGCCGACGACCTCGCCGCCGACGGCAACCGGGTGATCCTCCTCGACCTCCCGGGACACGGACTCTCGGCCAAGCCCGCACGGGCCTCGGCCCACCGGATGGACACCTACGCCCACCACGTCATCGCTCTGCTCGACCACCTGGACATCGACAAGGCCGTCGTGGGTGGCGTCTCCCTCGGGGCGAACGTCAGCCTGCTGGTGGCCGCCATGGCACCGGAGCGGGTACAGGGACTGGTCATCGAGATGCCGGTCCTCGAGTGGGCCGTACCCGCCGCGGCCATGACATTCGTCCCGCTGCTACTTGCCGTGCACTTCGCCCGCTCGGCCGTGCGACTGTCGGCCGGGATCATGCGCCGACTCCCCCGGGTGGGCTTCGGGCCGGTCGACAGCGTGATGAACACCCTGTCCAACGAGCCCGAGGTCACCGCCGCGGTGCTCCATGGGATCCTCACCGGCCCGATCGCCCCCACGGTCTACGAACGGGCCCACATGGACGTCCCGGCCCTGGTGATCGCCCACCAGTCGGACCGGATCCATCCCTTCCACGATGCGGAA
>Ga0302187_10000937_pt1 | contig 25626 bp, 21 predicted proteins | sample II_Bog_E1_3_FD_202120 | JGI IMG/M metagenome (GOLD analysis project Ga0302187, IMG submission 202120) | Peat permafrost microbial communities from Stordalen Mire near Abisko, Sweden - II_Bog_E1_3 | ecosystem: Environmental > Terrestrial > Soil > Wetlands > Peat | place: Sweden: Abisko...
AGCAAGACCATCATCGCCATCAACAAGGACGAGGACGCGCCGATCTTCCAGGTCGCCGATATCGGCCTCGTCGCGGATCTGTTCAGCGCCGTGCCGGAACTCACTGGCAAGCTCTGAACAACAGCGTGAGGTAAAACCGAACGCCCCGGCCCGCAAAGCCGGGGCGTTTTTGTTTGCCGTTAGAGGTGGAGCGCCGATAAGAAAATGCGCCCGGCCACCGACGTGACCGGGCGCATTTTCTCTCGCTATCTCGGCGATCAGGCGGGCTCGAGGCTGCTCTTGGCCATATTGATGACCTTGACCTGCGTGTATTCGTGCAGGCCTTCCAAGCCCTGTTCGCGCCCGATGCCCGACTGCTTCGAGCCGCCGAACGAGGTATCGAGCGGCATGTCGAGGTGCTTGTTGATCCACACGGTGCCGGTGTGGATGCGCTGGGCCACGGCGAAGGCACGGTCGAGATCGCGCGCCCAGATCGTGCCGCCAAGGCCATATTCGCTGTCGTTGGCGTGATCGATCACCTCGTCGATGGTGTCATAGGCGAGGATCGGGAACACCGGGCCAAACTGCTCTTCGCGCACCAGTCGGGCATCGTGCGGCAGGTCGCGGATCACGGTCGGCGCGATGAAGTAGCCGGCGCGGTCGAGCGCATGGCCGCCGACGACGACTTTGCCCTGCGTCTTGGCCTCCTCGATGAAGCCGAGCACTTTCTCGTACTGCTGCTGGTTTTGCACCGGCCCGATCTGCGCGCCCTGGTTGAGGCCATCATCGACCATGGCATTGGCGCCCAGCCGGGCGAACTCGGCGCAGAACGCCTCGTAGAGCGCGCGCGGGGCGTAGACGCGCTTGACCGCGAGGCAGACCTGCCCGGCGTTGAGCATCGCTGCATCGAACACCTTGGGCGCGACTTCGGCGGGATCGACATCGTCGAGGATGATCGCCGCGTCGTTGCCGCCCAGTTCCAGCGTCAGCCGCTTCAGTGTACCGGCGGCGCTTTCCATCACGCGCTTGCCGGTGGCGGTCGATCCGGTGAAGCTGACCTTGGCGATATCGGGATGGCGCGAGAGCGCGCCGCCCAGGTCGTTGGCATCGACGATCACGTTGAACACGCCGGCGGGGAAGATCCCCACCGCCACTTCGCCCAGCAGGGCCGAGGTCAGCGGCGTGGTCGGCGCTGGCTTGGCGATCACGGTGTTGCCCGCGATCAGCGCCGGGGCGATCTTGATCGCCAGCAGGATCAGCGGGAAGTTCCACGGCGTGATCGCGGCGATCACCCCCAGCGGCATCCGCTGCTCGACCACGCGTTCGGTGGGCGTGTCGCGCAACACTTCGATCGGCAGTTCCTGCTCGGCGAACCAGCGGAACGTCATGATCGTGCCGATCACCTCGCCCTGCGCCTGGGGCAGGGGCTTGCCCTGCTCGCGCGTCAACAGCGTGGCGAAGTCCTCCTGCCGTGCCTCGACCGCATCGGCCAGCGCCAGCAGAGCGCGCGACCGTTCGGCATGAGGCAGCGCGGCCCAGCCGGGGAAGGCGCGCTTGGCTGCGGCCACGCCGGTTTCCAACTGCGCTTCATCGGCGCGGGCGACGGTGGCGAAGGGCGCGCCGGTGGCGGGGTCGATCACCGCGAGGGTGGCCGCGCCCTCGACCAGTTGCCCGTCGATCAGCATCCTGTAGGTCATGCTCGGTCCTTTCGAGAAATGCGTGGCGCGGGTTAGAACGAGGTGATCACGCTGCGCGCGATGGCCCCACCCTTCAGTTCGGCATAGGCGTCGTTGATCGCGGAGATGTCGATCTCCTGCGAGATCAGGTCATCGAGATTGAGTTGACCGCGCAGATAGAGGTCGGCGAACATCGGGATGTCGTTCTTGATGTTGCTGGAGCCCATGTAGACGCCGCGGACGATGACTTGCTCGCTCAGCAGATCGACGGTCACGTTGACCTCGATGGTCGCGTCGGGGGCATGGACGCCGATCATGTAGGCGGTGCCGCCCTTGCGCGCCATGCGGATCGCCTGCTCAGACGTGGGCTTGATGCCGACGACCTCGAACACATGGTCGCCGCCGCCAGCCAGCAGTTCGCGCACCGCCTCGACCGCATCCTCGACGCTGCTCGCATCGACGAAATCGGTGGCGCCGAATTTGCGCGCGAGCGCTTCCTTGGCGGGCTGGCGATCGACCGCGACGATGCGCCCGGCGCCGGCGATCTTCGCGCCCGAAATGACATTCAGCCCGACGCCACCGATGCCGATCACCACCACCGTGTCGCCGGGGCGGACTTGCGCGGTGTTGATCGCTGCGCCGGCCCCGGTGATCGTGCCGCAGCCGAGCAGCGAGGCTTGCGCGAAGGGCAATTCCTTGGGCACGCGCGCCAACTGGTTCTCGTGCACCAGCGCATACTGAGCAAACGCGCCGATGCCGAAGCCCTGGCTGACCGGCTCGCCCTTGGCGGAAAGGCGCGGTGTCGCATCTTCGCCACGCAAGGTTTCCTCGGGGTGGGCGCACTGGTAGGAGCGGCCCCCGACGCAGGGCCGGCAATGCCCGCAGCACTGAATCAGCGAACCGACGACATGGTCGCCCACCGCGAAGTCGCGGGCATCCGGACCGACCGCGATGACCACACCGGCCAATTCATGGCCAAGAACAGCGGGCAGAGGAACTCCGAAATCATTTTCGGCAAAATGCAGGTCGGAATGGCAAAGGCCAGAAGCTTTGACCTCGATCAGAATTTCGCGGCCGTGAGGATTATCGATGTCGATCTCTCCGATCTCGAAATGACCGGACAATTCATTGACCATAGCGCATTTGACATTGCTTTTTGACATGCAATCCTCTGAATTTTATCATGCTTTTGGGTATGCGTGACGGCCGATGCCGATCCGGCATCGGTGAATTGCGCAAGGCGTAAAGGCCGCACGGTCCAATGGCCAATTCGCTTTGCAACGGGGCATCAGAAAACAGGAGGCAGATGGTCCGTGGCGGGGAGCCGCGTAAACAGTGGTTTCAGCCTGTTTACAGCCACTTATGGTTGCTGAATTCCATTCGAATGGCACCGCACTTGCGCTGCGATATCCGTTGCCGCAACATTGTCGGTTGCGACAGTACAATTTTTGCGTGTAAAAAATAGATCCTGCGCGGGCTATATGCCGTTATCGTGCGGAGTCATCGTGCAGCACGTATCGATGACGGGCATCAAGCACTTGCAATATGCGTGATGACATTTGCTTTCAACGATGAATATCCCAATCAACTTGGGCCTTCGGGAGATTCGAACGTGACGCAAACTGCATTCCTGCACCCGAGCCAGGATCCAGCCGGCGCGCTTGCCCGCATGGTGGCGAATACCCGCTTCGAGGACATCCCGGCATCGCTTGTCGAACTGGCCAAGAAGGCTATTTTCGATACGCTCTCGGTCATGATCGCCGGCTCGGCTTGGGAAGTGTGTCCGGCGATCGTCGATCAGGTCATGGAATGGGGCGGCGCGCCGCAAAGCCGGATCGCGGTCTATGGCCACCGCTTGCCCGCGCCGCTGGCGGCCTTTGCCAATGGTGTGATGGCGCGCGCGATCGACATGGGCGACGTGCATGAAACCGGCGGCCATGTCACCGAATGGAACGTACCGGTCATGCTGGCCGCGCTGGGCATCGCCGGGCGGCGCATCACCGGGCGGGATTTCATCACCGCTTATGTGGTGGGCGCGGAGCTCAGCGTGCGGTGCAGCGCCGCGCTGAATCTCGTGCGTTACCAGACGACGCGCGGCATGCCGGGCGAGTGGTACGGTGCGTTGTGTGGCGCGGCCTCGGCGGCGCGGCTGCTCGATTACAGCGCCGACGAGACATGGAACGCACTGGGCATGTGCTACTCGGTCCACACCATGTCCGAGCATTCCAAGTATGCGGAAGGCACCCAGATGGCGCGGGTGCAACACAGCTTTGCCGGCGATACCGCGATCAAGTCGCTGTTGCTCACCCGCCGGGGGGTGACGGCGCCCAGAGGCATCTTCCAGGGATATCCGGGCGGCATCCTGCATCACATCGAATGGGACGACGTGCAGCCCGAGCTGTTGACCGAGGACCTGGGCACGCGCTGGCATCTGGGCGAGGGCCTGTCGATGAAGCCCTATTCGGCGTGCAAGTTCACCCATTCGTTCATCGCCAGCACCGCCGAACTGGTGCGGCGGCACGCGATCGACCACCGCCGGATCGCCGCGATCAACTGCCGGGGCAGCGACGCTGCGCGCATGACGTTCGAACCGGCCGAGGCGAAGTGGCACCCGCGTTCGGTGCCCGAGGCGATGTTCAGCGCACCTTACACGATCGCCACGGCGGCGATGACCGGGGGCTTCTTCCTCGGCGACCTTGCGCGCGAGGCGATCGATGATCCGGTCCGGCGCGCGCTGATGAGCCGGGTGGCGATCACCGCCGACCGCGCGATCACGCAGGATTTCGAAGGCTACTGGGTCGAAATCGTGCTGGACGACGGCCGGCGGTTCGAGATGGTCACACCCTATACCGCCGGCCATACCCGCAACCCGCTGACCTGGGCCGATCAGGCGGACAAGTTGCGACGTTGCGCCGCCTATTCTGCGCGGCCCTTCGCGGAGGACGAACTGGTCAGGTTGGAGCACTTGTGCCGATCGCTCGATACGCTTGATGATGCGGCGCTATTGCTGGATGCCATGGTGCCCAACGGGTGGGAAAAGCCGTTCGATGCCGATGTTTCGATGATGTCGACGGCGCAGGGATAAGCTTTCGCGCGCCTGGAGCGGGGCGGATGACATATTGCGCCTTCGGAGCGATTGAACCGACGTTCTGCAGGCTCAATAGAGCCGGCAAAGCGCAATCAAACCAGGCACGATCGAGGCGACCAGCAATGCCGCCATGCCCACATTGAACACCCGCAGCGCGCGCGGATCCGACAAAAAGCGGCTCAACACCTGCCCCGATCCGGCCCACATGGAAATGCTCGGCAAACCGATCGCCATCAGCACCAGCGCGATCAGCGGCACATCGACCAGCAGGTGATCGGGCCGGGCAAAGCTGGTGACCGCGCCCAGCACCATCGCCCATGCCTTGGGGTTCACCCATTGGAACGCGGCGGCATCGATCACCCCCAGCGGCCGCGCGCGGGCATTGGCGCCATGCGGGCCGGTGGCGGTAGCAATGCGCCAGGCCAGCCACAGCAGATAGCCGGTCGATACCACGTGCAGCGCGGTGAACGCCCCCGGCATGCGCCCCACCGCACCGGCCAGCGCCCAGCCGAGCACCAGCACCATCACCGCACATCCGCCAGAAACGCCGGCGATATGCCGCAAGGTCCGGCGCATCCCGAAAGTCGCGCCCGAGGCCAGCAGCATCATGTTGTTCGGCCCGGGCGTGACCGTCGAAACGAGGCAGAAGGTTGCGAGTGGCAGCAGCAGCATCACGGTGTCTCCGTTGTGTGTGGGCCGGCATCGGCTCGCGCGTCGCCATCGAGTTGGGCGATACCGCGCGCATAGCTGTCGTGCCAACAGGCCGATCGGGCGACCGCCTGCTTGACCCCGGGCGCGCTGAAAGAGGAGGCGCCGCAGGCCTCGAGTGCGGCCGCTGCGATCCGCCGCTCGACGTCCGGGCGCGCGGCGGCGGCCGGGCGGTGGACGCGGATGGATATGATCTCCGTGCCGGCGGGGTCGGCGTGGGCGGGCGTCACCAGCACGAGGGCGGACCCGATCAGGGCCAGCGGGAGGTGCGGGAAAATCGGCATGGGCATTCTCCTGTTTGCGCCACCGTTCTTGCCTGTGCGGCGTCTTGAGGCTAGGGACGGTAGGGTACAATTTGTATGAACTGTACTGACGAGAGAACCGACACGGTCATGATCCACGATACCCAGGAAGGCACCAAGGTCGAACAACTCATGGCACGGGTGCGCCAACGCATCGAACATCGGACGCTGGTGCCGGGCGCGCGGTTGACCTCGGTGCGGGCGATGGCGGAAAGCGCCGGTGTGTCGAAATCGACTGTGGTCGAGGCCTATGACCGGCTCGCGGCCGAGGGGGTGATCCGCGCGCGGCCGGGATCGGGGTTCTATGTCGCGGCACCGCTGGCGCCGCTGGCCATTGCCGGGGTCGACAGCCGCGTCAGGCAGGAGATCGACCCGCTGTGGATGCTGCGGCAGTCGCTGCATTTCCGCCCCGATGCATTGCTGCCCGGCTGCGGCTGGCTGCCCGAGGCGTGGATGCCCGAGGACTTGTTGCGCAAGGGGCTGCGCGGCATCGCCCGCGCGGCCGATCCGACCTGCATCACCGGCTATGCCTCGCCTATGGGGTCCGAACCGCTGCGGCGGCTGATCGCCCGGCGCATGGCCGAACAGGGGCTGGAGGCGGCCCCCGACCAGATCCTGCTGACCGATTCGGGGACGCAGGCGATCGACCTGATCTGCCGCTTTCTGATCGAACCGGGCGATGCGGTGCTGATCGACGACCCCTGTTATTTCAATTTCCAGGCGTTGCTGCGCGCCCACCGGGCGCGGCCGATCGGCGTGCCTTTCACGCCCAACGGCCCCGATGTTGCCGCCTTCGAGCAGGCGCTCCGGATCCATGCCCCGCGGCTCTACATCACCAACAGCGCCTGCCACAATCCGACCGGTGCCTCGCTCTCGGCGGCGACGGCGCACCGCGTGCTGAAGCTGGCCGAGATGCACGATCTGCTGATCGTCGAGGACGACATCTTCGCCGATTTCGAGGCCGATCCGTCGCCGCGCTATGCCGCGTTCGATGGGCTGGACCGGGTGATCCGCGTCGGCAGCTTTTCCAAGTCGCTGTCCAGCGCGGTGCGTTGTGGACATATCGCCGCGCGGCCGGACTGGATCGCGGGCCTGACCGATTTGCGCATCGCCACCAGCATGTCGGGCAGCCCGATCTCGACCGAACTGGTCCATGCGGCGCTGACCGATGGCAGCTATCGCCGTCATGTCGAGCGGCTGCGCGGCCGGCTGGCCCAGGCGATGACGCGGGCGATCGCGCGGCTGCGCCCGCTGGGCATCACCCCCTGGATCGAGCCGCGCGCAGGCACATTCCTGTGGGCACGCCTGCCCGATGGGCGCGATGCGGTGGCGGTGACCCGTCGTGCGCTGGACCGGAATATGGTGCTGGCGCCGGGCAACGTCTTCAGCGTCGGGCAGACCGCGGGCGATTATATGCGCCTCAATGTCGCGATGATGGCGGATGACCGCGTCTATGATGCGCTTGCCTATGCGCTGGGCTAAGGTATCGAGCCGAACGCGACCTGGAGTAGAGAGAAAACGAACGGTCAGTTGCGCGCCCTAATGCAGGCCCGAATTCGCGCACAAGTCCGTTGTCGCGCAGGCCGTAGATGATCCTTCGCGCTGTCGCTGGCGGGATCTGGGCCGAGGCAATGGAATCGGGCATCTGAAAGATTGGGCGCGGGAAGATCCCGTCGAGGGCGCGGACGGCGCATTGCAAATGAATGATCTCCACCACTCAGTCGTGCCTGTGCCGAGAGACGGCCCGAATTTCCTGTGCCTTCCATATGATACGCTGGATCGCATGAAAGCGCATATGCCTCATTGTATTGCCCCGGTGACGCGTCTTAGCAACATGGGCATGGCGACCCCGAGCGCGATGGCCCGATAGGCGTAGCTCGCCAGGAGCGCGAGCCAGATGCCGGCATCGCCCAGCGGCTTCAGGGCGGCATCGGTCAACAGATATGCCGCCAGCGCCGCCAAGGCGGCATTGCGCAAGGTTCGGCCCGCAACGGCCCCGATGAAGATACCATCGAGCAGCCAGCTCGCCACGCCGAGCGTCGGGATCGCCGCGCAGAAGGGCAGCATGGCGACAGCCTGCGCCCGGATCGCCGCGTCACGCGTGAGAAATGCGATGGCATCGCCCCCGACGACAAGGATCAGCACCGAGAACAGCACGCCGCCGCCCAGCGAGAACTCGCCCGTCAACCGGATCGCGCGCAGCAGTGCCGCCCGCGAACCCGCACCCATCGCCGCACCGACGCGGGCCTCAGCCGTGAAGGCGAACCCGTCCAGTACGAAGGCACTGATGCTCACAAACTGCATCAGCACATGATTGGCGGCGAGCGGCACGGCCCCCAGCGCCGCTGCCGACCGCGTGAACCATGTGAAGATGGCCAGCATCGCCAACGTTCGCACCATGATGTCGGCATTGACCAGGATCAGCCGGCGGATCGCCGTGGCCTCGAGCAGCCGCGCCCGTCCGATCGCGCGCAGTTCATCGCGCCACGCAGGGCCAAGCACCATCCGGATCGTCACGACGCCGGCGGCCAGAGCGCTCCATTCGGCGAGCGTGGTGCCGAGGCCGACACCGCGCGCACCCAGCCCCAGCCAGCCGACGAACAACATATCGAGCGCGATGTTGACCCCGTTCATCACCGCCTGCACGCATAGCGCCATGCGCGTGCGACCCAGGCCAAGTAGCCAGCCATTGATCGCGTAGAACCCGAGTGCGGCCGGTGCCCCGAACAGACGCATGGCAAGAAATCCCCGCGCTGTCGTGCCAACGCCGCCCGGCGGCGCCATCAGCGACAGGCTGACCGGCACGATCACCGGCGCCAGCGCCAGCAGCCCCGCGCCCAGCCCAAGGCCGAGGGGCAGGGCGCGCAAGATCGTCGCGCGGATCTCCGTATCGTCGCCGGCCCCGTGGGCCTGCGCGGTGATGCCGGTGACGCCCATCCGCAGGAAGCCGAAGGTCCAGAACACGAGGTTGAGGATGGTTGCGCCAAGCGCGACGCCGCCAAGATTGCGCGCATCGCTCAGCCGACCGATCACCGCCACATCGACCACACCCACCAGCGGCACCAGCGCCTGACCAATGATGATCGGCCAGGCCTGCGCGAAAATGGCCCGTCTGGTGATTTGGCTCACGGTCTCGCTCGCTCCATGCGGTCGTCAGCGTCTCCGGTGGTGTTTACAGCCTGACGGCATTGCCTCCTCGCGGATGGCTCATGAACCGACGGCCGGTTTCGGGCAAGTCTGCTTCCCATCGGCCCTGTTGCGTTGAACAGGCCTACGCCGTTATCCCTGACGCCGACCCGGTTACGATCCCGCTCAGGAAATCGGCCAGCGCTGCGACGCGCGGCAGGTTGGCGCGATGTGACGGCCGCACCAGCCAAAGGTCGCCGCGGACGCAGACGTACTGCGGCAAAAGCGCGGCCAACCTGCCGTCACGAATGGCAGGGGCCGCCCCAGCATCCGGCAATTGCGCCGTTAGCCCCCGGCTTGGCTGCGGCGGCCGGCCAGTCGGCCTTGCCTGCGGGAGGGCTTGCCGCACTCGATGCCGCATTGGCGCCGCAGTCGCTTCGGATCGATCGCATCCTGGCATGTCGCGCCGCCGCCTGCTGCATCGCTGGCCAGCCCACCGCGCTCGGCGAAAGCGCGGCCGGGCGGATCCGGCAGGGCGGGGCGGTGGCACTGGGCGGTGCGCTCATCTTCGAAGTGTGGCGCAATGCGGTGGGGCGCTATCGCCTCATCATCCGCTTCCGCAGCCAAACGCTGGACGAGATGCGCAGCCTGAGTCCGCTGACGGTGCGCACCGTGCAAACGCTGGAATCGCCATGGTGCGGAGGCGAGGCGGGGTGTGATGCGACCGGCTTCGATCATGCGTTGTCTACGGTAAGTCGCGCCCCATGAAGAAAATGGACGCCGCCATCAAAGTTGCCGGCAGCCGTTTGGCAGCAGGCGCCCGTTTGACCCCATTCGTCGCCAATTGATCGTCCGGTAGAGCGGGCATTGCAAAAGGAGGGTCCTTTCGCATCATGTCCGTGATAACTTGAGCTTGGAAATTGCAGACGGGCATATTTTTGCCTGAGAGCACCCAAGACGCGGCCGGAAACACACAGTGGGGAGCGACGACGATGATAACCCGAATATTGTCGGTAATCAGCATTTTGGCGGCTGGCCTCCCGTCCGCGACCTTGCGGGCAGAGCCGATCGGACACGTCACTGGCCTCGGCGGCGTGTTCGTGACGAGTAAGGACCCCAAGGCACTGGCGACGTGGTATAAGGACGTGCTGGGCATCAATCTTGAGTCCTGGGGTGGCGCCATCCTGCGCTATGATGCCCCTGGCCATCCGCCCATGGCACTCTGGAACGCGATGCCCGCAAACAGCGACGAAATCGCGCCATCGCATCGCGATTTCATGATCAACTTTGCCGTCGACGATCTCGACGCCTTTGTCGCTCGGCTCAAAACCAAGGGCGTCACGATCTTGAAGCGCGAAGAGGATCAGACCGGCAAGTTCGCTTCGATAATCGATCCAGACGGGACAAAGATCGAACTCTGGCAACCACCGGCCAAGTGAGGCGACGATTACAAGACGTTGCGTGAAAAAGTGAAGTGGAAAAAACGAGGTTCTTTCCTCCTCGGGTCTATCGAGAAAGAACGCGCGGCAAAATTGGTGGCGTTCTAAATCACTGAACGCCACCAAATTATTTAAATAAAGACATGAGGTGGATGGGATCAACTATTACACACGTCCGTTTATCACCGGATGCAGTTATTAACGGTCTCGCCGGCGATGACAGCGCCCCCCAAATGTCGTCGCGCGCGGGTCATGGCTTCAGGCAGCCCGTCCGAAGTCCGCATCCTCAGCATCTTCCTCGCCCTTCATCAGATCCAGGGCAAAACCTCGCACCCGTTCCTGCTGATGGGTGACGGAGTTCGGCTTGGCTTTTTTCTCGCGCGGGCGAGTCGTGGGTGCAGGCTTGCCGGCGCGCGGGCGGGCCGGTTTCGGTGCCGGGGCGCTTGTCCTTGCCTCGACATGATGGCTTTCAAGCTGGAAGAACGACACGGATGCCTGCAGTGAATCGGCCTGCGAGGCCAGTTCCTCGGCCGTCGATGAAATTTCCACCGAGGCGCCCGCGTTCTGCTGCGTCACCTTGTCGAGCTGCTGGATCGCCTCGTTGACCTGTGAAGCCCCGATATCCTGCTCGCGGCAAGCAGCGCTGATTTCCGCCACCAGTTCGGCGGTGCGGCGAATATCGGGGACGAGACGGGCGAGCATCTCACCGGCCTCGCCGGCGGCTTTCACGGTTTCGGACGACATCGTGGCAATTTCGGTGGCAGCCGTCTGGCTGCGTTCGGCCAGCTTGCGCACCTCCGATGCGACAACGGCAAAGCCGCGCCCATGCTCGCCGGCGCGCGCCGCCTCGACGGCGGCGTTCAGCGCCAGGAGATCGGTCTGGCGGGCGATTTCCTGGACGATACCGATTTTTGAGGCGATCGTGCCCATCGCCGATACGGCCTTTTGCACCGCGCTGCCGGACAATTCCGCATCCCTGGAGGATTGCCGGGCGATTTTCTCGGTCTGTGCGGCGTTATCAGCTGTCTGTTTGACGTTGGCAGCCATCTGCTCCATCGATGCCGAAGCCTCTTCAGTTGCCGAGGCCTGCTCGCTGGCGCCTTCCGACAACTGTTCGGAACTGCTGGCCATCTGATTGCTGCCCGCCGCAACGCGATCGGCGGCGTGGCCGACATTAGACGCAAACGCCCGCAAATTGTCCACCAATTGATTGACCGAGGTCTTCATTTTCTGGTGATCGCCGTGACATTCGATCTCGACCCGCTCCACCAGGCTGCCTTCGCTGACCAGATCCAGCACGCGGTTGCCCTCGGCGATGGGCAGCAGGATCGCATCGAGCATGCCGTTGATGCCAATGATAAGCTGTGTAAAATCACCGACAAAACGGGTCTCGTCGCCACGGATCTCGAGCTGACCTTGCGTCGAAGCCGAGATCAGCCTGCCGATCTCACCCGTAATTGCAATCAGGTTGCCGCGAAGCGTTTCGATCGTCTCGTTAATGAAGGCTTTCTTGCCGGGAAATTGTTCGAGTCGCGCTGAAAAATCACCTTCACCGAGTGACTTGACACAGGCCATAGCCTTCTTCTTGACCGAGATGTGGCCGGCGACCATTTCGTTGATCCCGCGTGCCATCGTACTAAAGTCGCCGCTGAATTTGTCGGCCGGCACGAAGACATCGATATCGCCCTTGTCGTGCTGCATCGACATCCAGTTCATGTCTGCGATCAGCCCTTTCAGATTGCCGCGCAACGTTTCGATGGTGTCGTTGATAAAGGCCTTCTTGCCCGGCAGGCGTTCAAGCTCCGCCTCGAAGTTGCCGTCGCCGAATGCTTTGACACAGGCCATGGCTTTCTTTTTGACGGCGATGTGCGAACCCACCAATTGATTGATATCCTCGGCCATCGTCGCAAGCGGTCCGCGGAATGTGGCGACCGGCAAGACAATGTCGATGTCGCCTCGGTCGTGTTCGCTCAACATGTCCTTGATGCTCGCCGCAAGGGCATCAACCGGTTGCGTCGCGGTGTCGAGCAACGCATTGATCGCATCCAGAACCGCGTTCACCCGCGCTTTGCCAGCAACGGGCGCGGCCCGTGCGGACAAGTGGCCGCGAGCGATGTCCTTCTCCAGGCGGGAAACTTCGGCAACGATCAAATCTGTTGCACTGGCCGAAAATATGTTGAGCGACATGTCAGGACTCCCGTGTGCTTTGCTTTGACGCGGTCATATAATTTGGCCCGTTTACGGATCTTATATTCATTCGTTCATGCGCTTGGCCCCCGCCATCACGAAGCAGTCCAATCAGCACACCGCACCGCAGGCAAGGTCAGCCCGAAGCAACTGGGTAACCGCCTGAATATGCCGTGCCATGCTGATTGGCCGACTATCCTCTGTTTAAGCGCAAATCGTTGGTTGGATGATGTACAGTGGTTACGGAGATTTCCCGGTCAGACGGCGATTGTTGCCGGCGAAATCTGCTCGGTCCATTCAGGAATCTGGGCATCGTCAGCCCCGACGACGCGCCTTGGCGGTCTGTTCCTCCAACGCTACGTGGGGAGCATAGTCTGTGACGTGACCCCCAACCTTCATCCAGTTCCGATTAGAGCCTCAGCGTCGTTGTTGCGCGAGAGCGCAGGTGAAGCAAGGGGCTGCGTAGCGTAGCCTCCGGCTATGCGGAGCGAAGCAGCCCCTTGCTTTTTGAGGTCAGCGGCAAATGCCGCCGGGGTGGCATATCCCAGTGCGGAGTGTGGCCGCCCGGTGTTGTAATCCTCGGCCCAAGCGGCGATTTTCTCGCGGACATGGGCAAGGCTGGTGAACAACGTCTCGTTGAGCAGCTCGTCACGCATCCGCCCATTGAAGCTTTCGACGAAGGCGTTTTGGGTGGGTTTGCCCGGCGTGGTGTAGTGCCATTCGATCCTGGCGGCACCGCACCATTCCAACACCGCGTTCGAGGTCAGCTCGGTGCCGTTATCGCTGACGATCATGCCCGGCTTGCCGCGCCTGGCGATCAGGTCCGTCAGTTCGCGCACGACCCTCTTGCCCGATATCGACGTGTCAGGAACCGCCGCCAGGCATTCGCACGTCACATCATCGACGCCGTTGAGCACCCGGAACCGGCGGCCCGTCGTCATCTGATCGTGGACGAAATCTAGGCTCCAGCGTTGGTTGGGCAATGCTGGAACCGGCGCCGGCGCGCGGCAGCCAACCGCGCGTTTGCGTCCTTTGCGCCGCCGCACGGTCAGACCCTCTTCGCGATAGAGCCGCTGGGTCTTCTTGCGGTTGATGGCGATGCCGTCGCGCCGCAGCAGGATATGCAGCCGGCGATAGCCGAACCGGCGGCGCTGATGCGCCAGATCGCGCAGCTTCTCCCGCAGCCCCGTGTCGTCGTCACGGCGTGATTCGTAGCGGATGACCGACCGATCCGCCGCAATGACCCTGCACGCCCGCCGCTCGCTGACATCAAGCAGGGCTTGAAGATGCGCGACAGCTTCCCGCTTGGCGGCAGGCGTTACCATTTTTTTGACAGCAGGTCCTTCAGACCCGCGTTGTCCAGCATCGCATCCGCCAGCAACCGCTTCAGCTTCGCGTTCTCGTCTTCCAGCGCCCGGAGCCGCTTGGCCTCAGATACCTCCAAACCGCCGTACTTGGTTTTCCAGTTGTAGAGGGTAGCCTCGGAAATCCCGTGCTTGCGGGCAAGCTCGGCGGTCTTCGCACCAGCCTCCGCTTCTTTCAACACACCAATAATCTGCCCTTCTGTAAACCGTGTCCGCTTCATCTGTCCGTCCTTCTATGGGCGGACTCTAATCATTCTTGGATGGAAATCAGGGGGTCACGTCACTTGGCGAATCTACCCAAGGTATTAATTTAACATAATTTACATTATTGCGTTTACGCAAGCCGCGTCAGGCGGAATTCACATCTCGCAAGCGTCCTTCCTGGAAAATGTGGGCGCACAAAATGTCGTGCTCTCCGCCGCCGATCTGAACGAGATCGAGACGATGATCACGAAATTCCCTGTCTTTGGCGATCGCATGGGCGAGGCACATATGAGCCCGGTCGACTACACTGTCTGATCCACCGACGGCAGTCCATCACCATCCGGGGCTCCGCCGCGCAACCCGTTTTGGAGGGTATAATGTCAAATTCCGCCGACGCATTCATGGCCCGTTTCGTCGTCTTCATCAATTCGGCTAACGAGAACATCGGCGCCGAGCTGATATCTGACAACGCCCGGTTTTTCGTGCCAAACCAACCCGAACTTCTGATCGGCCTGGCCGGTTATATGCAAATCATCGCGATGATGCGCAGCGGCTTTCCCGATATCCAATGCTTGCTGAAAGAGATAGTGACCGAGCAGGATACGGCCAATCCCGGTAGCGAGAGGATTGCCGCACGTTTCACGATGCGCGGGACGCATCAGCAGTACCCGCCAGCGGAAATGCGATCACCGTGTCGGCGGTCAATTTCTACCGTTTGGAGCATGGAAAGATCGTCGAGGAGAAGAGGCAGCATGATCTTCTGGCGCTCGTGACGCAAATTGGCGCGCTTCCCCCCGACGGCAGCCTAACTGGTTCTTGCACGGCACTTGGCAGTCAAGCGGGGCGGGCTACGGCTCCGCGTCCCGCCTTTCCGTCCATCAACGCAGCAACAACTTCATGGCATCGACGTTGAACTTGAAGCCCACGACAATAGCATTGGGAATGGCTGTGGCGCGCTGGGGCGCGCCGGTCTGGTCGGGATGCAGGATGTATTGCACGTTGGGCGAGATCCGCACCGCCGTGCCCAGCTGCGCTCCATAGGCCAGCTCCATCATGAACTCGTCACGCCGCACATCGGGACGACCACCCGCCGCCAAACGTAGGGCGTTCATGCGCGCAATGGCCAGATCGCTGAAATGCTGATCGTTGATGACAAAGCCGATCGTGTCCTGATCGCGCCCGGTAAAAGTCCCGGTTTGCACCACGCCAAGATCGAAGTAATGGCTCTCCTCCACCTCACCGGAGACATTGGCCATCGCCACGCCAAATACGGCGAGGCCGCGCTGCGATTTGGGGTCGGGCCGGGTCAGCACTTGGTCGAAGCGCAAGTAGAGACCATTGCGCCCCTTACGGACCAGCGGCGCCTTGCCCGTGACCGCCGCAATCCCGCCCGAGGTGTCGCGTAATGGATCGTTGTAGGCACCACGGTCGATCCAGCCGCCAAGAATGACATGGCGCGGCAGCCGCGAAGTGTCATAGTCCGAGCCATATCCCAGCTCAAACGGCACGATGAAGCCCGTACCGCCCGCGAAGCTGAAGCTGAACCCGTTGTCGTCGGCGGCCTTGCGGTTGGGATTGACCTCATAGATGGCAACATGGGCAAACCAGTTTTTCGCCACCGTCACTTTGGCCTTGGCCATCCAGCTCGACGCAGGAAAATAGGTGAAATTGCTATCCTTGAACACCATCGTTGGGTTGCCGCAGGTCGAATTCGACTGAAAATTGCAATAAATCGGCGAGTTGAGGAAATGGATATTGGCCTGGCTCTTGCCCATCTCGATATCGAGCGCGCCACCCAGCAGCTTCTGTTCATAGGTCAGGATGGCGAGATGGGTGTTCTGCGTGCCCCAGATTTCCTGCACCGAGGTGTTGTTGCCCAGCGCGATGTTTGACAGGCTGTCGCCATGCCGGTTGGTGACGGCAAAGTGCATCACGCCGCGCGACACCCCGGCGATCTTGTCCAGATCCAGATCGGCACCGACATAGACCTGACCCGCATAGGCCGTCTTGCGCTCCAGCCCGCCCGAGAGATTACCCGCCGCCTCGCCGGTATAGCTGAGCGAGAGCGCAACACCCTTCGCCGCCAGCGCGTTGACGACCGACTGCGCGGACACGTCCGGACTGGCGCCCGCCGCCGCCGCATCCTGCGCGCGCACCGCCGGCGCAAAGCTGCACATCCCCGCGGCGAGCAACGCCGCGAGCCCTTTCATCGGACCCATTTTGAAAATCCTCTTTGCCTTGTTCAGCCCGCGCGATAGGGCACTGTTCTCAGTCGTTGTTCACCGGCCGCTTGATGACGCCGACCAGTACCGCGCTGACCAGCGTGCCCGCCACCAGCGCGAGCGCGTAGCCACCCAGATGGGTAACTGCGCCGGGGATCGGCAACACGAAGATCCCGCCATGCGGCACCCGCAATTCCACCCCGAACGCCATCGAGATCGCCCCCGCCGTGGCCGAACCCGCCATCAGCGCGGGGATCACGCGGAAGGGATCGCGCGCCGCGAACGGGATCGCCCCTTCGGACACGAAGGCCAGCCCCAGCACTGCCGCCGCGCTGCCGGCTTCGCGCTCGTCGGCGGTGAAGCGGTTGGCGAACAGCCGTGTGGCCAGCGCGATGCCGAGCGGCGGCGTCATCCCCGCCGCCATCACCGCCGCCATCGGCGTGTAGACCTGGCTGGCGATCAGCCCGACCGAGAAGGCATAGGCCGCCTTGTTGACCGGCCCACCCATGTCAAACGCCATCATCGATCCCAGGATCAGTCCCAGCACGATCGCGCTGGACCCCTGCATCGCGCGCAGCCACTCGGTCAGGAACGCCAGCGCCGCCGCGACCGGCGTGCCCACCGCATAGATCATCAGCAACCCGGTGAGCAGCGTACCCAGCAGCGGCAGGATCAGCACAGGCTTCAGCCCGGCGAGATTTTTCGGCAGCGGGATCAAACGGTTGAGCGCATCGACGCCATAACCCGCGATAAACCCCGCGACGATCCCGCCCAGAAAGCCCGCGCCCAGACTGGATGCCAGCATGCCGCCGATCATCCCCGGCGCAATGCCCGGCCGGTCGGCGATGGAAAACGCGATGTAGCCGGCCAGTGCCGGCACGATCAGCGCAAAACCGCCCTTGGCGCCGATGGTGAACAGCGCATGGGCCAGCGTGCCCGCCGCCGCATCGTCATTGGCGTGAATGCCCCCCAAAGCAAACGCCAGCGCGATCAGCAAGCCACCGGCCACCACGAACGGCAGCATGAACGACACCCCGGTCATCAGATGCTTGTAGGGTCCGGCACGGCTGGCGGTGTCCGCCGGCGTATCGTCGGTGGCGATGCCGCCTTGCACGGTCGCCTCGGCCAGCGCCTTCTCGATCAGCCCCGCGCCGCCGGTGATCGCCGGCTTGGTGCTGCTGGCAAACACGCGCTTGCCGGCAAAGCGGGCGCGGTCCACCTCGCGGTCGGCGGCGATCAGCACGATATCGGCCCGGGCGATGTCCTCGGCGCTCAGCGGGTTGCCCGCACCGACCGAGCCCTGCGTCTCGACATGGATGTCATAGCCCAACTGACGCGCGCCCTCCTGCAGGCCCTCGGCGGCCATGAAGGTATGGGCGATGCCGGTCGGGCAGGAGGTGACCGCGACGATGCGCGGGGTCTGCGACGGCACCGCCAACGCGCCCCGCGGATCGGCCAGCACCGCGTCCAGCGTCAGGCGGCGATGCGGCCACGCCTCGGCCAGCGGCACGTCCAGCGCATCGGGCGCCACCACCAGCAGCGCCGCACCCGCGTCGGGCACGACCGGGTTGATTACCCCTTGCGCGGTGCGCAGTTCGATCTCGATCGGCTGGCCCAGTTCCTGCGCCGCGCGGCGCAACGCCTCGCCCGCCAGCACGCCGGAAACACCGGCCTCGCCGCCATCGACGATCGCGAATATCGGTTTCATCGGATGTCTCCCGTCCAGTCCACGTCGATTGGCTCGACCATGGTGATTGTCACGTCGCCGCACAGCGCGTGAATAGTGCCCGCTTCTGGCAAATGCGGCCCCGGCCGGCCCAGCTTGGCGACCGCAAAGGCCGTGGCGAGCCGCGCGGTCCGTTCCAGATCGGCGCCGGCAATGGCGGCGGCGGCAAGCCCCGCCACCATCGCATCGCCCGCACCCACCGTGCTGGCCAGTTCGCCGGCCGCCAGTCGCGCCAGCAGTGCCCCCTCACCCGCGAGGAACAGCGCCCCCGCCTCGCCCATTGAGACCACGACCAGATCGATGCCGCACGCGCGCAGCCGCTGGCCACAGCGCACCACATCGGCGATGCTGTCCAACGGTTCGCCCGCCCACGCCGCCAGTTCGCGCCGGTTGGGCTTGATGATATCGGGCAAGGCATCGGCCCGCAGCGCGATGGTCAGCGGCAAACCACTGGTATCGAGCAAAACCCGCGCACCCAGCGCTCGCAGCCGCACCACCATCGTGGCATAGATGCCCGGATCGCCCCCCGGCGGCAGGCTGCCCGACAGCACGATCAGCGTATCGGGCCCGGCAAACCGCTCGACAGCCGCCAGAACGCGCCCGGCGATGGCATCGTCGATGGCCAGGCCATCCATGTTGATGTCGGTCGTCTCGCCCGCATCGACGATCTTGATGTTGACGCGGGTGGCGCCGGGCAGGCGCTCGAACCGGTCGGCGATTCCCTTGGCCGCGCACAGCGCCTCGAACGGCGCCGCATTGTCCGCGCCGACCAGCCCGAACACCGTGACCGGAACGCCCCAGTCGGCCAGGCAACTGGCGACATTCACCCCCTTGCCGCCGGGGTCCTGCCGCACGGAGCGGGCGCGATGCACCTCGCCGCGCACCAATCGGTCGATGGTGACGGTCTGGTCGATGGCGGGATTGAACGTGACCGTGGCCACCCGCAAGACGCCAGCCATCACAGATCTCCCCCATTGAGCGCGCGCACGTCGGCCGCCGTTTCCGCCGCCAGCGCCCGCGCGGCGAGTGCCTGCAAATCGGGCATTGCGCTCGCGCGGATCCGCGCCTTGACCGCCGGAATATCGCGCGGCGTCATCGACAGCTCGGTGACCCCCAGCCCGACCAGCAGCGCCGCGCCGAACGGATCACCCGCAAGACCGCCGCAGACGCCCACCCAGCGGTTATACCGCCGCGCGCCGGCGACCGTCATCGCGATCAGGTTGAGCACGGCGGGATGCAGGCTGTCCGCCTCGCTGGCGAGTTCGGGGTTCTGGCGGTCGATGGCTAGGGCATATTGCGTGAGATCGTTGGTCCCCACCGAGAAGAAATCCGCATGGGCCGCCAGGGCATGCGAGATGATCGCCGCGGCCGGCACCTCGATCATGATGCCGATGGGTAAGTGGGGCGCATCCAGTTCCGCGCGGATCGCCTCGCAGCGCGCGCGCAGGGTGACCAGTTCCGGCACCGAGGTGATCATCGGGAACATGATCGACAGATCACCCCCCAGCGCCGCCGCCCGGTACAGCGCCCGCAATTGCGGATCGAGCAGATCGGGCCGCCGCAGGAGCAGCCGCGCCCCGCGCACGCCGAGGAAGGGGTTGTCCTCCTTGGGCAGATCCAGATGCGGCACCTGCTTGTCGCCGCCGATATCGAGCGCGCGCACGATCAGCGGGCGCCCGTCCAATGCCTCGATCATGCCGCGATAGATGGCGAACTGCGCGTCCTCGCCGGGCGTATCGGCCTGTTCCAGAAACAGGAATTCGGTCCGCATCAGGCCCACGCCCTCGCCGCCCTGCGACAGCGCGAAGGCGGCCTGATCGGGCCGGTTGATGTTGGCCGCCACCGTGATCGAAACGCCATCGCGGGTGTCGGCGGGCCGGCTGCGCTCGGCCTCCTCGGCGACGCGCAGCGCCTCGCGCCGGGCAATCCAGTCGCGTGCCGAGGCCAGATCCGCCTCCGAGGGGTTCAGCCACACCCGCCCCGCATCGCCATCGACAATCGCTGTGGCGCCAGCGGCCAGGCTGAGCAACTGCGCGCCGCCCGCCACCACCGAGGGAATCCCCAAGGTGCGCGCGAGAATGGCGCTATGCGAGGTCGGCCCGCCCAGCGCGGTGGCGATGCCCACCACCTTCTGCGTATCCAGCACCGCCGTATCGGAGGGCGACAGGTCCGACGCCACCAGAATGCACGGCGCCGGCGGCAGAACCGCCAATGTGCCGATGCCCAACCCCGGATCGATCTGCGCCAGCACCCGGCGGCCGACATCCTGCAAATCGGCGGCGCGCGCGGCCAGCACCGGATTGCCCAGCGCGGACAACTGCTGCGCCATCCGCTCGACCGCGCGATGCCAGGACCAGGCGACGCCATGCCCCTCGACCATCATCTGGCAGGTCAGTGTGATCAGATCGGTATCGTCCAGCAGCGTCGCCTGCGCCTTGAAGATCGCCGCGTCCGCCGCGCCCAGCCGGCGCGTGGTCTCGTCGATCAGCGCGGTCATCTGCGCGCGGGTGCGCACCAGCGCCGTGTTGAGCAGCGCCCCGCCGCTCGCCAGATCGACCGCCACATCGGCGACCTGCACCTCGGCAGCAGCCAGCACGTGCACGGTGCCGATCGCCAGCCCCGGGCTGGCCGAGACGCCGCCGATCATCTGCGGCGCGCCCGGCGGGGTCCAGCCGTGCACCGGCTTGGCGGCTTTCTCGGCGGCGCGCGCGGCATCGGCCTGTTCGCGCGGGGTCAGGCGGGTGACCGCGCCATGAAAGGCCTGCAACGCGGCACGGGCATCGCGCCCGGCGGCGGAGAGGACCACCTCGTCCCCCGCCTTCAGCCCCAGTTGCAGCAGCGAGATCAGGCTGCGCGGATCGGCGATGTCATTGCCATGGCGCACGCGCAAGCTGGCCCCGCTGGCCTTGGCCGCTTCCACCCAGGCGGAGGCCGGGCGGGCATGAAGACCCGATGGATAATCCACCACCCAGCGCACCGTCTCGGCCAGATCCTGCGCCGCCTCGCGCGGAGCGGTGGGCTGGGCCGCGTCGCTCTGCAACGCGCGGGCGATCTGGCCGGCATCGGTGGTGGTGGCCAAAAGCTTGAGTTGCGCCTCATCCTGAATCAGGCGGGTCAGGCGGCGGAGGATCGTGATATGGCTATCGGAATTGGCGGCGATGCCCACCACCAGATGCGCGATCTGGCCGGGGTTCCATTCGATGCCATCGACAAACTGCAGCACCACCACGCCATCGCGGCGCACCAGCCCCTTGTCCTCGCCCAAACCGTGGGGAATGGCGACACCGGAACCCAGGTAGGTGTTGGCCACGGCCTCGCGGGCGATCATGCTCTCGTCGTAACCGGGCGCGACACAACCCGCCGCGACCAGCAATTGCCCGGCCTGGCGAATGGCGTCGTCCTTGCCGGTGGCGCGGGCGTCGATGCGCACCATCTCGCCCAGGGCAGTGTCCACAGCAAAGGCAGTGGGATGTTCGTCCGGCATATCTCTCAGGCCTCTCCATGGCGACTTTGCGTCGTCGCCTGATCGCCAGAAAACGTTTTCTCATATTTTTGTCAAGACCCCTTGCAGAAAGGACTGTAAATCGGGCAATCGTCCGCCGGTAGGCGCAAAGGCCACACCGGGTGAGGAGAAAACGTTTCCCATGAGTGTTGGCATCAAGGACGTGGCTCGAATCGCCAATGTCTCGGCGGCGACCGTGTCGCGCGTCCTGTCAGGCCGAGTCGTGGACGCGGACATGCACGAGCGCGTGCTGGCTGCGGTGGCGGCGGTGGGCTATCGACCCAATCTGGCGGCGCGGCGGCTGCGCTCGCGGCACACCAACACCATCGGGCTCATCGTTGCCGATATTCGCAACCCGTTCTTCACCGCCGTCTCGCGCATGGTCGAAGACATCGCCTATGAACGCGGCCTGCGCGTGATCCTGTGCAACACCGACGAAGACCCCGCCAAGGAAGCCATGTACCTGCAACTGATGCAGGAAGAGCGCGTGACCGGGGTGATCCTGGCCCCCACCCGCGCCGGACTGGCCAGCGCCGCGCACAGCAAGACCGATTTCCCGATGGTCCTGATCGACCGCACCGCCAAGGGCATGGCGCACGACAGCGTGGTGCTCGATAACGAGGCGATGGCCGCAAAGCTGGTCGAGCATTTGCACGCGCGCGGCTTCACCCGGATCGCCGGCCTGTTCGGCGCCACCAGCACCACCGGCCTCGAACGCCGGAGCGGTTTCGAGCAGGCCGCACAAAGGCTGGGCATGCAGGCAGAGGCGATTGCCGTGCCCCACGGCACCGACGCCGCGGCCAGCAGCGTGGCCGCCCTGCTCAATCGGGCACAACGTCCGGAGGCGCTGGTCGCCAGCAACGGCAAGATGCTGATGGCGGTGCTGCGCGCGGTGCATCTGGCCGGGCTGGACGTGCCGCGCGATCTGGCGCTGACCGGCTTTGACCGCGAGGACTGGATGGAATGCGTCGGGGGCGGCCTCTCGGTGATCGAACAACCGGTCGAGGAGATCGGGCGCACCGCCATGACCATGCTGCTGAGCCGGCTGGACCAACCCGATGCGCCATCGCGCAAGGTGGTGCTGGCCGGGCGCCTGATCGCCAGCGGCTCCAGCCTGCCGACCTGCAACAAGGAACCCCTCGCATGAAACCACCCATCGGCCGCGACACAAAGCTGTGCATGTCGCTTTCGGCGCGCCCGGGCAATGCCGGCTCCCGGCTGCACAATGCGCTCTACGAGGCGCTGGGGCTGGACTATGTCTACAAATCCTTCTCGACCACCGATCTGTCGGCCGCGATCGGCGGAGTCCGCGCGCTTGGCATTCGCGGCTGCGCGATCTCGATGCCGTTCAAGGAAGCCGTCATCCCGCTGATCGACGCGTTGGATCCATCGGCGGCGGTGCTGGCGAGCGTGAACACCATCGTCAACGATGACGGCAGGTTGACCGGTTACAACACCGATTATGTGGCGGTGCGCGATCTGCTGGTGCGTCATGCCATCGCGCCGGCGACGCCCTTCGTGCTGCGCGGCAGCGGCGGCATGGCCAAGGCGGTGGCGGCGGCGCTCTATGATCTGGGGTTTGCGGCAGGGGTGATCGTCGCGCGGAATGAGGCCGCCGGGCGCGCGCTGGCTGGCGCATATGGCTATCGCTGGCTGCCCGATCTGCCCGCAGACCCCGCGCCCTTGCTCGTCAATGTCACGCCGCTGGGCATGGAGGGCGCCGACAGCCCCGCGCTGGCCTTCCCGCAGGACTGGATCGCGGCCTGCGACATCGCGTTCGACGTCGTGGCGCAACCGGCCAACACACCGTTCCTGGCGGCGGCACGCGCGGCTGGCAAATCGGTGATCTCGGGCGCGGAGGTCATTGTCCTTCAGGCCGTCGAGCAATTCGTGCTTTATACCGGCCTGCGCCCCTCGCCCGATCAGATCCGCGCCGCCGCCGCCATCGCCCATGGCGAATCAGTTGCAAGCGCGCTGGTAATCTGACGCAATCTGCGTGCATGGTGGGCGCGAGAAACCCGCGCGCCGCGCCAACGAACGAAAGCCAACCATGTCCCAACGCCCGACCCTGACGCGTTTCCTCATCGAGCAGCAACGCGAGAACAAAGTCCTCCCCGCGGAATTGCGCCTGTTGATCGAAACGGTGGCGCGTGCCTGCAAGACCATCGGCCACTCCGTGTCCAAGGGCGCGCTGGGTGAGGTGCTGGGCAGTTTGGGGCAGGAAAACGTGCAGGGCGAGGTCCAGAAGAAACTGGATGTGATTGCCAACGAACTGCTGCTGGATGCCAACGAATGGGGCGGCCATCTGGCGGCCATGGCATCCGAGGAGATGGAGACCATCCACCTCATCCCCAACCGCTATCCCAAGGGCGAATACCTGTTGCTGTTCGACCCCATCGACGGATCGAGCAACATTGACGTGGGCCTCTCGGTCGGCACCATTTTCTCCGTGCTCAAGGCTCCCGCGGCTGCGGCCGGCCGCGACGTGACCGAGGCCGATTTCCTGCAATCGGGCGCCACCCAGGTCGCCGCAGGCTATGCGCTCTATGGGCCGCAGACGCTGCTGGTGCTGACGCTGGGCACCGGCGTTTACGAATTTACGCTGGACCGCGAAGTCGGCGCCTGGCGGATGACCGACGGGCCGATGCAGATGGTGCAGGGCACGCGTGAATTTGCCATCAACACCTCCAACCGCCGCCAGTGGTCCGATGGTATCGCGCGCTATATCGAAGAGCGCGTGGTGGGCGCGCAAGGCGCGCTCGGCCGTGACTACAACATGCGCTGGACCGGATCGATGGTCGCCGATGTCCACCGCATCCTGAAGCGCGGCGGCGTGTTCCTCTACCCCGCCGACGCGCGCGAGGCGGGCAAGGCGCGGCTGCGGTTGATGTACGAGGCCAATCCGATGGCGTTCCTGATCGAGCAGGCCGGCGGTGCGGCGACGGACGGCACCACCCGTATCCTCGACCTGGCACCGCGCAGCTTGCACCAACGGGTGGGCGTGGTGCTGGGCGACCGCGCCGAGGTGGCTGCCGCGACCGAAGGCAGCATGTTGATACTTGGGGAGAGATGACCTCCGCTACATCGCCATGCGCACAACGGCCTCCCCATTTTGAGGTGCAGCCGTTGTGCGCCCGGCACGATTGCATGCTATGGCGGCAGATCACATCCATCCTTTGAGTTAAGGTGGATGAAATCGCCTTAAATGCAATAATAATAGTATGGTTGGGAGCGAGCGACTGTTGTATATTTTTGGCGCTCGAATTTTATTTCGATTCACCGGGGGATTTTGTTGCAGAGACTGGTAATTAATTTGTGGGTCGTGAATCTATTAAAATGATAAATGCACTTTTAAAATTGTAAACAGCGGCGATGTTGATCAGGTGTCCACACAATTGTTCGCCGGTTGACGTCGTGATCCCGCTCTTTATCTTGTCGGCCGGGCAACCACCTGACGGCAATCGCGATCAACGAAACAGCCTATCTCGCCGGTGTACCCGCGATGATCCTATGTTCGTCCATTGCGGCGGCTTTCGACATCAGGCCGCACGGCACCTGCGCCTGCAGGGTCCGCCCAGACCTTGCCGATCAGATGTATATTCCATATTTTCGAAAGGTGATGCTGCGCCTTCGTTCGGCAGTCACGTTCTTATTTTATTAAGGTTTGGCCACCAAAATTATGCCTTGAGCGTCCGTGACTCCATGCGGGTCGTCCTACGTTGCAGTTGCGACACCGGGGATCATTCATGCCAGACGCATTGCTGGGCCAGATATCGGAAACGGTGGCAGCGGCGCAGACCATCGAACAGCTCACGCGCCCGTTGCTGGTGATGCTGGAGTTGGTCACCAGTCTGGAAAGCACGTATCTGACCCGCGTCGATCAGCAGGCCGGCATCCAGAGCATTCTCTTCGCGCGCAACAGCAAGACCATGCAGATCCCGGAAGGATTGCAGGTGCCCTGGGAGGATACCTTGTGCGTACGCCTCCGTTGAGGGTCGCCTTCCCCCGGGCGTGATGGACCGCTCTTAAGTTCGCTCTTGAGAGCGGTCGTAGGAGCGGTTTTGTGGGTCAGATCACGGTTTTCGGCGGGCCTGAGCGTCGGC
>Ga0302187_10000941_pt1 | contig 25589 bp, 16 predicted proteins | sample II_Bog_E1_3_FD_202120 | JGI IMG/M metagenome (GOLD analysis project Ga0302187, IMG submission 202120) | Peat permafrost microbial communities from Stordalen Mire near Abisko, Sweden - II_Bog_E1_3 | ecosystem: Environmental > Terrestrial > Soil > Wetlands > Peat | place: Sweden: Abisko...
GAGCAAGCGGGTTGGACTTTGCCGATGCCGGCTCGGATACCTGCACGGCGAATGCTGCATATTTTGTTGGCGAAAGCTGCATCATCAACGTGACTTTTGCGCCAGAGTACGCCGGAACCCGGTTTGGCGCGGTGGTTTTGTATGACACGAACGGAAACGCGATTGCGACCGGCCTCCTGCAAGGAACGGGCGTGGGGCCGCAAGTGAACTTCTTGCCCGGCGCGCAAACCTCGCTGGGTAGCGGCTTCGCTTATCCATGGGGGGCGGCGGTGGACGGCAATGGCAACGTCTACGTCGCCGATTTCTACAGCAATGCCATCTACGAAATGCTGGCAGTCAACGGAAGAGTCCCGAACTCGCCGACGATCCGTACGTTGGGAAGCGGGTTCGGCGGTCCCAGGGGAGTAGCCGTGGACAGCGCCGGGAATGTCTACGTCGCTGATAGCGCCAATGGGGAAGTAAAAGAGATGCTCGCGGTCAATGGCAGCATCCCGGATTCGCCAACAATTCTAATCATCGGTCCTCACATCAATTTCAGTACCGGCATAGGCTTCAACGATCCGATGGGCGTGGCGGTAGACGCCAATGGCAACGTCTTTGTCACGGATGGAAATCTGGCCGGTGTACCCAGTTCGATGCCCTCTGTGTTCGAGATCATGGCGGTGAATGGCAGCATTCCACCATCGCCAAACATCGTGACCTTATATACAGGCGTGTTGTATCCCTATGGCCTTGCCGTCGACACTAGCGGCGACGTCTACTTTGCCGATCCCGTCAACAACGCCGTGTACGAAATGCTTGCGGTGAATGGCAGCATTCCTGCCTCGCCAACTTTGATCACGCTCGGCACCGGCTTCAATGCTCCCGAAGATGTGGCCATCGATGGCAGCGGAAACCTATACGTTGCCGACGCGGGAAACGGTGCGGTGAAAAAGCTTCTGGCGGTCAATGGCAGCATCCCATCCGTGCCGGTTATCGAAACGCTTGTCACCGCCTTTGGCCAACCAGATGGCGTGGCAGTGGACGGAGCAGGCAATGTTTTCGTTGCTGATGGAATCAACTCTTCCAGTGGGGCGAGCTATGGTGTATGGGAGCTGGACTACTCTGACGCGCCAAGCCTGACATTTGCCACCACTGTTGTTGGCTCAACCAGCAGTGACAGTCCGCAGACGGTTACGGTGGAGAACGTCGGCAATGCCGCATTGACTTTCCCCGTTCCATCCAGCGGCAGCAATCCGAGCATCGGGGCGAACTTTACCTTCAATAGCGGCGGCTCCGCTGATTGTCTGCTGGTCAGCAGCGGATCTTCAACGGCGGGAACGCTGGCGCCAGGTGCATCCTGCCTGTTGCCCGTCAATTTCGTGCCTGGCGCGACGGGAGCCCTTAGCGCTTTTCTAACCCTGACGGACAACAATTTGAATGCCGCTGCTCCGGGGTACGCATCACAGAACATCGCACTGAACGGTATCAGCACACAGAACCCTCCGAGCTTCACACTCGGCGCCTCGCCTTCTACAGTGACCGTGGTCCCGGGCGCGGTTAGTACATCCGGGATGACCGTGGCCGGGTCGAACGGATTCAATGGCAGCGTAAGCCTGACTGCATCCGGCCTGCCCACCGCAGTAACTGCATCGTTCAGTCCGAACCCCGCGACGGGAAGCAGCGTTCTGACCGTGACGGCGAGCAGCACTGCTGCCACCGGGACCTACAGCGTAACCATCACCGGGACTTCCGGCTCGCTGACCGCAGCCACCACCGTTGTTCTGACAATCGAAGCAGCGCCGGGCTTCGCCTCATCGACCACGAACTTCGAAGCGGTGAACATCGGAACCAGAAGCTCGGTACAAACGCTAACCTACACATTCGGTAACGCAGTCACGCTGGGCGCGACAGCTGTGCTGACGCAGGGCGCAACCGGATTGGACTTTGCCAATGCCGGCACCGGAACCTGTGTGCCGAATGTCGCGTACGCCGCGGAACAATCCTGCACTGTGAACGTATCCTTCACCCCAACCTACGCTGGAGCCCGCTACGGCGCGGTTGTGCTCACAGATACAGCCGGAAACGTGATCGCCACCGGCTACTTGCAGGGTACCGGCCTGGGACCACAGGTGAACTTTCTTCCGAATTTCGAGAGCACTGTGGCATCCGCCGGACTTCTTGACCCGTATGGAGTTGCCGTCGATGGCAGCGGCAATGTCTATATTGCGGATTCCTACAACAACCGGATATTGAAAGAAACATTGTCAGCCGGCGTCTATACCGAGAGCACGATTCCAACCAGCAGCCTCTACACACCGTTGGGTATTGCGGTGGATGGGAGCGGCAACATTTATATCGCCGACACCAACAACTATCGGGTGCTCAAGGAGACCCTGGGGTCCGGTGGCTACACCGAGAGCATTGTTGCAGACCTCACCGCTAACCAATTCCAACCATTCGGAGTTGCAGTGGACGGGAGCGGCAACGTCTATTTCACCTACATTCTCGGAACCATCTATGTCGAGACGCTTTCGGGCGGTGTGTACACGGAAAGCACGATTCAGACCGATTCATCCGAGATCGCGGACCTCGCAGTGGACGCCAGCGGAAATATCTATGTGGCCGACATCGCCAACGACCAAATCCTCGTGGAGAGTCCGTCGGTTGGTGGATACACCCAAAGCACAGTACCAACCACCGGCCTGGGAACGCCGTGGGGAATTGCGGTGGATGGCAACGGCAATGTCTATATCACCGATGTAGACAACAACACGGTTTTGAAGGAGACGCTTGGCGCAGGCGGCTATGTCCAGAGTGCTATAACCACCAGCGCTTTAGACGAAGCGTTTGGCGTCGCAGTGGATGGAAGCGGGAATGTTTATATCGCCGATACCGGCGACTTCCGCATCTTGAAGGAAGATTTTGCCGACGCGCCAAGCCTGACTTTCGCCACCACGGCATCCGGCTCAACCAGCTCCGACAGTCCGCGGATAGTGACCGTCGAGAATGTTGGCAATGCCCCGTTAAGCTTCCCTGTTCCATCCGGCGGCAGCAATCCGAGTATCGCGGCGAACTTTACTCTCAACACCAGCGCACCCTCTGCCTGCCCGCAGGTGACCAGCGGTTCCACCGCGGGGAAAACGCTCGCTCCGGGTACATTCTGCCTTCTGCCCATCAGCTTTGTGCCAACGACGGGTGGCGCCCTCAACGGCTCACTGGTCCTCACCGATAACAACCTGAATGCTGCCGCGTCAGGCTACACTTCACAGAGCATCGCGCTTAGCGGCACAGCCACGCAGATAACGCCGGCGATCACCTGGACCACGCCCGCAGCCATCACCTATGGCACACCACTAAGCGCAGCCCAACTGAATGCCACTTCCACAGTGGCCGGAACGTTCACCTATTCGCCTACCGCAGGAACGGTCCTGGGCGCTGGACAGCACACGCTGAATGTGACGTTTACGCCGACCGGCACGGGCTACAGCACTGCAACGGCCAGCGTAGCGCTGACGGTAAAAAAAGCTGCGCTCAGCATCAGTTGGCCTGCGCCGGCGGCAATCTCCTACGGAACAGCCCTGAGCGGGACTCAATTGGACGCCACATCCACCGCGGCCGGAACTTTCGTTTATTCGCCGCCAGCGGGGACGGTGTTGGCGGTGGGGAAGCAGACGCTGACGGTGACTTTCACTCCGACGAACGCTGCGAACTATACTCCATCGACAGCTACGGCTAGCGTCACGCTGACGGTGAACAAGGCGACGCCGCCGATCACATGGGCGACACCCGCGGCCATCACCTACGGCACGGCGCTGAGTGCAACGCAACTCAATGCTACTTCGACGGTGGCTGGGACTTTTGCCTATTCGCCGGCGATCAAGACGGTGTTGAGCGCGGGACAGCAAACTCTTAACGTAACATTTACGCCGAACAACACGGTGGACTACACCACTGCGACGGCAAGCGTAACGCTGACAGTGAATAAGGCGGCGCCGGTTATAACCTGGGCAGCGCCGAAGGCAATCGCCTACGGCACCGCGCTCAGTGCAACCCAACTGAATGCTACTTCGACGGTGGCGGGAACATTTAAGTATTCGCCGGTGTCCGGGACAGTATTGAGCGCCGGACAACAAACGCTGACCGTGACCCTCACGCCGACAAACACGACAGACTACGCAACTGCGACTGCAAGCGTCACGCTGACCGTGAACAAAGTAACGCCGACGATTACGTGGCCGACGCCGAAAGCAATCACCTTCGGCACGGCGCTCAGCACAACTCAATTGGACGCTAGCTCGACGGTGGCGGGGACATTCGCTTATTCGCCGGCAGCCGGGACTGTGTTGAGCGTAGGACAGCAGACGCTGACCGTGACGTTTACACCAACAAACACCACTGACTTCGCAACCGCGACCGCAAATGTAACCTTGACCGTGAATCCTGCGCCAAGCTTCACATTGGGCGCCTCACCGGCTTCTCTTACGGTTGCCCAGGGCGCTTCCGGGAAAACCACCATTACGGTCTCCGGCAAAAACGGATTCGCCGGCAGTGTAACGCTAGCTGCGTCCGGACTGCCAAGCGGTGTTACTGCCACGTTCGGCACCAACCCGACCACCGGAGCCAGCGTTCTGACGCTCACCGCGAGCGGTACGGCCGCTACCGGAACCGCAACAGTCGCCATCAATGGAACTTCCGGCAGTCTCACCGCCAGCACGACCGTTGTCCTGACGATTAGTTGCACACCCACAACGATCGTTCCCTACATTTATGTGAACGGAGCGTGGATCGAAGAATCCACTGTAACCGTGAGTTCGACCTCCGTGGTCGTTGATCTCGGTCCTCAGCCGACCAGCGGCGGGACATGGAGTTGGACCGGTCCCAGCGGATACACGTCCACCTCGCGTCAAATCAACAGTATTCCGCTGACCGTAGGTACCGACTCGTATTTGGCCACCTACACCAACGCCAGTGGATGCAAGAGCACAGAGACGTTTGCGATTACCGTGAAATGAGCTGATCGGTCCCGCCATCTCTTACCGATCAGTCAAATGGCGGTAAGAGCCCAAATCGCTATTTGGTTTCGCGACGGCCTTCTTCGGTGCTCTCGGGCTGTACTCTAACCCACAGCTTATGGAACAGCCGGATCGTAGAGATCCGGCTGTTTGCTTTGTGGGGTAACCATTTTTGCGGGTCGATTTTGGCTGGCCTAATATATTCACTTTTTCAAACGACCGATGAGTGCATGCTTTCGGTCTACAGCAATTCCTAAAATGCCGTAGGGGAAGCGTTGACTGAGCGCGGGGAGCGGAATGCCCGTGGATTGCTGTGGATTCAGGCTATGATAAATCTCTGTGAATTTCCCCAGCGAACCAAAAACAATCCCAGAGGCGTTGCTTCCGGAAGACGGAGAAGGTGTCGACGCTTTGGCGGCGACTTCGGCCTTGGGCGCGGTTGAGGTTTCCGGCGACGGGATTGACGATTTTGAAGGGGTTCCGCGGCTGATGGCTTTCGGGCTGCAGCATGTGCTGGTGATGTATGCGGGGACGGTGGCGGTGCCGCTGATTCTGGGCAGCGCGCTGCACTTGAGCCCAGGCCAGGTGATTGGGCTGATCGGCGCGGACCTTTTTACCTGCGGGTTGGCGACCGTGCTGCAGACGATAGGTTGGTGGAAGTTTGGTGCGCGGCTGCCGCTGATACAAGGGTGCTCGTTTATCTGCGTGCCTCCGATGATCCTGATTGCCGGGCAGTACGGGATTCCAACGATGTATGGGTCGGTGATTTGCAGCGGTGCGTTTCTGATTGTTGCGGGGCCGGTGTACAGCCGGATGCTCAAGTTCTTTCCGCCGGTGGTGATTGGGACGGTGATTACGGTGATCGGGCTGTCTTTGCTGCCGGTGGCCGGCGGATGGCTAGGAGGCGGGGATAGCGGTGCGGCGGACTTTGGAAGCTTTGGACACCTGGGACTTGGTGCGTTGACGATTGCGCTGATTGTGGTAGTTCAGCGGTTTGGACGGGGAATGGTGGCGAACCTGAGCGTGCTGCTGGGGCTGCTGGGCGGGACCGGAGTGGCCGCGTTGACCGGACAAACGAGCTTTACGCAGGTTGGGTCGACGCCGTGGCTGGGGATGGCGCGGCCGCTGATGTTTGGATGGCCGCATTTTGCGCTGTTGCCGGCGGTGGTGATGAGCGTGGCCATGCTGGTGGTGATGACGGAGACGACGGGAAACTGCCTGGCGATTGGAGAAATTGCGGGGCGGGAGATTGGGCCGGGGACGCTCTCGGCGGCGTTCCGTGCGGATGGTTTATCGACGATGCTGGGCGGGCTGATGAACAGCTTTCCCTACAACGCTTACGCGCAGAATACCGGGCTGCTGACGTTGTCGAAGGTGAAAAGCCGGTATGCGGTGGCGGCGGGCGGGGGAATGCTGGTGGTTCTGGGATTTCTGCCCAAGCTGGCGGCAGTAATTGCGGCGGTTCCGCGGCCGGTGCTGGGCGGGGCGTCAGTGGTGATGTTCGGGATGACGGCGATGGCGGGGATTGAAGAGCTGGCGCGGGTGCGGTACATGGGGACGAACAACGGGGTTGTGGTTGCTGTGTCCCTGGGACTGGGCGTGCTGCCGATTGCGACGCCGGGGTTGTTTGCGCATGCGCCGGATGCGGCGCGGCTGTTTTTGAACAGCGGGATATTTCTGGCGGCGGCGAGCGCTGTTCTGCTGAATGTCTTCTTTGCGGGCAAGGCGGAGGGTTGACAGGGATGGCAAACGAGGATGTAAGCGCGGAGGATCTGGTCTTCCTGCGACGGGCGATTGAGCTGGCGCGCGAAGCGCGGGCGGACGGGCGGCATCCGTTCGGGGCACTCGTTGTAAACCAGCGTGGCGAGACAGTGGTGGAGTCGTTGAACAACGCGGTGCGGCCGAAAGGCGATCCGACGCAGCATGCGGAGACGGTGGCTTGCGGCGCGGTGGCGCGTTTGCTTGAAGAGGCGGAATTGGCGAAGTGCACGTTATACACAAGTACGGAGCCTTGCGCGATGTGCGCGGGGGCGATTTACTGGACGGGGATTGGGCGGGTGGTTTTTGCGCTTGCGGAGACGGGCTTGTTGAAGTTTACGGGGAATGACGCAGAAAATCCGACGCTGGATTTACCGTGCCGCGAGGTGTTTGCGCGGGGGCAGAGGAAAATTTCAGTGGTGGGGCCGCTGCTGGAAGATGAGGCGGCGGTGGTGCATGAGGGGTTCTGGAAGCGGGGTTGAGACGAGCGGGACAGCGGAGAATAGTGGAGGACACGCGGCTTCCCCTTGTGTTGCCAGGAATGAAATGAGCGCTTGCGACCGCGAGGGCTACGATGCGTTGGTTCGTGAGAATCTCTGACTGGGAAAGGTCGCGAATCCGCATGAAAGGACGACTCGCAATTGCGATGATTTGCTTTCTGGCGGTCTTGGTCAGCGCTGCCCAGAACAAACCTGATCCCATGATCGGCCCGCTGCAACACTCCATTGAGGAGCTGCGGGCCAACCCGAGATGGCGCGTCTTCGCGGCGGTTATCACACACGATCACAATGCCCTGCAAGCCTTCCTGAATAGTGGCGACTCCCCAAACACGCCCAGCGATTCCCGTCGGCTTCCGCTGGCCACGGCCTGCCAACTGGGCGATCTTGAGGCAGCGAAGATCCTTGTGAAAGGCGGCGCTGCGATCGACCTGTTCGGATTCGGAGATGAGGACGCGCTGATGGCAGCCATAAAATGGGGCCACCCGGAGATCACCCGATACCTGGTTGCACAGGGAGCCCAGGTCAACGTCCGCAGAAAGTCGGATGGCGCCACAGCCCTCTTCTATGCATTGGGCCGTCGCGATTTCGAAACCCTCAATCTGCTCATCCAGGCCGGAGCCGACATCAACCTGGCCCCTAAATCCGGCGACACTCCGCTGCTGGTGGCGGCGCGCAACGATGACGTCGAGATGGTTGAGTTCCTCGAGTCAAAAGGCGCGAGATTCAATTCTCCCAGCGAGGAGCTTCTTTTTGCTGCAAGCCATGGTGATGTTACCTCGATCCAGAGAACCCTCGCAGCCGGAGCGAACATTAATCAGGCCTACGAATATAGCGTGACTCCTCTGATGGCCGCTGCGCTGAAGGGACAGACGGACGCCGTGAAGTGCCTTGTCGCCGCAGGAGCCAACGTGAATGCGCGCGATCAAATTCATGCTACAGCGCTGGTGTATGCCATCAAGAGCGGCCACAAACCGACGGTTTTCGCTCTGCTCGATGCAGGGGCCGACCCCACTATCGAAGACGTGGCGTTCGAAACCGCTCTCGACAAAGCCGCGATTTACCTTGACGATCCGGAGATTGTCCATCGACTGATCGCTCACGGTCTCCCGAAGAGTGCGGGCGACACCATCAGCGTAACGCCGCTCATGAACGCCGCAGCCTTCGGGCATATTCGAACGGTCGAAATACTGCTCGATGCCCATGTTCCCGTTAATTTGCAATCCAGAGAGGGTCTCACCGCCCTGATCCAGGCCGCGACTTCCGGCCGAGCTGACATTGTTAAGCTGCTGCTGGACAATGGAGCCGATGCCTCCATCAAGGATCGGAAAGGCATGACGGCCCTCGACCATGCGATCGAGATGGGACAGCATAAGGTGATCGCCATTCTTGAGAGGCAACCCCCGCTTTCTTCAGGCACGGCTCCTTCTCCGGTAAATTGACGGCTCGAGCATTCTCTGGAGTGCAGGCTTTGAGGCCGGAGTTGGAGCGTTGCCGGTGGGTTGTGATGAAGCGCACTGCCAGGTGTGCCGGTGGATGCGATAAGAAGAGTGGGCGTTTTTGGGCGCTTTCAAGATCTGGTACACCCTTTTTCAATTGATAAGAAAGCGAGAGACCTATGACCACCGCAGCGGCTCTTGGGAGTGTTGTCGATTTTCAGTCTGGCTGGGCGGAACTGGATCTGCCGGCCGCGGTGTGCGAGGTTCTGGGTGCGGCGCCGCTGGTGCAGTCGCCGGAGACGCGCACGCAATTGCTTGACTGGGCACTGGGCCGGGGATCGGGCGATACGGACTGGCGATTGGGCAACCGCGACGACCATGGACAGTACGAGGTGGTGTTCCAGGCGGCAGGTGTGGGGCGAATTGTGGAGGCGGTGATTACCAAGGCAAGGAATGGCCTGGCGATCAACTTTCCCGATCCGGCAATGCGGCGGCGCGATCCGGACGCGATGGTAATTGGGGACGGGCGACCGACCGACAAGCCCACCTATGCGGAGCGGTTTGGGGAGAGTTTCGAGAGGACCCGGACTGCGACCCTGGGCTGGCTGAAGACGCAGGAACTGGTGGCCATGCCGTTTTACGCGGGCACCGATGCGCTGCACTACGGAAGCTTGCTGATTGTTCCGCGGCAGGCCGCGTTTTTTGCGGCAGCACTGGCGGATTTGCAAGGCATGATTCCCCGCAGCAAGACGCCGGCAGACTTCAAAGTGACGGGAGGGGTGCTGTTTGTCGCGCCGCCGTTCCGGCATACGCTTTTTAGCGGGCGGCAGGTGGTGGTGCACGACCGGCAGGAGACGCACCAGGAGATTTTTGCCTACAACCTGTACCCCGGACCGAGCGCGAAGAAGGGCGTCTATTCCATGCTGCTGGACAAGGGCGAGCGGGAGGGCTGGACGACGAACCATTGCGCGGCGGTTGCGGTGGTGACGCCATACGAGAACCAGCTGATCCTGATGCATGAGGGGGCGAGCGGCGGCGGCAAGAGCGAGATGACGGAGCACATCCACCGCATGGAAGACGGGCGGCTGCTGCTTGGGCGCAACGTGGTGACGAAAGAAGAGCGGACACTGAACTTGCCCGAGGCCTGCCATTTGCGGCCGATCGCGGACGATATGGCGTGCGCGCATCCGTCGAACCAGGGGACGAGCGGAAGGCTTACAGTGGCGGACGCGGAGAACGGTTGGTTTGTGCGCGTGGACCACATTCACAGCTATGGGACTGCGCCGAACCTTGAGCGGCTGTGCATCGACCCGCCAGAGCCGCTGATTTTCCTGAATCACTACATTGTGCCGGGAGGGACGTGCCTGACGTGGGAACACGTGGAGGATGCGCCGGGAAAGCTTTGCCCCAATCCGCGGGTGATTTTGCCGAGGCGGATGCTGGAAGACATTCTGGACGGCCCGCAGCGAGTGGATGTGCGGAGCTTTGGAGTCAGGTGTCCGCCAACGCACCGCGACAGCCAGCTTTATGGGATTCTGGCCATGATTCACGTGCTGAGTCCTGCGCTTGCATGGCTTTGGAGACTGGTAGCGCCGAGGGGTCATGCGAATCCAAGCATCCAGGATTCAAAGAGCGTGGGGATGCAGTCGGAGGGCGTGGGATCGTACTGGGCATTTGCGACGGGCAGGCGAGTGGACCAGGCGAACCTGCTGTTGGAGCAGATTGTGGAGACGCCGGAGACGCGCTATGTGCTGCTGCCAAACCAGCACATTGGGGCATGGAAGGTGGGCTTCATGGCGGAGTGGATTGCGCGCGAATACCTGGCGCGGCGCGGGAGCGCGAAGTTTGGCCGCGACCAGGTGCGCGAGGCCATTTGCCCGCTGCTGGGGTACATTCCGCACCAGCTCCGGATTGAAGGCTCGATGATTCCGCGCGTGTTTCTGGCGGTGGAAGAGCAGATCCAGGGCGGTCTGGATGTGTATGAAGAAGGCGCGCGGCAGTGGCGCGAATTCTTTGCGAAGGAGCTGAAGCAGTTCCTGGTTCCAGAATTGGATCCGCTGGGAAAAAACATTATTGAGGCATGTCTGGATGGGGCCCACCAGGAGGACTATCGACGGCTGATTCCTCATCCGATGTTCCGGGATGACGGTTGATCGCAACGGTCAGGCAACGGACAAAGGGTATTAGAGCGGTTCTCCAATTAACGTCGAGTCGCGAGCTTCATGCGAGGTGGCTTTTTCTTGAAGAAAAAGCCACTTGGCTGCATTGACTCCCTCTACAGCAATTGGAGAACCGCTATAGCCCCACGCTTCCCATCCCGTGAATTGTTTGAATTAAGCTGCAGACGATTGCGGCTTACCTCGGCTTTAAATCGGAGTCAAATTTATTACGATTCAATCGCGCCGCGCTTCCCCTGCTGCGCATGCGTCGCAGTTGCCGAAAGCTTTCCCCGCAGAACTTCGGCGGCGTGACACCGGATTGGCCCGAAAGGGGGCTCGCTCCGGAGGCACGCGGAAGGAGGCTGATGACTTTCTTCAACGGAACCGGCGTTGCCTTTGCGCTTGTGCTGGTGGGCGCTTCTCTGCCCAGTACTGTCTCTGTCCCTCCGCCCTCTCAGATTCCCGCTCCCCCCGAAGAGACGGTGCACACGGCGCCGATGGATGTGATCCACGACAAGCCTTACGTGATGGTGATGGTGAACGGGAAGGGCCCGTTCCGATTCGTTATCGACACGGGCACGGGCGGCCAGGCGCTGGTGACTCCGGCACTGGCGGATGCGCTGGGTCTTCCGCCGGCGGGGCAGGCGCACCTGAACGATCCGAGCGGACAGGGCGGGAAAAGCGCGCCGATGGTGCTGATGGATTCGCTGAAAGTTGCCGGGGTGGAGTTTCGCGCGGTGAAGGCTGTACGGCATGTGGTGAACGGCCAGGAGGGAACCTGCGACGGGGTGCTGGGGTTCACGCTGTTTCGCGAATACCTGCTGACGTTGGACTATCCGAAGCGGAGAATGACGCTGAGGGTGGGCGCGCTGACGCCGGATGGGGAGAATGCGGTGGTGCCGTTTCGCATGCCGGATGGGGTTCCGATTGCGCAGATGGGAATTGGCGCCCTGCGGATTGAGGCGCTGGTGGACTCAGGCGGCGACGGGCTGAGCCTGCCGGAGACGCTTGTTTCCCGGCTGAAGTTTGCGGTGGCCCCGGTGACGTTTGCGGCGGGCCAGTCGTTTTCGACGCGCTTCGAGATCAAGGCGGCGAAGCTGGCCGAGGATGTTCGGCTGGGCGCGTATACCTTTGAGCGGCCGTTTGTGGAGATTCATGCGGCGTTTCCGCTGGCCAATTTCGGGGGATGCCCGATGCAGAACTTCGCGTTGACCTTTGACCAGAAGAGCCTGCTGATGCGGCTGGAAGCTAGCCGGAAGCGGTTCCGGTTGACGGCGACACCAACGGCGATTCGGCTGGCGAACGCACCGGATTCCAAGCCGCTGGAGCCGGGGCTGGTTCCGGTGGGGTAGCCACCTGCGGTGCGGCAGCCGCTCGCGGGAGGCTCGCTCGGGGTTTGTTGCTTCCCACCCATCGCACGATGAAACTATGCGATGGATGGGGCACGGAGCTTTGTGACGGGTGCGGTGCGTTAGAAAGACAGTTTAAGGGCCAGCTGGACGAGGCGCGGGTTGTTGACGGTGGAGTCGACGGAGCCGAAGCCGTTGGCGTTGATGTCGGCGACGGGCGATCCGAACTGCGCATGATTAAAGAGGTTGAAGAACTCTGCGCGGAAGTTCAGGCCCATCCCCTCGCGTGGCAGCGCGAACTGCTTGATAACGGAGAAGTCGGTGTTGACGAAATCCGGACCGACGACGGGGACGCGCGCCGCGTTGCCCAGTTCGCCGGGGGTGGCCGCAACGAAGCAGGTTGGATTGATCCACTGCGGTTGCCCGAGGAGGCCATGGTTCGCGTTGTAAGCGTTGCAACCGGAAACCTGGTCAGGCCGGTTCCAGTTGTTGGAATTGCCGCCGGTATTGAAGCTGACGCCGGACTGGTTAAAGCTGTCGATGAGCGGGACTGGAAAACCGGAAGAGATTCGCTCGATCAGCGTCAATTGCCAGTTGCCGACGATGGTGTTGGTTGCATCGTTCCAAGTGCTGCCGAACTGCTTGCCGCGGCCAAAGGGCAGGTCATAAATGACGCTGGTGGTGAAGCTGTTATCGAGATTGATCTGGGATAACGACCAGTCGAGGTTTTGCCAGTTGGGCAACGGGAAGTAGGGGGCGCTGAGCTCGGACCCGAGGCCGTCGGACAGGCCGTTGTCGTAGGTCTTTGAGTAGGTGTAGGCAACGAGGGCGTAGAGGCCGCCCTTCGGCGTTTTGGTCTCGGCCTTGATTTGGAGCGAGTCGTAGTTTGTCTTGCCCACATCGCCGAACTGCAAAATGGCGTTGAAGTTGGGCGGGGGGTAGGGATAGGAGTACGGCGCGCCGCCGGCCTGGCAGCCGATGGTGTAGCCGCTGACTGTGCCGCACGCTGATGGACTATTGGTGTTGAGGTTGTTCCCGATGACCAGAATGTGGGTGCCGCGGGACCCCGCATAACCGGCTGTGAGTACCAGGTTACCCAGAAGCTGGCGCTCAATGTTGGCGTTGAATTGCTGGACGCGGCCCAGCTTGAAGTTGGTGGGTTGGCTATAGAACGAGCCGGTAAACGTCGCTGCGGTGGGCGGTGTGGGGATGGACTGGAATCCGTTGGAGAGGCTGATGTTTTCAGGGGTGCCTCCCAGGACGGTAGCGCAGTACGAAGTGGAGAAGGCGCAACCGCTGGAGAAGGTGGCGGGGAAGGCATCCGATTCACCGAGGAAGGGCGGGTTTAGCCACAGTCCCGGCGCGCCCTGGCTCCATGCGGAGTCGTGGTAGAGGGCGTAGCCGGCGCGGAGGACGGTTTTCTCGCTGCCCATGACTTTCCAGGCTGCGCCGACTCGTGGCTCGAGGGCTGTCCAATCCATTTGTACGCCGGCCGAGTTGCTGACTCCATTTTGACCTGCAATGAGAAGATCTCCCGTTGCGGGGATGTAGTTGGCGAGGCGATTGTGCTCTTCGGTGGTGGGAGTTGTCATGTCCCAGGCCAGGCCGAGGTTGAGGGTCAAAGAGGGTGTGACGCGCCAATTGTCTTCGACGAAGGGGCGGTAGATCTTCCAACGGCGGCCGGTCACAGATCCGTCGTAGGTCTGGTCGTGAATGGCGAGGCCGGGGATGCCAAGCAGGAAATCCGCCTCAGTATTGCCGGGGACGCTGGCGCTGCTGAGGCCGGTAAAGTTGCCAAATGTGCCGACAATCCAGAAGCCGTCCTGGAATGCTTCGGTGCCCACATTCATTTGATTGGCGCGGAAGTCGAACCCGGCCTTGATGTCATGCTTGCCGCGGATGATGTCGAGAGAATCCCGGAAAGAAAAGATGTTGGTTCCACCCTGGAAGGGTGAGTAGCCGCGATCGCCGAGGGACCAGTAGCCGGGTCCGCCACCCTGCATTTCAGTGGAAACCAGACCGCAACTATAGTCGCCGGGAAGACACTTGCCGCTGGAACAGCCAAGGTTGGCTCCGGGGATGCCGAGAGCTTCGGAAGCGCAGGTTCCGTTGCCTTGCGAGGCGATGTAGTCAAAGATGCGGTTGTAACCAAAACTGGCCTGGTTGACCATGGTGGGCGAGAAGACGTGGGTTTCACCGAGGGCCAGGTTGCGCGCATGGTTGCGGATGTCCTCGTTGCTGCCGAAGGCATTGGCTTCGGCAAGTCCCGGCGAGCCGCCCGGCACATGGGAGAACGCCTGGTCGTAGCTGAAGCGGCCGAAGAGATTGTCCTTCTCGGAAAAGGTCTGATCGAGACGAGCGTCGAACTTGGTGTCAAAAAGACTGCGCACAGGCTGACTGACGTAGTTGTAGCTGCCATTGGAGTTGCCGGCGTTGGCGTTCGGCAAGGGATAAATCTTCAACATCGACTGGCCAATGCTGTTAAACAGCCCGGATGGAATCTTATTGCAGGGGACTCCTTGGGCCTGACTTCCATCGGGATTGGCTGGGATCGGATTCCCCGAGCCATCGCACTGGAAATAGACATTGGGATAGGCAGTTGGGCTTGTGGATGCGCCAATCATGTTGGGGTTTACGATGCCGATGCCCGAAACAGGATTGCCGAAGGGGTCGTTCGAGAAATCGCCGCTGATCATGGCCGGGGTTGGCACCAGGCCCGCAAAGGGGATGCCGTGGAGCTGATCCTTCTGTTCGCCATCGACAAATAAGAAGGTCTTGTTCTTTTTGATGGGTCCGCCGACGGAGCCGCCGAACTGGTTGAGGTTGAACTTCTCCGCGGTGGAAGCGAAGTAGCTCTTGGCGTCGAGATCGGTGTTGCGGACGAAGTCAAAGAGGGAGCCGTGGATTTCGTTTGCGCCGGATTTTGTGGTGACGAGGACGGTGGGGCCGGCGCGGGTGCCGTATTCGGCGGAGTAGGTGTAGGTGAGGACCTTGAACTCCGCAATGTCGTCGATCGAGGAGAAGATGCCGATGCCGCCCGCAGTGAGCTCGTTGTTGTCGACGCCGTCGAGGAGCCAATCAGTACTGTTGGGGCGGGAGCCACCGACGGAGAGCGAGAAGGAACCGCGCGTGGCCACTTCGCTGTCACTGCCCGCGGTGAAGAAACTGTTGGGATTGTTTTCCGCAGTGGCGCCGGCGGTGAGAGTGGCGAGTTGAACGAAATCGCGGCCATTCAAGGGTAGCTGTGACACCTGCTGCGCGGTAATTACCTGGCCGAGGGATGGATTGCCGGTCTCGACCGCAACGGCTTCGCCGGTAACGGCTACCGTGGTGACGACCGTGGCGGGCACGAGCGAGAAGTCGAGTTCCCGCGCCTGGTCAACCTGCAAGTGGAGAGATTTGGACGCGGCGCTTTGGAATCCTGCTATATCGACGCGCACTGTGTAGGTGCCAACCGGCAGAAGGGGGATGAGGTAGTGGCCGGAAGTGTTGGTTTTGGAATCGCGGGCCAGGCCGGTCTCTTCAGAGGTGGCCGTGACGGTGACGCCGGGAAGCGCGGAGCCGGCCTTATCGAGGACGTTGCCGGAGAAGCTGCCGGTGGCCTGGGCATGGAGATTTGGAGAAAGAATAATTGCGAACAAGCAGAGGATTGCGAGCTGTAGGAAGTGATGGAAATTCTTATCGGCCTGGCCTGTGACCGACTGAGGACAATATGCGGCAGAGATCGTGCATATCATAGTCAAACCCCTTTTCGAAGATTTCTGTTTAGGGTGGCTCTTGCATCGACTGCGCGGCTATAGATTATCTAGACGATATGAATTTGGCGGGGGAAAGTCAACGCGGAGCCGCAGCCATGCGCACCGGACTGCGGCTCTTAATGCGTTGTCGTGCGGCCTTTACGGGCGGGTTTTGAGTAGCGTTATTTGCCGGCTTCGGCGTGGCGGCGAACGCGCTGGTTCATCGCGGTCCAGCCTTTGTTCATGCCGGCAATTTGCTCCTCAGTGTGGAAGCCAAGGGCGGAGTGGCGGAAGGAGATCAGGGTTCCACCGTCGACTTCACTCAGCCGGTATTGCACGTTGGAGACGAATGGGAAAGACGCGAACAAGGGACCTGCGAATTCAAGCAACGTGGGCTGCTTGATAGCCTGGACATGCGCCCAGAAGTGGCCATTGTTGTCGCCGAGGTCGCGGTACCACCGGCCTCCGGGCCAAGGCTCGATTTTCATGTTGAGGGACTTGCCGTCAGGGGTTTCGTTGCCGGGGCCGAGTTGCTCAAGCAGTGCAGCGAAGGTTATATCCAGTGGGGCCTGGACGTGGATTTCCTGGTTGATGGTGAGGGTGAGGCTCTCGAGGGACTGTTCGGTGGGAATCATGGTTTCTCCTTGCGGTTCGGGGTTGGGGATTGCAAATCTGTTGCGCGTTGGCGGAACCTTTCTTCCGCACGCTCCTTGACTCGATCAAGCTGGTGATTCCAGTAACGCTCGAAGAAGCCGGCCCATTCATGGAGGGGGCGGATGGCTTCGGCGTTGGTGCGGTAGAGCTTTTGGCGGCCCTGGCAGCGCATCCGGACGAGGCCGACGTCGCGCAGCACGCGAAGATGCTTGGAGACAGAGGGCTGTTCGAGGCCGAGGGCAACCACGATATCGCCAACGGGGCGTTCAGTTGCGGCGAGATAGATCAGGATTTCGCGCCGGCGGGGTTCGGCGACCGCGTTGAAGGCATCGGAAGTGGTGCTTGCTCTGGCCATGACGAAACATTACATTCCTATATAGGAATATGTCAAGAGATTCCTTTCACGGATGGTGATCGGCGATCTTGCGCAATTGAATCGTGTGTGTCTGCCGCATATAGTTAACCCACGATTCAGGGGGCAGGCTTCTGGTGATGAAAATGAGACCGGTTGTTGCGGGTGTGCGGTTGGTGGGAGTTTTGATCGCGGTTTTCGTGGGGCTGGTCTACGGGTCGGGGCGGGCGCAGCCGGCTGGGGATGGTCTGGGGCCGGCGGGCATGCGGTCCTATTCGCAGACGTTCCGCGTGACCTTTAAAACGGAGGAGGCGGCGCGGCTGGCAGAGCTTCGGATTGTGCCGCTTTATCACGATTTCCGCGCAGGGTTCTCTTCGCGCTGGGACGACAGCACGGTGAACGATGTGCGCGCCGCAGAGGTGATGGCGAAGTACGGACAGTATGGGACGTTCTACCTGAACAGCCTGAGCGGCTGGTACCAGGACAGCAAGGCGACGGGCATTGCCGTATCTGATCCGGGAATGGAGATACCGCGGATTCTTCTGCAGGATGGGGACTCGATTGGCGGCCACACTCTAACCCATCCTGTGCTGCCTGCCTTATCAAGTAACGCGGCGTTCAAGGAGATAATGGGGGTTCGCGTGGAGCTAGAAAGCCGCACAGCATCACCGGTGATGGCCTTCGTGTATCCCTTTGTGAGTTTTCAGTCGCCGCTTCGGCAGGGGGGCGATCGGACAGATTTCGAAGAGATGCTGCACCGCGCCGGTTACTACCTGCTGGGGGAAAACAACTACGATGCGGGCCGGGGAGACGGACGGAAGTCGAGTGGATTTCTAGATACGCGGTTCATTATGGCCGATGGGAGAAGCTCGGATTTGGTTCTGAATCAGTTTCTCTCACAACCGCAGGGAGTGGACGACCGGCCCTTGTTCCTGGTGACGATGCATGCGTGGGTGTCGAACTGGGGAGGCCCGGAGTTTCCGCTACTGGGCGCGACCTATCAGAAATGGGCGGGCAGAAAGGACCTGTGGTACACCACGCAGAACCACTACGCGGCTTACCGTTATCAGGATGTTTATTCGCGGCTGAACGTGCATGTGAAGGGCAAGGTGTTGAGCGCGGAACTGCTGCGACCCGATCCGGTGGATCTGAACGACTGGACGCCGCTCACATTCAAGGTGGAGGGTGCGGGCAAGGACGACGTGGTGAGTGTCGACTCTGCGACTGCGGACCTGAAGCCGGTGGCCTTGGGGGAATCGTATGGGTTCGATCTGTTTCACGATCGGGATCGTCGGATGACTCAAATCTATGCGGAGCGCGACAACCCGACGAACAGCGACCAACTGGAATCGGCGGAGGGTGGAGGAGGAAGTTTGCGTGCGCTGCTATTTCGCAGGGATCAGGTGCTGTCTCTCGCGCTGCAAAACAACGGAACAGAGCGAATTACCGATGTTCGGGTCGCTTTCCGCCTTCCGCTGCGATGGCGGGAGGGAGTGGTAACCCGGGCAGTGGAACGGCTTGAACCGGGCGAGACGGTGACGTTGCGGGTTCCTTTGACCGAGAGAGCGGATACAGCGCATTACGTTGACGGCCCGGAATACGACGTGGCGCAAGTGGATTATCGGGGACAATTGCGCGGGCGGCTGTATCTGACTTGCGAAGTGCCGGGGGGAGAGCCCGCTGCTTCATTTGCGCGGAATGGCTTCCTAGTGCTTGGGCCGCTGCCGGGCGATGTGGCGGGGTTCGATCCACTGGCCGCTGGGCGGGAGATTCTTGGGGGGAGCTCGGTGGAGAAGAGCTATACGCTGCCCACAGGAGAGACGCTGCAATGGAAGGCGGTGGATGCCGCGCGGGGGGTGATTCTGGACCCGGACATTATTCCTACGACGGGGAAACCGAATCTTCCGTCCACTTACCCAGGGGACAAGGAGATTTATTCGCCGCACTTCAAGCTGGCTTATCTGCTGTACGGGAGCATTGTGGCCGAGGAGGCGCAGACGGTTCAGGCGGTGGTTTGCAAGGAGTGCGTGCGGCAGGTTTGGCTGAATGGAAAAACGGAATCGGTCGATCGGCTGGCGCTGAATAAGGGCCTGAATGACCTTCGCATCCTGTATGTGCCGAGCATGGCGACCGGGCAGGAATATTCGGAGAGGAACTATGGGTGCTATTTCCGGCTGACGGATGTGAACGGGAAGCGGGTGGAGAACATGGTGTTCCAACGGCCGCGAATGCCTTGAGGCGGGCGGCCAGCTTCAGTCTGCTGATGGAGGCCAAGCTTCAAGATCGCCGAGAGCGAGCCCGCAGGGGCTAAAGCCCTCATCTTTTTATGGGCTCTCTCGGCACGGCTGAAGCCATGCCCTGATACAAAGCACCTGCGCATGCGGGGTGTGCCCGGTGCGAGTTATTCCGCAGCTTGTTCAGTCGGCTTTTTTGGCGTTGCGGGCGCGGACTTTGAACCAGATGGGGGTGCCTTTGAAGCCGAAGGCCTCGCGGATCTGGTTTTCGAGGAAGCGCTCGAAGCTGAAATGGAGCTGGATGTCGCGATCCGTGAAGAGGATGAAGGTGGGCGGGGCAACGGCGGCCTGGGTCATGTAGAAGATGCGGATGCGCTTGGCCATGGGGACGGGGGCGCGCTGGAAGTCGACCTTGTCCAGGAAGCGGTTCATTTGGCCGGTTGAGACGCGCTTGCGGCGTTCGGCCGCGACGGCGACCACTTCATTGAGTACGCGGAGGAGCTTTTTTGCACCGGGCGCTGTGGCGTCAAGGGCGGAGAGAAAAATGACTGGCGCGTAGTGCAGGTATTTCAGCACGCGGCGGAGTTGTTCTTCGAAGATTTCGCGATCGGCGGGCGGCTTGCCGTCGGTGCGGCCAGTGGTGACGGCGTCCCACTTGTTGACCAGGATGATGACGCTGCGGCCGCTCTCATGGGCATAGCCGCCGATGGTGGCATCAGCGCCGGTGACGCCCTCGGTTGCGTCGATGACGAGGAGGGCGACGTCGGCTGCTTCGAGATGGCGGCGAGCCATGACGACGCTCATCTTCTCTGCCATTAGGTGGGTTTTGCCCTTGCGGCGGATGCCTGCAGTATCGACAAAGCGCAGTTGCTGCCCCTCGAACTCCACCACTTCATCGACGGCGTCGCGGGTGGTCCCGGCGATGGGCGAAACGATGGCGCGCGTGGTTCCGGTGAGGGCGTTGAGCAGAGTGGACTTGCCGACGTTGGGGCGACCGATGATAGCGACCGAGGTTTCGTGCTGCTCGTATTCGCCGTGGGTGCGGTGGAGCGGACGGCCGTCTTCGTCCAATCCGTGCGCCTCGTCGTCTGCATGGGCGGCGTCGTCGCCGGGGAGGAGCGGGGCGCCTTCGGAGATTTCGTTCTCTTCGGCAACGAGGTCCTCGGCCTCCTGAGTTTGTTCTTCTTCAGGCAAGGTAGGCGGAGCGGGAATGGCTTCGGAGATGGCGTCGAGCAGATCGCCGATGCCGAGGCCGTGCTCTGAACTGACGGGGAAGACGTTGCGAATGCCCAACTGGCGGAAGTTTTCAGCGGCGGCGGCCATGGCCTCGCCCTCCACCTTATTTACCGCCAGAAAAACAGGTTTGCCACCGCGAATGAGCAGCTTGACCAGATCGTAGTCCGGACTGGCGAGCTCAGTGCGCGCATCGATAACTAGCACCAGGGCATCGGCTTCCTGGAGGGCGACTTTGGCCTGGGTGTAGATTTCGGTGGGGATCAGTTCGGGGTCGTCGGGGACGATGCCGCCGGTGTCGACGAGGCGAAAGTTGCGGCCGGCCCACTCGTATTCGCCGTAGATGCGGTCGCGGGTGATGCCGGGCTCGTCGCCTACGATGGAGCGGCGGCTGCCGGTGAGGCGATTGAAGAGGGTGGACTTGCCCACGTTGGGGCGGCCGACGATGGCCACGAGTGGAAGTGCCGAGGCACCTGCTCTGGTGGGCACTACCGATCTGTGATGCTTTGCCAAAAGAACTCCAATGGATCAGAAACTTTAAGGTTTGCGCGACGCGTTTGCGTTGGCGCGCCCGCCTGAGAATCGACAGGGGCCTTCTTCCAGCTTAGTCCTTCTTGCGGGGGAGTGACGGGGAGCTGGGATTGCGGGGACCGCGAACATGAGTGATTTTCAATGTTCCAGGCGCGGATTCGGTCCCGTTTTTGCTTCCGGGTGAGCAGGAGGACCCCGATGCGTGTCCATGGTAACCAAATGAATCTCAATACGACTAATCCCTACTCCGCGGCGGCGGAGAAGGCAATGGCGGCGCAGAGAGCCGCGAATGTGCGTAAGAAGCTGGTGAAGAGAGCGGACGGCTCCGAGTGTGCGGCGATGCCTGAGGAGACATTGCTGATATCGAGCTGGATGCATCCGAACCAGGGACAGGTGGGGAAGCGGTAGGCCGTCTGGCTCACTATGATGGAGTGAGCCCCCTATGGCCGCCGCCGACACCTCAACCCGTGCCTTGCCGACCTTGCACGAGTTTTTTGCGCCGGGCGGAATTCTTGCGAAGTCATCGCTGCCTTATGAGTACCGGCCTGGACAGTTGGAGATGGCGAAGGCCGTGGAGCGCGCCCTTCAAGAACGCCGCCACCTGATTGTCGAGGCGGGAACGGGCACCGGCAAGACGCTGGCTTATCTGCTGCCGGCACTGCGCACGGGACAGCGGGTGATTGTTTCGACGGGCACCAAGGCGCTGCAGGATCAGCTTTTCTTCCGCGACATACCTTTTCTTGAAACGCTGCTGGGCCCGTTGCGCGTGTGCTACATGAAGGGGCGCGCGAACTATCTTTGCCGGCACAAGCTGGTGACGCTGCGCAGTCAGCCCATCCTGTCGGGCCTGGAAGAGATTGACCAATATCGGCAGATTTCCGAGTGGGAACAGGTGACGGAGACCGGGGATCGGGCTGAGATTGACGGCTTGCCGGAGGTGAGCGCGCTGTGGAACAAGCTGGATGCGCGCACCGAGGCCTGCCTGGGGTCGACCTGCCCGGATTACCGGCGGTGCTTTGTCACGGAGATGCGCCGGAAGGCACTTGAGTCGGACATCATTATCGTCAACCACCACTTGTTTTTTGCCGACTTGAGCGTGAAACAGGAGGCGGCGGGTGCGCCGGACGCGGGAATTTTGCCGGAGGCCGCGGCGGTGGTGTTTGACGAGGCGCATGAGCTGGAAGATGTGGCGTCGAGCTATTTTGGGTTGTCGGTAAGCAATCTGCGGTTTGAGGAGCTGGCGCGGGATACGGATGCGCTGTTGCGGGGCAAGGAAGGTGCCGAGAAACTGCCCGCGGTTACACAGCAGTTACGGGAGCGGGCGCGGCTTTTTTTTGCCGGACTGCCGATGAGCGGGGATGGACGGCAGCCGTTTACAGGGCGCGAGGAGTTTCTGGAGACATCGGGAGACTTGTATCTTTCCGTGCGGGCTTCGCTGCGCCGGCTGGAAGCGGAGATGGATGCGCTGGAGGAGGTTGACGAAGCGCCGGGGTTGCGGAAGCGGGTAACGCGGCTGCGGACGGAGCTTGAGTTCCTGCTGGAGTCGAACGCCAGCAACATGGTGTATTGGATGGAACGGCGGATGAGCGGCGGGGGGGATAACGCTGCGGGCGGACGTGGAGGCGGATTTCGGGCGCAGGCGCGAACGACTTTCCTGCAGGCGACGCCGATTGATGTTTCTGAGTTGCTTGCGGAGCGGGTTTTCGAAACGATTCCGACGGTGATTCTAACCTCGGCCACGCTGACCGTGCAGGGCGGGTTTGAGCACATGCGCAAGCGGTTGGGCCTGACGGAAGCGCGAGAGCTGGTGGTGCCATCGCATTTCAAATATGGCGAGCAGGCGCTGCTTTACCTGCCGCCGAACATGCCCGATCCGCGGGAGCCGGATTTTCCGGAGGCTGCGGCGAATTGCATTCGTCGCGTGCTGGATATTACGCGGGGGCGGGCGTTTTGCTTGTTTACCAGCTACGCGCAGATGCGGGACTTGTACGAGCGGCTGCTGCCGGTGCTTGATTTTCCGCTGCTGCTGCACGGGACCGCGCCGCGCAAGGCGCTGCTGGAGCAGTTCCGGGAGACGCCGAATGCGGTGCTGTTTGGGACGTCGAGCTTTTGGCAAGGCGTGGATGTGCAGGGGGAATCGCTGAGCTGCGTGATTATCGACAAGCTGCCGTTTGCGGTGCCGAGCGACCCGGTGGTGGCGGCGCGGATGCGGGCGATTGAGGAGGCGGGCGGGAAGCCGTTCTTCGATTACCAGGTGCCGGCGGCGGTGCTGACGTTGAAACAGGGATTTGGGAGACTGATCCGGTCGCTGGAGGATCGCGGGGTGCTGGTGCTGCTGGATCCGCGAATACGGAGGCAGCGGTATGGTCAGACGTTTCTGGCTAGTTTGCCGCCTTACAAGATGACTGCGACTATTACGGATGTGGAGATGTTTTTTGAGCAAGGCGGAACTGCCGGATGATTCCTGGGCAGGATGTCCGACGGGCAGGAAAGACTTGATCAGACGTTTTCACGGCCTGACTGGGATTTGAAGCAGTACGGCAATGTACTGGCGGACCTTCGACATCATGGAGGCGGGGGCCTTGGAATGGAATTCGGCTCGGCGACCGGACCAATCCATGCTCTTCAATTGATCGACAAGCACCGCGCCGTCGACACCCCCGACGGTGATGGGCAGAGTAAACGGGTACGGCTTCACTTTGCTCGTCAATGGACAAACGACGGCCAGCCCACTTGCCCGGTTGTAGCGCAAATCGGTCAAGATCAAAGCGGGCCTGCGTTTTGCCTGTTCCCGGCCAACCTGCGGATCGAAATCCATGAAGACGATGTCTCCGGTGTCCGGAACGTACGGTGTCACCATTCGACGCTTTCCCTTCCGATTTCAGCACCGAGGGAGACCTCCGCATATCGATTTTCGGGCGTAATCTGGGCCACCATCTGAGCCAAGGTGGGCATGGCGCCGACGCGGTGCAACTGCACAATCCCATCGGTACCGACAGCAATCTCCAGCGAGTCACCGACCTGAAAGTGAGCGTCCTCCGCCACGGGCTTCGGAATTCGCACGGCCAGGCTGTTTCCCCATTTCAGCACTTGTGCCTGCATGTTCATCTCCTGTATCTACATTGTATCACCGCCAGCGATTTAAGGACATTGGCGGCGTGATCGGGTCGCGGGAGGATCGGGGGGTGCTGGTGCTGCTTGATCCGCGGATCACCCAGAAACGATACGGCCAAACCTTCCTCGCCAGTTTACCGCCTTATCGGATGACGGCGACGATTACGGATGTGGAGAGGTTCTTCGCTGGGAAAGAGAATTCTTGAAATTCGCGGATTCGCCTTGGTCGAAGTCGACTGAAAAGTACCTTGCGTAGTACATTTACTCACATGAGCACTCGAAAGAAGGCGGCATTCGATCACAGCGGTTCCAGCTTTGACAGCTTTCTTGAAGAAGAGGGCATCCTGGATGAGGTAGAAACCGCAGCCATCAAGCGGGTAATCGCATGGCAATTGGCGGAGGCCATGAAGGCGAGCAAGATCAGCAAAAAGACAATGGCCGAGCGCATGGGCACGAGCCGCTCGCAGCTTGACCGCCTGCTGGACCCGGAGAACAGCGCGGTTCATCTGGAGACTATCGCCAGGGCGGCCCGAGCGGTAGGTAAGCGGCTCCGATTTGAGATGGTAGACGCGGCATAGATCACTTCGCCCGACATTCGGTGACCATCCAAGCAAGACTTAGATTCAGCGACCTCACAACCCTTGAGATGAGAGGTGCGCTATGATGGGCCAAACCCAAACTATGGATCTGGAGTGGCTGGATGGATCGCGGGCTGTACATGGTGTCTTGTCTTCTCGGAATTGCCGCCGCACTGGCCGTCTTTTTCCCACTGGGGGCCAAGCGCAGAGCGTGGATTCCGCCTCTTGGCTGGTGGCTTTTCCTGATGGTAGGAGTTGTCATTTGCTCCTATGGCCTATCGCACTCGACCGCGCCGTCCTTCGCGCCACGGATCACAGCGGTCGGCAAGGCTTACGACCATTTTGAGCGGCGGCACGGCAGGGACACTTCATATGGCTTTCAGTTCGTGCCTGAAGGCGGCGCCCCCATCAGCATTGAAACCGAAATCATTCTTCCCAAGTGGGGTGTTCCCGCAATTTTCAACGGGCAAACTTTTCGCGTAGTCTACCTCGACGACGCCAATAGAACTCTGAAAAACGAAGCCATCGACATTACGATCCTCTCCGGCATGAATGCGGGTTTCCATCACTCTTTGGACGCTCGCCCCGCCGGGAAGTGGCTTGGCATCCCGATTGGAGCGGCGTTGGGAGGATTTGGATTCATCGGCCTTCGATACATGAAGGGCGACGCCGTTGCCGCTGCATCTGACGAAGATGATGCGCCCTCGATCTGAAAAGTTGATGGTGCGGATGATTTAGACTCCGCGTTTTGTGCGCTGGTGGAGCTTGGACCTGCGGGATGCGGGGGATGAGTGGCGGCTGCTTGATGGGCTGGTGTGGGCTGAGACGCGCCTGGTTGCGACGACGCGGCCTCTGCGCTGGTGCACGACTGCGGGGTGAAGCAAGAGGGCGATGCGGCGTTCGGCGGTTGATGGCTCGTCTTGATACTGCGGGTCGAGCATGGCGATTACTGAGACGGCG